>WNGG01004831.1_pt1 | contig 15041 bp, 8 predicted proteins | sample 5400661 | NCBI WGS metagenome assembly WNGG01 (sample SAMN13153372, study PRJNA577476) | soil metagenome | isolation source: 100 cm soil or saprolite under Garry oak tree replicate 1 | place: USA:California | collected 2016-06-15
GCGATCGTGAGTTGCGTCGACTCGCACCAACAGTTCGGGTTGAAGTCCGTCCCGAGGGCGACGGGGACGCCCGCCGCAATCAGCCGCCGACCGTCCGCGAACGGAAGATGGGAGACCAACGAGGCCGCCGGGAGCAAGACCCCGACGACCGCGGTCCGGGCGAGCGCGTCGATTCCCTCCGGGGACGAATGGAGAAGATGGTCGGCCGATGTCGCCCCGAGTTCCGCCGCGAGTGCGGCACCCCCGGAGTCCGCGAGTTCGTCCGCATGGACCTTCGGCGCGAGGCCCGCGGACTTCGCGCGGCCGAGGATTCGCCTCCCCTGTTCCGCCGTGAAGTAGCCGTCGTCAACGAAGACGTCGCAACACGAAGCGAGCCGAGCCGTCGCGACCGCATCGACCATTTCACCGCTGACGAGATCGACGTAGGCGTCGGCCTGACCCTCGAATTCCGGGGGAATCGCATGCGCCCCGAGGAACGTCCGAACGACATCGACGCCCGCGGCCCGACCCGCTTCCTCCGCGGCGCGCAGGACCTTGAGCTCGTCCGCGGTCCGGAGACCGTATCCGCTCTTCACCTCGATCGTCGTCGTCCCGAAGGCGAGCATCGATCGGAGGCGCTCCGCCGCCGTTCGGACGAGGTCTTCCTCGCGGGCCTCCCTCGTCGCTCGCACGGTGTGGAGGATGCCGCCTCCGCGAGCCGCGATTTCCCGATACCCCATGCCCTGCGCCTTCCAGTCGACCTCGTGTTCCCGGGTTCCGGCGAAGACGGCATGCGTGTGCGCGTCCACGAAGCCGGGCAGGACCGTCTGTCCCGTCGCGTCGATCGTCACGCTCGCGCGGGAATGTCGATCGAGCACCTCCGCGGTGGGGCCGACGTCGACGATTCGCTCGCCTTCGGCGTATAAGGCCCCATCCTCCACGATCCCGAGCTCGCCCGCCGCTTCGTGTTGCCGGGGCCCCGCCGGTCCGCGCAAGGAGAGCAGTTCCGTCGCGTGGGCGACCAGGAGGGACCGAGGTTCCGCCGCCCGTTCCTCGCGGGTCGCGCGGATCTTGTGGGCCTGGACCCGTCTCATGAAAGGCTCGCCACTCCGATCGGATCCGACCTGACGACGAACGCTTTTCCTCCCGCCGCGCGGATCGCTTCCGTGGTCTCCGCAGGGCGATCCGAAAGCGCGACGATGCTCCCGCCCCCGCCAGCTCCGGTGAGCTTCGCGCCGTAGCTCGTCTTCCGCGCGGCGTCTGCGAGGCGGTCGAGCATCGGATGACCCACGCCCAGCTGCGTGAGCAGCGCGTGGTTCCGATCCATCAGGCGCCCGGCCGCCCCGAGGTCGTTCCGCCGGAGCGCGTCCAATCCGTCCAGGGTGATCCGTCCGATTTCGCGTACGGCGTCCGCGGCCTGGGGGGATCGCTCCACCCGCTCCTTGACGTTCGCGACGAGCGGTCCGGTCGCGGCGCTAATCCCGGTGTTGCCGATGACGAAGTCGAGCGGCGGCAGGTCCGTCCGATGGAGGCACCACCGGCGCGCATCCCGTTCGATCGTCCACAGCAGCCCGTCCTGAGGGTTCGGGAGCACCAGGAGGCCGCCGCCGGCGCTCGCGGTGCTCGTGTCGATCGGGCTCGCGCGCCCCTGGACCTCGTGCTCGACCTCGAAGCCTTCGCGCGCGATCGTCTGCGCGTCGATCGATCCGCTCATCCCGTGCAAGGTCCCGAGGGTCGCCACGGTCACGGCCGCGGAGGATCCCAGTCCCGCGCCGCTCGGGACCATCGAGCGGACCTCGAGCCACAACGGGCCGGACGTCTTCACCTTCGCGATCGCGGCTTTCATGTAGCGATACCGGGGCTCGTCGATCGAACCCCCGTCCGCCCTCCATTCCGGATGAGGCCGGGCGAACACCTCGGCTCGGAGGTTGATCGCCGTGCTAAGGGCCGGCTCCCCGAATACGACCGCATGCTCTCCGAATAGGATCAGCTTCCCGGGAGCGGAGGCCGCCATCGGCGGCGATTCCGTCCAACCCGGCTTAATCTTTCGGCTCAGCTGACTTCCGGGCTCGACGGGAATCGGGTTGGCATGCGACTGTAGAGCGACGGGTCTCCCGTCTGCGGCTGGACTTTCTTCAACGCGGCTTCGAAGTGGCGCTTTTCGATGGTGACTTTCTTCAGCGTCGCCTCGTCCAGGTCCGGGTACTTCGTCGCGGTCTCGCGGATTGCCAGCATCGCGGCCTCGTTGCATACGGCGGCGAGTTCCGCCCCCGTGTACCTGTCGGTCCGCCGCGCGATGTCATCGAGGTCGACGTCTTTTCCGAGCGGCTTCCGGCGCGCGTGGATCTTGAGGATCGCCTTGCGCGTCGCGAGGTCCGGCGGCGCGATGTAGATGTGCCGGTCGAAGCGCCCGGGTCGGAGGAGCGCCGGGTCGACGAGGTCCATCCGGTTCGTCGCCGCGATGACGGTGACGTTATGCAGTTCTTCGAGCCCGTCCATCTCCGTCAGGATCTGAGAGATTACGCGCTCGGTGACCTGCGAATCCTCCATGCCGCCGCGGACCGGCGTGATCGCGTCGACTTCGTCGAAGAAGATGATGCACGGAGCCGCGGTCTTCGCCTTCCGGAACGTCTCCCGGACCATCCGCTCCGATTCGCCGACCCACTTGCTCATGAATTCCGGGCCGCGGACGGAGATGAAGTTCGCCTCGGACTCCGTCGCGACGGCCTTCGCGAGCAACGTCTTCCCGGTGCCCGGAGGCCCGAAGATGATGATGCCCCTCGGGGGTCGCGCATCGAAGTGGGCGAACACCTTGTTCATGCGGAGCGGCCATTCGATCGATTCGCGCAGCTCCTGCTTCGCCTCGTCGAGACCGCCGATGTCCTCCCATCGGACGTTGGGCTTCTCGATCAGGACCTCCCGAAGGGTAGACGGCTCCATCTCCCGGTACGCCTGCAGGAAGTCGTCCCGCGTGACCGTGAGCCGGTTCAGGATCTCGGGCGGGATCACATCGGCCTGGAGGTCGATGTCGGGCAGGATGCGCCGCAGCGATCGCATCGCGGCCTCCTTCGAGAGGGCCGCCAGATCGGCGCCGACGTATCCGTGGGTGAGGCCCGCGAGTTCCTTCAGGTCGACGTCTTTCGACAGAGGCATGCCCCGCGTGTGGATCTGGAGGATCTCCAGCCGGCCGTCTCGGTCCGGGACGCCGATCTCGATCTCTCGGTCGAACCGGCCCGGTCGGCGCAGCGCTGGATCGAGCGCGTTCGGGCGGTTCGTGGCCCCGATGACGACGACCTTGCCGCGCGCCTGAAGGCCATCCATCAAGGCGAGCAGCTGCGCGACGACCCGCCGCTCCACCTCGCCCATGACCTCGTCTCGCTTCGGCGCGATCGAGTCCAATTCGTCGATGAAGATGATGCTCGGCGCGTTCTCCTCGGCCTGTTTGAAGATGTCCCGCAGGTTCTCTTCGCTCTGTCCGTAGAACTTGGACATGATCTCGGGCCCGGAGATCGAATGGAAGTTCGCGTTCGTCTCCGATGCGACGGCCTTGGCGAGGAGCGTCTTGCCCGTCCCCGGAGGGCCGTGCAACAGCACGCCTTTCGGCGCTTCCACGCCGAGCCGCTCGAACAGTTCCGGATGGCGCAGGGGGAGCTCGATCATCTCGCGGACTTTGCGGACCTCGCTCCCGAGGCCGCCGATGTCCTCGTAATCGACTTTCGGGACTTTCGCCTCTTCCTCTTTCATCGGTTTCTCGGCGATCTTGATGTCCGTCTCGGCTTCGACGAAGACCGCATCCGCGCCGGGCGAGAACGACGTGACGACGAAGTCGAACTTCCGGCCCATGACACTCACGCTGATCACGTCGCCCCGAGTGATCGCGCGTCCCTGCAGGACCTGTGCCATGTACTGCTCGCCGCCCATGATTCGGATTGCTTCGGTCGGGGCGAGCGACACTTTCTCCGCGGGACGAGCGAGTGCCTTGCGAAGGCCGACCTTGTCGTCGATCCCGACGCCGGCGTTCCGGCGCTGCATCCCGTCCATCCGGATCACGCCGCGGTTCGCGTCTTCGGGATATCCGCGGCGAACCCCGGCGGCGGTGGACTTCGCGCCTTCGATGAGGACGATGTCGCCTTCCTTCAACTCGAGGATCTTCATGACCTCGGGGTCGATGCGCACGATCCCGCGGCCCGCATCGGCGGGCTTCGCCTCGGCGACCCGGAGGAATTTCTCACGGCCGGCGGCCATCTTCAGCGTGCCTCCTTTCGCGGGACCGCTCGCGCGGCGCTCGCAGGACTTCGCAACGAGTCGGCGTTACTTGAACTCATGTCGATAACCTCGAAGAGAACGAGAGAAAGAGAAAAAGTCAAGGGCCACGTCACTCGACGGGCACCTTGACGGGCTTCGGCTCCGGGGTCGGCTCCTTCTTCGGGATCCGCACCTCGAGGACGCCGTCCTTCAGCGTCGCGGCGGCGAGGTCGGCCTTGACCTCCTCCGGGAAGCTCAGCACGCGGTGGAGGGCCTGGTAGGTCCGCTCGCGGTACTCGTAGTTCTTCTCCTTCTCTTCCCGGGAGCGGTTCGTCTCCGCGCGGATCTCAATCCCGTGCGCGGTGACGGTCAGGTCGACATCCTCCTTCGCGACGCCGGGGAGTTCTGCCCGGACCACGAACTCGGAACCCTTGTCGATCAGGTCGGCGAGGGGTTCGCGGACGCGCAGGTCGGAGTCGGTCCACTGCGCGAGGGGACCTCCCCAGAAGCGCTCCTCGAAGCTCCGGCGGAAGGTATCGAACCACCGGTCCATGTCGTCCAACCAGGCGAAGGGCGAAACGGTCGCCCTTCGCCAGGCTCGTCTGTCCGTCTTTTGTCTGAATCTCCTTGCTCTTTCGCTCCATGGTGCGCCACCTCCAGAGGTTTTTCGCGGTCAATAATGTGTATGCGGTTCTATATAAATTCTACGACTCGGAGGGCGGATTCCGCAAGGGTACTGGGGGGCCGGACTGACCGCTGCCGCACCGAGGGGTCAGGTGTCCCGTTTCACCGTGATCGGGATCGCGCCGCTGTTGAACTCGACCCACGCGATTTCGATCGGGTCGACGACCCCGGCCGGCACATCGATGAGGATCGGCGATCCCATGCTGATTTGGAGCGCCCGCGCTCCGATAATGCGAGCTTTCTCAAATCGCGTGTAACGCATCGGTGTCCCTCGCACCGGGCCGCGGGCGAAGGGGTCGACTATCGATCGGGCGGGACGGCCGTAGGGGGCCCGAATCGGGTACCCATACTTCAACCTTGCTCAGCACTCGCTCGGAGGACCATCCGATCGACGACTCGAAGCAGTCGATTTGCTGCATGGCGGACGTCGAACCCGGATGGTACGTCCCTACCCGGATTCGTTCGTTCTTTCCCTAGATAATCGAGCCTGAGAATTCCGGGAGACCCCTTAAGACCCCCCAACTCCACGATGAATAGACTTCGCCGCGCAGAGCGCGCGACAGCTTGAGGTTCGCCGAGATGGACCAGCAGACGTTCCGACAAGCGATTCTGCTCCTCTCCGGCGAGCACAGTGTCTCGATCCTCCAAGCGTTGCGCGACGGGAACTGGCACTTGTCGAGCGAGGTCGCGCGGTCCCTCGACATCCACATCACGACCGCGTCGAAGTTCCTGCAGCGCTTCTCGGAACTCGGGATGGTCGATCGTCGGCCGCACGACGCCCGGACGTTCGAGTATCGTCTGCGGTCCCCGCACCTGCGGTTCGAGGTGGATCTCGACGATGAGGGCGGTCCCCTACGCGAGGTGATTGACTTCTACGTCGCGTACTTCCACTCGCTCTTCGAGCGCATCCGGTACGTCGGCACGCCGGCGATCGAGATTGAGATGGAGCACCGTCTCACCACGGACCATCAGGAGCTTCGGAAAGCCGTTTTCGAGCAGATGGTCGATGGGAGTGAGGCCGGCCTCGACCGCCTCCGTGAACTCGTCGCCGCGGTCCACCGGGACCTCTGGAGCGTCTGCGCGCAGGGACTCGGGTCGAACGCCGCGAAAGGCGTCTTCCAGGCGGCCCTGCGGGACGCGATCGGCGCGCACCCGGACCTCGCATTCCGCGCCGGCCTCACCCGGCCGTTGGAGGGATGATTCCACGGCGCGGCTCCCGACCGGCGTTCCCGGATTCGACGCGATGGTCCAAGGCGGCTTGCCCGTAGGCTCGAGCGTCGTTTTGCAAGGACCCCCAGGCCAGGAAAAACTCCGGTTCGCGCTCACGTTCCTTGCGGAGGGGCTCAAGTCCGGCGGGAGCGGGCTCGTCATCACCTCATCCCAGTCGCCCGACGCCGTCATCGCCGAGCTGCGGGACCTCGGCGTGAATCTGGATTCGGTCACGAACGAGAGTCGCCTCCGGGTGGTCGACTGGTACTCATGGAGCGAAGAGACCGTTCTCGACATCGAGGAACGGGGCATCGTCATCCGGTCCTCGATCGATCTGACGAACCTCGGCGTGGCCCTGAGCCGGGCCATCGCCGCCCTGGCGAGGGGCCAACCGCCTCGCGCCGTCATCGAACTCCTCTCCCCCGCGACAGGTACCAACGAAGTCACCCAGGTCTACGCGTTCGCGCAGAGCGCGAAGAGGAAGTTCGATCGTCATGGGTTCACGAGTCTCGTCTTGCTCGAGAAGGAAATGCACTCGAGCCCGCAGCTCACGACGCTGCACCAACCGTTCGATGGGGTCATCGAGATCGAGCGGACCCGGAGCGGCGACCGGATCGTCCGGAAGGTGGGCGTCCTCCACCTCAAGGACACGGCGCCGGACCCGACATTCCGCGTCCTCGAGATTTCCGAGGCGGGAATGCGGGTCATGCGGGACATGCCGAACCCGGCCACCGGTCCGGGGGCAACGGCCCGAGGGACCGCCCCCGAATCACAAGACGAACGGGCGCAACGACTCCGCCTCATCTTGCAGATCGCGACCGAGCGACTCAAGCTCAATCCGGGGGACGCAGACGCCCTCTTCGCCATGGCCGCGGCCCAAGCGACTCTCGACGATGCGAAGGGCGGCCTGGAGACCCTCGATCGGCTCGCGGCGCTCGACCCGGCGTACCCTGGTCTTTGGGTGCTCAAGACAAAACTGCATGCCAAGCTCGGGCAATCGGAGCTCGCGCAAGAGAGTCGGCTCCGGGCTCTGCAGCGCGAACCCGAAGCGGCGAAGGCGATCGAAGCGACGGTGCCGTGCCCGATGTGCGAGCAGCCCATCGCGCTGGATGCAACGAGCTGCGCGAATTGCGGCGTGAAGTTCACTCCGACGCGGTCCTTGGAAGACGAACTCGACGACCTCGGCCATGCGGCGATCCAACAGATGGTCCAGGAGGATCTCGGCACCGCGAAGGAAGCCGAGAAGGCCCTCGAGAAGTCGGCGGCTCGACCGTCGAAACCGAAGTCCGAGCGGCCGGTCCCACCGCCGGCCAAGCCGACCGAGAAAGCGCCGTCGAAGAAAGGATTGACGAACGGACTGGTGCTTGAACGCCGGGGAGGACCCAAGGCGGGACGGACCAACGGACTCGGCCGGACGAACGGTTTGACGAACGGTCTCCGCGGTCGCACGAACGGCCTGACCAACGGACTCGGCCGGACGAACGGTTTGACGAACGGTCTCCGCGGTCGCACGAACGGCCTGACCAACGGACTCGGCCGGACGAACGGTTTGACGAACGGCTTGGGTCGGACGAACGGTCTCACGAATGGGTTGGGCCGGACCAACGGGATCACGAACGGGCTCGGCCGGACGAACGGGCTGACGAACGGCCTGGGCGGTGTTCGTTCCGCCGGGTTCCACCGGTCCCGGCGCGCGGGAATCGCACGCACGGCCGGATGGAAGCTATACCTGATTCCGATCGTCGCCGTCGGTCTGCTCCTGATGCCTCTGTTCCTCGTCCCGGAGTACTTCGGGCCCTCGTCTCCGATTCAGATCGATGGTCAATTCAATGACTGGGCGACGGTCGCCACCGAGCCGATGTCCGCGGGCACCGTTCCAAACCCCAACGTCGATGTGGTCCGGTTCGGGATCGTGAACAACTCGGGCCCGGTCGCGTTCTATGTCGAAGTCGCGGGGACCGCTCTCATGGGCGGAGGGGCCGCGCCAGGGACAATGGACACGGTCCGCATCTTCGTCGACATCGACGGATCCGCATCAACGGGATACCGTATTGACGGTCTCGGCGCTGATCGGATGATGGAAATCTCCGGCTACGGTGGGTCCGTCCGATCGAGCACACTCTACGAATTCGATTCGAACCGTGATCAACGAGACTGGAATGGGTGGATCAAGGGGACCGCCACGTCAGCGGCGGCAAGCGGGTCTCGCATCGAGGCGGAGACAGAATGGATATCGGCTGCCCCCGGGTCTGTTCCCGTGATCGCGAGTGTCCATACGACCTCCTGGGATGAGCAGACCGACGGCGGAGACTTCCCGATAAGCCCGGGCCTCGGAACCTTGTCCATCGTGGCCGACCCGCAAGTTCCCGACATCATCGCGGGCAACGGGGTTTCTCTCATCCGACTGACTTTGACGGCGCACGGCCAACCAGTCACGCTCGATTCGCTTCGCTTGGAAATCGCCGGAACCTCTCCGGCGACCTCCGCGCTCTCCCTCCGTCTCATGGACGGCTCCAATGTGATTAGCCAGGTCACCCCCATCTCCCGGGACGCCTCGTTCTCCTTCGCGCCGATGCAGATCGGAGTCGGCGCGACGACGACTTTGACCGTCGTCGGTGACTTCACCTCGACGAGCGGTGAGACCTTCGGCCTTCGGCTGCCTTCGACCCATCCATTCGGCCTCGGAGCGGGCGTCGTCGCCCTCACCGAGAACCCAGGGGCGAGGACGCTCGGCTATCTTGGACTCGTGCCGGCGGCACCCCAAGTGGACGGCGGATACGATGAATGGACGGCGCTCTCGCTCGACCCGACGAACGATGTTGCCCCGCGGGCGAGTCCGGACATCGATCTTACTCAGTACGGCGGACGGCACAACGGGGGCTCAACCTTCCTCTACGCGGACGTCGCGGGACGGATCCTTCGTGGAACGCCTGTCCCCGAGGTCCCGCGCCAAGCGCCGCCTCAGAATTCTTCGGGCCCCGCCGACACGGATCGCGATGGCGTGCCGGACATCGTCGACCCGATGCCCCTGGATTTCAGCAACGACGGAATCCCGGATGCGCAGACGAACGGGGATTATGATGGCGACGGAATCATCGACTATGGCTTCCCCGGCGGCACGGACTATTGGCTAAACACGACGATTCCGAGCACGTTCCCCGCGCCATACGCGGGACGTTCTGTGAGCATCTACATCGGTCCGACGCAGAAGCCGACCGTCCTGGGCGAAGACGTCCTTCGAATCTTCTTCGACATCGACAATAGCACGTGGAGCGGCTACTCGATCGGCGGCATCGGAGCCGACCGCCTCGTTGAGATTCGAGGGAAGGACGCCGCGATCACCCAGTCCGCCTTGCTCGCGTTCGCCGGATCGTTCCCTGGACAATGGGCATGGACCCCCGTTGCACCGGTGACCGTCGCCTTGGGCTACCACGCCGTGGAACTGTCGGTTCCGTTGAACGCCACGAACCTGTACGTCGAGTCAAGCAACTTCTGGGGATCCGTCGATTCGACGACCGTCTTGCCTGCGTTCGGCTCTCTGACATCCTCGTTCAGCGTCTCGCCGGCGAACTCTCCTCTCTCTGTCCCATGGCAACAATCGGGACCGCAGCCGACCGCGACGGTCATCGACCCCGGCTCGAACGGGGTCACGACGACGTACAATCAGCAGCGAAAGGTCGTGCGCGCAGGGGACGTGGCGGGCCAGACTGCTTGCGACGCGACGAACTCGGACGGATGCTGGTACGTCGTGTTCTACGACCAGTATTCCGAAGCAACCTCGAACACTCAAGCCTCCACCGAGACCATCACGACCGGGAGCAAGGTGGCCGGAACCTTCCCCACGGACATTCAGACCCAGAATGGCGTGTACATCCAGTACCGCGAGACCACTGACGCGGTCGAGGCCGTCGCTGCGTATCGATCGAACACGGGAACGAACACCGTCAGCAGCCCGAAGACCCGAACTTGGGACGGCACGACGTGGGCCGCGGAGACGGAACAATCGACTGCCGGCAGCCCGGTCCGCCAGGTTCGCATGGCGTACTCGCCCGTGACTCTTGACCAGCGAATCTTCGTGACAGTGAGCGACGACGGATGGCTCGACGCGTATGTTTGCACCTCCACGTGCACGGTGACGAACAACATCGGACAGGTGTGGTCCACCGCACCGGGCACCGTGGACAATCGCTTTGACGTTGCATACGAACAGGTCAGCGGCGATGGTCTCCTCGTCTATTCCGTTTTCTCGACGGACACGACGCGCGACATCGCCTACCGGACCTACGTCGGCGGGTCGTGGAGCGCTGAGCAATATCTCGATGATACGAGCCGCTCCACGGATGTCCAGTACACTCTGATGAGCTTGGCCTCCAAGGCCGGGAGCGACCAAATCGGCTTGGTCGGAGGAGACCAAACCAACAATTACGTCAGCGCCTGGATTTGGAGCGGATCCGCCTTCGGTTCCTACACGCAGATTACGACGAGTGCGCAGGCTCCGAACAGGGAACGCGCAGCGATTGGCTGGGAGTCCAGTTCCGGCAACCTGATCGCGGTTGCCCTGGCGTCGGGAACGCAGAATATCGTGTACAAGGAATACACATCGAGTTGGAGTTCTGCGACAACCGTCCAATGCGTCTCCGGGACCGCGAACGGTCGGTGGTTGCGCCTAAAAGCGAATCCGCTTTCGACCGCGAACGACATGATCCTTGCGGTCGGTGACGATAGCCCGGCCCTGAATACCTGCTACTGGAACGGCAGCTCCTGGGTGAATTTCCAGACTCACGACACGGCAATCGACACGTCGAATACGCGGGTATTCGATTTCGCATGGGAGAACAGCGGCAGCAAAGGTTTGCTCGTGTGGGGGACAACTGCCGGCCAGATTACTTACCGATCCTTCACCGCGCCGAACACGTGGGGGACGATCACGAGTGTGGCGATGGGGGCGAACGTCCATGCATGGGTCACCCTCCGGACGAACCCGTTCCCGCTCTCGGGTGCAACGAAAATCCTCGGTGCGGTCATGGAGGCAACCGCGAACGATCTCGGGGCGATTCGGTGGGACGGTTCCACGTTCACGGTTGTCGGGGTCTCCACGTTCACGGCCGACACGAGTGTAACCACGTACGAGAGCTACGACCTCGAGTACCATGCCACGAACAACGATCAACTCCTAGTCCGGTACGACTGGTCCGGCGTTCCAGCGAGCGACTCCTACACCCTCCAGGTGAAAGGGTACCGGCAGGACGAGGACGCCAACGTACAGGTCCTCACTCCGCCGTCGACATGGACGACTCGGGTCACCATCTCGGCCACGACCAACACGCTCTACTCCTACACGCTGACCTCCTCGGAGTACAACTCCGGCTCCCCGTCCATCCGCTTTGTCGATGCGAACGGGATGGGTGGAATGCAATCCGATTTCTGGATCGACTACGCGAACGTCGATTCGAACAGCTTCTGGGATCGGATCATCCTCATGCGCAGCGCCGACGTCTCCGGCTCCACATGGGGACCACAGGTCATCCTCGCGTCGGGGCGCTCCGCGGATAGCCCTCTTCTCTACCCCTATGATTCGTCGGAACCCGCAATCGCGATAGACTCGGGTGGATTCCTCCACCTTACGTGGGTCTCCGCCTCGGCGACGGGCGACCAGAGCACACTCGACCGCGTTCGGTACGCAAGGACGACGGTCGCTTATCCGACACAAGCACAACTCGCGTCCGCGGCGAACTGGGAATTCGGGGAGACCACGAGCTATTATCCTGGTACAGAGACAATCTCCACGGGGTCGGGGTGCGGCGGTATCTTCCCAACGGACGTCCAGAGTTCGAACAATGTCTATCGCTGCTACCGGGAGGCGAACACGGGGGGGACGGGAGCTATCGCTTTCAGCAATCTCGGGTCATCGGCAAACCCTGACATCTTCTCCACGACGGACGGTTCATCCTTCGCGGTCACTTCCTGGACGCCTCCCACCTCCGGACTGATTATCGTCTATGTGTCCTCCGGGGTGTCCAGCGGGACAGCGAACCAGCCGACCATCAGCGGGAACAGCCTCACGTGGACGGCCATCAAGTCCCTCGCTGTCGGTGTGAATCGTCTGACCTTGTTCGGCGCAGATGCCGCTGGCTCAACGGCCGGTGTCACGACGATTGACTTCGCCGGCCAGACACAGACTGGATCCGCCGCGAGCTTCTATCAGGCAACGAACATTGACCTCACGGGCGGTCTTGCGGCTGCATTCGTTCAGTCGCCCACGGGCTCCGGAACGGGTACCTCCGCTTCCATCACTCTTGCCGCCGCGGGGAACTCGAACAACCGCCCGATTTCTGGATGGTTTCATGCGACGAATGAGGCGGTGACACCGCGCACAAACTGGGTCGAGATGGACGACGCCGGGTACAGTACTCCTGCCGCAAGACTTGAGACGCAAGAGCGCGTGAGTGCTTTTGAGACAACGGCCAGTGCCTCGTGGTCCACAAGTTCCGCGTGGATTGGGATTGCGGCGGAACTGAAATGGTGGTCATCGAACTACCAGATCGAGATTCGGCACGACTGGTCCGCGATCCCGACCGACGGCAACTCCTATGAGCTGTGCGTCGAAGCATACATCGCGAACGCGGGCGGGGAGTCCATGCTCGTCCAGGTCCTTACCCCACCGTCGACGTGGAACACGCGCATCACCGTGACGAAGACCGCGGACGACAACGCCGACCAGTGCTATACGCTCGCGACCACGGAGTTCAACTCAGGTGCGCCCTCAATCCGGTGGATCGGCGGGACCGAAGCCGGTGACGTGACGCAGTCCGACATCAACGTCGATCAAGAGCGGGTCATCCGGCACTCCGTGACGATCGTCGACGATGCGAACCCTGGATTCATGCCGACTGTGTCGACGGACACAAGCAACAACCCGCACATCGCTTGGAGTGGTTCGAAAACGAGCGGGACCGTTTACTACAAGAACAAGGCCGCCGGTACTTGGAGGGCCACGGTGTCGTGGGGGACGACGTACACCGGAATTTCGGTCGACGTGTCCCCACAGAACAACTACATCAGCCTCGCTAGGTACTACGAGGCGGCGACGAATGAGATTCAGTATACCGTCTGCAAGAATCTCGCGGCGAACAACTGTGACGCATCGTCCGAATTCACAAGGTGGGATGGGACCGCAGGATACGATACCGTCGCGAGTTCGGTCGAAACCGGCACGTACCCGAGCCTCGTGACCACGTACGAGGCGAACGGGGACCTATGGATCGCATACGCGAAGGACGTTGATGGGACGACGCGCGCGATCTACGCCCGCTTCCTCGACTATCCCAGCAACGGGTTCGGATCCGTCGAGACGGTCGACTCATTAGGCGCCACACAGTTCACCCGGCCGTCGATTGGCGTGGACAATGATGGGAACGTTCACGCTCTCTACGTCGCGCTGTCCGGGCCCCAACTCTATTACAGGCTCCGGACTGGCGGTGGTTGGGGTTCTCGGACGGCCGTCGATTCCTCCACCGATTATCCGTCTCTGATGGCCCGCGCGCCGAACAACGCTACGTACGGCATCGTCTCGGGAGCAGCCTACTGGAAATCATCGACGTCGGAGACGTACTTTTATTACATACCCGAGTTCGAGGACGTGATTCCCCCCATCATCGGTGCCCTATTCGTCACTTTTTTCCAGGCCAGCCGGCGTCGATCAAGCGCGAGGAAGTCTACTGCCTCGCAGTCCGCAGTGGATCGGTTCGCCCCCTGCGGTGTGCCCGATGTTGTCCCTCGGCAGTAACAGTGCGTGTCACGGACAAGCGACTGCTCACTCGACGCCCTGACCCTTGCCGAGGGATTGTTGGACGCCGCGTTGTCCCCCTGTCACGGAACGCCCCGAACGCGGGGCTATCGAGGAGGGACCCATACGGTGTCCTCTCCAGGCTTGCATCGCGCATCATTGGTCAGCGCGACCTTACGCTGGAGCACGCAGACCAAGGGGCGCCGGCGGGATAAAGATTCGCTTGGTGCGCCGCACGTTTATGTAGGCCCGGGCGGTTCGTCGCTCCCTTCAGCGGGTTCCAAATGGACGAGCTTCGCGACGCGATCGCCCTCCTGTTCAAACGCAAAGGCCGCGACGAGCTGAGTGAGCGGGAATTCGTGCTCTCCGCCTCGATGGATCTGCACTGGTTCCCTCCCCGGGATGCTCAACGCCTCCTGCAAATCGGGCTGGAGACGAAGCTCCTCGAGTCACAAGGGGGCGCGATTCGCCCCGCGTTCGACGTGAGCGCCGTCGAGGTGCCGCGAGACTATGTCCCGACCTCCGCAATCCTCGACGTCCCGACGCCCGTGTCGGAGGACGTCTTCCTTCGAATCGTCGATGCCATCACGGCGAAGACACACACCGACCGGAAATCGGTGATTGCATCCGTGAATGCCGTCCAGGAAAAGTTGGACGTCGAAGTCGAGGTCGCGGCCCTGGTTGCGGCGCATCAAATGGGCGTCGACGTCGCCCCGTTCCTGTCTGGGGTGAAGAGCCGCCTCGGGATGCCCTGATCACGGACGTTCGTCGCGCATCTTGATCAGGTCGCCGAGGGTGACGCCGCTCCCCGCGGCCTGCTTCTTGACGGCGACCGGTTCGACGCGTTCCTTCAGCTTGATGCCGAGCTCCCGTTCGAGCTTGCGGACGAGCGCGTCGCCCGGGCTGATCGTGCCGGCCTCGAGCTTCGCGATGACGCTGACCCGTTCGTTGATCTTGGCGCCGAGATCCGCCTGCTTCCATCCGCGGGCCTCCCGCGCCTGGCGGATCCGTTGGGGGAAGTCTTCCGCGAGTTCGAGTTCGCCGGCTTGGGTGTACACGTCCCGCGGGGTCATGCGCCGTTGTCGAATCTCCAGTCGCTGAGCGATGATGGGGGGCATCGTGCTCTGCCGCAACGCCG
>WNGG01007534.1_pt1 | contig 15041 bp, 10 predicted proteins | sample 5400661 | NCBI WGS metagenome assembly WNGG01 (sample SAMN13153372, study PRJNA577476) | soil metagenome | isolation source: 100 cm soil or saprolite under Garry oak tree replicate 1 | place: USA:California | collected 2016-06-15
GTCGAAGCTCTGGTCCGGCCCGCCCTTGAAGTCCCCGAGCCCGATGCTCGCCCACAGCCGATCGTCCGCATACACGCGGAGGCTCGCCCCCGACGGCAGCGCGCTCACGGCGGTGCTCGCGAAGAACACCGCGGCGAGGGCGACCACCGCGAACGCGGCCACCAATCCCTTCTTCGTCGCCATGCGTTTTCACCTCGGGGCCTGCGCCCCGCGACGGAACGCGCACTCCTAGAGAAGTTCGTTGTTCAAGCTCCCGGCCGGGTCTCGCCCGAATTCCGCCCGAATCCCTGATCCACCACCGCCAAGGGTTTGATACTGCCCGATCCGCCGGGGAATGGATTCGCGCGCAGAGCATCGTAGAAATCGGTCTTGCCACCCCCCGGGACTCTCGACGGTGCTTGGCATGAGTTTCAGGCTGCCCGGGGGCGCCTCAGCTACCCGGAGGCCGTCGTGGTCAGTTGGTGTCGGGCGCAATCGGCCCGGCCCCTCTCGTTCGACACGCACTTGCTCGCCCATCTCCGGTCGTGAGGCTCTCTCGGACCGACGCCCGAAAGGTTTTATACGCACCGGGGGTACGAGCGAGTCACCGATGGCGAAGCAGCAGCAGACCCGGACCTCCGCCCGCAAGGTGAAGGACAAGTGGAAGGCGAAGGGCTGGTACAACCTGCTCGCGCCGGAGATGTTCGACCGCCAGGTGATCGGCGAGACGCCGGCCGAGGATCCGACGAAGGTCATGGGCCGAATCACGGAGGTCACGGTCCAGGACATCACGGGCGATTTCAGCAGGATGCACATCAAGCTCCAATTCCGCGTGACGGACGTCCGCGGGAACGACGCGCACACGCAGTTCGTGGGGCACGACATGACGTCCGACTACATCCGACGCCTCACGCGGCGGAAGCGCACGCGCACGGACACGGTCGTGAACGCGACCACGAAGGACGCGTGGCAGATCCGCGTGAAGCCGATGGCGATCACGGACCGCCGGATCCAGGGGTCGAAGCAACGCGCGATCCGGCAGATCATGAACAAGGTGATCACGTCGATGGCCGCCAAGTCGACGGTCGGCGACGTCGTGAAGGCGGTGATCTCCGGCGAGATGGCGAAGGAAGTCGCGACGGCGTGCAAACCGATCCACCCGATCTCGCGCGTGGAGATCCGCAAGTCCGAGGTGCTCGTCGAGGGCGCGCCGCCAACCGTCGCGGAGGAAGCGCTGCCCGCGGCCGAGGCCCCCGCGGAGGCGCCGAAACCCCCCGAGGGGCCCGTGGAAGAGGAGCTGCCCCCGGAGCCGCCCGCGCCGCCGATGCCCGAGCCGCCAGCGGAAGAGGAAGAACTCGAGGACCTTTAGCGCCGCGCTCGACAAGGTTTCTATACACCGTGGGGATTCGCGCGGCGTCGGGGTGGCTCAGCCTGGTTGAGCGCCGGACTCATAGGGTTCTGCGACGGTGACGGCGCGCTCCCGGGACATCCGGAGGTCGCGGGTCCGAATCCCGCCCCCGACATCCCGCCCACATAATCGATATAAGGTCCGTACGCGTTCTATCCCGCCGGGGAGGAATGTCGATTTCAAAGGTCCGGCTCGGAGTCAATGCGCTTTTGGCGATCCTCGTCGCCGTGCTCGTTGGAGTCCACGGCGCCCGCGCCCTCCCCGGTCGCGTCAATCTTGGAGGTCCGCAACCCGGCTCGGAGTTCCAGCCCGGGGACGTGTTGACGGTCTACGGTAACGTAATCCAATCCGACGGGACACCGTTTCCCAATGCGACCCTCCTGCTCTCGCTCCTCGATGCGCAATTCTCCGTCGTTCCTGGGACCCTGCAATCCAATCTATCCGGGGATCCGACCGGCTCTTTCCTTTTTTCCTTGGAACTCGGGACAAGCCTGCCCGGCGGGCAGTACCTCGTTCGCGTCGCGAGCCCGAACGCCTCGATCGCGGCGGCGGAGGTGTCGATTCTCGTCCGGGTTCCGGTTCCGCCGTCCGCCCTCGAGGCCTCCTTCCTCGGACTCCCGGCATGGGTCTGGCTCGTCGTCCTCATCGGTAGCGCCGCGCTGATTGGGGGCGGGACCGCGTACGCGAAGTTCTCACTTCAGGACCGGCCCGTGGTGTGCGCGAGCTGCGGCCGGACGACCCTCGCGAGCACGCCCAAGTGCCCCTCCTGCGGGGCCGAGATGCCACGCCCACGCCGAGGGCTCCGCCCTCGCGGATGAGCTCAGAACGGGACCGCACCAAACGTTCATCCGGGACGGCCCGCGTGGCCCGTGGGAGTCCCATGGACGACGACCACGTGTTCGTGATCGAGCAGGAGCGGAAGGAGAAGGACTATTGGTTCCGCGAGAGCCACGAGTCCCCAATCCCGCACGAACTCCGTCACACGTTCAAGGGCCTGATGTACTATCCCGTGGACCCGAACCTCCGCTTCCGGGTTCGCCTGACCGTGCTCCCGAAGCAGGAGGTGCTCACGTTCGCGACGAGCAAGGGAACGGAGCAACAGTACTACCGCCGCGCGAGTTCCTGTTCGTCCCGTTCCGAGACGCGACGAGTGGGAAGGAGACGTACGGAGCCGGGCGGTATCTCGACCTGGAGCCGCAGCCCTCCGGGGAATACGACCTCGATTTCAACAAGGCGTACAATCCGTACTGCGCGTACAGCGACGACTACGTGTGTCCGCTCCCGCCGGTCGAGAACTGGCTGCCGGTTCCGATCCACGCGGGCGAGAAAACGTGGAAGCCCTGACGCCGCCAAAGCGTCTTTAGGGCGGCGCCGATGCCTACGTCATGGTCGTCGTCGTGTCCAACCGGATTCCTGTCGCGCGCGGGTGGGAGGGGGAGTTCGAACGGCGGTGGCGGGACCGATCCTGGTCGATCACCGCGCTCCCCGGGTTCCTGGGCACGGAGGTCCTGAAACCAGTGAAGGGCGGCTACTACGTCGTGATGACGCACTGGCGGTCGATGGAGGATTTCGAGCGATGGACGAAGAGCGAGGCGTTCGGCGAGGCGCACGCAAACACGCCGCCCGAGGAAGCGTACCGGGGGCCCAACGTGTTCGAGATGCACGAGGTCATCGCGTCTGCCCCTCCTGCGGGAACGAGTTCCTCGTGTTGTGCGCGGACGATGGCTTGTGCCGGAACTGTTCGGCCTGCTGCGGCGGCACCGCCAACGTCACGGACCTTCGGGACGCGCCCCGGAAGCTCACGTGACGATCTTGTAGACCAGGTCCCCCGGCCGCACGCGGTCGCGGACCTTCACCCCGACGCTCTGTCCCGGCGTGGCCTCCGCAACGTGGACCTTGTCGATCTCGAGGGACTCCACCTTCTGGTCGAAGTTCGTCGACGGGCCTTGGAAAAGGAGCGTGTCGCCCGTCTTCACCGCGCTGTCCGTGACGTGGATCGCTGCGACCATCGGTTTCGCGAAGAAATGGAACACGTCGCCGACCTTCACTTTCTCCATGATTCCGGCCGGGGTCCGGATGGGCCTGGCGCGATAAAAACGTTCTCAGGACGCCGCGCGGACCGGAACGCCGTACCGCGCGAGGATCCCGAACGTAGCGCCGGCGAGCGCGATCCCGCCGCCTATGAGCCCGGGGACGGTCAGAAGGACGATTGGGGTCGCGAGGACTCCGAGGATTGCGAAATGTTTGGCGGTGTGTCGCAGGCTGCGCGCGAGCGCCCACGCGATGATCGCCGCGAGCCCCATCCCGCTGCCCGTGAGAAGGGCGGGGAGGGCCCACGAATCCGGCGGCGTCGCGAGGATCGTCCAGGCGAGGAGCGCGTAGTTCCCCGCGAACGCGACCACACACCCCGCGAAGACGACGATCTCAGGGACGACCGCCCGCAACGGTTTCCCGGCGAACACGACGCCGGAACGAACGCGCGCCCGAAAAGGATTCCTCTGGTGCGCGCGCACGCAAACCTTTAAAGGCCCTGTCCGGATTCGCGCGGGAAGGGGAAGCCCATATGGTGATGCCACTCAACGTGCTAGAGAAGTCCATCAACAAACGCATCTCGCTCCTCCTCAAGGACAACCGGATCCTCGACGGCAAGCTCGTCGGGTATGACGAATACATGAACATGGTCCTCGAGGACACGGAGGAGACGAAGGACGAGCAGGTCCGGCGGATCGGCACCGTCGTCCTCCGCGGGAACAACGTCGTGACGATCGTTCCCAAGTGACGGAACGTTCTTACCGCCCACCCCCTTTTCGCGCGCGTGCAGGCCGTCCTGATCGCGGGCGGGCTCGGCACGCGCTTGCGCCCGCTCACGTGGACCCGCCCCAAGGCCCTTGTGCCCCTCCTGAACCGTCCCCTCGTGCTCCACCTGATCGAGCGGCTGCCCGCCTCCGTGGACGAGGTGATCGTCGCCGCGAACTACCGGACCGAACAGCTCCGGGAGTTCTTCGGCCGGGAGGACGTGGGTCGGCCCGTGACCGTCGTGCGGGAGAAGCGGCCGCTCGGGACGGGCGGTTGTCTGAAGAACCTCGAGGATCGGCTCGCGGGAACGTTCCTCGCGTTCAACGGCGACGTGATCTCGTCCTTGGCGGTGGCGGACCTGGTCGCGGCCCACGACCGTTTTGGCGGCGTGGGAACGATCGCGCTGTGGGAGGTCGAGGACCCGACCGCGTTCGGCGTCGTCGCCATGACAGGGGACCGGATCACGAAGTTCGTCGAGAAGCCGCCGAGGGGGAAGGCGCCGTCCCGTCTCGCGAACGCGGGCGCGTACGTGCTGGAACCCGAGATCCTGAAGGGAATCCCGGAAAAGGCGGCCGCGTCCCTCGAGCGCGACGTCTTCCCGAAGGTCGTGAGGAAGGGACTGTTCGCCTTCCCGTTCACGGGGTACTGGGCGGACGCCGGGACGCGGGAGAGCTTCCTGCGGGCGACGGAAATCCTGCTCCACGCGCAGGGGAGCGAAGTGAGCCGTCTCGCGCGGGTCCTGCCCACCGCCAAAATCACGAAACCCGTCGCGATCGCCACGGACGCGACGATCGAAGGGGAGGTCGGCCCGGTCGCGACGATCGGGCGGGAGTGCGTCGTCCATCGGGCTCGCGTGTCGCACTCCGTTCTGTTCGACCGTGTGGTCGTCGAGGACGAGGCGACCGTGCAAGGCAGCCTCGTCGGTGAAGGGTGCACGATCGGGGCTCGGGCGGTCGTCCGGGACTCCATCCTCGGCGACGGCGTGGCGGTGGCGGCGGACGAGCAGCTGATCGAGGAGCGACGGAAGCCATGAGGCTCTTCGGGACGAACGGGATCCGCGGCGTCGTCGGGCAAGACCTCACGCCGGATTTGGCGGTGCGGGTCGGGCGGGCGGTCGCAACCGTGTGGGGGCCCGTGACGTTTGCGGTCGGCCGCGACACGCGGACGTCCGGCCCGATGCTGCGCGGGGCCGTCGTCTCCGGCCTCCTCGCCTCCGGGGCACACGCACTCGACCTAGGAATCCTTCCGACCCCAGCCCTTCAGTACTACGTGAAGGAGCGAGCGATGGCGGGCGGCGTGATCGTCACCGCCTCGCACAACCCGCCCGAGTGGAACGGGATCAAGGTCGTCGATCGGCGGGGGATGGAGATCCCACGGGAGACGGAGGAGCAGATCGAGTCGCTCGTGGAGTCGGGCGCCTTCGCGATCCCGCCGTGGCGCGACGTGGGAGGGACGGCGACCGCGAGCGATGCCGTCGACCTGTACCTCCGTGGAATCGCGGCGAAGGTCGACCGCGAGGCGATCGCGCGGCGCAAGCCCCACATCGTCGTGGACCCCGGGAACGGGGCGGCGTGCGTGACGACGCCCTTCCTCCTCCGCGCCCTCGGATGTCGCGTCACGACGATCAACGCGCAGCCGGACGGCGCCTTCCCGGGACGGAAGCCGGAACCGACGCCCGAGAACCTCGCGCACCTTCGGGCGATGGTGCCGGCGCTCGGGGCCGACCTCGGAATCGCGCACGACGGCGACGCGGACCGCGCGGCGATCGTGGACGAACGCGGGGAGTTCGTCGACGGGGACCGCCTCCTCGCGCTCCTCGCGGGGGACGTCGTGACCCGGACGCCTGGCCTCGTCGTCACGCCGGTCAGCTCCTCGAGCTGCGTGGAGGACGTCGTGCGGGCAGCGGGCGGCCGCGTCGAGTACACGAAGGTGGGAGCGCCCCTCGTCGCGCGCGCGATCTACGGGAAGGGCGCCGTGTTTGGCGGCGAGGAGAACGGCGGGATGATCTTCCCGGAGCACCTGTTCGCGCGGGACGGCGGGATGACCGCCGCCAAGGTCGTGGAACTCCTCGCGCTCCGCGGCCGCGCGTTCTCCGAGCTGCTGGCGGCGATCCCGCGCTACTACCTCCTCAAGTCCAGCGTGCCGTGTCCCCGGGATCGCCGGGACGCGGTCCTAGTCCGACTCAAGGCATTGGCGGCGGACCGGAAGGTCGACGCGATGGACGGCGTGAAGGTGTACGGCGACGGGGGCTGGGTCCTCCTGCGTCCCTCCGGCACGGAGGCGATCTTGCGGATGTACGCGGAGGGGAAGACCCCGGAGCAGGCGCAGGCGATGCGGGCGCTCGGGGAGCAGCTCGTGCGCGAGGCGCTCGCTACCTGACGAGGACGTACAGGAGGAAGGCGATCAGTCCGCCCAGGCTCGTGGCGGCCATGTTCGTCGTCCGCTTGTTGAAGATCCCGCGCCGCTCGAGCGTGGCACCGAGGACGCTGTCGATCTGGCAGCCGAGGAAGCCGACCGCCGCCGGGATCACGAAGAACCTCGGGTCCTCGGGGAAAGTGATCGGGAGGCCCGCCCACTGGGAGAACGGGACGAGGACGAGGAAGCCGAACAGCGCGGAGTACACGGCGGCGCCGAGGGCGGCCGCGGTCCCGAGGAGCGATACCCCGCCATCCGTGCCCGGCACGACGCGCTTCCCGTTCGTGATCAGGTACGTGTGGGACGACAGGACGCCGATCTCGCTCGCGAGGGTATCCGCGCCCGCGACGGCGAGCGCGCTCACGAACAGGAGGCCGCCCGTCTGCTTGTCCAGCACCGCGCCGCCAAGGCCCGGAAAGCTCAAGGCCGCGGCGAGCGCGGGGGCGAGCCCGTTCGCCAACACGTTCGACGCGCCCCGCTCCCCCCGCGCGCCCTCCTGCACCCCCATCGCCTCCTTGAGGGCGAAGCGGTAGCGCGTCGCGGCGAACGAGCTGACGAGGAAGAAGAGGAGGAGGAACAGCCAGGTGACGTCGCCAAAGACGCCGATGAACAGGCCGACTGCGAACGCCGCGACCGTGCCGTCCCAGGTGAGCACCTTCCGGTAGTACGCGAGCCCGGACAAGGCGAGGCACAGGAGGAGGGTGATGGCGACCGACGCCGCGGGCGCCAAGGCCATGGGCCCGCAGATTCGAACGACCGTATTAGAAGGTTCGTCTCCCCCTCAGGACCACTGGTCCAGGTTCTTCTGTCCCTCGCGCTTCCGCCCCTCCACGACCTTCGCGAGCGCGCTCTCGATCCGCTCCGGCGAGAAGGCGTGCTCCTCGACGAGCATCCGCATCGCCCCCGCCGCGTCCGGCTCCCGCCACGTCAGCTCGTACGTTTCCGTGACGGCCGGATTCAGGAAGAGGTCTCGGATCGCATCGCGGTTCTCGATCTCCTGTCCGAGTTCTTGCAGGACCGCCTCGAGGTTGTGGTGCCGCGCAATCAGTGCGAGCGCCTTCTTCGGGCCGATGCCCTTGATGCCCGCGTTGTAGTCCGTCCCGATCAGGATCGCGAGGTCGATGAGCTGCTCGCGCGTCATCCCGAGCTTCGCGAGCGTCGCCGCCAACTCGACCTGCTCGGGCTGCACGTCCACGTACGCGTCCTTCCGCGGAAGCTTCCGCTTCCCCGTGAGCGCGAGGTTCCGGACGAGGACGGGCGAGCCGAAGAGGAGGGAGTCGTAGTCCTGGGAGGCCGTCGCCCACGCGTCCCCGCGGCGCGTCATGAAGGACGCCTGCGCCTCCCCCTCCCCGGGCGCCTGGATCCAGGGGACCCCGAGGAAGCCGAGGAGCCGTTGGCTCTGCGCGACCATCTCCTCCGTGAGGCGGGAGGTCTGCATCGCCTTCGTCCGGGCGCGCGCGATATCGCCCTTGAGCTTCGCGTCCTCCCACTCGCGCTCGGCCTTCCGCTTCACGGCGACCCGCGCCTCGATCGTCCGCCCTTTGAGCCGAGGCGGCCTGCCGTCGAACACGAAGATCGGGCGGATGCCCACCGCGAGGAGGTTCGTCGTCCGATACACAATCCCGCTCAGGTGGGAGGTCACGCGTCCCTCGCGGTCCATGAGCGGCGTCCCATCCGGTTGCCGGATGATGCTCAGGAATTGGTACAAGGTGTTGAACGCGTCGATCGCGATCGCGCGCGTCGCGAAGTCCTCGAGGGTGCGGGGCGTCGCGGGGACGAGGTCCGAGAGGTCGACGCCCATGGCTCCCGCGAACGGGGTTGCGGGGTAAGAAGCTTCACGCGGAGGCGACGAGGCCCTCCGCGGGCTTCACGCTCACCGTGAAGTTCTCCGTCCCGAGGCTGCACTCCACGACGTACCCGTCCGTGATGTCGCCGCGGACGAACCGGAGCGCCTGCGTGTTCGTCTCGTGGGAGATGAAGTCCTTCCACTTCTTGAGGAGCTTGTTGAGCGTCTCGCTCGCCTTGATCTTCGTCTCGATCCAGACGTCCCCGGACAACTTGAGCTCGCCGCGCACGTCGCGGATGATGTTCACGAGCTCCCGCGCGTACCCCTCCGCGAGGATGTCCTCGGTCATCTCCGTGTCCACGTACACCTTCCCCCCCTCGAACGGCTCCTCGACGACGCTGTCCGGCGTCGTCTCCGTGAACCATACCATGGACGGGTCGATGCGGACCTTCTGTCCCTCGACGCCGAGGTGGTACTCCCCCTTGTCGAGCCCCTGCTTGATCTTCCACGCGTCCTGGGAGCGGAGGAGGATCTCGATCTTGCGCGACCAGAGGCGGTACGACCGCGCGATCGCGTCGGAGTCCAGGTTCAGGTGCAACGTGAGGCCGCGCCACGTCTCGCCGGGGGCGACGATGTCCAGCTCCTTCGCCCCGGATTGGTTCACGATGATCTTGCGGAACGACTGGACCGCGTCGAGCTCCTCGGGGCCGTCCACGCGGATGGCGACCCGCTTCACGGGCCAGACGCGGTCCATGCCCGCCTTCTCCCGCGCGGCGATGACCGCCTCGACCACGCGGCGGACGACGTCGATGTACACCTTCATCTCCTCGTCCGTCAACTTAAGACCGATCATCTCCCCGTGCGTCGTGACCGCCTCGCGGAGCTGCGTGTGGAGCTCCTCGCGGCCCGCCTTGTACGACGCGACCGCTTTCTGGACCCACGCGGACGCCTCCGTGAAGTCCTTCGACTCGATCACGGAGCGTGCGGTCCGCACGAAGTCCGCGCCTTCCTCCTCGGGCTCCGCCTCTGCGACGAGGTGGATCGCCTCCGTGAGCGGCGAGCCGGCGAGCGGGCCGATGTCCGCGTCCGGAGTCTCGGTGACGAACAGGAGGCGCCGCACGAGCTCCTCCACGCCCTCGAGCTCCGAGAGGAAGCCCGTCCACCGGGGGAGCCGCTCCCCGAATCGGTCCTCGATCTCGCGCAAGGTGTCGACCATGTAGATGGGAAGGACCACGGGCTCGCCGCCGACGACGGTGGCCGCCAGGTACACGTGCGGGCTCCGTTCGAACAGGATCTTGCTCTCCCCGAAGTCGATCCGGCGCAATCCCTCCTCGGCGCGGGACTGCATCGTCTTCTTGACGTGGTTGAGGACCGCGGTCAGCATGCCGGAGAAGATGTCCTCGTCCATCGCGTCGCGGAAGCGGCGCGATTCGTGATGGATGAGGCGCCCGTCGCGATGGATCAGGAACGCGTCCTCGACCCGGTATGCGCCGGGCCGCTCCGCCTTGATATGCTTCGTGTCCGTGAGCTCGTACGGCCGGTCGTCGATCGGGCGCAGGTATCGGACCTGCAGGTCCAGGGGAACGCTCCCGGGCGACTTCGGCCGGACGCCGATCTCGAGCCGCTCCTTCTCGTTCGGCCCGATCCGCGGGATCGGCTTGAGGCCGCGGACGTCGATGTCCCCCTCGATCCGGAGGTCCACGTCCTTCGCCGCCAGGTTCCCCTTGTTCGCGAATTCGATGACGAATCGGTTCCAGGCTCCGGCCTCGACGCCGGAGGTGGGGAGCGTCACGAAGAGCCTCGGGTACCGGTCCTCGAGGAATGTCTGGATGCGCTGTTTCGCGACCGCGCTCGCCTGGCGGACGATCGCGTCCAGGTCCTCCGCCCGCCCGTCGGCGAGCGCCTCGCGCGCCCGGAGGAGCAGCCCCTCGGCCTCCGTGGCCTCCGCGCCGAACGCCTTCGCCTCGACGAGCATCGCCGTGAGCCGCTCCATCTCCTCCGTGGACCGGCGGAGGATCGCCCGGCGGCGCTCCTCGCGCAGGGAATCCCGCGCGCGACGCATCTGGTCGTCGACCGCCTTGAAATTCTTCCGCTGAAGGGCGTCCTCGATCTTCACGAGCGTCGCCTCGGCCCGGGTGACGTCCGCGCCCTCGACGCGCGCCTTCTCGATATCCTGAATGAGCGTCTGGAGGTCCGTCTCGATCCGCCTCGCCGAGGCGTCCTGCTGCACGCGCTCGAGCGTGCCCCGCACCTGGCTCGCGATCTCTTCGACCTTGTCGTACCGCCCGCCCTCGAACGCCGCGCGCGCCTCCTTGAGGAGGATCTCCGCGGGTCCGGCGTCCGCGCCGAGGCCGCGCAGTTGATCGACGCCCTCCGCCGTCTGCTCCACGAGGATCTTCATGCGCTCGAGGAACTTCTCGCGGTTCTCCTTGACCTGCCCCTTCGCCTTCGAGAGGAGCTCCCAGGCGAGGTCCATGTCGCTCTCGAGGGAGCTCTCCGCCTTCGCGAGCAGCGCCTCGATCTCGTCCGTCTCCGCCCCCGCCTCCTTCGCCGCGCTCAACAGGTTCTCCATCTCGGCGACCTCGGAGTCGCTGAGGGCGCCGCGCTCCGCCGCCCTCGCCTCCGTGACGAGCACGAGTTTTTCGATCATCGCGTCCACGCCCGGCAGCTCGTGCAACATGCCGGACCAGTTCCCGAGGATGTCGCCGAACGTCCGCTCGAGCTCTCGGAGCACCTCGGCCATGTAGAGCGGGAGGAGGGCCGGCTCCGAGCCCAGCACCACGGTCGCGAGGAAGGTATGGGGGCTTCGCTCGATGAGGATCTTGGACTGTCCGAAGTCGAGGCGACGGATCCCCGTGGCGGTGCGCTGCTTGAAGGAGTCGCGGATGAAGTCCTGGACGACCGTCAACATCCCGGAGAAGATGTCCTCGTCGATCTCCTGCCGGAACCGGCGGGAGGCGTGCGAGATCAGGCGCCCGTCGACGTGGATGAGGAACACGTCCTCCACAAGGTACGTCCCCGCGGTCTCGACCTTGAACGCCGTGGCGTCCTGGACCTCGTATCGGTTCTCGTCGAAGTACCGGTTGTAGAAGACCTTCACGTTCACGGGGACGTCGCCCTCGTGGCGCGGCTTGATCCCGATCTCGATCGCTTTCGTCTCGTCCACGCCGAGTTCCGGGATCGGCTGCAGTCCGCGGACCTCGACGTCTCCGTCGAGCTTCACGTCGATGTCCTTCGCGCCGAGGGACCCTTTGTTCGCGATCTCCACGGTCGTGCGGTTCCACGTGTTTGCTTGGAGGCCGGTCGTGGGGACCTTCACGGTGAGGTTCGGGTACTTGTTCTGGATGAACGATTGAATCTGGAGGCCCGTGGACACCTCCGCTTGCTTCACGAGGATGTCCGCGAGCGCGAGGTCGTTCCCGTCGATCGCGCGCTCCGCCTGCTCGAGGATCCGTTCCGCTTCGCCGACACCGGCGCCGATCCGCTTCGCGGCCTCCAGCATCGCCGCCAATCCGCGCATTTTCTTCCGGTGTTCTCCGACGATGTGCTCCCGGCTGCTCGACTCGAGGACCTTGCGCGCTTCCGTGATCATGTCGGACATCGACTCGAAGTTGCGCTCTTCCTTGAGTCGACGGGCCTCCTCGAGGAACTGCGCCGCCTCGGGAACGTCGAGCCCCGAAGATTGGACCTGGTGGGCGAGGTCCTCGACGGAGAGGAAGTCCTCCTCCGCCTTCGTCGCGAGGAAGGCGGCGCCCGCATGGGCGGACTTTTCTTCGATCCGCTTGACGAGGACGTCGAGCGCCTCCCAGTTCCCTGCCTCCACCGCGCCCTGCGCCTCGGGGATTAGCGCCTCCGCGTCCGCGACGTCCGCGCCGAGGAGCTGGGCCTTCCCGATCGCGACGCGCGCGCGGTCGAGCCGGCCCTCCATGATTTGCTTGCGGGTGATCGAGAGCCCCTGCCGGATCTGCTCCGCGTACTCCGGGACCCGTTCGAACCGGCCGAGGGACACGTCCTCCTGCGCCTTCGAGAGCAACGCCTCCGTCGCCTTCGTGTCTCCGCCGAGCGCGGCGATGCGCAGGAGATCCGAGCGGAGGACCTGGACCTCCGTCTCGAGTTCGCGGAAGCCGCGCAACCGTCTCGCGTCGTCGCAGATGTCGTCGACGACCTTGTGGTACTCGATCGCCTCGACGAAGCGGCCCGTGCGGATCGCCTCCGCGGCGTTCGCGAGGACCATGTCCGCGCGGCGCACGTTCAGCCCCGCCTTTTGTGCCTCCTCGACGTTCTGGCGGCTCTTCGCGAGGAGCTGATTCGCGGCGCTCGCGAGCCCTTCCTCCAGGGACTCCGCGAGCGACTCCGTGTCCGCGAGCACGAGATGGACCTCCTCGTACCGCTTCCCCGCCAGCGCCTCCTCGGCCGCCGCGAGCGCCGGCTCCGCGCCATCGATCATGATGTCCGCCCGGCGGAGGTCGTCCATGATCTTCCGGAGGCGGTCGATCTTCTGCCGCGCGGTCTCCACGCGGACCTTCTCGCTCCGCGCCTCCTCCTCGGTCCGGAGCCGCTGCGCCGAGTCCGCCCGGTGCTTCGCGGTGTTCGCGGACTCGACCGCGTCGTCGAGCTTTCCCTTCGCGAGGAACGCGTTCGCGCTCTCCAGGAGGCTCTTCGCCTCCGCCATGTCGAGGCCCGCGCGCTCCGCCGCCTCGACGGCCTCCCGCGCCTTCGAGATCAAGAACCGGGTCGCGGCGACCAACTCCGCGCGCATCTCGCGTGCGGTCTCCTCGAGGTCGCCCAGCACCACGTCGACGCGCTCGAAATCCCGCGCCTGCAAACCCTTCTCGCCCTCGAGGAGCGCCTCGTCCGAGCCTTGGATGTCGATGTTCGCCTTCTTGAGCTCCTCGACCATCCGCTTCACGCGGACGAACCGGTCCGACGCCTTCTTCGCCCGCTCCATCTCCTTGCGCGCGACCTCCGCGGCCTTCTCTTCGCGCGCGTGCTCAATCGTTTCGTCGAGCGCCCTCATCGCCTCGATCGCCTCGCGGTACTGGTCCTCGCGCACCGCCTCCTCGGCGCGGGACAGGACGGCCTCCATCTCCGGCGTCATCAGCCCTTGCGCGCGTGCCTCGAGGACGTCCTTCCGAAGGCGCTCGAGCGCGTCCGTCGCGCTCTTCCGGAGAGCCCCGCGCATCCCTTCAACGATCCGCTCGGTCGCCTCCAGGTGGGCCTCCACGTCCTCGATCCGCTTGTCCTGGAGCGCCTGTTGCGCGCTCGTGAGCGAGTCCCGCGCCGGCGCCACGTCGACGCCGATGCCGGTGAGGTACTCGACGTGGGAGGCGAGGAGCTCGACCTTCTCCCGCGCCTTCTTCACGCGGTCCGAGGTCGCCTTCATCGCGTCGACGTCGCGCTTCGCCTCCTCCTCGAAGTGCCGCTTCCACGCGGACTCCGCGCGGGCCTGCGCGATCCGCGCGAACTCCAACGCCTCGTACACGTTGCCCTCCGACAGGGCGACCTCGGAGCTCCGCAACATCCGCACGGCGTCCGGGATCGGGATGCCCGCACGGCGCGCGCGCTCCGTCGCGTCCTGCGCGTTCTCGACCGTCTCCTTCGCGGAGTCCTTGAGCGTCTGGATGAGGGACGTCGCGATGTCCTCGAGCTCCGTGATGTACTTCTGCGCCTCGTCGAAGCGTCCGTCCTCGAGGGCCTGGTTCGCCGCCAGGATCGTCTCGCCGGACCCGCTCACGTCGATGTCCGCGCGCTTCAGCTCGAACAGCATCGTGCGCACGTCCCCGAGGCGCTTCGTGGCCTCCTTGACCCGCTCCGCGTCGACGACCGTGAGGCGGGCGTTGACCATCGCCTCCACGTCGACCGCCTCCCCGCTCGCGACCATGGACTCCACGTCCTGGATCAGGTCGCGCACCTGTTGCACGTCGACTTGTCCTGATGCGGCCGCGGCCGCGACGATCTTCTGAATCGTGCTCACGACGATCTCTTGGCGGCGAGCCTCGCGCGCGTCATCCGCGGCACGTCGGCACCGCGACGCGAGCCGCTGGCATTTGTCGAAGTCCGCCGCCTCGAGCGCCGCGGTCGCCTCGCCGAGGAGGCCTTCCGCCTCCGTCGGATCCCCGCCGATCGTCTTCAGCGCTCCCACGTCCGTGGCGAGCGTGGTCAGCGTTCCTTGGAGACGACGAGCGATGATCGCCTCCTTGATCGCTTCCCGCGCGTCCCGCGCGAGGTCCCGCACGCGGCGATACTCGCGCGCCTCCAGCGCCCCGTGGGCCTCGACGAGGACGACGCCGGGGCCGCCCATCTCGATGCCGCGTCGCTCCTCCTTCCGCGCCGCCTTCTCCGCGCGCTCGAGGAGGACTTCCGCGGCCCGGTACCGTTTCGCTTCCGCGACCGCCTCTTTGGCGGCGGCAGACTTCGCCTGCGCCTCCGCGAACAGGGCGTCCTTCAGCGCGTGGCGCGCCTCCGTCAGGATCTTGCGCGCTTCGGCCAAGTTCGCCCCGGACTTCCGGGCGGGCTCCAGTGCGCGCTCCGCGCCGACGACGAACTTCTCGTATCGGGAGAACTTGCGGGCGTGCTCGGCGGCGTCGCGGGCCTTCGCGGCGAACTCCCGCGCGGCGTCGAACCCCTTCGCGCGGAGGGCTTCCTTGGCCCGCGCGA
>WNGG01008314.1_pt1 | contig 15039 bp, 18 predicted proteins | sample 5400661 | NCBI WGS metagenome assembly WNGG01 (sample SAMN13153372, study PRJNA577476) | soil metagenome | isolation source: 100 cm soil or saprolite under Garry oak tree replicate 1 | place: USA:California | collected 2016-06-15
GGTTTGGAAGCGCAACAGCAAAAAACCATCGATCACAAGCCCGCAAAAGAGGAGAAGGAAAAAGAGCCGCCGCCTCCGCCCCAGGCAGGGACCTTCAAACGTCCGGTGCTCATCACCAAAGTCACCGGCGGCCAGTCGCTGGAAGGCGCTTATCAGATGCTGGTGCGCGGCCAAGACACCCTCGATGCCGTGCTCTTCGTCTGCAAGGCGCAGGAAGACGATCCCAACGATGACACCGTCGGGCTCGGCGGCCTGCCCAATGAAGAGGGCGAGGTGGAGCTGGATTCCTGTTGCATGCATGGGCCTACCCGCCGTGCCGGATCGGTGGGCGCCGTTCGCAACATCAAGAATGTTTGCTTAGTGGCGCGCGCGGTCATGGAGCACAGCGGGCACGTGCTGCTGGTGGCGGAAGGGGCGCAGCGCTTCGCGGTAGCGCAAGGGTTCCCCAAAGAAAATCTTCTCACTGAGCGCTCGCGCAAAATCTGGATGCTATGGAAACAAACTCATGCCAACGAAGACTGGTGGGGCCCTGGCATCTCCGATCCCAATTGGAAGCCGCCAGCCAATGTGCCTCCGCCGCCGAGTGCGGAGAAGTGGCGTGATCGGATCAAAAAGATGGAAGCAGTCGCCGCCGATCTGGGCATTGAGCCCGAATTCCGCACGCCCGCCATCCACCGGGTGCTCAATCCCCCAACTGGCACTATTCATTGTTCGGCGGTGAATGCTAAAGGCGAGATGTCCGGATGTACGACGACCAGCGGGCTGGCATGGAAGCTGCCCGGCAGAGTGGGCGATTCACCAATCATCGGCGCGGGGTGTTACACCGATCAGGATGTCGGTTCAGCGGGCGCGACCGGCAGCGGGGAAGAGAACATCAAGGTTGCGGGCGCGCACTCGATTGTAGAAAACATGCGCCGCGGCATGGCGCCGCAGGAAGCCGGCCTGGAGGTGCTCCGGCGCATTGCCCACAATTACAACAATGATATGAACAAACTGCGCTTCCTCGACATGGTTTACTACATCCTGCGCAAAGATGGCGCTTACGCCGGGGTATCGCTGTGGAGCGGGACGGCGCAGCGTCCCCGGGGCTTTGCCGTGCACGACGGCAGCAGCCGTATTGAAAAAACCTTGCCGCTGTTTCAGGGGAACTCGATTGACTGGCCGCCGATTCCCAAATTGCCGGCGGGGAAGTGAACAGTTGTCATTCTCGTAGCGCTCTTCTGGCCGCTGTGCGCGAGCATCCCGCTCGGGCAGAGCGGCAAGATGCCTCCCCCGCCGCCGGCGGAGGGCTGGTGCTACCAAAAGATCCGCTGGTTCTAGAAGAACCTTACCTTCACATCCGGCTTCTTCTGCAGATGAATGCTGTCGATGAAGCGCACTTTGCCGCTATCCAGCGTCATGACCAGAGACGAAGTGCGGGTGCCCTCCCCGAAGAAACGGACGCCGCGCATGAGCGTGCCGTCGGTCACACCGGTGGCGGCAAAAATGATGTGCTTCCCGGGCGCAAGGTCGCGCGAAGTATAGATTTTGTTTTTGTCTTTGATGCCCATGGCGGCGATGCGCTCTTCCAGTTCCGGCTTGTCGACTACCAGGCGCGCCAGAATTTCTCCATTCAGACAGCGCACAGCGGCGGCTGTAAGCACCCCTTCGGGAGCGCCCCCCGTCCCCATCACCGCATGGACGCCGGCCCCGATGACCGCCGCAGCAATACCGGCGGATAGATCGCCATCACTGATGAGCTTGATGCGGGCACCGGCGGCGCGAATGTCGTTGATTAATTTCTGGTGACGATCGCGCTCGAGCACCATGACCACCAAGTCTGCGACGTCGCGGTCCAACGAGCGGGCAATGGCCTTCAGGTTGTCCTTTACCGGAGCGTCGAGCTCCACAGCGTTTTTGCACGATGGCCCGACCACCAGCTTCTCCATGTAACAGTCGGGCGCGTGCAGCAGCCCTCCTCGTTCCGAAGCCGCCAGCACGGTGATGGCATTGGGCGAGCCGGTGGCGCACAGGTTGGTGCCTTCCAGCGGATCCACGGCGATATCGATCTCAGGAAACTGGAAGCCATCGCCCGATTGCGCGCCAACTTTTTCTCCAATGTAGAGCATGGGCGCCTCATCGCGCTCCCCTTCCCCGATGACAATGGTGCCCCGCATGGGCACGGTGTCCATAGTGCGGCGCATGGCTTCTACAGCGACATGATCGGCGCGCTTGCGGTCACCCTGTCCCATGGTGTGGCTGGCGGCGATGGCTGCTTCTTCCACCACCCGTAGGAATTCCAGCGCCAGCTCGAATTCCAGGCTCTTGCTCAGATCGGGGCCGTTCGGTTTCACTTTTGGTTCTACCTGTGTCGCCATGCTGCGCCTCCCGCGGCCAGCTGAATTCTCACGTCTTCACTCTTACGCTTACGCTCAAAACGCGTCAATGCCGGTAATGGATTGCCCGATGATCAGGGTATGGATGTCATGCGTTCCCTCGTAGGTCTTCACTGACTCTAAATTCGCCATGTGGCGGAAGATAGGATATTCGTCTGCGATCCCATTTCCGCCCAGGATGTCACGCGCCATGCGGGCACACTCCAGCGCCATCCAGACATTGTTCTTTTTTGCCATGGAGATGTGCTGATGTCCGGCGCGATTCTGGTCCTTGAGGCGGCCCACCTGCAGCGCCAGCAACTGCGCTTTGGTGATCTCGGTAATCATCCACACCAATTTTTCCTGGACGAGCTGATGGGAGGCAATGGGCTGGTCGCGAAATTGTTTTCGAAACTTCGAATATTGCAGCGCGGTATCGTAGCAGGCCATGGCTGCCCCGATTGCGCCCCAGGCAATGCCGTAGCGCGCCTGGTTAAGGCACATCAACGGCGATTTAAGCCCGCCGGATTTGGGCAGCAGGTTCGCCGCCGGAACGCGCACGTCCTGCAGCGAAAGGCTCGAGGTGACCGAAGCCCGCAACGACCACTTGCCGTGGACATCGGCGACGCGTAAGCCCGGCCGGTTGCTTTCTACGAGAAAACCGCGGATGTTGCCATCCTCGTCTTCACTCTTCGCCCAAATGATGGCGACATCCGCGATCGAGCCGGAGGTAATCCACATCTTCTCGCCGCTGATTACGTATTCGTTGCCTTTCTTTTTGGCGCGGCTGCGCATGCCGCTGGGGTTGGAGCCAAAATCGGGTTCGGTGAGGCCGAAGCATCCGATCTTCTCGCCCTTTTGCAATGCAGGCAGCCATTTATTTTTCTGTTCATCGCTGCCGAACGCGTAAATGGGATACATCACTAGCGCGGACTGCACGCTCACAAACGAGCGTATGCCGCTGTCGCCGCGCTCCAGCTCCTGCATCACCAGGCCATATTCCACGTTGGACATCTCCGCGCAACCGTAGCCCTTGAGGTTGGCGCCGAAAAAACCAAGTTCGGCCATCGGCCTGACCAGCTCCTTGGGAAAGCGGCCTTCGCGGTTGCACTGCTCGATGATGGGTATGAGATTCTCTTCGATAAATTTGCGGGTATTGTCGCGGACCAGGTGCTCATCATCGCTGAGCAGGGGGTCAAACTCGATGAAGTCCACTCCCGGGAATTTCAAAGCCATGTTTGTGTCTCTTAATGCCGCTGCCAAAGGAAACCTGCCAAACTAGCAGAGGGGAAGGGAGGCGTCAAACGCGCGCGGTGAGCTCACGAATAACACCCGCGAATCGCTGGGGTAGAATGAATCTCGAGGTACAACGAAAAATTATCTTCCGCTAACAAAATTGCTTTCCCACGCTGCGAAGTTCTTATTCAGGAGACATGCATGGCTAAGATTGCCAAAACGGCTGAACGCAAGGGAATGATCGATCCCTCCAAGAGCACTGACTGTCCCAGATGCGGCAAGCCAACCAGGATTGTGAAGCGAGTGAAGGATCGCGATCGCGGCGTTCCCGGCGGGGTATATATTTCCTGCTCGGCCTGCGATTTTTACGAGAAGCTCTAGCCACGCTGCGGCACATGCTGTCGCACAGCGGAGCTACCCGCCGAAATCTCTTTGAGTATTGCCTGTGCCACTTCGGCAGGATCACTGGCTGCGGTAATTGGCCTCCCTACCACAATGTGAGTTGCGCCCGAGCGGATTGCTTCCGACGGCGTGACTACTCGCGCCTGGTCTCCATGATCAGTCCCTGCGGAACGCACTCCCGGGGTCACAATCGCAAAGCCGTCACCCAGTTCGCGACGGAGCTCGCTGGCTTCCGGAGCGGCGGCCACCACGCCTCCGCAGCCCGCATTCCGCGCCAGTGCCGCCAACCGTAGTACCTGGTCAAGTACACGCCCGCTAATCCCCAGTTGCCGAAGGTCATCATCTTGCAGACTCGTGAGCACGGTGACTGCTAACACCAAGGGCGGCCGGGGAGATTCTTCTGCGGCCGCGACAGCGGCGCGCAGCATCTTCTCGCCACCGGGGGCATGCACCGTCAGCATGCTCACCTTTAGCTTGGCAGCTTCGCGGATGGCCGCGGCGACGGTGTTAGGGATGTCGTGGAATTTGAGATCGAGGAAGACCTTGTGCCCGGAATCCACCAGTTCGCGAATGAGATCAGGGCCCGCGGAGATAAAAAGCTGCTTGCCGACCTTGTAGGTAGAAATCTGCTGGCCGAGCGTGGCAACAATCTTCCGAGCTTCCGCTACGGAGGAAACGTCAAGCGCGACGATCAGGCGGTCTTTGGGATTGGAGGGGACTTTAGGATGGATCACGGAGCTAGTTTATCCCGCCCTGCTACTCTGAACCACGCCTTTCGGCCATGATTTGCGGTTCCAAGAGGTCAAGCCGGACCTTTTGCACCCCGTAAGCGCGCAACCCTAGCATGGTGGCGGCGCCGTAAGAAAGGTCAATAACTCGGCCTCGAGGCACCGGACCGCGGTCGTTCACGCGCACCACTACCGATTCACCATTTCGCAGGTTTGTGACTTTAACCAACGTACCTAGAGGAAGCTGGCGATGGGCGGCGGTGAACTGGAACATATCGTACGGTTCGCCGCTGGCGGTAGTTCTGCCATGGAATCGCTTGCCGTACCAGGAAGCTTTACCGATCTGGTAGGGTCTTGGTCTCGGCTGTTCTGTCTTGTGCTGTGTGGCGGTGCTTCCTTTGGAGTTCGAGCTATTTGAGTTGGGCGATGCCGCCATGCTGATGACCAGAACAGCCGGTACCAACAAGTGCACAGTAAGGCGTCGCATTCATGTCCCTCGCGTCGCTAAAGTTAATGCCCAGGATGCAGTGAGAGCCCGTAATTCTATGATAATAAAGAACAAAAAGTCAACTCCTTAATTTCAGATACTGTTAGCCGCTAGCGGCTGGGGACCGGTTCGTGCCGATGTGGAGTTTGGGGCTGGTTTCCCGCTAATCCCAACTAGCCTGGTCCGTTTAGATGAGATTTGCGGATCGGGACTCACTTGGGTAGCTTATTTACCAAAAAAAGTTTTGCCGAACAGCCGAGGGAAACTCGAGGCGAGGCGGATTCCGAGACTGGCAGGCGGATAGCAGGCGGCATCGCCGTACGGTCAAGCCAGCGGAGATTTTCCGCTGCGGCCTGCAGCCGAAGTTCTTTCCATCCGGCCAAAGCCAGAGACTCTGCGCATTTTTTCTTACGAAAAGTATTTTCAGCGGCACAAGTTTCCGTTAGATTGCAAATATGCCCCCGCTTGCTGTTGCTCCTCCGGTTGTCCTTACCATTGCCGGCTTCGATCCCTCCAGTGGCGCCGGCACCACGGCCGACATTAAAACTATCGCCGCCCACGGATGCTACGGCGTTGCCTGCATCACCGCCCTCACCGTTCAATCCACGCAGGGGGTGAAGCGGGTGCAGCCGATCGCGGGCGAGTTAGTGCGGCAGACATTGCAGGAGATTGCCGCCGATGTCCATATTGCCGCCGTACGCATTGGAATGCTGGGCTCCGCCACCGCGGCCCAAGCAGTCGCGGATTTCCTCCCCACATTGCCCTCCTGCATTGTGATGCTGGATCCGATTTTGAAAGCTTCTTCAGGGATGGAGCTGCTGGAGAAGAAGGGCATTGAAATCCTTGCCAAGCGCTTGCTAGGCTTAGCGACGGTGGTGACTCCAAACGTCGAGGAGGCCGCAGCCCTGACTGGAATGCAAGTAACCACAATAGAGCAGATGAAGGCGGCGGCGCTGCAACTGCATCAACTAGGCGCTCGCAACGTGGTAGTCACGGGAGGGCATCTTGACAAAGCGGTGGACCTGCTGAGTATGAATTCGGAGGGCAAGTATCAGCAGATAGAATTCACTTCCGACCGACTGCGCTCCAACTCCACTCATGGCACGGGCTGCGCGTTCGCTACGGCACTGGCCGCTAATCTTGCGCTTGGAAAGGAACTACAGGATGCAGTAGTGCGCACCAAGGCCTACGTCAAACAGGGAATTGCGCATGCTTACCCCTTGGGGCATGGAGTTGGGTCCATCCATCACCTGTACCGCATGGACGAGCAGCCCCGGTCGGCGAAGGATATCGCTCCCGCCAAAGGCGCCGCTGAGGGTGGGCATTAAAGGGTGAGGCTCCGACATCCTGCACTCAGGGCAGCAATTAGGCATTGCTGTAATCGCTAAGCAATTCCTTGCGAACTACCACACTTTATTTTGGCGGGGTGGGTGGCGGTGTGGAAGGTTCCACTACCGGAGTATTGTCGCGCCGTTTTAATACGACGGGACCGCCTTGGCGCTGGCGGGCTTCGCGTTGCGCTTCAATACGGGCCTGTACCTTAGCGTCGCTGCTGTTGGCCACATCGCCCACCTTCATCCCTTCGGCGTCGCGCCGCGTCGCCACCGAAACTTTCGCATTGGCGTGTTCCGCTTCCTGCGCTTTGGCGTAATAGAAGTCGGCAGTCTCGCGGTCGCCATCCATTTCAGCGAGATATCCCATATTGTTCAGGGTGAATGCGTCGCCAGGATCGAGTTTATAGGCCTGCTCAAAATATTGCCGCGCCGAGCGCCGTTCATTGCGGTTGAGAGCGGAGACGCCGCGCAGGTTCAAGCGCGCCACCCGCGTCTGCCGGTCCTCGGATTTGCGCAGATCCTTTCTCACCTTGTCAGCATTTTCCAACGCCACCTGGCTGATTCCTCTACCCCGCCAGCCGTTATTGACGGTGACCACAATAGGCTCCTGCGAATGCCGGTTGGCTGCCTTGGCGTAATAACTGAGTGCCGCCTCCAGCTCGCCCTCTTTTTCTTTGGCGTAACCCATATTGTTCAGGGTGAATGGATTGTCAGGATCGAGTGCCAGCCCCTTTTGCAGCAGCAGGTCGGCCTCGGGAGCGCGGTCTTTCAACAGCAGGCTCATTGCCGCCACATTGATGCGATTGATCTGCATCCTGGCATCTTCCGCGCTGCCCGCGATTTTCGACACCGGCTGCCCTTCGGCCACCGGTGAGCTGGCGCGGTCAACCAGGGCGTCGGAGGTGTTCTCCACGGCCAGACTGTAAAAACGCTGGGCACGCTCCAAGTCACCTTCGAGCTCGGAGATATAGCCCAAATTGTTCAGCGTGAAGGGATCATTGGGATCAAGCAGGTAGGCTTCGTAGAATAGCTTGCGGGCCTTGCGGTAATCGTGCTTTTCGATAGCCTTGACGCCTTCGCGGTTTAGGCTCTGAACTGGCGTAGGCTTAGTGCGCTTCGGAAGCTTGATGCGTACATCGCCACCAAACGCGCTTCCAATCGTCAAAGCGAAAAACAGGATACTCGTCACTGCCAGGGGACGTGGCGTTCGCATGAAGACATAGCCTCCGCTGGATTCAACAGCCACACTCGCGTACCAGGCATGCAGGGGACAACGCAGGGGTGGTCGTTTCCACTTGGTTTGGAAGCCTGAGGAGCAGTTTGGGTTGCTGAGAACAGCTAAACGTCTTTTTGGAGTACATGCACCTTAGCCCCGTCCAAAGGCATCCAACTCTGGCCAGAAAGCATTTTGGAGTTCTGATGAAACGCCTTTTCCCCCTGGTTGCGGCTTTCACCCTGGCAGCTCTGCTGCTGACTAGCGGCTTGTTCAGCCAGAGCGTCGCCCAACTCCCCCCGGCAGGCAGCCCGCCTTCTGCAAGCCAAAAGGGGAGACAGCAGCCGTTGCCCTCTCCCACTGCGGAAACCGCCCCGCCGACGGCAGACATTCCCGACCCGCTGCTCGATGTGCCTCCGTTGCCCAAGGGCAAGGTGACGCTGGTGGGCGGCACTGTGGCCAACATTGACCGCATCCGCGACCGGCTGGCGATACAGCCATTTGGGGGAGGCAGCAAGATGAAAGTTTTCTTTGACGAGCGCACTCACATCTATCGCGATGGAGTTGAGATCACACAGGCCAAAATCAACAAAGGTGATCGCATTTACGTGGACACTATGCTCGATGGCGCGCGCGTCTTTGCCCGCACTATCCGCATCCTCACCCAGTTTGGCCCCGCCGATGCGCGCGGGCAATTGCAGTCATTCGATCCACGTAATGGCAACATCTACATGCGCGACGAGCTCTCTTCCCGCGCTATCAGCTTCCGGTTGACTCCGGCCACCGCCATCAAACAAAACAATCAGCTTGCTACCCAGGCGCAGCTCAGGCCGGGGGCGCTGATTGCGGTGAAATTTTCCCCCGACCGCTCCACTCGCGGCCTGGCAACGGAAATTTCCATCCTGGCGCTACCGGGCACAAATTTTGTTTTTTCGGGAAAAATTACGTATGTGGATATGCGCTCTCACCTGCTGGCGGTCGCTAACCAGACTGACAGCAAAACCTACGACATCCACTTTGATCCCTCGCGCACCATTGAAGCGGGACAGTTAACAGTGGGCGCGGAGGTGACCATTGATACCGTTTTCAATGGCAGCGGCTACGAGGCCACAAAGATTGTGGTGAATCAGCCGGGCGCGGCCGAGTGATTATTTACTGAGCCTGTCCCCAGCGTTTGAGCAGGATGCCTGCCACAAAGGCGGTAATGGCGGCCAGCAGCCACTCCACGCGCCACATCTGCACGGCCTGCCAATCCAGGACGGTAGCGGCGGTATACATCAATCCGGTGCCAATGGCAGCCAGCACGCAGCCGACACCGATAACGAATGCGATTAGCGCGCCGGTTGAAAGTCCCAGCGCCTCTTTGATCCGGCTCATTTCAAAGAACCGGCTGAAGCGAGTCTCCGAACGTCCGACCAATGGCATGCGTTCATGTCCGCAGACGTGGCAGAAGCGCGCTCCCACGATAAAGTCGGTGCCGCAGCGTTCACAGGTCTCCGCAGTGGTGCGGCCTTCGTGCCGACGGTCCTGCATAGGCGGACGCCAGAATTCATGGCGTTCTTCAAGGTTGTTGGCAAGCTCGGGCATTGATTTCCTCCCTTAGTTGAACCCTTAGGCAGCAAGCCAATCGCCAAAGCTGCAGTTAGGCAAATTATTGGAATTCAGGGGTTTATATGCGAGCCTTTCAAAGACGCTGCGGGTGGCATGAGGAAGAATTACCGTGCGCCGAGAAGGATTGGCCGGAAACCTAACCCGATCAATATCTGCGGGGCATGCGGACAACTTTAGGATTAGGTTTGCTGCGGTTCCAAAAACCAAGCATGGCCAGGTCGGGAGAACGGAACTTCAACTCGGCGGGACGAACGCTGCCATCGTTAAAAACGAATTCATCCAGCAGCATGTGCAGTCTGGAGAGCGAAATCCCAAGAAGGTCCGCGGTTTCCGATTCCGAATAAAATTCTTTTACCGGCTTGTTCAAAGTTTGCATGGCCTCGCCCTTGAGGAACGTAGTTGTATCTTTATCCGCCCGCTTCCGAATATCAGGTAAACTCCCAAGACCAACACTTCATGGAACCTTATAGAGGTCGTGGCCAATTCTAGGCGCTCCGCTTGGTCCTAGTGTGTTCACTTGTTGCCTCAGGAATTACCTTTGCCAACTCTGCCGATGCTTGCCGCGGTTTTCGTTGGCGGCGAACGCTTATAATTCTCGGCCAGCGTTAACGTCTGCGGAACCCGAGCGCACAGTTTTGCGTATAGGGCAATGGAGGAAGACCCATGTACTGCAACTATTGTGGGAAGATTATTCAGGATGATGCCAACCTGTGTCCCTACTGCGGAAAGCGAGTAGGCGCCGTAAGCGCGCGGCGCAGCCTGATGCGTCCTCGCGTGGGCAGGAAAATCGCGGGCGTCTGCCTGGGTGTCGCCGAATATTTCGATCTTGATGTCAGCCTCATCCGCCTGGTGTGGGTGCTTGGTGCCATTCTTGGCTTTCCGCTTGGGATCATCGCTTACGTTATCGCGTGGATCGTGATGCCGGAGGCTCCGCAATCCCAGGCGGTTGTCGTGCCTTCGGGGGCACAGGTTTCCAGCCAGTAACTCCAAGTATGGTCGTCCACAGCGGCGATGCCGATATTGCTTACGAAGTATTGGGCAAAGGCCCGCCGCTAGTGCTGCTGCACCCATTTCCTGCCAATCGCGAATTCTGGCGCCCCGCCGCGGAATTGCTCACCAACCGTTTTCAACTCATTCTGCCCGATCTTCGCGGACATGGCGATTCCGGCGTCGGCGGAGGTCCTGCCACCATGCAAAAGCATGCTGCCGACCTGCTTCGCGTCTGCGATGCAGCCGGTATTCGCAAGGCCACCTTTGCCGGAGCCTCTATTGGCGGCTACGTGCTGATGGAGTTCTGGCGGCGGCATCGTGAACGGGTTGCCAGGCTGGTGCTGGCTGACACCCGCGCGCCCGCCGATACCGAAGAAGCGCGAGCCTCCCGCCTCAAATCTGCCCAGGATGTCCAAAAAAACGGCCCAGAGCCATTCATCGCCAGCATGATCCCCAAGTTAATCGGTCAAACTACGCGCACGAATCGTCCCGACCTGGTCGAAAGTGCGGGCAAAATGATGATGAGAATGACCGTGGATGGGATTGCGGCGGTGCAGCAGGGAATGGCAGCGCGACCGGATTCTGTGCCGACGCTTAAGACCATCAATGTGCCGGTATTAGCGATGGTCGGCGACGAAGACGTGCTCACACCGCCGCTCGATGCTGAATTGATTCGGCAAAACATCGCCGGCAGCAGCCTGCGCGTCATTCCCCGGGCCGGGCACTACGCGCTCTTCGAGCAGCATGAAGCGGCCGTGACCGTGATGCGGGAATTCCTCGGCAACTGACCTCTGCGCGGGCTATTTCAAGTTGAACAACGCGTTCACATGGGCTGTGATGACGATTTTCTGGGGGCTGAATTCCGCTATTGGCGCCGCATTCATCTCTGCCATGCGCCCGGTCGCCATGGGAACGGCGCTTCGCATGCCCTGCAGCACCCGCACTTGCTCCAATGTATCCACCGACGAATACGAAAGTTCGCCGAGCGAACGTCCGCCCGCTACAGCGACTGCCGCCGCTTCGCCCCGAGCATGCCGGAAGGCGTCTTCCACAGCTTTGATTTTGGCGGCGTCAATATTCTGCGCGGAAATATTGAACTGCACTAATGCAGTGTCGGGAACTGCTTCGAATTTGCCGTCAGCGCCCACATAAACGGTGTTGGGCTGCGCCCTAATTGCCGGCCGCTCCTGGGCCAACGCCAATGCGCTCTCGAATCCAAGCAACAGTGGCAGGACGAGCGACAAATGCATGAACCTGTTTTTCATTGCGGTTCTCCTGAACCTCTAATTGGAGAACGAAGGTTAAGTGATTTCTTGCAAGGTTGCTAATGTTGGTGGGAGGAGCGCAGAAGAGCTTGCGATTTTTAGGCGGCCGACGTAGAGCGCTTTAACCTAGGCATGTCAGGGTCCCCCTAAAGAAAAGGCTTCCGTGCGCAGATGGACCGCGTTGTTAGAAAGGGGCAGCGCCTCAAATTAAATTGACTCTTCGCCGCCGGTTTCTGGGCTCACGCGCTTCGGAGTAACTCAGTGTTCTGGCGCAACCAGTTGGCGATCGAGCCGCAACTCCAACTGCTGGCCTTTGTCCAGCTTAAGATTGCGTCCGGTCAGTAGGCCCGCGCCCACGCCCAAGCCGGCGCCCGCTGCCGCGCCGATCATGGCCCCGTGTGCTCCACCCGCTGCCGCCCCGGCGGCGGCGCCCACGCCTGCTCCGATGGCTCCGGTCTCAATCACCCTCTTGGTATCTGTTTTTCGGCCGGAAATCTCACCCTCAGAGCCGCTGGTCTGGATCCCGTGTTCGCCGGGAAGGTCACTGACAGTGGCCACCAGCGGTACCCATCCATGACGGGTTTCGATCTCATCAAAGCTCAGCAGCAAGCGCCCCTTAAACCCGCTGTCAACCGAGCTGACATGCCCTTTTACGCCTTTTCCGCGCGGTATTAGCACAGCACCGCTGGGGGAAAGGAGGTCTTCAGCCAGCTTGGCTTTGAAATGCTTACCTTGCTTGACCTTCTTGGTGTCGAGGGTGTCATCCAATTTGACAATAAATTTTGTGCCTTCTGGGGCCACGTTGGCGGCCATTGCGGGGTTTGTGGCTTGGGAGCTTGTATTGGGAGTTGTCTGTGGATTTCTGGTGCTGAACTGGGCCATCGCCGGCAATGCGAATGCCACCAGCAAAAACGTGCCCAGCCTGATCGGTGCAGACCACTGCTTGCTCATGACGAAACCTCAAACCCTGGATTTGGGAACCTTGTGTCAGTTGGATGAGAAAAGCGGCAGAAACGCTGCTTCTGGGAAACTCGAAAACCGTTTTGGCAAGACGATAAGTGGTCCATTCTTATCAATCTCAGCTTCTACTTTGAAACTTTTCCATTATAAAGAGCGTCCAAGAATGTAGAGCCCTTACTATCGGGGCCAGAAAACTATGCGCAAGTGGTTTTTGCCAGTGACCGTCTTCGGCTTGGGAGGCATAGCGGCGCTGTTTCTGAGCAACCGCGGCCGGCAGACTTTTTGGTCGCTGTTTGAAAATATGGAAAAGGCGCCGGATGCGCTCCTGAATTTCAACGACTTCGCACAGCGCGAGCTTGACCGCATCCAATTGGCGCTGGATCAGGTTGCCGAATCCCTGGAGATGGCCCGCTGATCGGTTGAATAGCGCGCCCTTCCGAGATTCCCGATCTTCTCAGGCTAATCCCTTTTCAAATCACGTTCGCCGTCCCCAGTTTCTTCTTTACCTTGCCAGCTCATCGATCTTTCTCGCCAATTTGATATCGCGGCTCGTGACACCGCCGGCATCATGCGAGCTCAGGAAGGAAGGGAATTCAAAGGTACGCTCAATACTATTGCCGCTGCGCTTCCAATCGCTCAGTTCGCCCAGGCTCCGGAGAATTTCCGTATCGGAAAGTCTGGCCATTCGGTTCTCCATTCCTCCAGATTTCTCAGGCCTCTCTACTCGGGATCGGTCTCAGGTTTGGAATCCATCGTGGGACCGCGCGGCAGTATTCTTGATATTTTGTCCCAAATTTTCTGCCTAAGGTTGGCTCTTCATAATAAATGACGAACAGGTTAATAATGGCCAGCCAGGCCAAGCTGAAAAGCAGAATCGAAAACGAGCGCTGATACAGCGCTAATCCCGTGAATACCAACAAGGCTCCGATATACATGGGATTGCGGACGTACCTATAGGGGCCAGCTGCGACAAACTCTTTGGGTGGATCGAAGGGAGCGGGAGTTCCGCGTCCGATTGCGATAAATGTGCCAACGCAAAACATGGCCAGGGCAGCGCCTATCGCCATTAAAAAGATTCCGGGTGTTCTGGTCCATGGCGGCAACACCATACCCAGGCTCGGATCGTATCGCCGGACACTTAATGCGATCCAAGCCCAGAACAGAACAAATCCCGCCATAAAAGTGAGGGCCCTGAGTGCGATAAAAACCTTTTTCATGAACTCGGGCACTGTTTTCCAGCTAGATGCTATTTGCCGGCTTTTTGAGCGTATGTGAAGCGGTAGAGCTGGGAGTCAATTTCCTTGCGCAGGTCCTGCCAAATGCTTTCCGGCATGGAGTGAAAGGTCTGCACCACCTCCGGATCGAACTGCTTGCCTGACCAGCGGATGACTTCCGCTCGGGCCGCTGTGAAAGGCTGTGCCGAGCGGTAAGGACGGTCGGAGGTAATGGCATCCAGAGTATCGGCTACCGAGAATATGCGCGCTCCCAGCGGAATCTGTTCGCCACGCAGCCCGCGCGGATAGCCGCTGCCGTCATATCTTTCCTGGTGCGAATACACAATCTCTGCGGCCTCATAGAGAAATGGGATTTTGCGCAGCATGTAGTAGCCGCGATAGCAATGCTCGCGCATGATCTCGGTTTCCTCATTGGTCAGCTTGCCGGGTTTGCGCAGGATCGCGTCCGGAATGGCCATCTTGCCGATATCGTGCAAAAAAGCTCCGCGAGCGATCACGCGAATTTTTTCCGCACTCAACCTCATTGCCCGTGCCATGGCGATGGTGAACGCCGTCACTCGTTTGGAGTGGCCTTCGGTCTCCGCATCCTTCAAATCAAGCGCGTCTCCCAATGCCTCCAGGGTAATGTCGTAGGAGCGCTCCAGGTCCGTCATGGTCTGGCGCAACTGCTCGGTACGGGCTCCCACCAGAGTTTCAAGATTGGTCTGATAAGCGCGATTTTCCAGCTTGAGGCGGCGGTTTTCCATCGCCCGCCTTACCGTGGCCAGGAGCTGCTCGCGCTCAAATGGTTTCAGCAGGTAGTCATATGCGCCGTTGCGCAGGGCGGCTAGCGCCACCGAAATATCATGCACCGCCGTAACCAGCACCACCGGCATATCTGGATAGCGTTCTTTAGTGCGCTCCAGCAGCGCAATACCATCCAGCTCCGCCATCATCAGGTCCGAGAGCATGAGCTCGAATTCCTCGCCGGATTGCAGCAGCGCCAGTGCTTCCAAGCCGGAGCCTGCCTGCTTACATTTGTAGCCGGACGAGGACAGCATCGAGGAGACGATTTCCCGGATGGCTTCTTCGTCGTCAACAACGAGAATGCGTTCAAATGCCATTTTTCGCGTGGAAACACTTCTCGGGGGGGAGCCTATTGTACCCGCAGTTCCTGAAAAGACAATCCCTCAAACGCTTGAAATCTCAATGATTTCGCGGTCTGCCGTGATATACACAGCCTGA
>WNGG01010345.1_pt1 | contig 15039 bp, 14 predicted proteins | sample 5400661 | NCBI WGS metagenome assembly WNGG01 (sample SAMN13153372, study PRJNA577476) | soil metagenome | isolation source: 100 cm soil or saprolite under Garry oak tree replicate 1 | place: USA:California | collected 2016-06-15
CGCACGGGCCGGTCGATCACGCCCTCCCGCACGGCGTCGTGGATCGCGATCGGGATGGACGCCGACGAGGTGTTGCCCACCCGCTCGATGTTGAAGTAGAGCCGCTCCGCCGGGACGCCCGCCGCCCGGGCATAGTGCAGCACCATCGTCTTGTTCGCCTGGTGGGGGACGATCAGGTCGATCGCGTCCAGGAGCGTCCGCCCGCCGCCGTCGGGATGGGGGAGCGCCTGGAGCTCCGCGATCATCTGCGAGAGGTAGCGCTTCACGAGCGCCTTGACCTCGGGCCCGTAGACGGTGATGTTGTTGTCGAACTCCGGGTTCGGCCAGATGATCGAGTCCACCTCGCTCATCGGCCCGCTCGCGTAGGTCTGGAACCACTCGATGTCGGGCGGCGCGCCGGCCGGCGCCGGGCCGACCACGAGCGCGGCGGCGCCGTCACCGAAGATCATCCGCGACGTCCGCACGGTGCCGATCTTGTCCGAGAACCGCTCGCCGCACACGACGAGCACGGGGCGCTCGACCTCCTGGAGCAGGCGCACCGCCTCGGAGAGGCCGTAGGGGAGGCCGGCGCACGCCGCGACCATGTCGCACGAGACGTGCGTCTGGAGCATGCCGAGCTGTCCCGACAGCCACGTCGCCAGCGAGGGCATCATCTTGGCGGAGGTGCACGAGCAGAAGAGCACCGCGCCGATCTCCTCGGGCCGTCGCCCGGCCTTCGCGAGCGCGCGCTGGGCGGCGAGGAGGGCGATGTGGTCGAGGTCGAGCTCGGTGTAGAGCCGCTCGACGATGCCGGTCTTCTCCTCGATCTCCTTCGCCGTCATCGGCGACCAGCAGTACGCGGTGTTGCGGATCAGGTCGTCGTTGGTGCAGACGATCTCGCCCTTGTACACGGCCAGGGCCTCGACGCGCGGCATGACGGCGAACCGCTGCCGTACGTCGATCGCCGGGTACGGCGTGACCGGCGCCTTCGCCGGCAGCGGCGCGGGGCGGCGGGGCGGGACGCGCCGGCCGGCCTTGACGCGGCGGATGAACTGCATCACCTCGTCGCTCCGCGGGGAGAACACCACGACGAAGTCATCGTCGTGGAGCTTCCCGACCTCGATCACGCGCGTCTTCGAGCGGTCCCAGCGGTACTGGTTGTGGAGCACCATCGCCTGGCGCCCGAGCGCCTCGAGCTCGGGGACGCGGTGCGCGAATTCGATGATGTCGTCGTAGCCGTAGCCCGGGTAGTCGGGATCGTACGCGAGCAGGTGGTAGGTGAGGCTCTGCGCGTTCGCGAGGATCTCCGACACCGTGGGCTTGATCGCCGGGAGCTCCGCGCCCGCGCCCTTCTTGTGGCGGAAGACGTCGAGGAGGATGCGCGAGATCTTGTCCTCCGTGCCCTCGTCCCACGCCGGCGGGAGCGCCCGGTAGCCCGACTCGATCGCGCTCGTCAGCTCCCCGCCGTCCCAGGGCTGGAAGATCGGCAGGAACACGTCGTCGCGCTGGCGGGGGACGTCGCGCCAGCGCATCGGCCGCTTCTCGTACATCGTCATCGCGTAGCGGTTCACCCAGAAGAGGTTCAGCGCCAGGTCGCGGAGCAGGTCGTAGCGGCCGTTGTAGGCGTGCGCGTCGACCTTGGCGACGATGTCGACCTCGGTCGGGGCCTTCTCCTCGAAGTCGCGCTTGATCACCGCGGCGAACTGATCGAGCGTCTCGAAGACGGAGAAGTCGAGCGCTGGGAAGAAGTTGAACGGGAAGACGATCCGCCCGTAGCGGTTGATCACGAACGGCTTCATGGTGACACTCCCTCGACTCGGGTCGGTCCGGGGTACGACCTTACGACCGACCGCGGCTCAGGGCAAGTCGACCAGGCGGATGCGGACCTTGCCCTCTTGCGCCAGCAGCGAGAGCAGTGACGCCGCGGCGTCCTCCGAGATCCCGAGCCGACGGCCGATCTGGGCCGGCGCGACGGGTCCATGCCCCTCGAGCGACTCGAGGATCTCGCGCTCGAGGTCGCCCCACCAATCGTCCATGCCGCGCGTCCCCTCCATGGGGCTGGCGCGGAGCAACAACCGTGCCCGCCGCTCGCGCCCGGGATTTCAGGAGGATGCGGCGGTGGCGCTCGGGGTCCTGCCGCCCGCATACGCAGCGCCGGCGGCGAGCGCCCACGATTTCAGCAGGTGAGTATAATGACGCCATGCCCATGATGACCGAGCGTGACCGTGCCGCCGTCCGCAAGGAGTTCGAGAAGCTCACCGGCCCCGTGAAGCTCGTCGTGTTCTCGCAGGAGCTCCTGGCCGGCGACCTCTGCCGCCAGAACGAAGCGCTCGTCCGCGAGGTCGCCGAGCTTTCCGACCAGATCAGCGTGGAGGTCCTCAACCCGGCGATCGACCGCGAGCGCGCCGCGGCGTACGGCGTGGAGCAAGTCCCGGCGATCGTCGTGGAGGGCGCCCGTGACTATGGGATACGATTCTACGGGGTCCCGACCGGCTACGAGTTCGGCAACCTGATCGATTCGATCGTGGTGGTGTCCACCGGGCAGACGGCGCTCGCCGAGGAGACGCTCGCGACGCTCCGGACGCTCACCGCCGACGTGGACATCAAGGTCTTTTCGACGCCCACCTGACCCTACTGCCCCCGGGCCGTGCGCCTGGCGCAGCATATGGCGGTCGCCTCCGAGCGGGTCCGGTCGACCACGATCGAAGCGACCGAGTTCCCCGAGCTGTCACGCGCGTACCAGGTCATGGGCGTGCCGAAGATCGTCATCAACGATCGCGTGCAGTTCGAGGGCGCCGTTCCCGAAAAGGATTTCCTCGGTGCCGTGCTCCAGGCCGTGAGCGCCTCCTGAACAAGTCCGTCCGTCGCCGGGGCCCGCGCCGGCATAGCCCTTCCTTGACCACGCTAGCTGTCGCGCGTGGCGGGAATTCCGCTCGCGGCGCGGCCGAGTCAATCCCCAGAAGCTACGGGTCTCGGAAGGGCCACGCCGACGCTGGCCCTGGCGATAGCCGGGGTGCTCGACGGGGACCGCGCCCCGCCCTCCGCTCGCGCGCGGCGCCGCTCCTGTTTACGTACGGAACGCTGATGCGGGGGTACGCGCTGCATCCGGTGCTCGCGCGTGGAGCGACGTTCGTCGAGGAGGGGCGCATGCGCGGCCGGCTGCTCGATCTCGGGAGGTATCCCGGCCTGATCGACGGGCGCGGAACGGTGCGCGGGGAGCTGTACCGGATCGATGCGCCCGAAGTTCTCCCGGCCCTCGACCGCGAGGAGGGTTACAATTTCGACCGTCGCCCGGCGACCGTGACGCGCACGAGCGGGAGGCGCGCACGGGCGTGGGTCTACTGGTATCGCGGACCGCAGCACCGTGCCGTGGCGATTCCGGACGGCGACTACCGCCGGGCGCGTCCGGCCGGGGACCACCCATGACCTTGGGGAGGACGCAATGGCGCTGACCGCTGCCGAGCTCGTGAAGGCCGATCAGGAGCATCTGATCCATCCGCTCCACCATCCATCCGAGAACGCGGAGCCGGTCATCTACGTCCGGGGGCGCGGCGCGACGGTCTGGGACATCGGCGGCCACGAGTATCTCGACGGGCTGGCGGGCCTCTGGAACGTCAACGTGGGGCACGGGCGCGCGGAGCTCGCCGACGCGGCGTCCGCCCAGATGAAGGAGCTCGCGTACTTCACGGGCTACGTGGGCTCGTCCAACATCCCGGCGATCACGCTGGCCAATCGCCTCATGGAGATCACGTACGACAACATGCAGGCCGTCTTCCTCGCGTCGGGTGGCGCCGAGGCGAACGAGTCGGCGTTCAAGACGGCGCGCTTCTACTGGAAGGCGGTCGGCAAGCCCGACAAGGTGAAGATCATCGCGCGCCACCAGGCCTACCACGGCGTCACGCTGCAGGCGATGAGCGCCACCGGGATGAGCGCCTACTGGAAGATGTTCGAGCCGCGCGTGCCGGGGTTCGTCCACATCCCGACGTGCTACCCGTACCGGTTCCAGGGCGCCAAGCCCGGCGAGACGGTGGGCCAGGCGGCGGCGCGCGCGCTGGAGGAGGCGATCCTCCGTGAGGGGCCCGACACGGTCGCCGCGTTCATCGGCGAGCCGATCCACGGCGGCGGTGGCGTCCTCTACCCGACCGACGACTACTGGCCGCGCGTGCGCGAGGTGTGCACGCGGCACCACGTGCTGCTCATCGCCGACGAGGTCATCACGGGGTTCTGCCGGACGGGCCGGTGGTTCGCGCTCACGCACTGGAACGTCAAGCCCGACATCCTCTCGTTCGCCAAGGGCGTCACGTCGGGCTATCTCCCGCTCGGCGGGATCATGATCACGAAGGCGATCAAGGACGCGATGGACTCGGTGAAGCCCGAGGACCGCTGGATGCACGCGTACACCTACTCCGGCCACCCGACGTGCTGCGCGGTCGCCGTGAAGAACCTCGAGATCATGACGCGCGAGCGCCTCTGGGAGAACGCGGCGAAGATGGGCGAGCGGCTCTTCGCCGGGCTCCGGACCGCGTTCCGCGACCACCCGCACGCGGGCGACATCCGCGGCGGCAAGGGGCTCCTCGCCGCCGTCGAGCTGGTCGAGGACCTCGCGACCCAGAAGAATTTCGGCGCCGACCGGAAGGTGGCGGCGCGCATCCAGGCGGAGATGATGAAGCGCGGCGTCGTCACGCGAACGCGCGCGGTGGTCGGGCCGCACCCGGCCCCGGGCGACACGATCTACTACGCGCCGCCGCTGGTCGTAACCGAGGCGGAGGTCGACCGGCTGGTCGCGGTCGCCCGGGACGCCGTGAAGGCCGTGCTGGGCGCGTAAGCCGCGCGGCCCGCGTGAGGCTCATCACCGCCCACCGCATCCTCATCGGCGCGGGGATCGCGTTCTTCCTCTTCTACGCGGTCGTCCAGCTGCGTCTCTACGCGCGCGGCGGCGGCGCGGCGCCGCTCGTCCAGGCGTGCATCTCCGCGGCCGTCGCCGCCGGCTTCGTGATCTACGACGCCGAGTGCGCGATGTGCCGGGCGAGCGCGCTCTGGCTCATGCGCCTGGCGCTGTCCGGCGGTGCCCTCGAGATCCTCCCGTGCCGCTCCGAGCCGCGGCGCAAGCGCTTCCCGCAGATCTCCGACACGGCGTGCACGACGGCGATGCAGCTCGTCCTGCCCGACGGTCGCGTGCTCGGGGGCGCCGACGCGGTGCCCGAGCTCCTCCGGCGCATCCGCGGGCTCGGCTGGCTCGCCGCGGTCTTCGCGCTCCCCGGCGCCCGCCCGCTCGCCCGACGCGTGTACGCGTGGATCGCGAAGAATCGGATGCGGATCTCCTGCGCGGCGCCGCGCCGATGACGCCCGGCTACCAGCTGGTCCGGACGGTCATCCGCCTGCTCCTCCGGCTCTTCTATCGGCGGATCGACGTCGTCGGCCGCGAGCGCATCCCGGCCACCGGCCCCGTGCTCGCCGTCGCCAACCACCACAACTCGATCGTCGACGCCATGCAGGTGGTGATGCTGTTCCAGCGGCCGGTGATGGTACTCGCCAACGCGCCGCTCTTCCGCCATCCGCTCATCGGCCCGTTCCTCCGGATGATGCACGCCGTGCCGGTGAGCCGTCGCGTCGAGGCCGGGGACGATCCGAAGAAGAACGAGGCGATGTTCGCCGCGGCCATCGGCGTGCTCCGCGGCGGCGGCGTCCTGCTGATCTTTCCCGAGGGCCGGACCCAGCCGCAGCCGACGCTCTTGCCCGTGCGCACCGGCGCCGCACGCATCCTGCTCGGCGCCGAGACCGCGGCGGGCGGCCGCTGCGGCATCACGCTGCTGCCGCTCGGCATGGTCTTCCACGACCCGGGCACATTCCGCTCGGCGTCGGTCCAGATCATGGTGGGCGAGCCGGTGCCGACGGCCGACGTGATCGCCGCCTACCCCGAGCACTCGGCGGATGTCGTGCGCGAGCTGACCGCGCGGATCGCCGAGGCGATTCGCGCCCGGATCGTCGAGGCCGAGGACCACTACACCCTCGAGCTACTCGACGTGCTCGAGCGCGCGTGGTTCCAGGAGGCGACGCGCCCCGGCGCGGCCGAGCAGGCGCTCTCCTGGAAGCAACGGGTGATGCGGGGCGCGCGTTACCTGGCCGAGCGCGAACCGCACCGTGTGGCGGCGCTGCGCCGGCGGGTCGAGCTCTACTGCGCGCACCTCGACGAGGTCGGCGTCCCGGGCGAGCAGCTCGGGCGGCCGTACACGCCCGGGCTGGTCGTCCGCTACGTCGTCGAGAATCTCGTCTGGCTGGCGCTCGGCCTGCCGCTGGCGCTCTGGGGCCTCGCCTGTCACGCGCTGCCGTATTGGCTGACCGGGAAGACGGTCGCGCTCCTGGGACGCACGGCGGAGGAAGAGGCGACCGACAAGATGGCCGCCGGGCTCGTCCTGTATCCGATGTGCTGGGCCCTCGAGGCGTGGCTCGTGTGGCGGCTCGCCGGCCTCGCGCTGTTCCTCACGTTCCTCCTCGCGGTGATCCCCTCCGGCGTGCTGGCGCTGGCCTGGCGCGAGCGACTCGGGGACGTCGGCCGGCAGGCGCGCGCGTTCGTCTGGTTCCTCACCGACCGCGACCTGCACCGCCGGCTGCTACAGGAGCGCCGGGCCCTGGTGGACGAGGCGCGGGCGCTCGGCGACCTCGTGCCTCCGCATGCCGGCTGACGGCTGGCGCCGCGCGTCGGGCGTCATGCTCGGCGCGCTCACCGCGCTCAACGGCCTCAACTACCTCGACCGCTACGTCGCGGCCGGCACGCTGCCGCTCATCCTCGCCGGCCTCGCGATCTCCGACGCGCAGGGCGGGCTGCTGCAGTCGCTCTTCATCGTCGCCTACTCGCTGGTGTGTCCCCTCGCCGGCTGGCTCGGCGACCGCCAGCCGCGCCTGCGCCTGGCCGCCCTCGGCGTCTTCGTCTGGAGCGCCGCGACGGTCGCCTCGGGTCTGGCGCCGACGTACGCGCTGCTGCTCGTCGCGCGCGCGGTGATCGGCGCGGGCGAGGCGAGCTACTCCGTGGTGACGCCGTCGCTGCTGTCGGACTGCTATCCCGCCGAGCGCCGGGCGCGGGCGCTCGGCATCTTCTACGCCGCCATCCCCGTGGGCAGCGCGCTCGGGTACATCCTGGGCGGCGTCGTCGGCGAGGCCTACGGCTGGCGGGCCACGTTCTTTATCGCCGGCGCGCCCGGCGCCGCGCTCGCCTTCCTGCTGCTGCTGCTCGCCGAGCCGCGCCGCGGCGCGCTCGACGGGGCGGCCTCCGCGCCCGTCTCGCTGGCACTGGGCGACTCGCTCCGCAGCCTGGCGCGCCGCCGCTCCTACGTGGTGAACACGGCCGCCCAGGTGATCTACACGTTCGCGATGGGCGGGCTGGCGACGTGGATGCCGACCTACTTCGTGCGCGTGCGCGGCATTCCGCTGGCGAGCGCGGCGTCGACCTTCGGCGTGCTGCTCGTGGTGGCCGGCTTCCTCGGGACGCTGCTCGGCGGCCGCGTGGCCAGCGGCGTGGCCCGGCGCTGGCCCGGCGCCGACTTCGTCGTCTCGGGCTGGTCCCTCACGGCGTCGATCGGCTTCACGCTCGTCGCGGTCCTGGCGCCGCAGCCCGTCGTCTTCTGGCCCGCGATGTTCGTCACGCTCTTCCTCCTCTTCGTCAATATCGGCCCCCTCAACGCCGCGATGGCCAACGTCCTGCCCGCCGAGCTTCGCGCCCGCGGCTTCGCGGTGACGACGATGCTCATGCACCTGCTCGGCGACGCCGCCTCGCCGTGGCTCATCGGCGCGGCCTCCGACGTGGTCGGCCTCGCGATGCCGGTGCTCGTGACCGGCTGTGTCCTCGCCGTCGCCGGCCTGGTGCTGCTCTGGGGCCGCGCGACCCTCGTGAACGACCTCAAGCTCGCAGGGGAGGCCGCGCGATGACGGGATCCACGGCGCTCTGGGCGGTGCGACTCGGCCTCGTCGTGGTTGGGCTGGCCGGCTGGTTCTGGACGCAACGGCTCATCGCCCGGCGCGCGTGGCCCGAGCGCGGGATCGGCGACGCCATGCACCTCTGGACCGCGGCGCTGAACCGCTCTCTGCGCGCGCACCCTGCGACGGCGAACGCGCTGCTGATCGCCACCTCGGCCGTCATCGACGGCCTCGGGCTCTTCCTCCTGGCCTCGGCCATCTTCGGCCCGACGATCCGCCCCTTCCTCGGCCTGCTGATCGTCTACGTGCTGCGACAAGTCAGTCAGGGTCTGTGCTCGCTGCCGCAGCCCGACGGGATGATCTGGCGCCGCCCCGGCTTCCCGTCGCTGCTCGTGACCTACGGCACGGCGGGCGACCTCTTCTTCTCCGGCCACACGGCGATCGCCGTCTACGGGTGCGTCGAGCTGGTGCGGCTCGGCGGTCCCGTGCTCCCCGCCCTCGGCGTGGCCATCGCGATCGTGGAAGCCCTCACGGTACTCGTCCTGCGCGCCCACTACACGATGGACGTGCTCGCCGCCATCGTCGCGGCGCTGTGGGCCGCGGACGTCGCCAGCGCCGCCGCACCGGCCGTCGACCGCGCACTGGCCGCGCTCGTCGGCGGTTGAGGGCGCTGCACGAGGAAGCGGCAGCGGAGCCGATCCTGCTCATTCCCGCGGCACGGCCCGGGCGGCGCGCTCGCGTTACACCGCGCCGAGGCCCGAGTTCCCGCATACTTCCGCCGATCGAGCATCCGCGAGGCGTTGGCACGACGTTTGTTACTTGCGAGGTCACGAGCCGAGGGTCCGACGCCGGGTCCCTGCTCACGCGAGTGAACGAGATGGAGCAGATCAAAGCCGAGAAGGATGGTCTCGACGTCGGGGCGGACCTGCCGCGCTCGGACCATCCCCTGCCGGGAGTCTCGCGACTGATCGCCGACGCGATCCCGCGCCTCGTCGACCAGCTGGCGGCCGCCCAGCCCGGCCGCGTCCATCGCGAGGCGCTCGAGCTGCTGGAGCGGCCGCTCCTGGCGCACGTGCTCGCGTTGACGGGCGGCAACCAGTTGCGCGCCGCCCGGCTGCTCGGGCTCAACCGCAACACGCTCCGCAAGCGCTGCCGCGAGCTCGGGCTCGCGTTGCCGCGCGCGGCGCGCGGAGGGGCTGCGCCCAAGCCCGCGTCGCACTAAGCGCGACTCGGGTCTGGGCCGGGCGGCTCCCTCCGCAGCGCACGGCGAAGAAATTTCCCCGAGGGGGTCTTGGGGACCTCGTCCACGATCTCGACCTCACGCGGATACTTGTAGGCGGCGAGTCGCTCCCGGCAGAAACCGATCAGATCGGTCGCCGTCACGGTCCCCTCCCAGCCGCCCTTGAGGGCGACGAACGCTTTGACGGTCTCTCCACGGTACGGGTCCGGGATTCCGACGACCGCCGCTTCCCGGACGGCCGGGTGCTCGTACAGCACGTCCTCGACCTCTCGCGGCCAGACCTTGTAGCCTGACGCAACGATCAGGTCCTTCTTGCGATCCACCAGGTAGAACCAACCGCTCGCGTCCCGCTTGCCCACGTCCCCGGTGTGAAGCCAGCCCTGACGAATCGCGTTGGCGGTCTCCTCCGGCTTTCCCCAGTAGCCGGCCACCACCATCGGCCCCCTGATCACGATCTCGCCCACTTCCTCCGGCCCCATCTCGCGCGTGCCGGATTCCAGATCGACGATCCGGGCCTCCGCCCCGGGCACGGGGACGCCGACCGCTAGCGCGCCCGTCGCGGGATCGACGGGCGCCTCCACGCCGAGGGGCACGGTATGCGACGGGGACGTCGTCTCCGTCATCCCGTAGATGTTGTGGATGTAGGCCCCGGTCACCTCGCGGAACCGGTGGACGACCGCGGGGGAGACGGGCGCACCGCCGCTCCCTACCTTCCGGAGGGACGTGAGGTTTCGCCGCGCAACGTCCGGGTGGTTGGCCATCGCGATGAAGACCGTGATGGCGCCCACCGTGAACGTCGCCCGCCAGCGCTCGGTGAGGCGCAGCGCCTCTTCGACGTCGAACCGATAGAAGAGGATCACGGGAATCTCCGCCTGAGCCGCGGCCGCCAGGTGACCGATCATCCCCGTGATGTGGAAGAGCGGGGCGACGCCCAGGACGACGTCGTCGGGCCCGAGCCGCATCCAGGATTGGTAGACCCGCGCGTTGTGGACGACGTTCGCGTGACTGTTCATGGCGCCCTTCGCGGTGCCTGTCGTCCCGGAGGTGTACGTGAGGAACGCGAGATCCTCGGGGCGCGGCCGGGGCCGCGGGGCGGGCGCTCGAGGGGACCGGAGCACCTCGGCGAGGTCGAGCGTCTCCGCGAAGCGGAGCTTCTTCGACTCGGCCAGGAGCGGCGGCAGGGGGGAGCCGGGAGGCACGCAGTCGAGCTCCGACGTCGTCACGACGCGCTCCACCGAGGTCTGCGGCACGACGCTCCGCGCCGTGCGCTCGTAGAGTGATTCCAGACAGATCAGGACACGGGCGCCGGCGTCGTTCAGGTGATAGGACAGCTCGGCTTCCTTGAGCATGGGATTGAGCGGCACGACGACGCCTCCGGCCTTCCACACGGCGCACTGCGCGATCACGAACTGCGGGACGTTCTGGAGATAGAGCGCGACCCGGTCGCCCGGCGCGAGGCCGAGCTCGATGAGGGACGCCCCGAGGGTTGCCGCCATCCGGTCGAGCTCCCCGTAGGAGAGCGTCGCGTCGAAGTAGTGGATCGCCGGCGCGGCGGGCCGCCGCTCGGCCGCGGCCTCGAACAACGCGAGGGCGCTCGTGTGCGGGCCGATTCCCTCAGCGCCGCTCTGCGGCGCGGAGGACGCGACCCGGCAGCGCCCCGGTATGTCGGCCATGGTCCAGCACGACCTGCCCGCCGACGATGACGTACTCCACGCCGTCCGCGCCCTGCACCCGGCGGGGCACCCCGGCGGGGCCGTCGTGCGAGACCTCGTCCTCCTTCACCCCGATGCGCGAGAGGTCGAAGACCATGAGGTCAGCCGCCAGGCCCTCCCGCACCAGACCGCGGTCACGGAGACCCATGATGCGGGCAGGCTGGAAGGTCAACCGGCGGACGGCGTCCTCGAGGGTCAGGAGGTGCCGTTCCCGGACCCAGTGCGCGAGGACGTAACTGGACTCACCCGCGGTGCAGAAATTCGTGTTGAGGTGCGCGCCGGCGTCCGACTGGGACGGCAAGGCGTGGCCGGTCTTGACGAACTCGGTGAGAGCGACGTCCTCCTCCGGCGACCGCGTGCGCAGCTGAAACTCGGTCTCCAGCCTCTCCTCGACCGCGAGGTCGAGCATCACGTCGGCCACGTGCGTTCTCCGCTCGTCGGCGAGTTGCGCGAGGCCACGGCCCTGGAGCGGTCGGTTCGTCGGGAGAAACGTCTTGCTCACGACGATCGCCGACCAGGGGACGAACCGCCCGAGCACCCCCGGCCGCCGCCGCTGGCGCCGCATGGCCGCCTCGCGCAGCTCCGCGCGCCGGTCCGGATTGGCCAGGACGGCCACGCGCTCCTCGAGGGGCAGCTCCATGACGGTGTCCCACCCGTCGAGATTGGCGAAGAAGGTCGTCTTCTTCAGCGTGAACCGTGGGTTGAACGGAATGGCGCGGAGCAGCGCCAGGAGCTGCGCTCCCTCGCGGGCCGCGTCTTCCACGTAGCCCCGCGTCTCGGCGTCGAAGACCAGGAAGAAGACCGGACGACCGCTGGTCGCCGCCACCTCGTACAGGTGCCGTCGATCGTCCGCGTCGGGTTTGGCGACCGACGGCGGGAGAATCTCGATCACTCCCCGGTTGAACTCGCCGAGGGTGCGCCCCAGGGCCAGGCGCTCGTCGTTCCCGGCGAGCCGGGTCGGCACCGGTTCGCCGGAGGGGCCCGCGTGAGTCGGTGACGCCGTCGTGCTCCAGCCCCAGGCGCCGGCCTCCAGAGCGGCCCGCAACAGGTCCTGCATCGCGGCGATTTCGTCCGCGGTCGCGGCCCGATCCCACGCCGCCTTCCCCATGGCGCCGAGGCGCAGCGGATTGTGGCCGACCAGCGGCATCATGTTCACGCCGAGCCCCTGGTCGATGGCGTCCATGTACTCGCCGAAGGTCTCCCAGCTCCAGGGGAGCACGGCGGCCAGCGACTTCACGGGCAGATCCTCGACGCAGCAGAAGGTGGCGAGCATCGCCTCGCGGTGTTCGGGCCGGAGGGGCGCGAGCGTCAGCCCGCAGTTGCCCGTGAGCACCGTCGTGACCCCGTGCCAGACGGAGGACGTGCAGAGCTTGTCCCAGAAGGGCTGGGCGTCGTAATGCGTGTGCAGATCGATGATGCCCGGCGCCACGAAGCGTCCCTCGGCGTCGATGGTCGCGGCCGCCGCCCCGCGGATCATCCCCACCTCGACGATCGTGCCGTCCTTGATCGCGACGTCGGCGCGATAGCGGGAGAAGCCCGTCCCGTCGACGACCATGCCGTTCCGGATGACCAGGTCGTAGGGCATGACGGTTCTAGAGGCGGTAGAGCCGCGCGCAGTTGTCCCACAAGACCTTCCGTTTGCTGTCCTGTGGGAGCGGCGCCATGGTCAGGAACCCGTCGATGGCGTGCGGGAACCGCGAGTCGTCGTGGGGCCAGTCGGTGGACAGCACAAGGTTGTCGTCGCCCAGCTCCGCCACGACGTACTTGGCCAGATCCTCCTCGGGCTCGACCGAGACGAAGCACTGGCGCCGAAACAGCTCCGAGGGCTTCGCGTCCTGCAGGAACAGCTCGCGATCACCCCAGACCTCCCAGCGCTCGTCGAGGGCCCACAGCCACCAGGGGAGCCACCCGCAGTTGCCCTCCAGGAAGGCCATCCGCAGCCCGGGGAACCGTGACAGCACGCCGCCCGTCACCACGGCGCCCAAGGCCAGCATCATCTCGACGGGCTGACCGCACGCATGACTCAGGACGAGGTTGTCCAGGTATCGCCGGGCGAGGTGCTCGGCGTACGCGGCGTGGTTGCCATGGAAGGACACCGCCACGTCCATCTCCTGGGCGGCCGCCCACAGTGGGTCGTAGTACCGGTCGTAGAGGGGACGGCCGTTCACGAGGTGCGACGGGAGCACCAGCGTGATGGCGCCGAGATCGTGGACGGCGAAGCGGGCCTCCCCGACGGCGAGCCCGATGTCCTGGAGCGGCACGAGGGCCGAGGCCTTCAATCGGTCCGGGCTCTCCGTGCAGAAGTCGGCGATCCAGCGGTTCCACGCACGGCTCATCGCCGCCGCCAGGGCCGGATCGAGGCCATCGATGTTGATGGCCTGAGTCGCCCAGGTGCGGAACAGGATGCCGATGTCGATGCCCTCGGTATCCATGGCTTCGAGCACCGCCTTGGGTGGCGTGCCACGGCGCAGGCGCTCCCACTCGGGGCGCTGCATGCGCAGCGCCCAGGCGCGCTGTCGCTCGGGCCGGTCCACGTACGGCGGGAGGACCTTGCCATCCACCTGCGCGCGCATCTGCCCCTCGCCGTCGGCCGCCAGGGTGATGCGGCCACGAAACCCGGGATCGAGGTAGTCCTGCCACAGGGTCCGAGGCTCGATCACGTGGAGATCACTATCCATGACGCGGAACCCGTGCTTCGCCATCTGGGCCTCCCATGAAAGGGCGGGCGGGGTGGCGCCCGAGCGACGCGGCGGACGCTATCAGGGGCCGGGCGCGGGTGTCAACAGGCGATTTGCGTCGACGCGGACACTCCCGGGGCCGTCCTTGATCCGGGGTCGAGAATCCTGTATCAAGCGATTGATGTCGCCGAGCGGTTCGCTTCCCGTGTCGCCCGAGCGCGCGGTGGACCCCATCCGCGTCATGATCGCCAAGGTGGGCCTCGACGGCCACGACCGCGGGGCCAAGGTCGTCGCGCGCGGCCTGCGCGACGCCGGCATGGACGTCGTCTACACGGGGCTCCACCGGACGCCCGAGGAAGTCGTGGCCGCCGCGGTGCAGGAGGACGTCGACGTGCTCGGCGTGAGCCTGCTCTCGGGCGCGCACATGACGCTCATCCCGCGCATCGTCGAGCTGATGCGCGCGGCCGACGCGGGCGAAATGCTGCTCGTCGTCGGCGGCGTGATTCCAGACGAGGACGTGCCGGCGCTTACCCGGATGGGCGCGGCCGACGTGATCTTGCAGGACACCCCTCCCGAGACGATCGCGCGCCGCGTTCGCGAGCTCGTCGCCGCGCGCCAGCCGCGGTGAGGGCGCTATGAACGTCGACACGAGCGTGTGGCCACCCCGCTACGACCCGACCTACCGCCCCGATCCCACCGCCGACTTTTGGTTCCCCGAGCTCGAGTGTCTCCACCCCGGGGCGCGTGACGCGCTCATCCTCGACAAGCTGCGCCGGCAGGTGGCGTGGGCGTGGGAGCGGAGCCCGTTCTACCGGCGGAAATGGGACGCGGCGGGCGTCTCGCCGGCCACTCTCCAGTCCCTCGACGACCTCGCGAAGTTCCCCGTCGTTCAGAAGGCCGAGCTGCGCCTTTCGCAGGCCGCGGCCCCCCCGTACGGCGAGTACCTCTGCATCGACCCCGGCGAGGTCGTGCGCATCCACGGGACGAGCGGCACGACGGGCCGCCCGACCGTGTTCGGCCTCGGGTCCGAAGACTGGGGGCGGATCGGCGAGGCGCACGCGCGCATCCTCTGGGCGGCGGGCATCCGCCCCGACGACCGCGTCCTCATCTGCTCGTTCTTCAGTCTCTACCTGGGCTCGTGGGGGGCGCTCCGTGGCGTGGAGCGGCTCGGCGCGACGGCGTTCCCGTTCGGCGCGGGCGTCCCCGGCCAGACGCTGATGGCGGTCGAGTGGGCCCGCGAGCTCAAGCCGACGGCGTTCTACGGGACGCCCTCGTACGCGCTCCACTTCGCGGAGACGTCGCGACGCGAGGGCATCGACCCGCGGACCTTCGGCTTGCGCACCCTCTTCTTCTCGGGCGAGCCGGGCGCCGGCATCCCCGCGACGAAGCGACTGATCGAGGAGACCTTCGGCGGGCGGTGCGTGGACATGGGGTCGATGGCCGAGATGACGCCGTGGATGACGAACGCCGAGTGCCGCCACCGGACGGGCATGCACCTCTGGCAGGACCTCGTCTACAC
>WNGG01008131.1_pt1 | contig 15035 bp, 32 predicted proteins | sample 5400661 | NCBI WGS metagenome assembly WNGG01 (sample SAMN13153372, study PRJNA577476) | soil metagenome | isolation source: 100 cm soil or saprolite under Garry oak tree replicate 1 | place: USA:California | collected 2016-06-15
GTTTTTGTACCAATATTCCAGGGTTGTCAGAACAACGAGGCCTGTTATGTATAATAACAGGCTATCTATTTTTTTATGATTCTATTACTAATATCTGTCCACTAACAAACACATTATTAGTAGCAGAACCTACCGCCTCAGCCATGTAGATATAGAATACTGTACCAGAAGCCACATTGATTTTACTTCCAAGTAAGCTAAATCCAACCATATCACCTACCAATGTACTACTTACTACAATAGATGATAATTGGATATCACTGGCTTGCAAAGTAACAGCAGAACCACAGGCAAGTATTCCAATGGTTGAATAGTACATTGCATAATCAATAGTTCCTGTTGTGACTCCTGTATCTTCACCAGCCCCACTAATCCAAGCAGTAATATTACCATGATTCTTAGTTGTTAACTTAACACCATTACCAGAACCAACAAAGGAGAAACTACCTGTAGAACAACCAGATTCAGATAAGAAACCATTGTTAAGACTGAATGATGATGATGATGATGATATCTGTCCGGTTGACTCAATAGATGGTATCATTAATCCTACTATCACAGCAACAAGTAGGGCTATTTTGAAGGCCTCTACAAGTGTTAAATTATGTGGCTTATCCAATCTTTCACATCTTTCTTTGTTATCTCGAATATTTCAGCAAATGCTAATCCTGCAGTAACTAAGGCCATCATTGAGAGAGTTAGAATGAAAGCATTTTGTAATGTTCCTGGATAGTTGATGAAGATGTAGGTATTTGTAGCATCATTGAAGTATGCTTGCTTAGAGTTGACAAGAGCTATGTTGATCACATCAAGACCTATTGATACCATTCTCCGAGTTAGACCTCCATCAATGAAGAATAGAGCAATCACCAAGATTAGTATTTCTATTGTCTTTTGTTCTGCTATTAGACCCATTATGGAGCAACCAACTGCCTATGAATTGATTCGATTGGAGGTAGAACTCTTTCTCTCTTTGGAGATACTACTACTACAGAGTTCCATAATTTGAAGAATCTCTCGGGGTGAAGAATGTATCTTGTTTTGGAGTAGGGTTGATCTCTTGCTGTAAAGATTAGCTTAACACCTTTTAGTGATAGTCGAGGGTCAGGAGGATATCTAATGGAGTGAATGTACCAATGAGCATTAAGTCTAACTCTGTTTCCGAGGTTCTTGTGTCTAACTGTATCAAAATGCCAGTCACAGCCTATCTTTGTTGCCTGATATCCGAAGTAGGAAGTTTCAAGTACTGTATTGTCTATTGTTCTGGCATCAAGACCTGATTGAGTAATGCTTTCATCTGTCATAATGTAGGCATTGAAAAGGCTTCTACGGTAATCCCAAAACTCTCTTGGGGAGATATGTTTGTGTGGAAAGTTGATGATATGATGATATTCTCCATATTCATCTTGTGGACAGTTACAGTAAACTATGATTCTTTCAAGAACCACATCACAGAGAACACACTTAGTTACTGGAACAAAGGGTAGTAAAGGTATCCAATATCTTCTATTGCATTGTGGACATACACCTTTGTTAAAAGCTCTCCATGCTTCAACTGCCATTCCTCCACTTTTCCATGTCCGGTTATCTCCCCAATGTTCAAAGAGCATAGTAAACCATCAACCCAAATCCGTCTATTTGGCCATCTTCCAGATAATCAGCAAGTAGAATCATGAATGGTAGTAGTTTGTTGCTCTTTTCATTCAGTACTATCTGTTTTAGAAATGCTCTGATAGCCTGTCTCCGACTTCTTGAACGAGATGTCTTTGAGCCTTTCAATCATTTCAGATGCTCCATTCTTGATACTCCTCTTGGAACTTTGAATCCTTTATCTCTTGCTTCATGTAGAGCTACAGCAACAGCTTATTTTTGAGGTATACCCATTTGTTTATGTCTCTTGATATGTTTTGAGATGAACTTCTCAGCTTTTTCAGAAGTCATTTATCGAGATAACTCCATTCTATGTACACCAGGAGACATTGTTTCAACACCATGAGCTTTATGACTATCTCGGAATACTCTTTGACATCTTTTACAGAGATATTGACCAGGTTTAGTTGATGCTCCACATTTGAGGCATTTGTATTCAGTTGTCATTTTAGTTTCTCCATTTTTCGAGTACCTATTGGAGCAGTAGCTACATCAAATCCAAGTTTGGATTCAAACAGCTTTAGCTCCCTCTCTCTTTGTTGATATTTGCTTGGTTCTCTGACTTTGAGATCATCTAAGTCAGAACCAATAGACCTCAATATCTCTTTATGTGTCATTGTTCTTGTACCTTCCAATTCTTTCTCCTATCTACTTTCCTCTGACCATTATGTTTTGTATTGTTCTTTCTACCCATCAATCAAGCTCCATGAGCAATCATGTACAATATCACAAAGAAACCAATTAGAGATACAAGACCTACTCCTACAATCAAGAGATAGTTAGGGCCCTTCTTCTTCTTCTCTGTTCCCATCTTCAAGAGGTCAGAGGTTACATCTTGATTGTAGGCTTTGAATATGCTCCTCGGGTCAAGTCTATCATTAGGCATCTCTCTTTTCAATATTGTTCCATCATCAAGTACAACCTCTACATTTCCAGTAAACATTGGAATAGGTAGAGAATTATCAGGTGTGTATCTCCACTGAGGTCTACCATGAAATCTCTCAGCGTTAGGATTATGGAGATAGAATGTTTTCTTGTTCCATTCGAAATGAGGAGGAGATTTAACTTTTACTTTACTCATCTTCTTCACTCTCCTTATTGGAGTTCCATCAGGATCATAGACAACAAAGCCGAAGTATCTTATCTTGAAAATGCGATAATATCCTTCTGGCCAACCTCCTAATCTGACAAAGACTACAAGAGGTATAGCCATAACTATCTCAATCACAAGTAAGCCGAAGATAATATAGAATATTGTGTTGTCCATTTTGATTACACCTGATTCAATGGTTTAGGCTGAGTGTCGAGTTTTATTTTGATTGCTTGTAGAGCTTCTTTTGCTGTCTCAATGCTCTTTCCATCTATTGAGGGTCTACCTCTAAGTATCCACTTGATGTAGTCTTTGATTATTGGGATTGCCCATTCTTGGCTTTGTTCATTAGGAGGATACCCTAAGAATCCCTCCATACCCTGTTTGGCAAGAATCAATCCCCGAGCTATTGTAGTAGTCTCTTGAGATGTTAGATTGGTTCTTCCGATAACTGAGAGATCATCTTTCATTTCTCCTCCGAGAAACATTGAGACGACATCAAACATTCCTTTTCCCTCGTTTCCAATCATAGTATAGATATCATCTTCTTGGGTAGGTACTCCTGAGAGAGCTTTGAGTTTAGCTTCATCTTCTGGAGAGATGGAGCCTGATATTTCGCTCAAGAGTAGTAGTTCTCCATTATGAATGTCCTTTGCTGAATCAAATCCCATTCAACATTCCTTTTTCTGTAGAGTATAAAAACTATTGTGGCTTGTGGAATCCAAAGACCATACACATAGATATCGAGGAGAGATGGTATTTTGAATCCATTGTTGGTAGGTTGGCATACAGTACCTATCCAGATACAATCCATTTTGTTCTAAGCTCCTGGATTACCTCTGATGATCATGATTGCAGCTATTCCAAGAATGATGAACATTCCGAGAAGAATAGATGATACAAATGGTATTCCTACTATCGAGTTAGCTATTGAGGGATTGAATAGAATAGAGAATACTTGGCCTACAGCATTCATTCTTGTAAAGAAAGAAAATGCCATGTTACCTAAATAGAATATTCCATCTCCAATCAAAGCTGTTGCTCCTACTATATCTCCTCCGAATACTGCACAGAAGAAATTGAACTGATTAGATGTACATGGTTGATTAGGGCCATTGAATTGAGGCCATGGAGCAAATATGATACTCATCAGGAATTGAAGTTGATCACTTGCTCCTGTACTTTGAGCTAATCCAAGTAGGGTCATTAGACCAAAGAATGTCATTTCAAAAAATACAATGAAAGTTATCTGTGCTGAGCCTGTCAACCCTGTGTTTGACCTCTTGCCATTCCACTTACCATTGACCCAAAGAGAATAGAGACTACCAAGAACTCAAGTACAATGAGATAGAGTGGAAATATTCCAAGTACTGTGAACATTGTAGCTACCGAGATAAAGATCAGGAGATGTACACTGATTGGCATATGAAGCTCCACTTCTGAATTGGTCTTTACATAGCCTGTTACTATTCCTACTGCAACAAACCATATGATCATGTAGATTAGAAGAAAGACTACTCCTCCAACCATGCAGTTGCTTGGAGATAATGCACATACTGATTGAACCTCGAAACAAGCTAAGTCAATATTGATGTTACAGATAGGAGGAGGAAATGCTGTTCCAGTAGTAGCTATCAGATTAGCTTTTAGATTTGTCTTGATTGCTCCATTGTCTTGAAAGCTTGTGATCAATGCAGGTATTGTTCCGATAGTTTGCTTTGATGCTACATTGTTGGATGTATCATTGAGAACAAGACCATTTCTACTTGCAGAGAAAGCAGGAGCTATCCATTGACCTCCTATAACATTGAGAGAGGTAGACATTAGAGCAGTACCTTTTTGAGGATTTGGAAATGCTTTCTGCTGAATTAGTACTCCTGGACATCTTGAACTGAATGGGGCATCAAGCGGAGTTGGGCATTGACCCTGAGTAGCATAGAGAGCTATGAATAAGGTCATACCGAAAGATGGAACATAGTTCTTTCCAACTACAGTTGTTACATTGACTACTTGGGCATTTTGGAGAGATACTTGTTGGAGATAGAATATTGTTTGAGATTGGTTGAAGTTAATTGTTGATGTTGTATTGGTATTTGCTGTTCCTGCACAGTTGCCAAGACACTGATTAGCCCCTGCAATACTACCTGATGCTTGAATATCTAATCCAAATATCCAATCCCCTCCAAATCCTCCTGAACAGTTAGATATGACTACTCCATTATCTTGAGTTACTACTGTTGTACCTACTGCAAACAGATTAGTGTTTCCGATTGTCTCCCCATCAAATTCTGCTTTGTTAGAGCTTTTCGGGTCAGCATTAGCACATTGAGGCCCTCCAACTATGAAAGCATCAGTTGTTAGAAAGAATAATCCTACCCATTGATTCAATCTGACCAATGGGCCTGTACCTATACCTGTTTCTGTTCCAGTTAAAGCATTTGAACCTGATGTTGCAGAGTTACATGGCCATGCATTTGCATTGAAAGCAGTATTGATAACCATTTGAACAGTATATGTCGAGCCTGAAGCTAAAGCAAATCCACTGAGAGGAGGAGTAAATCCAACTGGAAATGTTGCTATACCTACTTGGTTCTGACCATTGATAGGACAACCATTAGCATTGTTTCCCCATGCACTTGAGTATCCAACTATGTTTCCATCTTCTACTTTGTTCTGAAACCAGAAGGTATAGACAAGAGTTTGACCAGGATTTACATTCCCGTAATTATGACTTGAATCTCCTACTCTTGGTAGATCATCTCCTATTGCATATCCGAGTACTCCATCACCTACAAGTGGAGCATGAACTGATTGAGGTATCATCAAAAGAGATAGAATGAGAAAAAATAGGGGAGAGGCTTTTCTGAGATATCTCATCATCTAAGCCTCTGAAGCTGCTTTCTTGCCGAGTAGTGCCAAGAATATCACTATGCCAACAATCACAACTGTTACGAATATCAGTGTGATTTGTGCTGTCAATGAATTAGCTGCTCCTGTAAGGTTCTTGTTGTTCAAAGCTCCTCCTACTGCAGTGGCTACAGGCCCAATCAGGTTAACCCCAATTAGAGATGCAATCATAGCCAAGATGAAAGAGATGATGACCTCAACAGCAGTATCAGCTATGGCACTTACGAATGTTGGAAATGGTAGACCAGAAGGTATACCTTTACTTGACATTACCCTCAGAGATGTTTGTGGAAAGAGTTTGATGAGTAGTTGTGCAAAGAGATAGAATAGGTATGCTGTGATGAAGTAGAGATAGGCATAGATGGCATTGATGTTCTTGGTACTTGCTTTTGTCGCAAGCATTTTCAATCCAAAGTATCTCCAAGTTATCTCTATTGTTGATACTCGAAAAGTTTATAACCATCATAACCATTATAATTAGCCTCTCGGAGTTTAGCTAATGGAAAATGGCAAGAAATACACTTCGATTGGCATTTTGGAGGAAACTAAGGCTCTGCTCGACAAAGAAACTCCAAAAGCCTATACCTATGATGAAATGGTTCTTGCTTTACTCCAACTTTGGAAAAACAAGAAAGATTCAGGTGTCAAAACTGGAAAACCTCCTCAAGATAGTCAAATCAGTTGAAAGTACGCATAGGGGAGTAGGTGTACCTCTCTCCTTTAACGTACTTTCGATACTTGCTGGCCAATCAGTCTTTGATGTAGCTTCAAGTGGTTCATGTAAGACCCACATGATCTACAGTATCATTGAAGCTATGAAATCATTTCCTCGGGTCAAAATAGATAACTGGAACTCAATGACTTATTATGAGCTACTTGAAAGGATTGGAGTACAAACCAATCTTGATCTTCTATGGACAGTCGAAGAATGGTCTATGCTTTCTCCATACCATCAAGACTTGCTTATGGCTATCGCATCAAAAGTTCAAACAGATAAGAACTTTGAAAGACTTGTATCAAAAGGAGGATTTACTGCTCAAATCAAACTGACCAACTGCAACTTGATGATTCTGATTTGCATACAACCATACAAGTTCAGAAAGTTAATGAAAGAGAGCGATTCATGGAATAGTATGGCATCTGATAGATTCATCAAGTTTCCTTTAATCAATGGGATAAGAGAGAGTACTAAGAAAGACCCTCCAAGATTTGAGCTACCTGATTCTATCTATCAATCAAAGTCAATGGAGCAAAGACCTAATCCAATACTTGTTAGACTCTTTGATAATCATCTTACACAGAGCAGATCAGAGCTTGCAGCTATTCATTATCAAGAAGCTTGGTGTAGAATGAATGAGAGAGATTACTTTACTGATGTTGACGCTATTCAATTTTCTGCTCTCTACTCTGTATATCTTGAACTCTACCCACTCATGATTAAATCAGTTGACCCTGACCAAGAGGAATCATTCTATACAGGGCCTTTCAGAATCATTGAACATTTCATGAAACACTTTGGAGAATCTCAAACAGTTCAAGATGTAGAAGATGCTTTTCACATGGTTAACATTGATGAGGAAAAGAAGATGTCAGAGAGAACAATCTACCGACATTTAAGAGTACTTGAAAGTAAAGGTATCATTTCAAGAAACTCTCCTGATTATTCTTTATCTCCAAGATACACCAAATACTTTGATAACTATCGGGAGAATTGGAAATGACTGAAATCAATGAATGGGTTTTAAAGATAATGAGAGAAAGAAAGAGACATGGATTTGATACATCATGGTCTAATCTTCCGGTTAAAACAATGTTAGTAATAACAGAACTTGGGAGAGCAGTAGATGCTCATAGAGAGGAAGATAAACCACTTGTATATCACGAACTTACTGATGCTCTTGTAAGATTACTTGATTTGATTGGTAGTATAGATATGAATACTGAAAATTGGCTCAAGACAGCTTTGGATGAATGGGTAACAAGACCTTACAAACATGGAAAGCAATACTAAATGAAATCAATCAAGATCAAGACCCATAAGTGTCCTACCTGTGGAATGGTAGATGAATGTGATATAATTCTTGTTGATCAAGATACTCACCACAACTGTAGACAATGTGGTAGTACTTGGAGACAAGATGGTGTAGTAATGAGTGGAGGAGGAGAACCCGAATGAAGTTCTCCCGAATATTCAGAATCAGATTAGGTACTCGACTATTAGCTATGAAAGTCAACATTTGGAACTCTGAGATACATTCACATTATGGAATAACCAATGAAACATTTGATGGCCACTTTGTACCATTTTGGGATTTCATTGAGGATATCACAGTCAATGATATCTGGCATACTCTCAAAGAAGTTCAATACAAATATGGACTATCAGATATCCACATCATTCAAACTACTCCGAAGTTATCTTTCAGAGCAATAGCTTATGATAAACTCGATTGGAGAGAATATGTTGCTCTACTTGCTGATACCGATATGGTAGACCCTAACTATCTTCGCTTTACTGTTGTTCGAGGTCGAGCAGTTGTTAGAGTATCTCAGAAACCATCTACAGAGAACAAGTTGATATCAACATTGAAATCTGATTCTTTGCTTAGACCTAAATCAGTTGATCATGCCACATTCTTTGGTTGGTTGTATGGTATACCTCTTGGTACTTGGTCTTTGAAGATGATGGAACCTCCTAAGAGATTAAATCTAAGAGCATCAAAATATGAGAGCTTTAGGTGATTTTATTGACATTCCAATATTACAGAAACTATTTAATTAATCTCCGTAAGATTGTCAAATGTGGTATATGTGGCCACAAACAGAAACTTCAATTTCATCATATCAAATCTACAAAGCTTAATGGAGTTGGTAGAGGGTTAGATAGGAGAGCAAGAGACATTCTTCGGAATCCTGAGTGCTATATACCTCTCTGCTATTTCTGTCATAAGAAAGTAACATCATTTGAATACATCATAATTTGGAATCCAATAAGTGAATATCTTGGTTGGTATTACACGGGAGCTTTTGAATTAGAATTAGCTACAGAAGCAGATTTGAAAATGATTAAGGTGATCTGAATGGATAAGATAGGTTGGGTATCTTGTGCTGATTGTGGAATGGATTTACCATTAGATTTTGATAATCCATGTCCTGAGTGTGGAAGTATGAACAGAATAATAAGGACTGATAAAGAATGAGTAATAGAGGAATAAATGTAGCTCAATGTATCAAATGTCATATTGCTTTTACTGCTGGTATGACTACTAAACCTCTTGGTTGGAAAATAAAGAGACATTGGAGGAGAAAACATATTGAGTGAATCAGATAGCCACTATTTCTATGTTCTTAATCAAGCAGAGTTTGACCTCAAGTTAGATCATGATATTCTCTTACAGGCAAATCCAGAACAGATAGGTAGATTGATGGAAAGATGGTTTGAGAGACGGAGTAACATTACAGGTAATCGGAGAGAACCATCAGAACAATTCAAAGCAGGAGTTTATCGAATTAAAGAAGATGTTAGGAAGCTCGAAGAATCATGACTGAAAAAGATTATCTCAATCTGATTATCTTGATACTCACGATTCAAACTGTAATATTATTCTTCATATTCACATTACTCAGTGTTCCGAGGTATTGTTGTACACCATGATTAAGAAGTCAACAGTTATCTCCCGTTTCTCTAAAGCCTTTGGAGAGTTAACTCCATCTAAAAACAATCTATTCATTATGGGAAAGGATTTACCTTTCTTTGGTCTTACAACAAAGATAGAAGATACAATCAAGAACATGATACTGAAATACTATCAAGAACAAGTTGTTGTACCTCAGATGGAAAGTATTGAACCATCAAAGACACTTGAACAGCAAGAGTTCATGTTCAAATGGGGAGAATACGAGGAGGTCTTTTGGAGCGAAGATAGACTTCTTGCAGGTTATCATATACTCGACAACAAGCCATTTGAAAGAATACAGGTGAAATACTTTCCTGGACATTATCTACCAATGTTTGTACTGAGAGAGATAGATGAAGAGATGTTTTCTGTTATCATTGGGCCTAACAAAGTATCTAACTACAGAAAGAATCCCTGGCTTGATGATAAACCAATAGGAAGATGGATTAGACAACTTCCTAACAGTACATTCTGGATTGTAGAATATGATGTCTACAGTAGACTTGGAACAATCAAAGAAGTATCTCAGATCATCAAATGCTATAACTGTAGGGCAGAAATTGATACTCTAACTTATGCTGATATGCTCCTCAATAGAAATCACCCTCAGTGCGTATGCAGTTGCAATACTTATGATGATTTCTGTGGTTGCATTAGAAATAGGCTCTACAGTCAAATGATGCAGAATTACAGGAAAGATAAATTTATCAAGAGATTAGTTAGGAGAGAATTAAGCTAATGAGGAATCCACTTAGAGAAACCAAATTCAAAGTGTATTACATTAGATACTATAAGAAATATGCTAAGCCAGTAGTAAGAAATGTATCTGGATTTTCTATCAATCGTTACAAAGGAAATAGGAGAACTAAATGGAGACAGAAACATGAGTAGCTATCAGGAGAATCTATGGTGTCCCTCTTGTAGTGCTTGGACATCTCATAATCATACAATCTCTTACATCAAAATTGGAGATAGGTCAGTTCAAATGGTTACTCTTGAATGTTTGAACTGTGGTAGAGAAACAGAATCACCAGGAGACTTAAGATGAAATGTTCTGAGTGTGGCCATCAAGATAACTTTATCCCAAATTGGCATGATGTAGAACAAGCCTATGCTAAACTTGATGATGAACCAAATTACAAGATACTTGAAAAAGGTATTGTCTATATCATCAGAGGTTTTGCTTATTGGAGAACAGATAGATTTGTTAGAAGGCTACCACTTGAAATCTATCGAGCAAGAGGAAAGACATCTAAACCCATTGGATACTATGACCCAGGGCCACATTCACATAAGTTCAATATGAGTAGGAGATCAGAATGAGAGAATGTCCTAAGTGTGGATATGTAGACCCTCCATACTGGCGAAATAGATTATTTGATTATGAGGTAGATATTTGTAGATGGGAAGATTTGGCCCAAATTGACAGAGAACTTTCTCTGAATCTATATCTATCCCAAAAAGGTACTACAATTCTGAAAGAGCCATATTGTTATAGATTAACTAAGACATTATGGGTATACAGAATACATTATCCTTTATTCAAAGTTAGAGGTTGGATACAACATTATGATGGTTCATGTTCTCGGGCATCAGCATTGAGAAAACAGAATCTTAGAGCTTATGGATTGAAAGGTGTTGAAACAGAAAGAAAACTCAGAGAAAAGGGATTATTGTGATAACAGCACTTGAAAAAATCGGCTTTGTCAATCCATATGCCTTTCGCGTGGGGCCATGTTCTCAGTGTAAGGAATCCCTCATGACATACTACATTCCCGAGCTTAAGGATTGGCTCTGTGAAAGCTGTTTCTATCAAAATCCCGAGAACAGAGAGTTTATATCTTTGATTAGCTCTTTATCTCCTGAAAATACCATGACAGCACAACCAACCATGCAAGAACTTCTGGCAGAACTACAAGCTCTAAGGAATCAGGTAGCAGATCAGAACAAGACAGTAGCACAACTCAAAGCATCATCTACTGACAATGCCTTTGTTGGGTCTTCCGGTAACTTGACAATCAAGTGTCGAGAGGTCAATCCCCGAGGTTGGGGTATGCCTACTAAGAACCAACAGGGACAGGGCTATCTTAGATGTGGAGACTTCCCAATGGGATACTCTCTTCAATCTGGAAAGCTCATACTACATCAAGAAATATCTCTTTCACCGCTTGCAGAACAAACATTCAGAGAGAGATATGTCAATCAGAACATTGTAGCAGCAATCAAAAAAGCTGAAGGACAAGCTCCTCCTGCTCCTGGAAACTCGACACATCAAATACCTCGAACTACCTGAGTAGAGGTTACACCATTGGAAGCAACTACAACAACTGAAACAAAGAAACCTCGAAAACACTATCTCTATAGATGGAAACCCACAAGTCAAGATTTCTCATCTCAAACTGCTCTACTGAATTTCTTAGTAGAGAAAAAGGTTCTCGAATTAGTAGAGAAACACTTCATTTGTAGATACTGTGGGAAAGAAGCATCTAACGACACTACTTTAGCTGTACACTACTTCAGCCAACACAAAGACAAAATCTCTTTAAAGTGATATAGTCATGCCAAAGGCCCAACTTAGAAGAACTGGAACAGTCTCGGAAAGCCTCCAGTCTTTATCGAGACATCTCTCTAATAGGGTTGGCCTAATGGCTATATCACTCCCCCATTTTTTGATACTACAGATTCCCCGACTTGGTAACAGTATCCTTATCTTCATGTTAAGCCATAGTATCTCTTGGAGATAAAACAAATGTTACAATATAAAGAATCTTCAATAAAAGGAGAGAATAAACAATGGGTACAATGTCCTAACTGCAAAACTCTACATTTCATATCTGAACAATTATTCAGATGCTATAAATGTGGAAAAGACTTACCTCTAACTGAAACTCCAAGAATCTGTAGAACTTGTGGCCGGAGATTCAAAGAATTAGAATCATATGAAAGACATCTACAATATGGTAGAGGAAAGGTGTGTTATTAATGATTCAACCTCCTCTAACTCAAACCGAAGGAAAGAGAATAGATGATTGGCTCGACAATAGAAAGGTAGACCCAAAATGAAATTCTCTAAAGTAACTCCTAAAATCTATGAATGTCCTCTTTGTGAAGATAATAGTGGAAGCATAGGAACACATAGTGAACTCCTCGAACATCTCAAAGAAGATCATCTCGAACAGCAGGGAGAAGAGGATTTCATTCATGATGTTCTTGATGCTTTTCTCTGTAACTATGCTTATATCTCTGGCCTAAGAGAATCAATGGGGTTAGACAAGAAATGAAATCAAAACCAATAATCATCAAAAGTTCTATTCTTACAATAGAAAATAATCCCATTGGTTCAAAAGCTAATCCTCTACCTGATCATGAGATAATTTTCAATGATGATTATACTCGATGTTGGATAAATGACAGTACTGGAAGATGTATTGTCAGAATCAAATCCATCAAACTCGGAGAAACAATTCAACAAAAGAAGATGAATTTACCATGATATATGTCATCAAATCCAAGCCCGAGGTTACTTGGAAATTGGTCTTGAAACTTGTAGAAGCTATCAGATATGGGAACCTCTACCAAGAGCTTGAACAGATTGACCGGATAACAGAGGAGATATCTCGAAAATGATAGATTCAATAACTCTTGAACTCGATGATCTCCGTAAGTTCAATATAGATGAAATGGAGATAGATATTCTCATAAATCATGTGAAAATGTCAAAAGAGGAAATAGAATATCACATATCTAAACAAGAACATGGTTATATTTGTCCATATCTTAAAAGAGAGTGGATAGAATGACTTGGTATATCTGTATCACCTGCAAAGCCAAATTCAATGACCTTTGCAGAACCAAATGTTCCCATAGTTGTCCAAATGGTCATTTCAATTCAGTCTATGATGCTGAGATACTTACAACTCGACTTGAGAAAGGAAACTTCTTTGATTCTCCTCAGAGATCAATGTTGGAAATGAAATAGATGAATCCTAAGTCTACAGTACATGAACTTGATAGGCTCCTCAGAGAGATAAGGAATTACCATATAACAATGCCAAGATATTATCAAGCTATGATGGGACATCTACATTTCATGTGTATATTGACTTGGCTTGAATTTGGTTCAAAAACAATGAAAGCTGAGACAATGATTGACTTGATTAAAATCATGAAATCATCTAAGAGGCAATCAGAATGAACTGCTCAGAATGTGACCAACCTTTAGCAAGATGGGGTAAATGGTACTGGCTTTGTGTCAACTGTAAGAGAGTTACATTCACATCATGGATAGCAGAGCTTCGAGCTACCTGGTTCATCTTTGTCAGATATACATTCATGATAGCTGTATTCTCAATGCTAACCGGAATACTACTCAGTGGTAATCCATACTATAGTTTCATACTCGGAGGCATATTTGGAGCCTTCTTAGGAGGTGTTATCAAGAGACTATGAAAAGATTACCAAGAGTTCTTCCCATGTCCATGAAAGCAAAGCTGTTTTGGGGTATCCTATTTCTTATCGAGGCTCAAGCAGAGGTCTTGATAGGATTTGCATACATTCCAAAGTACTACATACAGATAGTTACCCCTCTCAATGTACTATGGATAACATCTACTCTCTTTGCTACTGGTTTTGGTGCTGTATCACTCGGTAAAGGAGTGGTTCAATTCCAAGATTGGCTCAATGCAAAACGGGAGATCGGAGGAGCTACATTACAACTCTACTATCAAAAGTACTTCCATAGGACACAGGAGAGTTAGTTCTTTTTGCTCAAGCTAACCTCCTACTACCTTATTTGTCTACAAGCAATCAAATTAGCTCTTATCCCATATACCGGAGTACAGAATTGGGTTATTGATGGTTTCAAGCATCCTCTTTACACATTCTATCCTCCGTATCCTGGTTGGAACTCGATATGGCTAACCAATCCATACAGTATCTTCTGGCAAATATGGTACTCTCCTGTTTCTGTTGTTGGTTGGCTACCTTTCATGTGGTTTATGTGGTCATTTGATTCAGTTCTTTTGATAGTGGTAAACAAGTTCCAGTCTCCAATCTATACATTGGCATTTGCGATATCTTCATGGTATCTATTCATATCAAACCCTGCAGATATTCTAATCTTATGGTTAGCTGTTCTCGGTAAGGAAGCTCCTATCATGTCTCTCTTTGCTGCAATAACTAAGCTACCTACATTTGCACCTGCTTATGTATGGCAATTCATCTTCGCATCATCTCTGAATCATGGAAACATCTTTGTCCAAGAGGTAGCATGGCCTCGATACTTCTTTCTCGGAATATGGATACTACACCCATTTCTAATCAAGCTCTATTGGAGATTCAAATGAAATCAAAGATTCTCTGTTATCTAACTATCCACAAATACAATCATTGGTGTAGGAGTATGTTGGGCGGCCTCCAACTTTACAGAGAATGTTTGAGATGTGGAAAGAAATGGATTCACATAGACCAAGCCATGAACTCCTATTGGGGTCGAGTTAGAGATACTGTAGTATCTGATTTATCTGCAGAGAGAGTAAAAAATTAAACTACTACCCCCATGCTTTTGGCAAAACTCCTCAATTCATCTCCAAATCATCAAAATGTAGATACGACCTTAGATACAAAACAGATAAACCAATTTTGTAACTCAAGTATCTATTCTTGAGATACAAAACATCTATATAGGTATCTATTTTCGATACCCAACACAA
>WNGG01033046.1_pt1 | contig 15033 bp, 19 predicted proteins | sample 5400661 | NCBI WGS metagenome assembly WNGG01 (sample SAMN13153372, study PRJNA577476) | soil metagenome | isolation source: 100 cm soil or saprolite under Garry oak tree replicate 1 | place: USA:California | collected 2016-06-15
TCCTCCGCATGTCCCGGGACCTCGCGGACAACTGGACCAAGGTCTTCGAGGTCGTCGACCGGCCCCACGTTCCCGCGGCGATCGCGCTCGAGCTCGGTGCATGACCTAGCCGGGGCCGGTCGTGGCCTTCGTCACCCGTTCCAAGAACCCGGCTGCTCGCAGCGGCTGGTAACAAAGCATGAGGAAGTCGGAGGCCACCAGGGCGAAGAGTTCGTTCGGCACGAGGCGCACGGATCGGTGGCGGACCGCAGCGACCGCGCCGTCGGCGTGGAGTTCGAACGGACAGCCCATGCGCCGACTCATGACGGCGAGCCGGTGCACCGCGCCGTTCCGTCCTTCGACGAGGTCCCGATGGAGAGCCGAGTTCGGGGGTTCCACGAACGCATAGCCGACGACCTCTGGTGCCTCCGTGATCCCGGGCAGGGAATCATTCCGAAGCGCGAACCCAAAGCTGAATCCTGCGGCCGAATGGCGTCGAACTCGCGAGAACCGGTAGCCGACGAATTGGCGGTTCGCGATGTGCTTCCGCCGAAAGTTCTGGTAGCCGACGAATTGGCGGTTCGCGATGTGCTTCCGCCGAAAGTTCTCCATTGGCCATCGCAAGGGCCGGCGAATTCGTTCGAACGTCGCAGCGATTTCGGCGCTGCGGTCTTGGTCCATCCGAGGGCGGGAAATCATTGCGAACCATAAGAACTGCGGCCGACGCGCAAAGGGTCGTCCGGCCTGGCACGGTTCGGGGCAAGCCTAAATAGACCTCGACCGTTCCGCCGCGCACTGGATGGCCCAGGGTTTTCCGTGAGCGAATTTTCGGAATCGTGCCGGCGACTCGGTCGGATGGACGGGGAGAAGGCCTTCGCGCCGCCGGATGCGCCCGAACATCCGCCGCGGGACCGGACGTTCCTCCTTCAGCACGTCCGCCTCGAGATCACCCTCGATGACCAGGAGCACACGATCTCTGGAACCGTCACCCATCGACTGTCGCCGATCAACGACGGCCTCACCGAGGTCGCGCTCGACGCGGGAGACCTGAACATCCACAAGGTCCTCGACGACGGCGGCCACGAACTCGAGTGGGAGCTCCACGGAGAGACCCTCTCGATCCATCTTCCGAATGCGCGCAAAGCCGGCCAGGCCTTTGAACTCCGAATCTCCTACGACGCGAAGCCGCGGAAAGGGATCTTCTTCACCGGACCCGACAAGGCGAACCCGAAGCGACCCCGCATCACATGGACGCAGGGGGAAGACATGGACAACCGCTACTGGTTCCCCTCGTACGATTATCCGAACCAACGCTTCACATCCGAGGTCCTCGCGACCGTCGACGAGAAGTACGAGGCGCTCAGCAACGGCCGACTCGTGGACGTATCCGCCGGGAAGCGCCGCAAGACGAAGACGTACCACTGGTCGCTCGACCAGCCGCATTCGAACTACCTGATCGCCCTCGCTGTCGGCGAATTCGAGTCGAAGGAATGGGACGCGGACGGCGTGCCGGTCCTCGCGCACGCGCCGAAAGGGCTCGGTTCGTTCTTGGACCGCACGTTCCAGAACGTGCCCGACATGGTCCGATACTTCGGCGAAGTGACCGGCCAGAAGTATCCGTGGCCTCGGTACGCCCAGGTCTGCGTCCCTGAGTTCGTCGTTGGCGGCATGGAGAACACCTCGATGACGACCCTGACGGAGTACTGCCTCGCGGACGAGAAGGCCTACGAGGACTACCGGCCAGAGGGGCTTCTCTCCCACGAACTCGCCCACCAGTGGTTCGGTGACTTCCTCACGTGCCGGGCGTGGGGCCACATCTGGCTGAACGAATCCTTTGCCACCTACTTCCAAGTCCTCTGGTGGGAACACTTCTTCGGCAAAGACGCGGCGCTCATGGAGCTAGAGGCCGACCGGGAGAACTACTACGAGGAAGCCAGCAAGAGTTACAAGCGGCCCATCGTCACGATGAAGTTCGTCGAGCCGTCCGACATGTTCGACCGCCACACGTACGAGAAGGGCGCGAACGTGCTGCACATGATGCGCAACGAACTCGGCGACGACCTGTGGTGGAAGGCGATCCGGCAGTACATGAAGAAGTTCGCAGGCCAGAACGTCGAGACGAACGATTTCAAGGAGGCGATCGAGGAGGCCACGGGCCGGAACCTCGATGTCTTCTTCGACCAGTGGCTCTATCATGCCGGGCACCCGGAATTCGAGATCGCCTGGTCATGGGATGAATCGGCGAAACAAGTTGAGCTTCGCGTGAAACAGACCCAGGAGGTAAAGGATCCGGTGCCGCTCTTCCGGGTGTCCACCACCGTCGAACTGGCCGGGCCCGATCGAACGCAGAAGGAATCGATCCGCATCGAGAAGGCGGACCAGGTGTTCCGCTTCGACGCGCCGCGGCGCCCGCGCGCGGTCTTGTTCGACCCCGAAGACGCGATCCTGAAGAAGGTGACGTTCAAGAAACCGCGAGACGAGCTTCTGTGGCAGCTCGCGAACGCGGGTTCACTCTGGCCGCGGATCGAAGCGTGCCGCGACCTTGGCAAGCTCGTCGGAGATCTCAAGGCGATCGAAGGCCTGGAGGACGCCCTCAAGAAAGACAAGTTCTGGGCGGTACGACGGGCGGCCGCCGTGGCCCTCGGGGAGATCGGGACGGCGGCCGCGCGCGATGCGCTCCTGGGAGGGGCGAAGGATAAGGACAGTCGGGTGCGGCGGGGCGTGTACCGAGCTCTCGGTAACTTCCGCAAAGATGAAGTGGCATTCAAGGCGCTCGCGAAAGCGTACCGGGAGGATGGCTGGTACTACCCGATGAACGCGGCGGCCCTCGCCCTCGCGGAGACCCGGCATGAGCAAGCACTTGAGACGATCGTGAAGGGCATGGACCGGCGTTCCCAGGGAGAGATTCTCGCGCGAGGAGCGTGCATGGCCATCGCGAACCTGCGAGACGAGCGCGGCTTCCCGGAGCTGGAGAGACGGACTTCGGACGCATCCTTTGAGATGGTGCGCTACGGGGCCGCATGGGCACTCGGGAAGCTCGGCTCGTTCCACGAATCACGGAGGGACGAGGTCCTCGAGCACCTGTCGATGCTCGTTCGGGATGCGAACTACCGCACCCGGCTGGGGGCGACGTTGGGGCTTGGGGAGCTCGGGTACCCGAAGGCCGAGGACGAGCTCCAACGAATCTCGGAAGCCGAGCCGATGAGCAACCTCCGGACGAACGCCCGGAAGGCGATCGCGAGTCTGCGAGAGAAACACGCCGAGGCGGCGAAAAAAGTCGAACAACAGGAAGAGCTGGACAAGTTGAAGGACGAAAACAAGGAACTCCGGTCCCGCATCACCGTCATCGAGGCTCGGGTCGATGCGATCGGAAAGAGGCGGAAACGGTGACCGGCCCGCCGATCCACGAGGACGCAAGAGGGAGGTAGGAGAGCCACGCATTCGGCTAGGTCGGGACGTTTCGGGGACGTGTGGCCTTCTCAGTAGAATGAAGACCGTGCTTTGATCCGACCGAGACGTCCTCGGCCGCGAACGTCTTCGGTGCGTTGGAGAACTCGAGTACCACTGCGTTCTCCTGAGGCTCCGTCCGGATGCCTCGGCCGCCGAGGTCCGCGAATAGGGCGCGCGCCACCTCCTCGTAGAACAAGGAGTACTTGTGGCCGCTGCCGTGTCTCAAGACGATGACGGTCCGCGAACCGTCGCGCTTTTCTTCGTATTCAAAGGCCTTCGTGTACTTCGACGTGAGCTTGGGCATGACCTGCAGTACTGTCTCCAGGTCCAGATGCTTGAACATGAACGTCGTGAACGCTCGATAGACGTCCTCTCCCGCCCATCGGCCCAGCTCCCGCACCTCGTCCTCGGAGAGGAGCTCGATCATTCGTGAGAGCGCCTCTCTCGGCATCGCGATGAAGCCGAACCGATCGGCGTACATGTCCCACTCGACAAGTCGTCGGAGGGCCTTGTTTGCCAGAAAACTGACCGTGACTCCCTCGCGCTCCGCCCACTCGCGGAGCTGGCGGTCGACCGTTTCGTCGATTCGAAATGCTCGTGTCGTAGTCTTTCGACCTTGCATTCGGAGTCCCACGCGGAAACCGGGAGGGAGTCTGAGATAGTCAAGAATGTTTGCGCAAGATTATCACTCTCGATTATCGCATCATGACGCGCACAATGTGATGCGCTGCAAACGTGATGGCTATGTCGGCCACGTGTGTTACCCTGCATCGGACATGACCCCCCCGGTCCGCCACGCCGCGAGACGCCGAGTCACTGTGGGCGGCGTAGGCGCCGATCCGAAAAACCCCTCAGAGAGAGGTGCCTCTATGCAAAATCCCCAGATCAGTGGAACTGCTTGGAATGGAAACCACCGAGACTTCGCCTGGGACCACGTGAACCTCGCACATGCACTCCTGGATCCGGAGGCCTTGGAAATTTTCCGAACAAGTTCCACGGAAGAGATGACCGCGATCGAACTCAGCCGCCGTTGCGGGATGTCGACAGGCCGATGCTACCGATGGTTGCGCAGGCTCGAGTCCCTTGGGCTTCTCGTTTCGCGGGAAGGCCGACCGCAGAGGAGGGGACTGCCCTCCCGGCTGTATCGGTCGGCGCTGCAGTCGATTAGTGTGAGCCTCGAGGAGGACCAGATTCGGACGCGCATTGAGGTGAACGGGGGCTCGACCCCGCTCGTTTCGGAGTGCATGACGATGATCGAACCGTCGGTCCCGGCTCATGCTCCGACGGCCCGTTCGCACCGTCGGCGGGTTAGCGCTGAACGCGTCCACTTCGTTGAGCCACCCAAAACGATGCCCGGATCCCGACGCAGGCTCCCGATCAACCTCCCGGCGTTCCTCGAAGAACCCCTCTCCCGCCTCTCGGAGCGCCGGTGAGGTCCATGCAGAACCACGAGTTGCTGAAGAGACACTCGGTCAGGGAGCATGTCCAGATCGTCCCAGCGTCCGCAGACCGAGAGGTCGTACTCGCCGCGGAACGCCGGCTTGCTGAGGATCCGAGCGACGCGGACGCACTCTTCGCGGTCGCGGCCTGGGACGAAATCGTGGGCGATCTGGTCAACGCCCTGAACGTGTTGAATCGGCTCGTGTCACGGACGCCGGATTATCCAGGCGTCTGGTGGCTGCGCGCGCGAGTCCTGAGAGATCTGGGACGGGAGCGTGACGCGATGGCTTGCGAGCGGATTGCGCGGATCTATTCCGAACCCGACATCCCGCAAAGCGTCCGCAAGTTCCCCCTTTGACGCGCCGACATGACGTCGGCCGCCTGCCGCCGTGAGGCTTAAGTGGGACCATCCCATCGACTCCTTTCGTGCCGGTGTCCATCAACCGCAAGCTCACCGCCGGGCGATGGCCGATCGTCAAGGTCTTTCCGCGGTTGGACCGGGACGCTCATTTCAAGCGTCTCTTTTCTAACGACGGTCTCCGCGAGACGGTCTTGAAGGAAACTCTCATTCACCTGATTCCGGAAGACGCCTACGCTTACATCGACGACGAGAAGGGGCACGTCGTGATCGGGCTGTACTACCTGCAGAGCGGGGAAGAGCGGACGCTGTACCTGGACATCCTCCACGAACTCGTCCACATTCGGCAGTGGCACGAAGGAAAGAAGCTCTGGGATCGGCGTTACAGTTACGTCGATCGGCCGACCGAGGTCGAAGCCTACAAATTCGCGGTAGAGGTCGCCCGCAAACTCGGGATGTCGGACCGTGAGATCGCGGATTCCCGGGCCCACTAGGATTCAACCCCGCGGCGGACCGGAAAGGGTCAAATCGGCCGGGGCCGTTCGCACGGCTCGAGACCATGGCCCACATTACGTTCGAGGACTTTCAGAAAGTCGAGATGCGCGTCGGTCGGATCGTTGCCGCGGAGGACTTTCCCGAGGCGCGGAATCCATCGTACAAGCTCCGGATCGACTTTGGCCCCCATGGTGTACGGAAGTCCTCCGCCGCGGTTCAACCGTGGTACCGAGCGAGCGATCTCGTCGGTCGGGCCACCGTCGCAGTTACGAATTTCCCGCCTCGCCAGATCGGGCCGTTCATGTCCGAGGTCCTCTGCCTCGGAGCCGTGCAGTCGGACCGCCGGGTCATCCTGCTCCAACCCGATACGGAGGGAGAGCTCGGTGCTCGGATCGCGTGATTCGCGCCGCGAATTCCTCATCCGCTCGTGCGGCATCTTGATTCATGAGAAGTCCGTGCTCTCCCAGGAGGCGGTCGACGACCGGGGAGGTAAGGTCTATGCGTTGCCCGGCGGCCATCTTGAATTCGGAGAGAGCCTCGCAGGCAGTTTGAGCCGCGAATTCTATGAGGAGAGCGGACTCAATGTCGAAGCGGAAAAGCTCGTCTATATACACGAGAACTTCTACACGCTGAAAGGTGTCACGACACACGAGATCGGGTTCTACTTTCTCGTCGATCTGAACTCGGAGTTCCCCGCAGTAGAGCCGGCCGGGTACATCCCGAGCCGCGAATCTCACATCCGAATGCGCCTGCTCCCGCTCGCAGGCCTTCCCGCGGTCGAGCTGATGCCGCCGTTCCTCCGCGTCGAGCTGCCCAATGACGTCCGGGACCATTTCGCGCGACCGACCCGACATCTCATCTCCCGGGAGGAGTAGGCCGTGGCGTTTCGAATCCGTCCTCTGCGCCAATCCGACTACGACGCGATGATCGCACTTTTCCGGGTGTGTGGCATGAATCCAAAGACAGAGGGACGGGACAGCATTCGCTCGTTCACCGCACAACTTCGTCGCAATGTGGATTCGTACCTCGGGGCGTTCGACGGCGACCGGCTCGTCGGGACCGTCCTGGGGACCCACGACACACGGAAGGGCTGGATCAACCGCCTCGCGGTGGATCCGCGGTACCGTCGACGCGCGATCGCGGCGCGTCTGGTCCGGCGTTGCGAGCGCGTCCTCCAAAAGAAAGGACTCGAGATGTTCGCCGCCCTGATTGAACCGGAGAACGAAGAATCCGCGGCGTTCTTCAGATCTCAAGGATATGACATCTTGCCGATCATCTATGCGCGAAGGAAACGTCGCGAAAGCGTCTAGGCTAGGACCTTGAGTTCCTTCCCGATCTTCTCGTACGCGGCCAGTGCCTCATCAAGATCCTCGCGCCGCAAGCCGGCATTCACGATGTTTCGGATGCGCGCTTTGTCCTTGGCGACCATGGGAAAGACGATCGGCAAGGCGAAGACACCTTCATCGAAAAGGCGCTCGCTGAATCGTTTTGCGATCGCCGAATCGCCGAGCATCACGGGGGTAATGGGCGTCTCGCTCCGTCCGATGTCGAAACCCATCGAGACGAGCCGCTTCTTGAAGTATTTCGTGTTTGACCAGAGCTTCTTCACGTGACGCGGCTCGGTCTCCAAGACGTCGATCGCCGCGGTGCACGCGGCCGCCACGGCGGGTGGGTGCGAACCGCTCAAGAGCCACGTCCGCGACTTGTTGAGCGCGAAGTTCCTCAGGTCGTTCGATCCGGCGACGTATCCACCGACGACGCCGAGGGCCTTCGAGAACGTGCCGAGTTCGATCTGGATTTTCTCCTCGACGTGGAAGTGGGACGCGACGCCGCGACCGCCGTCGCCGAGCACGCCTTCTCCGTGGGCGTCGTCCACGTAGATCATCGCGCCGAACGCCTCGCCGACCCGGGCGATGTCGCCCACGGGCGCGATGTCGCCGTCCATCGAGAACACCCCATCCGTGATGATGAGGATTTTTTTCGCCCAGCCATCGACCTCTTTGAGCGCCCGCTCGAGATCCGCGACGTCGCAGTGTCGGTAGATGACCCGCTGGGCCTTCGTCAGTCGGACCCCGTCGATGATGCTCCCGTGGTTCAGCTCGTCCGTGATGATCGCGTCGCCTTCTCCCGCCAACTGGGGGATGAGTCCCGCGTTCCCCGCGAATCCGCTCATGAAGAAGAGGGCCGCTTCGCGTCGTTTGAACCGGGCGATGCGCCGCTCGAGTTCCTCATGAAGGTCCATGTTGCCCGCGATCGGTCGAACGCTCCCGCTCCCGGCGCCGTGGGTCTTCACGGCCTCCCGCGCGGCCCGCTTCACCTTCGGGTGGTTCGAGAGGTTGAGGTAGTTGTTCGAACAGAGCATGATGACGTTCTTGCCGTCGACGACGCTTCGCGGCGCGGACGGTCCCTGCAGGACGCGGAGCCTCCAGTCCAAGCTCTGCGCGACCAGGGCCTCGTACTCCGCGCGCATCCATGACGTCGGGTCTCGCTTCGACATCGTCACACCGCCATCGGGAAGGCGACCTTCCCGCAGTTCCCGCTCCGCATCACGCCCATCGCCTCGTTGTAGTCGTCCAGTGGGAATTTGTGGGTGAGGATGGGCTTCAGGTTCACGTTGCCGCTCTTCAAGAGTCCGCCCATTTGCATCCACGTCTTGTACATCAACCGTCCGTGGATGCCGTACATCGAGAGTCCCTTCGTGACGAAGTCGGAGATGTCGAGGTTGAGCGGTTTCGGGAACAGCCCGAGCAGGTGGATCCCGCCCGCGGGCCGGACCACTTTGATGGCCTGCTGGACGGCGGCTTCGCTCCCGGAGAACTCGAGCACCTCGTCCACCCCTTCGCCCGCCGTCGCGTCCATCACCTGGTCGACGAGGGATTCGCCGGACCGGAGGACGACGCTCGCTCCCACTTTCTTGGCGAGGTCCATCCGGTATTGATTCTTGTGGCCGATCGCGATCACGCTCCGTGCCGCCATCCCGCGGCAGAGCGCGACCGCCATCAGGCCGATCGGACCGAGGCCGAAGATCGCGACCGTCTTCCCGGGGACGTTCGCGTTCATGACCGTGTACACTGCGTTTCCGAGCGGATCTTGCATCGTGGCGAGGTCGAGGGGCAGGTCGTCGTCGTTCACGATCACGTTCGATGCAGGGACCGTCATGTACTCCTCGAACGAGCCGTCCCGGTCGATCCCGAGGATGGACACGTTCTTGCAAACGTGGGCGTTCCCGGTCCGACACTGGTAACAACGGCCGCAGGCGATGTGGCCCTCCGCGCTCACATAGTCTCCCTTTCTGAGACCCGTGACGCCGGAGCCCAGTTTCTCGATATGTCCGGCGAACTCATGACCTTGGACGAGCGGCACTTTGATTCGCGCGGCCGCCCACGCGTCCCAATCGTAGATGTGAACATCGGTGCCGCAAATCGACGCGATGTCCACGCGAATCAGGACTTCTGACGCGGTCGGCTCGGGGATCACGACCTTGCGGACTTCCGTGCTTCCGGGCGCCGCTTTGAGCTTCACCGCGGCTTTCATCGTTGACGTCATGACCCGGATCCCCGTCCGCGGGCTTGCGCATGGGCTTGCGGTATTTCAACTTTGTATCATCCGATCGCGCCGTTCGAGGCGCTTGTCGCCACGGGCTCATCGTTGAATCGGGTGGAGTTTTGAAGTGCGGTATCTGATGACGACGAACAGGTACTCCCGTTTGTGGAACTCCTTGTCCAGTGCGGTATCGCCCGTATCAACGCGGAGGACCGGAGTCATCGCAAGCTTCGCCGGTGTGGCGACCACGATCACGTTCTTCGTCCCGATTCGTCGCAGGACCGCGGGGCTCACCTGGAGGTTCCCGCGGCCGAGGATGAAACCCTGGGCGCCGATGGGACTCACCACGAGCTTCGCCTTCGGGTGACGATCCAAGAGATCGAGGATTCCTTTTTCATTGAGATCCTTCGCGACGGCCTTGCCGCCGACGACCGCGTCGACGCCAAGAAGGGTCTTGTTGATTCCAATCGCGGTCGCGATCGAGCTCAACGTAGAACCCGGCCCCAGGAGAAACAGGGTATCCGGTTCGTTTTCGAAGATTTCGGAGAAGTGCACCGCGAGCTCTCCGCGGATGGCCTCCTCGCTCACTTCGTCGATCATGACTTTGCCTCCCGCGACGAGGTTGGGCTCGACCAGCGTTTTCGCGGTGGCGAACAGCCGGACACGCCATTCGCCGTTCCGATAGGCCGTTTCATCGAGGTCGAGGATCTCCCCGGTGCCGATCCGAAGTTGTCCGCGAAGGTAGCCTACCAAGAGTTGCGAGACCGGAGTGCATCTTCACGCCCGAAGGAATTCCCAAGATTGGGATTCGATCTTTCGCGGCCTCGGCGACGTCCCGAGCCGTTCCGTCGCCGCCGCAAAACAGGAGGAGTTCGGCGCCTCGGGCGACACAGGCGTCGACCGCCCTTTGCGTATCGGTTGCGGTCGTCTCTGCCCCGGGTGTGTGAACCAATTCAATCGTCTCCCCGCCAAGACCCGCGTCTCGGAGCGGGACCGCTCCCATCGTCCCCCCGCAGGTCAGCCATCGCACGCGGAGGCTCTCGTCGTGTCTCGAGAGCTCAAGAAATGTTCGCGCGAAGAGCTGAGCCCGGGGGCCCGCGATCGGCTCTGCGCCGGCGGCCCGAGCCTGGTTCGCGACTCCGTCCGTGCCCTTCAGGCCCACGCGGCCGCCCATCCCCGCGATCGGGTTCACAACGAAGCCGACGCGACGCACCGCGTCTAGACCGGTCCGGATGTATTTCCGTCTTCCGCGCGTCGTCAGGGGCGCCGCGACCCCGAATCGGCGGGGCGAACCTTTCGCCACGCTCGGGCCAGCTCCGCGGGCGGCGCGGCGACAGCCAGGTGCGCCAGGTAACCCACCGCCGCGATCGGGAGGAGAGGCCACAACGGAGGCGCGAGACCGACCGCGGTCGAGAGACCCGCCGCGACGCCGAGCTGGATCACGCGGAGTTCGCCCCGTGTGACCGATTTCAGGTCCGTGGGCTCGATGCGGAAGTGGAGCCAGGCGGCGGGCACGGTGAATGCGGCGCCGAGGTAGAACGCCGGGTGCACCGTGGCGCCGAGGACGGAGTAAAGCACCGCGGCGACCGCGGCCATGATGCCGGCGTATCGCCTCGCGTTCGTGAAGCCGAGGGCGACGACCGTGGTCCGTTTCTGCGGCTTTGCGGTCGCATCCATCGGCTCATCGAGATAGTGATGCACGACAAGCATCGACATGCACACGAGGGCATGCGCGACGAGCGCCGTCGTCACCACGAGCGAAATCGAGAGAGTCTGGATCGCATACGCTCCGAGTCCGGATAGGAGGACACCAGGAAACCCGCCCACCCACTCGCCGGCGAACGGATGGTACGACGTCCGCACCGGCGGCGCCGTGTACGCCAACCCGAGGACGTACCCCGCGACGATGAGGACGGCGAGCCACGCCGTTCGCTCGAGGACGACCCACGCGGTGAGCGCGGCGACCGCGACGCTCGAGATGGCGAAGATCCACCAAAGGTCGCGCTCCCCGAGAAGGCCCAGATTCCGAACATGACTGCCGCCCGACAGGGCGCGTCCGCCGATTTGATCGGTCCCGCTCCTCCAATCGTAGATCTCGTTGATCGCGTGGGTTTCCCAACCCTGGATCAAGGCCCCCAGGGCCAAGGCGACGACAAACCACAAGAGGTTCAGCGAGCCGACGGCGAAGTAGGCGACCGCGGTCCCGAGGACCACGGCGGTGTACGACCACAAGAGGACGGGGATGAGACGGAACTCGAGGAACCATCCTTTCGCCTTGCCCGCCCACCCGGGTCCCGGAGGGATGGCCGCCAAGAGTTTAACTATTGGGATAGTAATATTAGAACGTTCGCGGATGTCGTTTTCGATGGACGTCCCGCAACCTACATACCCGCAAGACGGTTGGGGACGCCGCTTCATGGACAAGCGGTTGTGGTACCTCATCGCAGGGACCCGCGGCGGCATCAACCGCGCGCGGATTCTCTGGACGCTCCACGACCGTCCGTACAACGCGAACGACCTGGCTACCCGACTCGCACTGGACTACAAGACGATTCGCCATCACCTTGACGTCTTGCGCGAAAACGACTGCGTGATGACCCTGGGGAACGAGAGCTACGGGACCCTCTATTCCCTATCGCCGCGGCTTCAGGTCCATTTCGAGGACTTCCTCGAAATCTGGCGACGCATCGAGCCGCGGTTGGGGGAAAAGTAGATATGGACTGGACCCGCGTCTAACGGTGATAATTTGGCCCTCGGTACGTTTTGGATGATTGACTTGGCCCTGGCCGCGGGCAGCATCGCGGTGCTCCTCGGCCTGCTCTACATCTACGTCGGCAACTTCCGCGGGCTTCGTTCTCCGCTCTCGGCCGGCCTGATCGTCTTCGCCGCCCTGTTCCTGGTCGAGAACCTGGCGGCCATCTACTTCTACCTGGCCATGAGCACTTGGACGGGCTCCAGCAGCTACGCGATTCCGATGCTCGTGCTCAACGGCGCGGAGTTGGTCGGGTTCGCGACGCTCCTCTACGTTTCCTGGCGCTAGAGACCGCGGGCGTTGCGGTCAAATATCCCCGCCTCCTTTGCGGACGCGGAGGAACGGCGTGGTGAACTATCGGCCCCTGGGGAAGTCCGAACTCGAGGTCTCGGAGGTCGGCTTCGGCGTCTGGACCCTCGCGTCAGGCCGCTGGGGTTCGTTCACCGACGATCAAGCGGTCGACTTGCTCCACAAGGCGTACGAAGCCGGAATCAACTACTACGATGTCTCGCCGACCGACGGGGCCGGCCGCGGGGAGCAGCTCCTCGGTCACGCGTTCCGGGACAAGCGGGACCTCGTGATCATCTCGAGCAAAGCCGGACGCTCCGAGGCCGGAGCGGACTTCTCGCCCGGGTCGATTCGGAAGTCGCTGGAGGGAACCTTGGCTAGGCTCGGGTCGTCGTACGTCGACGTGCTCCAGTTGCACTATCCCGACGCGGCGACGGTCGGGAATGCCGCAATCTGGCAGACCCTCGAGGCGCTGAAGACGGAGGGCAAGATTCGGTATTACGGCATCGCCCTCGGTCCGGGTCCGGGCGGGCTCGAAGAGGGACGCGCCGCGATGCGGAAGCACGATCTCGGCTGCATTCAGGCGTACTACAATATCCTCGAGGAGGAGCCGGGCCGGAAGTTCTTCCCCGTGGCGCTCGAGATCAACCAGGGCATGGTCATCCGCGCGCCCCACGCAGGAGGCGTCCTCGAGTCGGATGCTGGCGCGGTTTCCTTCCCCGCGGACGGGGATCTCCAGACGAAGGACGCGGTTTGGATCGAGCGGGCCCGTAAGCAGGCGACGAACCTTCGCTGGATCTATGAGGGAAAGGGGATGACGCTCTCCCAGGCGGCATTGAAATTCATCTTATCGGAGGAGACCGTCGCATCCGCGCTGCCGAACATCTATCGTGAAGAGCAACTCGCCGAATACGCCGCCGTCTCGGACTTCGAGACGTTCTCGCAGGTCGAGCTCGGGGAGATCGCGGAGCAATTCCGGAAAGGCTTCGGGGTCTGAGGCGACCGGATGATCCTTGGATACGTCGACGTGGAGGATCGCATCTACGATCTGAACTTCGCGACGTTACGGTTGCGGGTGCGGGTCGAAGCGGGAGGCCCAAAGGAGGGTTCGCGGGTCGCCTTCTCCCAAGTCGCAGGGGCTGGATCCGCGTCGTACCGAGTCCTCGAAGAGGCCGACGCGACCGCGGAGGTGTCCATGGACCACGACGGCAAGCGCGTGCCGCTCCTTCGGCCGGTCGAGGGACACTTGATTCGTCACGAGGCAGGGCTGCTCTTTTTTGCGACCCCGGCCCAACGGGACCCGGACGATCCGGGCTTCTTTCTCGTCAAGCTTCGTGCGATGCCGAGCGCGGTGCGATACTTCTTCGAGGACCAGGAAGGGCGGGAGATGATTTCGATCCCACGGGACGAAATTCTCCGGACGGACGCGGAAGGTGACGGCATCACGGTGTATGTGAGCGCCGCGAACGTCGCGCTTCCGAAGGAAAAAATCGCGTACGCGGTCCAGCTTCGGCCCGCGTCTCAAGTGCAACAACTCTTATCGGGTGTGCGCCCGTCGTCGTGAGGATGACGAAATCCTTATTACGAGTCTAAAGCTTGGGCGGTTGAGGTCCGACATGTCCTACGATGTCGCGGGTCTGGGGCTCGGCGGCGAGAAGAAGAAAGGCAAGCGGAGGATGTACCTCTATGCCGGAGTCGCCGTCGTGGTCATCGTGATCGTCATCGTCGCGGTTTGGTACACCTATTTCCGTATGTGAACACGGGACCGCTGCATCCGATTCGCGGAGGTCCCCCAGTCGCGTCGCGCGAGAATGCAACAGCCTGCCCCGCCGCGAGTTTCGTTTTATCTCGATTTCGAGATAGAACCAGAAATTCTTAAATAGTGCCGGCCGCATGCTTCGGCTGTCGTTTTTGACACCCTTTTGAACGGGAGTGTACGAATGGCAACGATTTCCAGAGAAGTCGAGACCGGCACCACCACGCTGGGCCTCGTCTGCAAGGATGGGGTGGTCCTCGCTGCGGACCGCCGCGCGACGGCCGGGACCCTGATCGCCCACAAGCGAACGAAGAAGGTGTACAAGCTCGACGACAACATCGGCTTGACGACCGCGGGTCTCGTGGGAGACTTGCAGGTCCTCGCGCGGTACATCACCGCCGAGGTCGAACTGTACAAGCTGAAGCGGGGAATCTCGATGCCGGTCGAGGCATGCGCCACGCTGACGGCGAACATCCTGAGCGGGAGCCGGTTCTATCCGTACTGGGTCCAGCTCGTGATCGGCGGCTGGGACCGCTCCGGCGGACACGTCTTCTCGCTCGATGCGGCCGGCGGATCCTTGCCGGACAAGTTCGTTTCGAGTGGGTCCGGGAGCCCGTACGTGTACGGAGTCCTCGAAGACCACTTCAAGGACGACATGACGCTCGACGAGGGCGCGAACCTCGCGATCCGCGCCGTGACGGCCGCGATGAAACGCGACGCCGTCTCCGGCGAAGGAATCGACGTGGCCCTCATCTCGAAAGAAGGATTCAAAATGTTCGACGACAAGGAAGTCGAGAAGCGCAAGGCGAGTATGAAACTGGCCTGAGTCCCGCAAGCGGCTCCGGCCAAAGTGATGTCCGATGACCATCGAGGACATTCTGAACGACGCGCGAAGCGTCGTGAAGAAAGTGGTCCCTGACCACGTGGAAATCACGCAGGTCGACTTCGAAGGCCCCACGATCGTGATCTACA
>WNGG01004836.1_pt1 | contig 15032 bp, 14 predicted proteins | sample 5400661 | NCBI WGS metagenome assembly WNGG01 (sample SAMN13153372, study PRJNA577476) | soil metagenome | isolation source: 100 cm soil or saprolite under Garry oak tree replicate 1 | place: USA:California | collected 2016-06-15
CGGCGGTGAGGGTGGCGTAGGCGGCGGGGAGCGGCGCCGGGGGCGCCATCTTGAGCATTACTTCCGCCAGACTCGCGGCCCCGGCGAACCGGGCGACGTGCAGCGCGAGGCCGCGGCGCAGGTTGCTGAGGTCGAACGCCGACAGGGTGTGAAGCTCGCGCGCGTCACGGAAGTACAGCTGCGCCTCCCCCTCGCTCAGGAATTCGAGTCCGGCGCCGAAGCGGCTCTTGGGACGCGACGCCCCTTTGGCGATCGCGCTCTGTACACCGAGGTCGCGCGTGGCGAGACGCACGATCTTGGACGTTTCGCTGTAGCGATAGGTCTGCAGCACGAGGGCCGGCGTCGTGACCAGGGGCATCGCACTAGGGGACGAGGATCGTCGCGGCCGCCGCCGGACACACGTCCACGGCGATCTGCACGACGTCGTCGTAGTCGGGAGGCGCCGAGAGAATGTGCAGCACCCCGGGCTCCATGCAATCCCTCCGATCGAAGGCGTACACCCGCCCCGCCGCGTCGAGCGCCAGCGCGGCGACGCCGGTGCTCCCTTTCGGCACGATGCCCTTCCCCGGGCCCCGCGACAGGGTGCGTGTGGCTGTGCTCACTTCGAGGATGCCGTTCGCGGGAGTGGCAATGAGGAGCCGCCCCGACGGATGGTACAGGGCCGGTCCCGGCAACTCTCCCAACCCATTCACCACCACCAGCTCCATCTGCGCCTTGGGATCGACGATCGACAGCCTGCCGTCCGCCCTACCGGGGCTTCCCGACTCCACGACGTATAACAGGCTGTCGGCGCCCAGGGTCGCGTAGCTCGCGTTGGTGCCGGTGAGGGGGATCGAGTCCACCGTGGGGGCCGCGCCCCCGTTGGTCGGCAGGACGTTGAGCCAGCTCGGGCCTGACGACTGGGAGGGGGCGGTGCCGTTCACCACGAAGACGAAGCCGGCCACCACGACCACCGTTCGGGGATAGCCACCGACGGGCACGCTCGTGGCGCCGCCCGTCGGCAAGTTCACGCGGGTGACGCTGCCGCTGGCGAGGTTTGCCAGCCACGCGATCGAGTCGCTCTCGAACGCGACGCCGCTCGCGCCAGAACCGCCGGGGAAGCGCCGGATGGTGACGGCAGGCGGGGCGCCATTCGAGAAGTCGAAAATGGCCAGTGCGGCGGAATCTCCTGCCGGGGCGGCCAGCAGGCTGCCGCGCACCGCGACGCTCAACGGGGCGGAGCCGACGGGAGGGACGTATTCCGACGAGACCGAGTGCTCATCCACGGTGACGAGCGACAGCGTACTACTCTTCGAGTTGACCGAGACCACGACCTGACCCGCCGAAGTCGCCTGCTCGAGCGCGTCGCTGCAGGCGGCGAGCAGCACGAGGCTCGCGAGCCAGGTCGCCTTCACGCTGCCCCGGTCTCCTGTTCCACCAGATCACAATATACAAACCGCTCTTCCCGCACCACGATTGCTCCGCGCCGATGGGGGATCGCTTCCCGAAACGTCGGCCCGGCGTAGACGAACGTGTGAAACTCTCCGTTCTCGCCGCAGGGATCGATCCCGGGCGGCAGATCGCGAAGCAACGCCGCGTCGAACTCGCGCCCCGCGAAAGCGCCGGCCAGGACGTGCGAGTCCACGCACACCAGCACGGCCTTGTACCCCGAGCGCACGAACTCCCCGGCGAGCTCACGCGTGTCCTCGAGCCACAGGGGGAAGAGGCCCCGCAGGCCGATCCGGGCGAGCATGCGCTCCCGGTAGGCCCGGATGTCTTCCAGGAACAGGTCGCCGAACACGACCCGCTCGACTCCCGGCGTGCGGGAGACCAACTCGCCGAGGGCGGCGCCCATGCTCGCCTCGTATTCCTCGTTGGACGACTTGGGGGAGATCACGACCTCGCGCAGCGGCAAGCCCAGGGCCGCGGCTTGGCGGTGGAGCAGCGCGCGGCGCACGCCGTGCATGCTGATGCGGTCGTACTCCGCGGTGACGGTGGTGAGCAGGGCTACCACCCGGTACCGCGCGTCCCCCAAGATGGCCCGCAGGGCGAGGGCGCTGTCCTTGCCGCCACTCCACGCGACCAGCACCGGCTCCGGCATCTCAACCACCCAGCACCAGCTGCCCGCCCACCAGGACGGTCCGCCGCCGGGCGGGGTAGTTCTTCACCTCCTCATACGACCGGTCGAACAGGTTTTCGATGCGGAGCGCGAGCCCGAACCCCGGCGTGTTCCCGCGGGGACGCACGACCTCCGCCTGCGCTGCGAAGTCGACCCGCGTGTACGCGGGCAGGGTGACCCGCGGGAACGGATAGGTGGAGAAGTCCTGATCGGCGCGTTGGCCGACGTAGGTGAGGGCGAGCGAGACGGTGCCACGCGCCGGGAGGCGGTACGCCACGTCGAGCCGCGCCGCGTGCTTGGGACGGCGCAGCAGCGGTCGTCCCGCGGCGAGCACCGCGCCCGACGTCGAGTCGAACCCGGAGTTCGTCACCTCGGTGGACAGGTAGGTGTAGGTCCCGCCGAGCGACCACGATGCGGCTGCCATCCCGCGAATGCCCAGCTCCACTCCGCTCGCCGCGGCACCCGCGACGTTCTCGTAATTGGGCGCGCCGGGCGCCGCGCTCGGGTTGTAGTCGATCATGTCGCGGAACCGCTGATCGAAGAAGGTCACCGACACGCCGCCCCGCCCGGCCGCGACCGACTGCTCGACGCCGACCTCCCAACTCCACGAGTGCTCCGGCCTCAGATCGGGATTCCCGACCGAGTAGCCGGTCGAATAGTTCTCGAAGAAGGCCGGCTCGCGGAAGGCGTTGCCGGCGGTCGCGCGCAGGCGCGTGCCGCCGGCGCGCCGGTAGACCGCGCCCACCCGGTAGGTCCCGTACGTCCCGAAGCGCTCGTTGTCCTCCAGCCGCACTCCGCCGGTCACGGACACGCGACCGGCCAGGTCCGCGACGGCCTGCAGGTACGCCGCCCCGTTGGTGCGCGCCGTGTCGATGGGCGGAGTGCCGCAGTCGCCGAACTGGGTCTGGCAGACGTCGAAACCGTGATCGTCCTCCCGTTCCAGCACCACGCCGGCCGTCACCACGGCTCCCCCGTTGAGCGACAGGTTCGTCCGGAGGTCGGCGCTGGCGCGCCGCTGGTCGTCGAGGCTGCGGTACAGCGTCTGGTCCGCGGCGCTGTCGGGGCGGTTGTCGAAGCCGCTGTTGGTCTCATTCGCGGCGAGCAGCACGCGGGCCTCCAATCGAGGCGTCAGGCGACGTCCGACGTCGAGCCCCAACGCCGGACCGCTGCCGTACGTGAACTGGTTGTGGTCGGTCGGCACCCCGGCGCCGTTCGTCGGGAAGTGAAAGACGTGGTCGTCGTAGCGGACGGTGAGCGTGGCGTCTGTGCGATCGTCAGGAGCCGCGCGCACCAGGCCCGAGAAGGCCGTATTGCCGTAGTCGTTGTTGAACGGGTACGTCCCCTCGCTCGCGAAGCGCGACAGCGTGAGGGAGTAACTCGCGACGCTGCTGCCGCCCGCCACGCCGAGCTCCGAGCCGAGCGACCCGTACGTCCCCGGACGCACGGTGAGGTCTGCGCGCGCCGGCCCGACCCCCTGTCGCGTGAAGATCTGGACCACGCCGCTGACCGCGTCGGAGCCGTACAGCACGCTCGCGGGACCCCGCAACACTTCGATCCGCTCGACGTTGTCAGTCGTCAGGTTGGCGAAGTCGTACGCGCCTCCCGGCTGGTTCAGGGGCACGCCGTCCACCAACACCTTCACGTAATTGCTCTGGCCCCCGCGCAGGAACAGCGATGTTTGCCCGCCGTACGAACCCGTCTGGACGACGGCCGCGCCCGGCACGTCGCGTAACGCCTCGAACACTGTCGAGATCCCGGCCGCGCGGAGCGCGGCCCCGCTGAGCACGGTCACCGCCTCCGGGACCTCCCCGGCCGGTGTCGGGATCCGCGTGGCGGTGACGACCACCGGAGGGAGGTGCGCCGTGTCGGCCGGCTGCTGCGCGGCGAGCATGGCCGGGACGAGGGCGAGCAGGCTGAGCCTGAGTTTCATGCGCCGTCCTTTCTGCTCCGAAGGGGAATCATCTGCGGCCGGTCCTGAAACCGCTCGATCGCGACCGGCCATCCGAAGACGCGCTCCACCGCCTCGCGCGTCAGCACGTCACCCGGCGGACCGTGCGCCACCACACCCCCCTCCGAGAGCAAGAGCAGCCGATCGGCGAAGCGTGCCGCGAGGTTCAGGTGATGGGTGATCAGGAGAATGGCGAGCCGCGATTCGTCCGCGAGGCGGCGCGCCAGCTCGAACAGCTCCATCTCGTGCCTCACGTCGAGGCTCGAGGTGGGCTCGTCCAGCACCAGCAGCCGCGGCTCCTGCGCGAGCGCCCGGGCGAGGCGCACGCGCTGGTACTCCCCGCCCGAGAGGGTCCAGATCCAGCGATCGGCGAGATGGGCGACATCGCAGCGCTCCAGGGCGCGCGCCACGGCCGCGTGGTCTGCGGGTCGCTCGTCGCCCCACAGGGAGAGGTGCGGGTAGCGGCCGAGCAGTACGGTGTCGCGCACGCGTTGGGGGAAGAGGTTCTCCTCGCGCTGCGGGACGACCGCGGCGATCCGCGCCAGCTCCCGCCGCGACCACCCCGCCGCGGGGCGGCCCACCAGCCGCGCCGCGCCCTGGTGCGGCGCCAGCACGCCCAGCGCCACCCGCACGAGCGTCGTCTTGCCGCTGCCGTTCGGGCCCAGGACGGCGTGGAAGTCTCCAGCGCCGAGCGCGAGCGCCACGTCGTGCAGCGCCTCCGTGCGCGCGCCGGGGTAGCGGTACGAGACGCCGCGGACGTCGAGGATCAGCTCGCGGTCCATCGGCGCATCAGCAGAGCGAACACGGGGACTCCGACGAGCGCCGTGACGATGCCCACGGGCAGCTCGCGCGGCGCGACGACGACGCGCGCCACGGTGTCCGCGAGCGTGAGCAGGATGCCGCCGCCCAGAAACGCCGCGGGCAGGAGGACGCGGTGCTGGTGTCCCCAGAGCGCGCGCATGGCGTGCGGCACGATGAGTCCCACGAAGCCGATCACGCCGGACACGGCCACGGCCGCCGCGGTGAGGAGCGACGCCGCCACGTACACCCGGCGTCGCACACGCGCGACGTCGGCCCCCAGGTAGCGCGCCGGCTCTTCCCCCAGCGCCAGGAGATCGAGCGGCCGGGCCGCGGCAAGCAACACAACGAGGGGGACGGGGAAGTAGAGGCACACCACGAGCACCCCGTCCCACGAGCTCCCTGAGAACCCACCCCACAGCCACAGCAGGGCGTTACGGAGCTCGACCGCGCTCGCGAGCGATACGATCGCGGTCGTTACGGCGCCTGCGAACGCCCCCACCGCCACTCCCCCGAGGATCAGGGCGCGGGGGTCGAGTTCCGCGCCTCCCGCCAGCCCCAGGCGATACACCAACGCCATCGCGGCGAGCGCGCCCGCGAAGGCCGCAAGCGGCAGGGTCCACGGGCCGCTCAGGTGGGTGGCGATCGCGAGCACTGCGCCGAGACCTGCCCCGCCGGACAAGCCGAGGAGGAATGGGTCCGCCAGCGGGTTCCGCACGAGCGCCTGGAGCGCCGCGCCCGCGAGTCCGAGCCCGCCGCCCACCAGAAACGCGAGCAGCGCTCGCGGCAGGCGCAGTTCGCGCACGATGTCCGACGAGCCCAGCGCAGCCCAGGGGACAGGGGTGGGGCCGAGCACGAGGGCGAGGCCGAGCGCCAGGACGGCGGCGAGGCCCAGTCCGAGCCACCTCATCGCGTCGCTCCCTCCCCGCCTTCGAGCTGCCGCCGCAGCTCGGCGACGGCGGCGGCGGCGCGCGGCGAGGGACGGCCGAACAGGGAGCCCGTGAGCATCACGAGGCGCCGCTCGCGTACCGCCCGGAGTGCCTGCCACTCGCGCCGCGCCGCGAAGGCTGGCAGGCGCGGCGCGCCGCTATCGACGAGCGTCACGAGCACATCAGGGTCGCGGGCCGCGATCGTCTCGATCGACACCACGGCCGACGACGTGCCGAGGTCGTGAAATACGTTGCGGGCGCCCGCGAGCGTGGCGAGCTGATCGAGATAGCTCGCCCCGCCGATCACCATCGGCGGGTTGTCCCACACGATGAAGGCGAGCCGCACGCCAAGATCGCGCGCGGGAGCGGCAACCAGCGCGGCGAGGCTCTGGGCGATCGAGTCCCCCGCGGCGCCGCGCCCGGTGAGGCGCCCCAGCACCCGCGCCGCCGCGGCCAGGTCTTCGAGGCGGTCCTGGGGGAGCACTGCCGTCGCTAGCCCGAGGGCGCGGAGCCGCTGCGCGGCGGTCTCGTTCAGGGCCGAGCGGTACAGCACGACCAGATCGGGCCGCCGGGCCACGATCGCCTCGAGGTTGGGACTGAGGCCGTCGCCCACGCTCGGCACTGCTCGGACGGCGGGGGGATAGTCGCACCAGGTGGTGCGCCCGACGACGCGGTCCCCCGCCCCGATGGCATACAGCAGCTCGGTGACCGCCGGGGAGAGGGAGACGATGCGCTGGGCGGGGGCGCGCGCGGCGTGCTCTCCCCCTTCCACTCCGCCACAGGCGGCGAGGAGGGCAAGGAGACCCGCGAGGTGGGTGCGATGTGCCGAGCGGCGCATAGCAAAATAGCCCACCCCCGTCGGAGCGGAGATGGGCAAGCGCCTGCGCGCGTGATGCGCGAGCGCCACCATCCCTCCCGCGAGGGAAACGTCAGGTGGCGCGAACGGAGAGGTCTCCTGGCTCCGGGCCCGCGGCTCGCCTTCCCGGTTTCCCAGTGGCGTTGAGCCGCAACGATCTGCCCGTTACAGTGGCGGGGCCGCGCCGGACTCACACCGGCTTCCGTGGATCCCCGTTCGCTTGAACGACGAAAGCTAGTCTATCGTGGCGATCCGAGGAGCGCAAGTTCTGCAGCTATCAGCTATCAGCTATCAGCTATCAGCTATCAGCGGCGGCGTGCAGCTGATGGCTGACGGCCGATAGCTGAAGGCTTTCTTCTCAACGCCACCACCAGTCCGCCCACGAGCGCCAGCGCCACGAGGGCGACGACGTAGGGCTCGAGCGACTCCACCCGCAGCCCCTTGCGTGGGAAGGTGAGCGCAATCGTCAGCGGGGGCCCGAGGTCGCGCCCCCGATAGCTCGCGAAGTGACGCTGATCGACGACCTGGACATCCCCCGGCTCGAGGCCCGCCGCGCTCACGAGCGTGGTTGTGTCCTCGAGCAGCAGGTCGAACTCGCTTGTCGGCTGGTCGATGCGGAGCGCCAGGCCGTCGGCGGTGGCGGGCAGATTGTACGAGTAGGTCAGCTGCTTGGCGTCCCCGGGCGGGATCGGCCCGACGACGATCACGCTGTCGCCCCGTAGTCCGACGGCATCGCCGGACAGGTCTCCCTGCCCCACCTGGAACTGCATCACGCCGTGTGGCAGCGCGCCCGCCCACGTGGGCTTGGCGGTGTCGTTCGTCACGCGCGTCGCGACGCCGGGGTTCGTGACCATGAGCAGCTCGAGCACTGACCGCGTGCCGTCTTTCCCGGGATGCGTCACCGTCACGAGGCGGCGATCCAGCCGGATCGGGGGCCCGGTGGAAGCCGTGTCGTAGACGCGAATCGGCTGTAGGGCGACGGCGCTGCGGCCCGGGGGCACTGGCTCCGAGAAGTACGCGATTCCCTCGTACCAGCTGCTCGCGACGTACATCGCGGCCGTGTCCACGCGCGGGATCGTGAGGGTGAATCGTCCCCCCGGCCCGGTGCGCATCGAGTCGATGGGCCCGCCCCGGCCATGCGGCTGGATCTCGTGCAACACGACCCAGTGGCCCGCGAGCGGCGAGCCCTTCGGGCCGTAGAGCACTTCGCCCGAGACCGCCACCCGCTGCGCCACCGCGCCGCGCCCGGCCAGCAGGCACGACAGCAGCAGCGCGCTACGGCGTAAACTTGCCGAAGTCTTCAGGATCGAGGTTCTGCAGGTAGCTCTTGAGGGCGTCGGGGTCGAGCGGTGTGGGCCCTCCCCCTCCGGACTCGGCCGACGGTTCGCCCGTGTCCACGGACGTGAGCGCGAGGAGATTCTCGCTCGTGAAGATCGGGGCCTTGAGCCGCAGCGCGACGGCAATCGAGTCCGAGGGGCGGGCATCGACCTGGATGACCGCGTCCCCGCGGTAGATGTGCAGCTCGGCGTAATAGGTGTTGTCCTTCACCTGGGTGATGATGACCTTGCGCAGATCGGCGCCCAGGCCGACGATGATCTGCTTCAAGAGATCGTGGGTGAGGGGCCGGGCGAATTTCACGCCCGCGAGCTCCATGGCGATGGCGCTCGCCTCGGCGGGCCCGATCCAGATCGGCAGCACCCGCTCCCCCTCCCGCTCCTGCAGGATGACGACCGGGGTGTTGGTCGTGCGATCGAGCCCGAGGTGGGCCACCCGCACCTCGATCACTGGCGCCGGATCAGGTCCCGAGATCCCAGGACGCGAGGTACTTGCGTTGCTCGGCCGTGGGGGTGTCGATCGTCACACCCATCGCCTGGAGCTTGAGGCGGGCGATCTCCCGGTCCAGCTCCGCGGGCACGCGGTGCACGTCTTTCGCCAGCATGGCGCCCCGCTGCACGACGAACTCCGCCGCGAGCGCCTGGTTCGCAAAGCTCATGTCCATCACGCTCGCCGGGTGCCCCTCGGCGGCGGCCAGATTGATCAGCCGCCCGTCCGCCAGGACGAAGACACGCTTGCCGTCCAGGCGCCATTCGTCCACGAACTGCCGTACGGCGGTCGGTCCCGTCGCCGCCTGTTTCAGGGCTTCGAGGTCGATCTCCACGTTGAAGTGCCCCGAGTTCGCGAGCACGGCGCCGTCCTTCATCGCCCGCATGTGCTCCACGCGGATCACGTTGACGTTCCCCGTGAGCGTGATGAAGATGTCGCCCACGGGTGCCGCCTCGGTCATCGGCACCACGCGGTAGCCGTCCATCTGCGCCTCGAGGGCCTTGAGGGGATCGATCTCCGTCACCAGCACGATCGCCCCGGCCCCGCGCGCCCGCATCGCGACGCCGCGGCCGCACCACCCATACCCCGCCACCACCACCGTGCTGCCCGCGAGCAGCAGGTTGGTGGCGCGCACGATGCCGTCGAGCGTGGACTGACCGGTGCCGTAGCGGTTGTCGAACAGGTGCTTCGTGTCCGAGTCGTTCACCGCGATCACCGGGAACTGGAGCACGCCGTCTTTCGCCATCGCCCTGAGCCGGATGACGCCGGTGGTGGTCTCCTCCGTGGAGCCCAGCACGCCCGCCACGAGCGCCTTGCGATCTCGGGCGGCGAGCGTCTCCACCCAGCGCCGCACGGGGGGCGCGAGGTCGTCCAGCCGGTTCAGGGCGATCATGTGGAGCGCGCCGACCAGGTCGGCGCCGTCGTCCATGGTGAGGTCGGGCCGGTGGGCGAGCGCCGCGCGGATGTGCTCGTAATAGGTCTCGTGGTCCTCGCCCTTGATGGCGAACACCTTGGTCCCGTGGTCGCGCACCAGGTGGGCCGCCACGTCGTCCTGCGTCGACAGCGGATTGGAGGCGCACAACGCCACGTCCGCCCCACCCGCTTGGAGGGTGACGACCAGGTTCGCCGTCTCCGAGGTGACGTGCAGGCAGGCCGAGAGGCGTTTGCCCGCGAGCGGGCGCTCGCGCGCGAAGCGCTCCCGCAGCTGGCGCAGCACCGGCATGGCGCGCTCGGCCCATTCGGTCCGCCGCCGCCCCTCGTCGGCCTGGCCCAGGTCTTTGACGTCGTGCGCGGCGCCGTGCGCCGTGGTGGTCACCGGGTCGCCCTGCTCGTCTCGTAGTGGCGGGAGCGCTGGACCGCGAGCCGCAGGTCTTCCACTCGATTGGTCCGCTCCCAGGTGAACAGCTCGACCTCCTTGTCCACATCCGTGTCCACGAAGCGGCGACGCTCCGGTGAGCGACCGAAGTGGCCGTAGGCTGCCGTGGGACGATAGATGGGATTCCGGAGGTTGAGGGCTTCGATGATCTTGAGCGGCCGCAGGTCGAAGACCTCGCGTACGGCCTCCTCGATCGCCTGCTCGGGCACGGTGTGGGTCCCGAACGTTTCGACCATCACGGAGACGGGCTCGGCGACGCCGATGGCGTAGGCGACCTGCGTTTCGCACCGCCGGGCGAGCTTGCCCGCCACGATGTTCTTCGCCACCCAGCGCATTGCATAGGACGCCGACCGGTCGACCTTGGTGGGGTCTTTGCCGCTGAAGGCGCCGCCGCCGTGCCGCGCCATGCCGCCGTAGGTGTCCACGATGATCTTGCGACCCGTCACACCGGCGTCACCCTGGGGTCCGCCGACGACGAAGCGCCCGGTCGGGTTCACGAGGATATCCGCGTCGGCGACCTCGAAGCCCGCCTCGCCCAGCACGGGCCGCACCACGAGCGCGATGACGCCGGCGCGCAGCTCCTTGGCGTCGATCAGGTCGGAGTGCTGCGCGGACACGACCACCTTGCTCACCGCGACGGGGCGATCCCCCTCGTACACGACCGAGACCTGCGTCTTCCCGTCGGGCCGCAGCCAGGCCAGATCCCCGGCCTTGCGCACGGCGGCGAGCCGCTCGGCGAGGCGGTGCGCGAGGACGATCGGAAGCGGCATCAAGGCGGGCGTCTCGTCGGTGGCGTAGCCGAACATCATGCCCTGGTCGCCGGCTCCGCCGGAGTCCACGCCGCGTGCGATGTCGGTCGATTGGCGGTCGATGCTCGTGAGGATGGCGCAGGTCTGGGCGTCGAAGCCGAAGTTCGCATCGGTGTAGCCGATGCCGCTGATCGTGCCGCGCACGATGTCGGGGATGTGCACGTAGGTGGACGTGGTGATCTCGCCCGCCACGAGGGCCATGCCGGTCGTTACGAGCGTCTCGCAGGCGACGCGCGCGTTGGGATCGGCGCCGAGAATAGCGTCGAGGATCGCGTCGGAGATCTGGTCGGCGATCTTGTCGGGGTGGCCCTCGGTCACCGACTCCGAGGTGAAGGCGTGGCGCAGTGCGGGCATGGAGCGGTCCGTTAGAGGTTCAAGGTAGCGGCCGCCCGCCCGGCGGGCAACGGGGCGTCGGGACCCGCGAACAAGAGTTTCAGATCGACCGCTTCCGCCAGCGCCGGACCCATGACGTCGATGACGCCTTCGGCGCTGCTCGCGTCGAGCGCGGCGGTCGCGGCGGCCCGCGCCCGCGTGGCGCTCACCTGGCGCACCGTCCACTTGACGAGCGGCAGGGCGGGCGGCGACACGGACAGCGTCTCGTACCCCAGGCCGATCAGCAGGAACGCCGACAGCGGCTCCGACGCCATCTCGCCGCACACGCTCGCCGGCTTGCCGGCCGCGCGCGCCGCGTCCGCGATCATCTTGAGCAGGCGCAGCACGCTGGGGTCGTGCGGCGTGAAGCGGTCGGCGAGGCGCGCGTTGCCCCGATCCACGACGAGGGTGTACTGCGTGAGGTCGTTCGTGCCGACGCTGACGAAATCGCTCGCCGCCGCGAGGCGATCGGCCATCACCGCCGCCGCCGGCGTCTCGATCATCACGCCGACCGGCAACGTGCGCGCGGCCTCGATGCCCTGCGCGGCCAGGGCCCCGCCCTCCGCGACCACCATGGCGCGCGTACGCTCGATCTCGTCGAGCCGCGTGACCAGCGGGATCATGAGCTGGATGTCGCCATGGGCGGCGGCGCGCAGCGCCGCCCGCACTTGGACGCGCAGCAGCTCGGGTTGGTCGAGACAGACGCGGATCGCGCGCCATCCGAGGAAGGGATTCGCCTCCGGCGGCGCGCGGAACGGCGCCGGCAGCTTGTCGCCACCGAGGTCGTACGTGCGGACCACCACGGGATGGCCGCGGAACGCCTCGCCCACCCGGCGGAAGTAGGCGGCCTGCTCGTCCTCCGACGGCAAGGCGCTGCGCCCCGTGATGAGAAACTCGGTGCGCAACAGGCCCACGCCTTCCGCGCCGTGCTCCTGCGCGGCCTTGATCTCCTCCGGCAGATCCACGTTGCCGCGCAGCGTGATCCGCAGGCCGTCGGTGGTCACGGCCGGCAGGCCGACCACCTGCTCCAGCTGTACCGTGAGCTCCCGCCGGCGGGCCTCGCCCTTGCGAGCGCCCGCGATCTCGGCCGGCGTGGGACGCAGCAGCACCGTCCCCCGCGCCCCATCGACGATCACCACCGCGCCGGAGGTGATCCGCTCCTCCGCGCCGGCGAGCCCCATCACCGCGGGAATTCCCATCGAGTGCGCCAGGATGGCGGCGTGCGAGGTGCGCGTCCCCTCCTCGCTGACCAGGCCCACCACGCGGTCGCGCGGCAGCTGCACCGTGAGGCCGGGGGCGATCTCGTGAGCCACGATCACCGACGGCTCCGTGAGGGCGTTCCACAGCTCGTCCTGGCCGCGATGCAGCAAGTGCTCGAGCACGTGGATCACGACGCCATTCAAGTCGACCAGCTTCTCCTTGAGCCGGGGGCTGCCCGTCGCGCTCCAGAGGTCGCGCGTCTCGAGCGCCTTGAACTCGTACGCTTTCTCTGCTGTGAGATGGTTGTCGCGAATCAGCACCTCGACGCCCGCCAGGAACTCCTTGTCCTCGAGCATCATGATCTGCGCGTCGAAGATGCGCGCCTCGTCCGCTCCCGCGCGGGCTTCCGCTTTGGCCTTCAGCTCGAGCAGGTGGCGCTTCACGTCGCTTACCGCCGCGCGCAGCCGCCGCACCTCCTTGCTGATCTGAGAGCGCGGGACCACGCGCGCCGGCACCTCGGGCATTCTGGAGTGCACGACCAGCGCCGGCCCGATGGCGATCCCCGGCGACACGCCGATCCCCTTGAGCAACCGCTCGCTCACGCGACCCCCTCCTCCGTGTCCTCGGACTCTGGCGCCCCGTCGCCGGTCAGGTGCATCTCGTGGAAGCCGTCCGCCACCAGGGCCAACAACGCCTCCATCGCTTCGCCCGCGTCATCGCCGTCCGTCTTGATGATGAGCGACGAGCCGCGCTCCGCGGCCAGCATCATCACTCCCATGATGCTCTTGCCGTTCACCGTCAGGTCGTCCTTCCTGACCTCGACGTTCGACCGGAAGCGGTTCGCCACCTTGACGAACTCGGCCGCCGGGCGCGCGTGCATCCCGAGCGGGTTCACGATCTGGGCCGCGCGCTCGATCACCGCCATGCCCACCCCACCACCAGCGCCACGGCGACCGCGGCGAGCCCGAACCGCAACCCCGTGACCCCGAGCCGCGGCCAGCGGAGCAGCACCAGCCCCGCCCCCGCCACGCCTGCGACGGTCAGGCGAGCCCAGCCGGGAAAGGGAGCCCCCAGGTATCCCGCGGCGAGCGGCAGCGCCGCGCCCATGGCCAGAGCCATCCCCGGCTCCACCAGCGCCGCGGCCCGCTGCAGCACCGGCTGCCGCAGCGCCTCCCCCACCCGTGCCCCGCGCACCCATCCGGCGCGCAGCGCCCACCACCGCAGCGCCACGTGCCCCACGTTGTAGACCACCAGAAACGCCACGACCGCCCACCAACCGAAGCCGAGCGCCACTCCCACCAGCGCGAGGCCCGACGTCAACGGCAGCCACCCCGCCCACACCAGGCGATCGCCCAGCGACCCGAGCGGGCCCCCGAGCGCGCTACGCAACCGCTCGATCTGCTCGGGGGGGGTGCCGTCGTGCTCCGCCCGCGCCGCCGCGCCCACCGCCAGGCCGCAGAGGTAGGGGTGCGCGTTGAAGAACCGCGCTCCGCGCGCCAGGGCGGCGCGGTACGCCGCACCGTCCCGCGCCGCCAGGTCCCGGAGCAGCGGCTCTTCCGCGACGCCGAAGCCCACGCCCTGCATGCGCTCGTAGTTCCACGACCCCTGCACCGTGAAGAGGCGCAGCAGCGTCCGCGCGAGGGGCGGCTTCACTTGAGCCACGCACCGGCGGCGCCGCCGAGCAGCCCGACGGCAAACCAGCCCAGAGGCGCCGCCCGGGCCACCAGGCGGAGCGTGCCGGCAGCCCCCGCGGCGACGGCGGCGCCCGTCGCCGCCGCGGCGACCACCATCGCGCCCCGCACCGTGAGCGTCCCGACGAGAAATTCGCGCACCACCGCAGCGAGCAGCAGGCCGACCGCGGTCACGAGGGCGGCCCGCGCGGCGTCGCGCGCGATGCTCGTGACGTGGAGGCGCACCAGGGCGCTGGCATCGCCCGCGTCGAGGGCGGGAGCCGCGCGCCGCACCGCGCTGGTGTTCAGCCGGCGCAGCCAGTAGAGGCTCACGCCCCCGAGCAGGCCCGTGAACAGCCCCACGACTGCCCCGAGACCGACCCCGAGCGCACCCGCCGCGGCATGCGCCGCGCTCACGCCGGCCACGGTGGCGGGGCCGTACTCCGGGTAGCGCACGGCGCCCAGGTGCACGATGTCGTGCTGCAACAGCTCGAACAGCACGCCGAGCCGGAGGCCGGTGCCGACGTCACCCAGGATGGCGCCGCCCACCACCCCGGCGACGAGGGGTCGCGCAATCATCATCTGCGGCACGCTCGCCAGGTCCAGTCCGACGAGCGTGCCCCACGCGAGCAACAGGCCCTGGTGCTCGAGACTCACGCGAACTCCGCCAGCGGCACCGGACGGGCCGTCGGCACGTCCTGGGCCGTCACTTCGATGCCCCGGGCCGCGAGCCGTTTCAGCTGCTCCGCTTCGGCGTCGCTCAGGTACACGAAGCGCAGCCGCTCCGAGCGCCCGGGCCGGGCGTGCAGGCCCCCCACGTTGATGCGGGTGACCCGGTGACAGTTCTCCGTGAGCGCCGCCAGCGTGGCGATGTCGCCGGCGATCACGATACCGGGCCGCGGGTCCGCCTCCCACTGGGGCAGCCGCGCCACCGCTTCGGCGACGGAAGCGAAGATGACCTCGACGTGCGACGGCACCCCCATGCGGTACAGCTCCTGCTCGAGCGGACTGGCACGCACGGCATCATCCACCAGCACGATGAACCCCACATGCATGGGCTGGCCCCATCCCACGACGACCTGCCCGTGAATCAGGCGGTCGTCGATTCGGAACAGCTTGACGCTCATGCGGCCGGCGTGCGGATCGCCCTGCT
>WNGG01010693.1_pt1 | contig 15026 bp, 13 predicted proteins | sample 5400661 | NCBI WGS metagenome assembly WNGG01 (sample SAMN13153372, study PRJNA577476) | soil metagenome | isolation source: 100 cm soil or saprolite under Garry oak tree replicate 1 | place: USA:California | collected 2016-06-15
CTCGCGACGAGGATGGTTCCGCACTGACAGATAAGCAGGTGCGAGACGAGGCTATGACCTTGCTGGCAGCCGGTCACGAAACCACGGCGAACGCGCTGACCTGGACGTTCTATTTGCTCTCGCAGCACCCAACGGAGCGAGATAAGCTCCTGGCCGAGTTACGTACTGTATTGAACGGCCGCGCCCCTACGGTAGAAGGCCTGGCAAAACTGCCGTACCTGGAAATGGTGATCAAGGAGTCGATGCGCCTCTATCCTCCCGCATGGCTGTTGGGGCGGCGTGCGGAAGGTGATTACGATCTGGAAGGATATCATTTACCGGCAGGCAGCTTTGCGATACTCAGTCCCTGGGTGTTTCACCATATGGCCGAGTACTTCCCAGAGCCGGAACGCTTCATACCGGAGCGTTTTGATCCAGAGACGGGTGAGAAGCATCCGCCCTTCTCCTACTTCCCGTTTGGAGCAGGGTCACGTATGTGTATCGGCTCTACCTTTGCCATGATGGAGGCTCGCCTGCTGCTGGCGACGATTATTCAGCGCTATACTCCGGTGCTTGTTCCAGGTCATCCGGTTGTGCCAAGGCCGATGGTGACGCTGCGCACGAAATTTGGTATGCAGATGATACTGGAACCGACGAAAGAGGCTGCGCTGGTTTGAGGTGAATTGCCAGGGTTGTCCCCACCATGGGAAATCTCCCTTGTATGTGCTATCATGTGCACATGACAGCGCACTCTTACTATGTAATGACGATGCCAGGGCTGGAGACGGTGGCCTTCAGTGAGATTCGCGCCTGTGTGCCAGATGCCGAGCTGGTCAAGTTCTCACGGGGAATAGCGATTTTTCGTACAGCTGCGGCGGCCAGTACCCTTTTGAAGCTGCGAACGATTGAGGATCTCTTCGTCACCCTGGCACATATAACCAGGCTCGGTCCTGGACGCGATGCCCTGCGTGTAATTCATAGCGCCACACTTAATGCTGATATCGCAGGCGCGTTAGCTGCGTGGCGTCGTGCTCATGGGAATAAAGTGCCACGTACCTGGCGTGTCGTCAGCCAGAAGCAGGGTATGCATGAATTTCGCCGCGTAGATGCCGGGCAGGCGGTAATGGATGCGCTCCGCCGTGCGTTGCCACAAGGGATGCGCCTTGTGGAAGACGATGCAGATATCGAGTTCTGGCTCTGGCTCTCCGGCAGTGAGGTGCTGGTCGGGCTGCGACTGAGCGATGCGACTATGCGCCATCGCGCCTATAAGCGGGAGCACTTGCCCGCCTCGCTCCGGCCAACGGTTGCCGCCACGATGGGCTGGCTTGCTCACCCAACACCGGATGATATCGTGCTGGACCCCCTGTGTGGTGCTGGTACCATCCTTATCGAACGGGCATTGTTAGCACCTTTGAAGCAGGCGCTAGGTGGTGATATTCGGGAAGAAGCGGTGGCAATCGCCCGGCGCAATGCGCGTTCGGCCAGGGTCGCTATCACATTGGATGTATGGGATGCGCGTTCGCTCCCACTTGAGGCGGCCAGCGTCACCCGGATTATAACGAACCTGCCCTTCGGTAAGCAGATCGGGGCACGTGAGAGCAATAGTTCTCTCTACAAGCTGTTGGCAAGCGAATTCGGGCGAGTGCTTGCTCCTGGTGGTATACTGGTAACTCTTACCAGTGAAGATCGACTCCTGGAACGAACTTTGCGTAATTCTGGCTGGTGTATTAGTAGGAAGGTTGTCTTTGTCGTGTTGGGCCAGCCTGCCACTATCTTTGTTGCTGAACGGGTAGAGCGCCAATAAACGTAGGGGCGCGATTATGGATGTTGACAAATTAATCCAGCCAGACCGTAGGCAGTGTCATCCTGAGCGAAGCGAAGGATCTATCGGCATGTAGAGCACCCTCTCCGGGGGAGAGGTAATAGATTTATCCAGCACGTGGGCCCGATTTTGAATTTTACCGACCAAAACCGGTAATCGCTGCTATACCAATCGGTTGGGTGCCCCCCACCACAGGACACCCGCAAGGGGTGTCCCTACCACGGTTGGACAGGTGCGCGGGTGGGTGGGGAGCTGGGCAAGTGGACACGGTTTGGAAAACATTCCCGATGTTGCTTGGGAACATTCATTATCGGGCCCACCGCCGATAATGAACATGAACGAATGAAGTGCCACGCTAGAACGCAGCGGGAAGGGACAACATTGTCATGCTGAGCGAAGCGAAGCATCTGTCGGCCCCTCGAGAAGACCCTTCGCTGAGGATGACACGGTTAAGCAACGCAAGGGGGATGCGTCTCACCGTCGACATGAACCTTCACACCATAAGGGCTACACCATTCGGTATAACGTCTGGTACTTACTAAGTTAATGTGCATTATCGGCTCCCACACCTTTGCCATCGCCGTCGTTGTGAGAACACGACGAACAGGCCAGGCGTAACGATGAGGAGCATAGTATCTGTGTTGAGCGGCTGTGGTTGGCCAGCAGGGAGTGTAGACGTTGCGCCAGATTGGTGGACATCTGCAAAGACAGAGGAGACATTTGGTAGGAAGCCATCATTGTCCTCTCTGAGAGGCCAGTAGACGAGTGCGGCGCGTCCAATAATGTTCTGACGTGGTACAAAGCCCCATTCTCGCGAGTCGGAGCTTCCTGCCCGGTTATCTCCCAGCACAAAGTAGTCGTCAGGAGGCACTACAACATTCTTGATCTGTTTACCGAGCGTGGGGTTCCCCTGACGCTTTGGATCAACATAGAACTCTTTCAAAGTCACACCATCGACGATCACGACTGTATCATCGATGGTGATGATATCTCCAGGGATGCCAATAATGCGTTTGATGTAATCTTGTGAGGGTTGGGGAGGTGCCTGGAAGACAATCACGTCACCACGAGCGGGTGGATGGAAAATGTAGGACCACTTGTCAACCAGAACCAGTTCTTTGTTGTGCAGGCTGGGCTCCATACTCATCCCATCCACATAAAAATTCTGCACAGCAAAGCGGATGACCAGGAACATGAGCAATGTGAGAACGATGGTCTCAATCACCTCACGTACCAGTCGGTAGCGCTTCTCGAAATCAAGTTCTGGATTCAAGTATGTTCCTCCCTGGACATATGTATTGAGGTACTGCCCTCGATTTTTGACAGAACCTATGTATTACTTTTGGTTTGAACTCTATTACTCTATCAGATGCTATCGGCAGAAGGCAATTCCTAAGACAAGTGTACCATGTTGTACCATGGTTTCTTCTATCTCTGGGTAGTCCTTTAGGACTTTTTCCGTACTATGGCATGAAATAGAAGCTATATGAATTGGTGTTCTATATATTAGGAGCGCTAGTGCAAAAACAAGAGAGTGCTTCGGGAATGGGGGTACAGGGGGCGAAGCCCGCTGCCGGGGCGCGGGGTGTCCCCGCCTTTCTCCTTTCCCCAAAAGGTGGGATGATGATGCGCTAGTTAGCAGGGCTTGTCCAAAGTCGAGGTGCAGAGCTACAGCCCTGCACCTCGACTTTGGACAAGCCCTGGTACTGTTAGTTACCTGCATTGACGTCTCAAGGCGTCAGTGGTATAGTAGTCATATGTTGAACGTTTGTTTGCATTGAAAAGCTGCTGGATGCTCCATTTTTCGGTCGTCAAAATTCATCAATCAGGTCATGGGTGGTCTATTGTATGCCCCAAGATAAAATTATAATCCGTGGTGCCCGCGAACATAATCTGAAAAATATCGATCTCACCATACCGCGTGATAAGCTGGTGGTCATCACGGGCCTTTCTGGTTCTGGAAAGAGTAGCCTGGCTTTTGATACCATCTTTGCCGAGGGCCAGCGCCGCTATATCGAGTCCTTATCGGCCTATGCTCGCCAGTTCCTCGACAAGATGGAGAAGCCCGATGTTGACCATATCGATGGTCTCTCGCCTGCTATCTCTATTGACCAGAAGGGAACCACGCACAATCCGCGCTCAACAGTAGGAACAGTCACAGAGATTTATGACTATTTGCGCCTGCTGTATGCCCGCGTGGGCCATCCACACTGTCCAAAGTGTGGGCGAGAGGTGAGCCAGCAGACAGTCCAGCAGATTGTCGATGCTGTCCTCAGTCTGCCGGAAGGATCGCGTATTACGCTGCTTGCACCCCTCGTTCAGGGACGCAAGGGCGAATACAAGAATATCTTTGAGGAGATGCGCCGCGCCGGATATGTGCGTGTGCGTGTCGACGGCAAGATTTTCGATCTAAGCGATGAGATTGACCTGGATAAGCAGAAAAAGCACACTATTGAAGTTGTGGTTGACCGCCTCGTGATCCGCAAGAGGCAGAGACCATCCAATACAGGTTCTCAATTTCTTGCGCCCTCCTCGATTCCATCCAAACTCTATGATGTACCAGGTGGACGTGATGAATTGAGTCCATATAAGCGAGTCGCAGAACGTCCAGCCCTCTATGATGTCAACGCTGATAGAGGGACAGAAATAACACAGACAACCGGGCTAAACGAGGATGGTCTCGGAGGAGTAGAAGAGGCTCCTGCTCAGCAGGAGGAGGTGGATTTCGCATTTCGGCAGCGTCTCTCCGATTCATTGGAGACAACGTTGAAGCTTGGGAATGGGGTGGTACTGGTCTCGATTGTTGATGGAGAAGAGATACTTTTCTCCGAGAACTTTGCCTGTGTCTACTGTGGTATCAGCCTGCCGGAAATTGCTCCACGTACCTTCAGCTTCAACAGTCCACACGGTGCCTGTCCGACCTGTACAGGTCTGGGCACCCAGCAAGAGATCGATGCTGAGCTGGTTGTCACTCATCCTGAGCTGAGCTTGCTCGAAGGTGCTATCGCCCCATGGAGCAAGGTCGTCAATGGAAGCCAGTGGCACGCCTCGATTTTGGAGGCCCTGGCCAGGAAGTACAACTTTAGCCTGAATACTCCCTGGCGCGACCTGACTGAAGAGCAGCGCCAGAAGGTGCTCTATGGCACACCTGAGCCGCTGACCATTCGCTACACACCTCAGCATGGGCATACGCGCGGCTATACGATTACTTTTGAGGGAGTTATTCCCAACCTTGAGCGGCGCTACAAGCAGACCGAGAGCGAGGGGATACGTGAGGAGATCGAAATCTACATGTCGGCGCGGATTTGCCCGCGGACTGCAAGGGTGCCCGATTGAAGCCGGAGACACTGGCGGTTACCGTTGGCGGGCGAAACATTGTGCAGGTCACACGTCTCTCAATCATCCTGGCTCAGCGCTTTTTCCAGGAGTTAGAGAGTACCGATGGCGCATTCGTTGGGAATGGACAAAACAAAAAGAAAAACGGTGCCCTGGTGGCGGGTACCGAGGATTCCCATTCCCCTGGCGACCCGCTCGCGAAGCTTGATCCTTCCGAGCCACTGGTCAAAGTGACCTTGACTGAACGTGAGCGGTTTATTGCGCGGCAGGTGCTCAAAGAGATTCGCGCACGTCTGCAATTCCTGGTGGACGTTGGCCTGGATTATCTTACCCTGGATCGGGCAGCCGCCAGTCTCTCTGGTGGGGAAGCTCAACGCATACGCCTGGCAACCCAGATCGGGTCGGGTCTGATGGGTGTGCTCTATATTCTGGATGAACCGAGCATTGGCCTCCACCAGCGCGATAATGCACGCCTGATTAAGACACTGACACGCCTGCGTGACCTTGGGAATACCTTGTTAGTGGTCGAGCATGATGCAGATACAATGCGGGCTGCCGATCACATTATCGACATTGGTCCAGGTGCTGGTGAGCATGGTGGTAGAGTGGTAGCCGAGGGAACTTTCGCGGATATTGTCGCCAATCCCAATTCACTGACAGGTGATTACCTGGCAAGACGGCGACGAATCGAGTTGCCCCTACAACGACGCCCTGGCAATGGGCGTTCCCTGGTGATCAAAGGCGCACGAGAAAACAACCTGAAGGATGTCACCGTTGAGATTCCGCTGGGGAAGTTTGTGGTGGTCACAGGCGTCTCTGGCTCTGGGAAGAGTACCCTTATCACCGATATCCTCTACCGAAAGCTGGCCCATGCCTTTTACCGTGCCCATGAGAAGCCAGGGGCGCACGATAGTATTGAGGGCACAGAGTACCTGGATAAAGTGATCGATATCGACCAGTCTCCGATTGGGCGGACACCGCGCTCGAATCCTGCAACTTATACCAACGCCTTCACTGGTATCCGTGAACTGTTCGCACAGGTGCCGGAGGCGCGTCTGCGAGGGTATCAACCGGGGCGCTTCTCATTCAACGTCAAGGGTGGACGATGTGAAGCCTGCAAGGGTGAAGGGATTGTCAAGATCGAGATGAACTTCCTGCCCGATGTGTATGTGCCATGCGAGGTGTGTAAAGGGAAGCGATACAACCGGGAAGCCCTGGAGATTCACTACAAGGGCAAGAGCATTGCCGATGTGCTGGATATGACGGTGGAGGAGGCGATGGGCTTCTTTGCGAATGTCCCCTCGATCTACAACAAAATGAAGACCCTGAACGATGTCGGTTTAGGCTATATGCGCCTGGGTCAACCAGCCACGACACTCTCCGGTGGCGAAGCACAGCGTGTCAAGTTGTCGACAGAACTTTCCAAGCGGGCCACAGGTCGTACAATGTACCTCCTGGATGAACCAACGACCGGGCTGCACTTTGCTGACGTGGATCGATTGCTCCAGGTATTACAGCGTCTCGTTGATGCTGGGAACACGATTGTTGTAATCGAGCACAATCTGGAAGTCATCAAGTGCGCAGATTGGATTATCGACCTTGGGCCAGAGGGTGGCGATGCTGGTGGCTTCGTGATTGCCGAGGGCACACCAGAAGAGGTTGCCGAAAACGAAGAGTCGTTTACGGGACATTTCCTCAGGCGGATGTTTGGCGAGGAAGCGACGATCGCACAGGCTCGTCTGGCAAACCAGGTGGCGGTTGGTCAGGCGGGGTAGAACCCACTTCGTATTCTGAGGGAGCGTTGCGCCTATCACCACCCTCAGCTATCTCGGGAGTGCTGCCGTTATTACCCTGGGGAACTGTAGGTTCTGGCTCAGGCCCTCCCAGCTTGATAGGTGCACCCCTCTGGCGTTGGCGACGGTCCATCCAGATAACCAGTGCGAACATCGTGAAGCCGACCAACCCGATGCCGACGAATTTGTAACCTCGATGAAGCGGTAAGGCCAGTGAGCCGAAGATGAATGTCAATGCATAGAACAGGTAGCAGATCCGTTTGACGCTCAGACCTGTCGCCATCAAACGATAGTGTAGATGAGTTTTATCATAATGTAGCGGGTGTTGACCCCGACGAATCCGGTTGATTGCTACCACGGCCACATCCAGAATAGGTATGCCGAGCAGCATCAGAGCGAGTGCTAACTTCGCCCCACCCATAATTGAAAGTACAGCCAGCCCTAATCCCAGGAACATTGCACCACTATCACCCATGAAAATCTTTGCTGGATTCCAGTTATGTGGCAGAAAGCCCAGCACCGCTCCTGTGAAAATGGCTGAGAGGATAGCGATACTATACTGCTGAAGCGTCAGGCTGATAATCGTAATGAAGAGTGCAGTAATTGCTACAACGCCCGCCGCCAGCCCATCCAAACCATCGATGAGATTAACTGTGTTCATCATACCAACCGTCCAGAACCAGGTGAACAGGATGGCTGGAATGGCGGCAAAAGTGATATCCTGGTTCTGAACGAACAGGAAGAGGGTAGGCTCGCGGTACCAGGGCAAATTCGGGTCGAAGATCTCCTTCCCAAAGGGATTGTTGAAGGTAAACAGGAGCACGCCCTGGAACACTCCATTGTACGGGCCAAGAATAATGATAACGGCTATTGTCTGAGCGATGAGTTTGGGCAAAGGCTTAAGCCCGTACACATCATCATAGGCATGTACCAGCACGATCAGTAACCCGGCGGCGAGAAGCAACCAGTAAATAATGATTTCGTTGGGGCTGGAGTTAGGACCTGGTGCATAAAAGAACAGGGAAGTGATAACGAAGGCCAGGAACATTGCCACACCACCCAGGCGGGGCACAGCTTTTATATGCACTCTACGTGCGGCAGGGCGGTCAAGCCAGCCGACTTTACGACAGAAGGCAGCAACAGCGAAAGTCAGCAAATAGGCAAGCAGAAATGCGCATATGCCACCAATCACCAGTGTCATGATTACATCTGAAAATTCAGTGGGAGCGAGTTGTAAAGGTGCGACCTGCGGTTGGCTCATCTGTGAGAACTCATGGACAGCTCGGATAGTGCTGATGAAGGTGCTTGCCAAAGTCATTAAACGTCTCCCTGCCAGGCTATGGTCTTGTAGTTTGTCCTCTTACTATTAGAACGAACAAACCTCAGGAATGTGGTACTGATTATAGGCTTCTGTTCCAGAAAACACAAATACCTGGTCTATCCAGTTGAAAGTAACTCTAACAGTCTTGCCGTCACGAGTGCAGAGCGCCTTGCCATTTCTGGATAGATCGCTTGCTTGCGTTCTAACGTCAAAACTTCCAACAGATCATTATTTGACAGACAGCGAATGATAGCGAAAGGCAGGCCATGGCGTGCTGCAATCTGGCCAACTGCTGCACTCTCCATATCCTCAGCCAGGGAGCCGAATCTCTCACGAATACGAGCAAAAGTGGACTCGTCCCGGCAGTAGGTATCGGCGGAAGCTACCACTCCACTCAGGATACAAGCAGGACGCTCCTGCTGGTTAGGAGGAGCGACAATACTCAGAGCATGCCGCTCGACCAGTATCTGCGCTGCCTGTAAGGCCAGGGTCACGAGAGCCGGGTCGCAGGGAAGATGGGAGAAGCGCTGTGTGACGCGCTGGTGATAAACCTCTGCTGCCTCATCGTCCCAACGAATACCAAAAGCTGACTCCAGGATACCACCTGTCTGAAGATACCCGTTGAAAGGAGCACAGACATGCGTGGCAACGATAATGTCGCCTGGGAGTGCATCAGGAGTATGTGCGCCTGCAATCCCATAATTGAGAAGTACCTCCGGCTGCTCATAGAGAACTAACGCTTCAGTTGCTGCGCCTGCATTCACCATCCCTGGTCCTGAATGGATGGTAGAGATGAATAGTTCTCCCAGAGGGATGCGATGAATCCGCCAGATACTGCGCTCCACAAGCTCTGCCTTACACTCTACCATTTGCTCCAACAAATCTAATAGTGGCCCTTGTTCTGGTGCAGTAGGAACGATAATACCGACATGTTTATAGCTTTTCATTCATATTTCTCCACATGAGTCATCCTGAACTTTGAGAGCAAAGGTTCCAAAAGCGGGAGTGCAGAGGGCAGCCGCCCTCTGCCGGGCACCCTGCCTGGGGGCGCGCCACCCTGCCTGGGGGGCAGGTAATAGGGGGATGATGAAGCGCAGGTAATAGGGGTGTCCCCGAAACACTCTTTTTCCCTTTTTTGTGCGCCGCCGCAGGCGGCGCGAAGGGGAGAAGAAGCAGGGGATACCCCTGCAACCCCAGCAAAGGGCGGCCAGCCCTTTGCAATCCCGCTTGGAGACCGTTTCAGTAACAAGTACATCTGTTCTTAAAATTCGGGAGGACTCACGCCCTAGACTCTGATCTGTACTACACGATCCCATCCGGCGTAATCCTTTGTAAATGTTACAACTGCCGACGGCCATAGTTCATGTAACAAGGATGCGAGCGGTTCTCGCTGTTGATAACCAAGTTCCAGCAGCAGTACTCCTCTCTCTCTCAATTTCTGCGATTGCTGTACCTCCACCAGGAAACGCTGCACCAGGTCGAGTCCGCGAGGACCACTGAAGAGAGCGAGATGTGGCTCATATGCCTGCACATCAGGCGCTAACAGGTGCATTTCCTCGCTGCCTACATAGGGTAGGTTGGCGGTAATGATATCAACGGCTTCTGGCAGAGGAGCCAGGAGATCACCCAGGAGTAGGCGCACCCGGTGCTCGACATGGTGATGCTGGCAGTTGATGCGTGCCACTTCCAGGGCATCGGCAGAGATATCAGTGGCATACAGATAGGGAAGTCCTGGCTCGTGAACAGCCAGAGCAACTGGGATTGCGCCACTGCCGGTGCCTATATCAGCTACAATGGGAGTTTGTCCAGCATCGAACATATATTGAATGACTTTGCGGGCGGCATCGACCAGGAGTTCGGTCTCTGGTCGGGGAATCAGGACACGGCGATCCACGAGAAAATCCAGGCCGTAGAACTCTTTATGGCCGACCAGGTAGGCTACAGGCTCACCCTGGCTGCGTCGCTCGACGAGCATACGATATTGCTGCTCCTGTTCAGGGGAGAGCACACGTTCAGGATGGGCATAGAGGGTTGATCGCTCGACATCGAGCACATGACTCAGCAGTACTTGAGCATCCAGCTGTGCACTTTCCTGCCCTGCCTGTGCCAGGTCTTTCGTCCCCCGGGTTAGTGCCTCCCTGACCGTGGTCATGGACTCCTCTCTTACAGGGGCTGGCGTCCCGCAAAACCAGCATTAAGGTGATGCCAGAAGTTAATGCGCTCCTCGCCCAGATGCCAACAAAGATAGATTTCACGGCCATTGCGCAGGCTCAGGAAATCAATCAACCCGGTATCAGGTTCTTTCAGCTCACAGCCAAAATCACTCAGTTCGTTGATTAGTCCCTGTAGAGTCTGAAGGTGCGTTGCCAATGCTCTCTGTACCTGCATCATCTGTTCATGTAGGGAATGCCCGTTGCTGTGAGCCTGTGCACGGAGCATTCCGAGTTCCTCTTCACTCTGCTGAATGGCTTTCCGGGTTTCCTGAATCTTCAGAAGAACAACCGTTATCTCTGGTAACAGTGCTTCAGCCTCTTCACGGGTGAAGTAGTGAGCCATGATTGTCTCTCCCTTGTATACAGTGACTTCGCCAGGGCACCCCTGGATTTATGGTGTGGGTGTTACGGCGGGCGTTGGTGTGCCACCTGATATTGGCGTCCCGGTGGGCGTTGGTGTAGTACTGAGATTGATGCTCAGGTCATCGAAGCTGGTGAAGTTCACTACAGTACCTCCAGTATTCAAGTAATCACCCTGGATTATATCACCAGGTTGCACAAGCGGTAGTTTCGGTGAAAGTGTCAGATTTGCGGTGAAAATCACATTTTGTCCTTGAATCTGAATGTAGTAAATGGTATTGCTCCCCTGCTGGACTGCTGAGATGCGCAATACCTTCCCCATCACTGTCTGTTTCTTCCCTCCAGTCGGTACTTTACCAGCATTCCCTTGTTGTGTCAGCCATTGTTGGTAATCGTCCAGCGCCTGAGAGAGCGTTGGTTCAAATTGTACGTTGCTGCCGTTCAGATTCCGGGCATCTACAATACCCACTGCCTGGAAAATGTCGCCGCTATCTGTATTTTGCACAAAGATGGCGACCCAGGTGGGTGTATTGTATATCTGGTACAACTGAATACTCGCCACCTTGTAGCCACGAATATTGGCACGTGTCGATTGTATGGTGTTCTGAACGTTACTGCCGATACCTATCCCTGAGAGTGGATAGAAGTGAGCTTCATTCTTATGGGTATCGAAGAGCATGACGCCTGTACTGGAGTTGTCGTTCAGGGATGAGGAGGTCATGGGTATCAGCCAGACAGGTTGATCGATGTTGTTATAGAGCAATTCTGGATTGCTTGCCGGCTTCTGCTGTCCCATGCCAGAGGGGTTAAACCAGGGAGCAGCATGATACAAGCCCCACCACGTCAGGTAATCGGTGACGGTATCGGCGGGCATAACACGATCTACCCAGGCTGGCACATCCTGTGGCTTATATTTTGTAATGGCACCTGTGTGAGCATCTACAATGAGCACCTCGCTCAAGACATCGCCGATATAGCCGCGTGTTGGCTGCATCAGCGAAATTGTCCAGTATGGGTGAAAGTTATCATCGAGTTCCAGCGTTGGATCAACCAGGCGACCATAGGTATAACCGCTCAGGTACACATGACGCAGCAGATCCTGGTTGAGAAGCGCTCCCGGAAGGTAGGCAAGCGCTGCACTGGATTCGGTGTGTAACTGGGGCACCGCTTGAGGGTCTTCCGCGTCTACCACAACGAAGCCCGGTGTTGTTGGACTGGCCAGGTTGGCAAAGATGTTATTGTACGAGAGAGGGCCAACGTAGTAGAGGTGATGGTTGATAGACTGCAAGGTATAGCTGCCAGGGTCGATACTGTAGGTCGAACCCAGGTTCAGTCCATTAGAGCCAAGCACCTGTTGCCCTTTGTAGGCAGCAACGCTCTGGCTAACCAGGACAACGTTGCTGGGATCGGTCGGTGGCAATGTGCTGGCTGTCGGTTCCATCTTCACATTGGGGATGGCGGCAAGGGCTTTTGCATTGCTATCGAACCAGGTAGTGAAGACAACGATCAGGCCACTCACTACGAGACCAATCACACCAGCGAATATCAGGCCAAAGATACCTGCTGCAATCGCTCCCCGTGAGGCGTTCGCCGGAATCGTGGTAGCGGAGCTACTTGTTGAACGGGTGCGTCCCTGACTTGCAGCGGAGGCTTCCTCCAGTACACTGAGGGCCGGGCGAGCAAAAGCAAACAGATTTGCGATACTACTAATCACCAGGGGCCAAAGTAGCCATTGCCAGCCCCCGAACGGACCGGTCAATGCAGGTTCAGACACGTAAAGAATTGCCAGGCAGATGACGAAGTTCAGAACAAAGTACCAGGCGAACCATCTGAAGAATCTCCGGGTATCAAATGCTTCGCGGCGACCAAAACCGAGTCGCCCTATGGTAAGAATCGCCATCACGATAAGTGTGCCAATCAGTGCTAGCAGGACGATAATCATGGTAAGTCCCTCCTCAGTTATGTCGAAGCCTCATGACCGGAAGCTCTCAGGCTTCGGTACGGTGCTTAATGTCTCATGCATTTCGTAGCTTCATTCGCAAGCATCCGTAAAAGGATGCATTTCGTAAGAAATGAGAGCGGAATAATCTCCCTCTATTGTAGTGTTCTAGGGGGTAGTTGCGCAACACTTTATACGGTACAATACAGAATACACTATGAAACTGGTAGGCTTTCTGCCTTAGAAGTCTGTAACGTTTTACGGGTCTTGTAATACTATAGAGCATCATCCCAGTATGTTTATGATGAGACATCTATGGGCATCATGTATGGATGAAAAGGAGCAAAAGATTTATGCAATGGTTTAGTAAAAAATCTGCACCACAAGCGGAAGTAGAGAAGCGACCCGACGGTCGTGACCGTCTTCCGGCTGGACAATACCTGACGAAAAAATGGCCTGTATTGAGCTATGAGCGCACACCCAAGGGACTTCCGGCTGACTGGAGATTAAAAATTATTGGGCTGGTTGAGAACCCTTTTGAACTGACCTGGGAAGAATTTCTGGCTCTGCCACGGACAACGCTTACGGCAGATTTCCACTGCGTAACCACCTGGAGCCGCTATGATAATACATGGGAGGGTGTGCACATCCGTGAAATCTTGCAACGGGCCAAACCTTTACCAAAGGCAAAATATGTGATGGCACATTCCTGGACAGGCTACACCACCAATATGCCTCTGGCCGATCTCGATGACGATGATGTGCTGATTGCCATTAAGCATGATGGACAGGACCTGGAACCTGACCACGGTGGGCCTGTACGCCTGATTGTGCCAAAGCTCTACGCTTATAAGAGCGCGAAGTGGTTTGATGGCCTTGAGTTTATGGAGCGCGACCGACCCGGCTTCTGGGAGCAGCGCGGCTACCACAACCACGCTAATCCATGGGAAGAGGAGCGGTACTGGTAAGCAATTCAATCAAGTTGTAGGGGCGCAAAGATGCACATTGACAAACTCCCGCGGCCAGACCGTAGGCGCCGATTTATCACCGCGCACCGCCGATTGATCGGCCAGTCGCTGTCCGATTCTTTTATCAATACCCATCATTGCGCCCTATACCAGTGAAGAACTTAAATATGCCTGAATTGGAACCTCCTGAAGAAGAGATTGATAACAATCTCGAAACCGACTCAGATGAACGTATTCTGACCAGCGATGAAAACAAAGCACGTGCAAACTATTTCTTTGCAGCCTTATGTTTTCTCTTCGCTGTGATCTGCCTGAGCATCCTCATCAATAACTACCTCAACGTTCTTGCCAGTTCGCTACTGCTACTCGGCATCGCCATTTTTGGCCTGATGGGCATCCTGTTTGTATGGCAGAAGAGTTTCCTGAATCACACCGTTAACTCCTGGATGCATACTCAGAAGGAAGAAACTGAGGGAGTCGGGGTGGAGGTAGAGGAGCAGGAAAACGAGGCTGAGGATGTTGCGGTGGGGATGGAGGAACAGCAAGAGGCGGAGCTTGACGAAGATGAAGATGAAGATGAGGTGGAAGAGGAACTAATTTCGTTCAAGTTGTTGGTTGAGCAGGCGCTCTCCTCAATTCCACCAGAGTTCCAGCAGATGATGGAAAACCTGGTGATTCTGGTGGAGAGCGAGCCGGGCGAAGAATTGCTGAAGCGGATGGATGTTGAAGAAGGTCATACACTCTTTGGTTTGTATGAAGGCGCTCCGTTAACTGCCTGGGGACGTGGCGGAGCCAGGCTACCAGAGCGCATTACCATTTTCCAACACCCCATCGAAGCCTATTGCCGGAAGAACCCGGATCGCATCCGTGACCAGGTAAGAAGAACTGTGCTGCACGAGGTTGCGCATCATTTTGGTATTGATCATGAGGAGATGCCTATCTGGATTAAATGATATTACATATATTGCCATGTATACGCACTGTACTCCCTCATCCAAGCAGCCTCAACCTCCTCAAAAGTATGTTCATCCTGACTCTTCCAGTGCAATATCCCCATTGATCCTGCCTCAAGAAGCATTCCTGGATCACTCTTATCCCAATGGAGATCGGCCAATTTGCAAGAGTAGGTCATACTGTTGTTATCAGTACCTGTGGTATAATGAATTTTCATTTTCAAGATCGGTAATGATAGACTCTTTGGCGAAGAAGTCCTTCTGACGCCGAAAGGAGTGTGCCATGTGCCAGTTGATCAAAGAACAACATCGCTTGAAGCTGGACCTGAGCGAGCCGGAACG
>WNGG01017281.1_pt1 | contig 15025 bp, 9 predicted proteins | sample 5400661 | NCBI WGS metagenome assembly WNGG01 (sample SAMN13153372, study PRJNA577476) | soil metagenome | isolation source: 100 cm soil or saprolite under Garry oak tree replicate 1 | place: USA:California | collected 2016-06-15
CTGGGCGTTCTCCCGGCCGTCAAGGAGCGAGGGCAGCCAGACCGATGCCCAGGCGCTGCCCGAGACTCCGGCCCTGGTCACGACCGGTCGCTCGTGGCCGGTGATCAGCAGCGGCTTGGGGCCCGCGTCCGGCACCGACACCGCGCGTTCCAGCACGTCGCCGGTGCCGGTGTAGATCTCGGCGGTGGTGAGTGTCATCGTTTTGCGCAGTGATTCGGCAAGCTGGAGCAGGAGCTCGTCCATCGGCACGGCACGGGTCAGTCTGCTGCCGAACGTGCGAAGCGCCTCGTCCGGTGCCTCGCGCGCGCCGTACACAAAACGGGTGGCAGAGGCCAGCAGCCGGTCCCTGGCGGGAAGATAGCCTGCCGCGGCCACGGCCGCCGCGATCATGGACAGCCCGAGGATCTCGCGGTCCCCGCCGTTGGCTGGCGCCTTCCCGAGGCCGAGCACGATGACCACGTAGGCGACGGCGACCACGACGCTGAACCCGGCGACCGACAGTATGTGCACCAGGATGCGCCCGCCGTAAGGGGCCAGCCGGGCAATGCCGCTGGCGACAACGCCGAGCGGGAGCGCGACAGTGGTGGCTGCCATCACCGCCCCGATGGGACCCGGCCAGCCCACGAGCAGATGCAGAACGGCGCTGATCAGCGAAACATCCGCCGCGAGCACTGCCGAGATCCCCAGCCACTGGAGCCGTTCCTGTTCGTGGCGCGGCGCGCGATCGTACCGGACGCGGGCGGCAGGAAGGGCACATGCGAGTGCGAGCGCCCATGTCAGTGCGCCGGCCATCACCGGGAAGGACCGGTGCGTGATCGCCAGGGTCAGCCCGGTGCCGGCTGCGGCGGCGTAGGCGAGGCCCGCCCCGGCCTGCCTGGCCCGCCCGCCAAGCCTGGAGCGCCCGCGCAGCCTCCCGTCCGGCAGGGCGAGCAGGAAGTGGACGGAAGCGGCGATCGCCAGCGGGGCTGCCAGGGGCGCAGCCGCCTGCGCCAGCGCCGGGTGGCTTTCCGCCGGGTGCCGTGCCCGCAGGCCGAAAACGGCGACGGCAGCCATGATCAGTGGCGCCAGCACCCCAGTCACGAGGTAACGCGCGCTGGCCCTGCCGTGCGGCAGTCCTGTTGCCGCACCCATGCCAGCGGTGCCGTTCACCGTCGGTCAGCCTGCCTCGATGACGACGGTCTCGCCACGCTCGGGCGCGGGCCCGGAGTTCATGATCCGCCCGTCCCGCATCCGCACGATCAGCGCGGCTGCCGCTGCCACACCAGCGTCGTGGGTGACCAAGACGATGGTCTGGCCGCTTCCGTGCAGGCGCCGCAGCAACTCGATGATCTCGTCTCCGCCCGCGGAGTCGAGGGCACCGGTCGGCTCGTCGGCCAGCAGCAGGGTGGGCTCGTTCGCCAGTGCGCGGGCGATCGCCAGCCGCTGGCGCTGGCCGCCGGACAGGACTCCGGGGACGGCAGCGGCCTTGTCGCCGATGCCGAGCAGGTCGAGCAGGTCACGCGCCCGGGTTTCCGCCATCTTGCGCCTGCGGCCGGCGATCACAGCCGGGAGCGCGACGTTCTCCAGCACCGTCATGCCCTCCAGCAGGTTGAAGAACTGGAAGACGAACCCGATGTGGCGCCGCCGCAACCGTGCCAGGTCGTCACCCGTGCGCCCGGTTACCTCTTCACCAGCGACGCTGATCTGGCCCTCATCAGGTGTGTCCAGCCCTGCCACCAGGTTCAGCAAAGTGGACTTTCCGCAGCCAGAGGGCCCCATCAAGGCGACGAAGTCGCCCGTGGGAATGGACAGATCGACCCCGCGCAACGCACGCACCGGCGCGTTTTCGGCCTCGAACGTCTTGCGGACTCCTCGCATGTCCAGCGCGGAAACGCTGTCGCTCATCCAGGACCCCCATCTGTTGTGTGGGCGCCGACGGTCGCGCCGGGGACCGAAGCCCCGGCCGGCCGGCTTGCCTTCATGATCTTGTAGGCGAGAACCGGAGTGTCACGTCCCTTGACCAGCTGAGCGCCCAGGGGAACGGTGTCCACCTGCGCGGTCATGGCCTTGACCGTGGCCTCCGAGAGCACGGATTCGCCGGTGCTCGCCAGCTGCTGGAGCCGCTGGGAGAGATTTACAGTATCCCCTACCAGCGTGTATTCCAGTCTCTCGGCCGAGCCAAGCAGCGCTGCCGCGGCCTCGCCGGTGGAAAGGCCGAGTCCGAGCCCGAAGGCCGGCAGCCCGTCCGTTGCCCAGCCCGCGTTGATTTCTTCCTGCAGCGTGTGCATGGCCGCCGCCGCTGCCACGGCGCGGTCCGCGTGGTCGGGCTGCGGGAAGGGCGCGCCGAACACAGCCATCACCGCGTCGCCCACGAACTGCATCACCGTGCCGCCCTCACCCAGGATGGCCCGGTTCATCGCGGCGCGGTGCGTGTTCAGCTGGCCTGCCAGCTGGCTCGGGTCAGCGTGCTCGGCGATCGTCGAATAGGACCTGATGTCGCTCATGAGCACCGTGACCACGACCCGCTCGGTCTCCCCGATGTCGCGCCGCTCCCGCCGGAGCTTCTCGGCTAGCCGGCTGGGCAGCAGCCGGGACAGTGACTCGCCCTGCTCCTCCCGGTCGACGATTGCCTGGTGGAGCATGCGGAGCCGGTTGAGCGCGCTCCGGTTCCCGGCGGATACGCTCTCGGCGAGCCTGACAAAGACCGCTTCCACCTCGGCCGCAACCGCCTCGGGCGGAACCTGCCTGGCCGCCGCGATGGCCTTGATCGGCTTGCCCTCGGCGATCATGCCAAGCAGTTCCTCCTCGGCTGGCAGCAGGCTGCCCGGCGAGACAACCGGGCGCACCAGCGCCTCAACGATCGCGGAGTCAAGGGCTGTCCCCCCCGTCGCGACGGCCCGGATCGCGTCTGCGAGCTGGCTCCCCTCAGCAACCCGCCCCTTCAGCAGGTACCCATACCCCGCCGAGCCTTCGGCCAGCAGCGATACCGCGTACTCGGGGTCCTCGTACTGAGACAGCACGACAACCCCGGTGCCGGGATGGCGCTTGCGCACCTCCTTGGCCGCGTCGATGCCTTCCCGCTGGAAGGCGGGCGGCATCCTGATGTCGGTGACGAGAACCTGTGGCTCGGTGGCATCCACCCCGCTCACCACGCCGTCGTAATCGGCCGCGACCCCGATCACCCGGAGGTCGTTCTGCCGCTCGATGAGCGCGCGCACGCCCTCGCGCACGATCAGGTTGTCGTCCGCGAGGAAGACTCCGATTGTGCCGGGTGGGCCGGCGTCACTGTGATTCATCCCTATAGTTCTCGCAGACGCAGGGCCCGCACGCCAGGGAGCAGGCACGCAGAAGACCTGTGGTGCTAGGCACACCCACCCGCACGGGGCCAGCACCCTGGCATGCACCACTTGACGTGCATAACCTCGACTCATGCTCCCGGTGGCGTGTGACTGGCCGCGGGACCGCGAGCGCTGATGCCCGCCGTCCTGCGCCTTGCCGCACACGAACTCCGGGCCCACTGGCGGGGCTGGATCGTGGTTGTCCTCCTCGTGGCGGTCGCTGGGGGCGCTGTTCTGGCCGCCGCCGCAGGGGCGCGGCGGACCGACAGCGCCTACCCGGGCGGCTCCCGCTTCCTGGCAGCCCGGCAGAGATCGCCCTTGACCAGAACAGTGCCGCCGCCCTGCTTCTCCGGACATGGGGGGCATCAAGCCGCCCGTCACGGCTCGTGACCTGGATCGCGGACATCGGCGCCCCGGTGACCTTGACATCGGGCGTGCCGCTGGCGCTGGAGGCCGGCCGGGGGCGCACCGCGGTGCCGGTGCGCAGCGCACTGGCCGCGACGATGCTGTCGGTTCTCGCGGTGCGATCGGGCTGGCTCCGGGGCGTGGCCCGCTGCTGACACCGACCTTGCTGGCGGGCCGGCCGGAGGCAGGCATCCCCGCCCCGGTGATGCCTGCCCCACCCCAGCGCCATGCCGGTGACCGCCGCAACGCCCGCCCACCCCAGCGCCGCGCCGGGAGCTAATTGCGTGATCATGGGATTGGTGGGGCTGCCATACCACTTCGCCCATGATCATGAATGGTTGCTGTGGTGGTAACACACCGGTCAGATGCCAGCCAGCACCCTGGCCCGCCTGCACGGCTGGGGCCGAGCATGAGCACATGCGTTATGAAAGCTGTGTCACATCGCTGTCATGGATCCCGTCCGAAGCAGTCACCGGGGGCTCCCGGGTGGCGTTCGACGCTGGATTCGCCCACTACGACGACCCCCCGCCCGGGCAGATCATCGATCTTGAGGAGCTGAGGGTCGCGGATCGCTTCCGTTTTGCCAATGTTTTGAAGGCATGGGTGGACGTGGACGGAAGCGGCGTGATCACCGGGGCCGGCTACGGCGGGGGCGGCCTGATGGGGTCCACGACCGTCAACCTCGGCGGGCTGCGGCACCGGTTCCAGGCCGTCAAGCTGCCTGACCTGCAGCGTGACGTGGAGCGGGGAGACGGGTGGGTGCGCTTCGCGCAGACCACGGGGGGCCGGACGGGGCTGCCCGCGCCAAGGCGCGTGCAGCACCCGCCGTATGTCCAGTGGCAGGCGCCGCTGGTGTGGACCACGCTGTCGCTGACGCTGCATGCCGACGGCCGGGCCGAGTTCGGGCTCACCGGCGCGAGCACCTTCCCCCGGCACTGGGTCTACGACGTCGGCGGGGTGCTGGCCCAGAAGTCCGGGCTCACCGACTTCCGCGACTGGTACCGCAAGTCGTTCGGCCGCCACACGCCGTGGGGTGACGAGGAGTCGCCGGCGCTGGTCACCGCCGTGGAGACCGCCCTGGAGCGGTCCCTGTCCGCGCAGCTGATGCACGGCGCGGCCAAACCCAGGATCGAGCGGGTCGCCGCGGGTGACGTGCTGGTCCGCCAGGGCGAGGCTGGCAGCAGCGTCTACCTCGTGCTGGACGGGGTCATCCGGGTCGAGCGGGACGGGGAACGGCTGGCTGAGTACGGGCCGGGGGCGCTGCTCGGGGAGCGCGCGCACCTGGAAGGCGGCACCCGGACCTCCACCATGGTGGCCGTCACCGCGTGCCGGGTCGCGTCGGTCGACGCGAGCCAGTTCGACGTTTCCGACCTGGAAGAACTGGCCGGGGGGCACCGCCGTGAGGACGCCGGCTGAGGATGCGCATCCACCTGTGCGGGGTTCGTGGCTCGACCCCAGCGCCGGGCCGTGACTTCCTCCGCTACGGCGGGCACACTTCGTGCCTGGCGCTTGCACACGACGGCGGCGCTGGCCCGGTGCTGGTGCTGGACGCGGGCACCGGGCTTCGTGGCGTCACCCGGCTGCTCGGTGACCGGGCCTTTGACGGCACGATCCTGCTCACCCACCTGCACTGGGACCATGTCCAGGGGCTGCCGTTCTTCCGGGCCGGCGACCGCGACGATGCCCGGGTCAGACTGCTGCTGCCCGCGCTGGAGGGGGAGGGGAGTTCCAGCGCGGAGGGGGGCCCCAGTGCAGAGTGGGGCCCCAGCGCGGAGGAGATCCTGAGCCGGGCGATGTCGCCGCCGCACTTCCCCATAACGCCCGGCGGCCTGCGGGGCGACTGGGCCTTTGGCACGCTCCTGCCCGGACACTTCAAGGCGGAGGGCTTCACCGTGGAGGCGCGGGAGGTCCCGCACAAGGGCGGCCGGACGCTTGGGTACCGGGTCAGCGACGGCCGCAGCGTGATCGCGTACCTCCCTGATCACTGTCCCACCGCACTCGGGCCAGGGCCGGAGGGGTGGGGCGAATATCATCCGGCCGCTGTGGAGCTGGCCGCCGGGGCGGACCTGCTCGTGCACGACTCGTTCCTGCTCGCCGAAGAGGTCGCCGCGGAGGCGGCGTTCGGTCACGCGGCGGCGGAGTACGCGGTGGGCCTGGGATGGCGGGCTGGGGCGCGGCGGGTCATGCTCGCTCACCACAAGCCGGAACGGACCGACCCGGAACTCGACAGGCTGGGGCGCCGCTTCGCGGAAGCCGGCGCCGGCGTGACCGTCGCGGCCGAGGGCGGGATACTCGATCTATGAGGGCTGGCACGGGGGCCGAGGGCGCTGCGCGCTCGGAGGCCGTGGATGCTGCGCGGCCGGGGGGTGCGGGCGCTGCGCGCTCTGCGGACGCGATCGTGGTCGGGTCCGGGCCGAACGGGCTGGCGGCGGCGGTCACGCTGGCACGGGCCGGGCTCACGGTGGACGTCATCGAGGGGGCGGACACGCCGGGCGGTGGCTGCCGGACGGAAGAGCTGACACTGCCCGGGTTTCACCACGACGTCTGCTCGGCCGTGCACCCGCTTGCCGCCTCATCCCCGTTCTTCCTTCGCACCGACCTGGCGGCGCATGGAGTCGTGCTCCGCACGCCGAAGGTGGCGTTCGCGCACCCGCTGGACGGCGGACGGGCGGCGGCCGTGGCGGGATCGGTGGAGCAGACCGCGGGCGGGCTCGGGCGTGACGGCGGCGCCTACCGGCGCCTGCTGGGGCCGCTGGTGCGCGACGCGGAACTGACCGTGCCCACCATCCTCGCGCCGTTGCGGTCCGTTCCCCGGCACCCGCTCGCCATGGCCCGGTTCGGGGTGCGCGGCATCCTCCCAGCCGCCCTGCTGGCACGCCGTTTCCACACCGAGGAAGCCCGGGCGCTGCTGGCCGGGGTCTCCGCGCACGCCATGCGGCCGCTCAGCTCGCCGGTCACCGGGGCTTTCGGGCTGCTGCTCACGATGACGGCCCACAGCGTGGGCTGGCCGGTGGTGGAGGGAGGCAGCGCCCGGATCACCGACGCGCTGGTGGCCGAACTGACCTCGCTCGGGGGCCGGGTCGAGACCGGCCGCTGGGTCCGCTCGCTCGGCGACCTTCCGCCCGCGCGGGCGGTGCTGCTCGATGTCACCGCCCGGCAGCTGGCCGCCATCGCCGGTGACCGGCTTCCCGCTGGGTACCGCCGCTCGCTGGAGAGTTTCCGGTACGGGCCCGGGGTGTGCAAGGTGGACTGGGCGCTGTCAGGCCCGGTGCCGTGGCAGGCACCGGCCTGCCGGGAGGCGGGCACCGTGCACCTGGGGGGGACGCTGGCGGAAGTGGCCCACGGCGAGTCGGAGGTGGCCGCCGGCCGGCTCCCGGACCGCCCGTACTGCATCGTCGCCCAGCCCGGCGTGGTGGACCCGACCCGCGCCCCGGCCGGGTCGGCCACCCTCTGGGCGTACTGCCACGTGCCAGCGGGCTCTGGGGAGGACGCGTCCGGCCTGATCGAAGCGCAAATCGAGCGGTTCGCACCGGGTTTCCGTGACCTCATTTCGGCCAAAACGGTTCGCACCGCAGTAGACATGGAACGCCACAACCCGAACTACGTGGGCGGTGACATCAACAGCGGAGCGGGGACACTGCTCCAGACCGTGTTCCGCCCCACCCCGCGGTGGAACCCCTACCGGACGCCCATCGCCGGGGTTTACGTCGTCCACCCCGCCCGGCGGCGGGGTGCACGGCATGTGCGGCGAAACGGCAGCCCGGGCCGCCCTCGCGGACCTCGGCGTGCATCCGTCCGTGGAGTGACCGCTGGGGCTGAGCGCGGGCGAGCCGGTGCTTGCTGGGGCGGCTGGTGTTGCCGTGGCGGCGTTACGAGGCTGGCTGTTCGGCGTCGGCGATGGCGGAGTTGACCTCGGCGGTGCGGGCGGCCAGTTCGGTCTCGTACTTCTTGCGGTCGACTTCCTCGGCGATCTCCTCGTCCTGGCGCATCAGCGACTCCAGATCGGTGCTGGCGGCGTCGAGCACACCGAGGTCGGCGTACGCCCGCTGCACCTTGGGCCCCCACAGCCCGATGTCCTTGACGCACGGGACGATCCGGCTGAACAGCAGCGCCCGGAACGCCTGCTGCACCGGTGAGTTCTCGGTGAACTCCAGGCACTCGGCCACGTCGAAGCCCATCCGCTCCCACACCTCCTGCGCCCGGAACCGGTTGCGCATGAGGTAGCAGCCTTCCACCACGAACTCCTCGCGGTCGGCGCGCTCAGCGGAGGTCAGCTCCTTGTAATAGTCGCGCAGCGCCAGGCGGCCAAACGCCACGTGCCGGGCCTCATCCTGCATCACGTAGGCGAGCAGTTGCTTGACCAGGTCGTTTTGCGCCAGATCCCGGTGCACGCCAAACGCCGCCAGGGCGAGCCCTTCGATGAGAACCTGCATGCCGAGGTACGGCAGATCCCAGCGGGAGTCGTTCAGCGCGTCGGCGAGCAGCTTGGCCAGATCGGTGTTAATGGGGTAGTACAGGCCGATCTTGTCGCGGATGAAGCGCTGGTATAGCTCGACGTGGCGGGCCTCATCCATGGTCTGGGTCGCGGCGTAGAACTTCGAGTCCATGTCGGGCACCGACTCGACGATCCGGGCCGCCACCGTGAGCGCGCCCTGCTCGCCGTGCAGGAACTGGCTGAACAGCCAGGCGGAAAGGTGGAGCCCGAGTTCGTCGCGTTCTGCCTCGTTGAGGAGGTTCCACTGGCGTGAGCCATAGATGGGGTTCAGGTCGTCCGGGGTCCCCATGACATTGAAGGGATTCACCGGCAGTTCCCACTCGATGCGCTTGGTGGCGTCCCACTGCTTGTCTTTGCCCCGCTGGTACAGGTCGAGCAGCCTGCCACGGCCGTCGTCGTACTCCCAGCTGAAGCGGGTCGCACCGGCCGCGGGAACGTCCCAGGTGCCGGGCTCGACGGGGGTTGCGTAATGGTCGTACGTGCTCACGGCGACTCCCCTGAGTGACGTACTCACATATTACTGGCTAGTACCCCAGGACTCCAGGGAGCGTGGCCGGACATGGCTGGAAGCTGCGGCCGTCCCGCGGGCCCGCGGGCGTACCCACGGGCCGGAGACCAGTTCCTGGGCAGGGAAGGACTGGCAGCGGCTACCGGCAGACCGGGGGCTCGTGGTCCGCGTGGCTGGCGGGTTCGAGCTGGAATGTGCAGTGGGCGACGTCGAAGTGACCGCGCAGGCATTCCTGGAGTGCGTCCAGCATTGCCGCGCTGCGGCCGTCGGCCAGGGCCGCTGAATCGACCACCACGTGCGCGGACAGCACCGGCAGTCCGGAGGTGATCGTCCAGGCGTGCAGGTCATGTACGCCCTGGACCCCCGCCAGCGCGGTCATGTGGGCGCGAACCTCGGTGAGGTCGATGCTGCGCGGGCTCGCCTCCAGCAGCACATCCACCGCGTCCCGCAGCAGCCGCCAGGTCCGCGGCAGGATGAGAGCCGCCACGGTCAGGGATGCGACCGGGTCAGCCAGGACTGACCCGGTCGTGGCGACCACGGTGCCCGTCACGATCACCGCGGCGGCGCCGAAGGTGTCGGAGGCCACCTCAAGGAACGCGCCACGCACGTTCAAGCTCTCGGCAGCCCCGTGGTGGAGGAGCGCCAGCGACATGCCGTTCCCGGCGAGCGCGGCGACGCCGAAGATGATCATTATGCCGGGGCCGACCTCGGGTGGGCCGGAGAGCCGCCGGATGCCCTCGCCTATGATCACCGTGGTCATGGCCAGCAGCAGGAGAGCGTTGGCCATCGCCGCGAGGATCTCGGTGCGCGCGTAGCCGAACGTGCGCCGGCCGGTGGCGGGCCGCGCGGCCATGAAAACGGCGAGCAGGGACAGGCCGACTCCCGCGGCGTCGGCGGTCATGTGGGCAGCGTCCGCCAGCAGCACCAGAGATCCGCTGATCAGCCCACCGGCCACTTCGGCGGCGGCGATCGCGACGGTAATCACCATTACCAGGGCCAGTCGCCTGCGGTAATGGCCGGTGGTGGTCAGCGCGGGCCCTCCTCCCCGCTGGGCGTGGGTCCCGTTCCAGGCAAGAGCAGTTCGTAAGCGGGATTGATCATGACTGGGCCTTCCGCACGCAGCCCGACCGGTCCGCGGAAGCGGACACGGGACCCGCACGCGATCCCCGCGATGTGCGTCCTTCCGTAAAACAGCGCGGTCAGGTCCCCGGTCGAATCCGAGATCTCGACGGCGAGCACGGCGTTGCGCTCCACGGGGCGTATCTCTACCGAGTGGACGCGGCCCTCGACGGTGGTCCGGCCAGGCCCGCGGATTGATCCGATGGGATTAACCCCTGGAGATGGCGCTGGCCTGTCATAGCTGGGGTGATCCCCGGCCGCGGAAGGAACCGCAGGAGCGCCACTCTGCCTGGCCAGGCGCCCCCGCATCCGTTCACGCAGCCCGGCACCTGGAGTGGCGGGCGTTGCGGTCGCAGGTTCCGCCGCCACCGTCTTTTCCACCGTGCCATCTCCCGCCATTTTGGCGGCTTCGCGCTCCTGGATGGCCTCCAGCCGGCTACGGACGTCGAACGGGACGATGGTCGCGGCGGAATTCGGGATTCGGCTCACCGCGCTGGCAATTTTGTCCGCGGTCCGGTCATGCAAGAACCGGCCGAGCAGTGGCGAGTAGCTGCGCCGGGGGAGGACCGCGGTCACATGGGTGCCGGGATGCCCTGCCTCCGCGGTCACCAGGTCGGTGGCGGCCCGGGTGAGACGGCGGTCGGGGGCGTCGATGAAGTCGAGAACCACGCCTCTGTCCCCCCGCGTCCACTCTTCGCGCAGCTCATCTGCCTTGGCGGTGTCGATGACGAAGTGCACGGCGCGCAGCGTCGTCGGCCGCAGGCTGCGCGCGTACCGAAGCGCCGCCAGTGTTGCCAGGTCGAAGCTGTCCACCAGCAGGAACACCGTGCGCCTGGGATAGTTCGGCACGTCGGGTGGCTTGGGCCGGCCCCCGATCCTTTCCAGGACGCGGGACTCCATCGTGTACTCCTGGTTCAGCCGGATCAGCGCGAACACCAGGATCGGGAACAGCACCACAACTAGCCAGGCGCCCTCGGTGAACTTGACGATGGCAAAGATCGCGACAACGATCGCCGTCAGGGAACCGGCCGCGGCATTGGTTGCCAGCTTGCGCCGCCAGCCAGGTTCTTTGCGCCTGTGATGATACCGGGCCATCCCGAAGCCGGCCATGGTGAATGCCGTGAACACGCCGATGGCGTAAAGCGGCACCAGGTTGTTCACGTTCGACCCGCGGATGATCAGCAGGGATATCGAGACAATGGTCAGGCCGACGATCGCGTTGGAAAACACCAGGCGGTGGCCCCGCTTCAGCAGCCAGCGGGGCAGGAAAGCGTCCCCCGCCACGTAGCTCGCCAGGAATGGGAAGCCGTTGAAGCTGGTGTTGCCACCGGTGAAGAGGATGAGCGCGGTGGCTGCCTGAACGACCAGGAACATGGACTGGCCGACTATCGTGTGCCCAAATATGACCTTGGCTTCTTGCGCCAGAACCGTCGGGTACCCGTCTTTGAATGGGGTCGCATGGGTTTCGTACGCGAGCCACGAAATCCCCGCCACCAGGAATCCCAGGATGCAGCCTTCTGTCACCAGCACGCGGCGAGCGTTGATCCCCTCGGGAGGCCGGAACGCGCCGACCGCGTCGGATACGGCCTCGATCCCTGTCAGCGACGCTCCGCCATTCGCGAACGCGCGGAGCAGCGTGAAGATCATCAGGAAGGTGAACACGCCGGAGGTGCCACTGCCTATTTCGTACGTTGGATGGTGCAGCGTCCCGAGCGCGTGCGGATCCAGCCGGGGAAGGTCGCCTAGCACCTCGCGGAGGAGGCCGACGACGATCATCAAGCTGACCGACCCGGCGAAAAGAAACGTTGGCACGGCAAATGTGCGCCCGGCCTCGCGGATCCCGCGCAGGTTGCCGTAGCACATGAGGAGGACGACGCCGATCGCGATCTCCAGGCTGAACCTTCCAAGAGCCGGGAACACCGAGACCACGGCGGCTGTGCCGGCCGCGGTCTGGATAGCCACCGTGACCACATAGTCGATGAGCAGAGCGACGGCCGCGACCTGGGCAATCTTCGGCCCGAAGTTCTCCCGTGCCACGACGTAGGAGCCGGCGGGGCGGATGTAGACCATCACTACCTCGCGGTAGGACAGCACGACGAGTGCCATCACCACCAAGATGACCAGCGTCATCGGAAGGATGAGGGTGAAGGCGGCCAGCCCAGCCATCGGCAGCAGCGCGATAAGAATTTCCTCTGTGCCGTAGGCCGATGAGGAGATACCGTCTGGCGAAAGGACCCCCAGTGCGAGCGGTTTCGACAGCCGTTGGTGGCGAAGCTGTTCGTTGACCATGGGAGGGCCGAGCAGGCGGCGCTTCACGGTGTACCAGAAGGTCTCGGGAGACCGGCCACTCCCGCCGAGAAAACCGACTGCGTTACGTATTGCCACGTCCGTGTGTCCTGTCGATCGTCGTCCCGTCGTGGCCTTCATACCATCGTCGCCCGACAGCCTGGACCGTCAGGGCAGGATGGCGGCTCGGCCGGATGCGAACGGCTGGGATGTGATTCATGAGATACCAGGACGTTTTGCCCAAGGCAAGACGGTAGCACCGGGCATCGTCCCAGGTGCAGGGCAGGTTCCTACGCTGCGGCCCGCTGACGGCTCCGGCGGGCCCGCTCCGGGGCCATGGAGCCCGGCGCAATCACCGGGAGTCTTCCCCGCGTGGGCTGGATTCCGTGCCAGGAGAGAGGAGCTCGTAGGCGGGGTTGACCATCACCGGGCCGTCCGCGCGCAGCCCGACCGATCCACGGAAGCGGAGGCGGGACCCGCACACGATGCCCGGGATATGTGTTCTCCCGTAGAACAGTGCGGTCAGGTCGCCGGAGGAATCAGAGATCTCGACGGCGAGCACGGCGTTGCGCTCCACTGGGCGTATCTCCACCAAGTGAACCCGTCCCTCGACCGTGGTCCGGCCCGGTCCCTGGATCGAGCCGATGGGATTGACGCCGGGGGAAGGGGCGGGCCTGTCGTAACTTGGGTGGTCCCCAGCCGGGGCCCTGCCACCAGTGCCGCCCCGCTGCCCGGCGATGCGGTCCCGCAACCGTCCGCGCGGCCTCGCGCCCAGGGGTTCCGCCGTGACGGGCGGTTCACCCACCTTCGCTGGTGCTCCCGCCGGACTCGCGGCCGGTTCCGCGGCTACGGGCGTCCTCTCCTTGGCCTGTTTCTCTGTGCTGGCGACATGGCGCTCATTCAGCACCTCAAGCCGGCTCCTGACATCGAACGGAATGATGGTGGCGGCGGAGCGCGGGATCCTGCTCACCGCGCTGGCGATCTTGTCGGCAGTCCGGTCGTGCAGGAGCCGCCCGAGCAGCGGCGAGTAGCTGCGCCGGGGAAGGACTACAGTGACATGCGTTCCTGGATGTGCCGCCTCCGCGCTAACCAGTTCGGTGGCGGCCCTGGTGAGCCGCCGGTCGGGGGCGTCGATGAAGTCGAGAACCACCCCCCGGTCCCCCCGTGTCCATTCTTCGCGCAGCGCGTCTGCCTTGGCGGTGTCGATGACGAAGTGCACCGCGCGCAGCGTCGTCGGCCGCTGGCTGCGTGCGTACCGGAGCGCCGCCAGCGTCGCCAGGTCGAAGCTGTCCACCAGCAGGAACACCGTGCGCCGCGGAAAGTTCGGCACGTCGGGGGGCTTGGGGCGGCCCCCGATCCGCTCCAGGACACGGGACTCCAGCGTGTACTCGCGGTTCAGCCGGATGAACGCGAACACCATGACCGGAAAGACCACCACGACCAGCCAGGCGCCCTCGGTGAACTTCGCGACAGCGAAGATCACAACGACGAGCGCGGTGTAAATCCCCCCGGTCAGGTTGATGACCCGCCGCCGCCGCCAGCCCTGCTCCCTGGTCCGGCGGTGGTACCTTGCCATGCCGAAGCCGGCCATGGAGAAGCCGGTGAACACGCCGATCGCGTAGAACGGGACCAGGCTGTTGGTGTTGGCGCCGACCACGAGCAGCAAGGAGAGCGCCAGCACGGTCAGCACGATGATCCCGTTCGAGAAAACCAGCCGGTGGCCGCGCTTGGACAGCCAGCGGGGCAGGAACGAGTCTTCCGCGACAAAGCTGGTAAGGAAGGGAAAGCCGCTGAAGCTTGTGTTGCCACCGGTGAACAAGATCGAGATGGCGCCCGCCTGGACGAGGAAGAACAGCGCCTGGCCCAGGAAGGAGGGGCCGAAGATGATCTTGGCTTCCTGGGAGAGCACAGTCGGGACGCCGCTCGTGTACGGAATCGCGTGGGTGACCTTTGCCAGCCAGGAGATCCCGGCGATCAGGGATGCGACGATGGCGCCCTGAAGTACCAGAATCTGGCGGGCGTTGCGGCCCTCCGGCGGGCGGAGCGCGCTGACGGCGTTCGACACCGCCTCGATCCCGGTCAGCGAGGACCCGCCGTTCGCGTAGGACTTCGCCAGCACGAAGATGGCCCAGAAGGCGAACAGGGGGCTTCCGTGCCCGACGGCGACCGTGTGCGCCCCCCACGTAACGTGCGGCAGCCCGCCGAACGCCTCACGGAACAGGCCGACGACGATCATCAAGCCCACCGACCCCGTGAACAGGTAGGTCGGCAGCGCGAACGTCTTGCCGTTCTCCCTGACCCCGAGCAGGTTCACGTAGCACATGACGAGGGTGGCCGTGACGGAGATGATCAGTAGCATCCTCGTCTCGCCCAGCGGCTTGGCCAGCGCCGGGAACGCTGAAAGTATCGCGGCGCTCCCGGCGGCCGTCTGCACCGCGACGGTGACCACGTAGTCCACCATCAGCGCCACAGCGGCCACCTGGGCGATACGCGGGCCGAAGTTCTCGCGTGCCACCACATACGAGCCGCCAGCCCGGGTGTACACCGACACCACCTCGCGGTAGGACAGCACCACGAGCGCGACACCGAGCAGGATCACTCCCGTCACGGGCAGCAGCAGCGTGAACGCCGCCATGCCGAAAAGCGGCAGCAGTTCGTGCAGGATCAGCTCGGAGCCGTAGTTCGCCGACGAGATCCCGTCACAAGACAGCACGCCGAGGCCGAGCGGCTTGGACAACCGCTCCACGCGGAGCCGGTCGTTCACCAAAGGCGGACCGAGCAGCCTGCACTTCACCGAGTACCAGAACGTCTCCGGCAGGCGGTCCACGCGATCCGGTCCATCCGAGCTGACCGCACTCCGCGCGGGCACCTGCGGGCTCTCCATGTCCCCCGCCA
>WNGG01004842.1_pt1 | contig 15022 bp, 10 predicted proteins | sample 5400661 | NCBI WGS metagenome assembly WNGG01 (sample SAMN13153372, study PRJNA577476) | soil metagenome | isolation source: 100 cm soil or saprolite under Garry oak tree replicate 1 | place: USA:California | collected 2016-06-15
CGCAGGACGCCGTCACCCGCCGCCAGCGGCAGCGTCCCCAGGTTCGTTTCGATCGGACAGGTGCTGACCACCGGGAGCACACCGTCCTGGAATTCGACGTCGATGCCCCAGCCCATCCGGCCGCCGAGCTCCGACTGGGGCCCGAAGCCGATTCGGGCGCCGAGGAAGTCGCAGGAGGAGGTCGACTGGAGGACCGCCGACAGAACGAGCGGGTCGCCGGTATCGGGAGACGCGGGTGCCATGGAAAAGCTCTGGATGGAGACGGAGGCCCGGGCTTCGGCGCAGGCAAAAAGCGACACGACAAGGAAGGTCGCCCACCCTCCACGAGATCGTTCGCGCGCGCGGTGCATCGGGCGCCCCCGCTTCCTGCCGTCTGCGATGCTCTGTATATACCGCTCCGGGTGCTTACGGTCAACCGGGGATCGATCCGGGACTCACTGTCCGGGGCCGCGCGGGATGAGGGGCAGGACGACCCGCGAGGGGTGGATCGCGTCGTGCAGGATCGTCTGGCGGGCGACGATCACGCGGCTCGACGCGCCGAACGGGTCGCCGGTGTTCGGATTGCGATCGAACGAGGGGAAACGGCTGCTGGTCACTTGCAGCCGGATGCGGTGGCCTTTCTTGAAGACGTTGCTGGTCACCATCTGGCCGATGACGAACTCGGTCGGCTCGTTCGGCGTCAGGAGCTCGGGCGCCGACTCCGACTTGCGGTAGCGGGCGCGCAGGAAGCCGGCCTCGTTCGGCGCGAGGTTGTAGGCGCGGCCGTCGGGATAGACGTCGCAGAGCATCACGGCGTAATCGGTGTCGACGGCGCTCGACGCCGCCCACACGTCCACGGTGATCGGACCGGTCACCTCGACGTCTTCCGCGAGCGGCTCGGTGGTGTAGACGAGCATGTCCTGGCGCGACTGCATCTTCGAATGGTCGTACGGTCCCATCTTCTCGAAGTTCTCCACGACGACGGGTCGATGGGGATCGTAAACGTACCGATCGGGCGGCTCCTCGGCTCCTGCGGCCGCGGCGGCCGGTGCGGCGGTCGACAGCGAACCGTCACCCGCGGCGGTGTTGGCGCGTCCGCCGCTGTGCAGGTAGTACGGCACGTACAGCGTGCGCTTGAGCGGCCATTCGTTCTCGGCGCGCCAGACGTTGTCGCCCATCACGAAGATGCGCACCGGCGGCCCTTCGTCCACACCGTTCCTGATCTCCTTCAGCCAGCGGTCGTGCCACTTGATCACCAGAGAGTAGTAGTCGAACGTCATGTTCGGCCCGAAATCGATCTCCCCCACCTTGGTCTCGTATTCCGTCGGATCCCCGTGGTCCCAGGGGCCCAGGATGAGCCTCTGGCCGCGCCGGGCCAGATCGGTCGCGCCCTTCTCCCGCATGCCGTTGTAATTGGCGATCGCCCCGAGCGGGCCGTAGTTGCTGTCGTACCAGGCGGAGAAGTTGAGCGCCGGTGTTGTGACCTTCGGGTGGGCCCGGGTCACGTCGGCGAAGTCCCAGTAGGGCCCGTCGTCCGGGTGCTCGAGCCACTCGTAGTACCAAGGCGCGACCTCCTTCAGGACGGGAAACTCGCGCAGGGGCAGGTAGTTCTCCCACTGCCACTTGAGGCGGTCCCACTCCGCCTGAGCCTCCTTCTCAGTCACGGCACCGCGCAGCCCCTTGCGCTGCCTGACGTCGGGGGCGATGTTCAGGAGGATCCAGCGCATCCAGTCATGATTGAACCCGCCGCCGAAGAAAAAGAAGTGCCGGCCCGTGTCGAACGTCATCGCCGGGAAAATCGACACGAGGTGCGGCGGGGCCTCCATCGCAGCGAGCCACTGCACGGCCCCCGGATACGACAGCCCGAACGTGCCGACGCGGCCGTTGCTCCATGCCTGCGCGGCCGCCCACTCGATCGTGTCGTAACCGTCGTGGCCCTCCTGCTGGTACGGGCGGAACTCGCCGTCCGAATGGAACCGTCCGCGCACGTCCTGCACGACGACCGCGTACCCGGCCCGCGCCGCTCTCACGATGGTCGGCTCGTACCCCGACTCCACGAGAGCGTCCTTGCCGTAGGGCGTTCGGTAGACCAGCGTCGGGAACCTCCCGGGCGCCGCCGGTCGGTAGATGTCGGCGCGCAGGACGACCCCGTCGCGCATCGGCACCGCGGTGTTCCTCTCCACGGTCATGTTGGCGAAGTAGGGCTGCTGCACGAGGGCGCCCGTCGGCGCGGCCGGGCCGGGCGGTCCGGCATTCGCCGTGTCCGCCGCACCGCCGCCGGTCAGGTGCGCGGGGCGCTCGGCGCGGCAGGCCGTCGAGGCCACGAGCAGGGCAACGGCGGAAAGCCGGAGCAAGAGTTCCGTCCGGGGCATGGAGGCGGACTGTACCATCCGGTCGAGGGGTCGATCAACCGTGCCGACGCCGGACCATTACAAAATCGCCATCGGCGGAAGCGGCCGGGGGCGCGGGTTACACGTGGGCTTCCTCTCGAAGGCCCGGAAATTCGGGCCCTTACAGGGGTGGACGGGCTGATCACCCTCCATCATATTAATAGGGAGGATTGCCTCATGCACGGACGCATCGGAAGCCGGTTTCCCTTGCCCCTGCTTGTGGCGGCGGGAGCGCTCCTGCTGCCCTGTTGCGGGGGGCGCGCCGCGTCGCGCGCGGTGACTTCGGCGGAGCCTCCACCGGTCGCCGAGTGGGAACACCCCTCGAGACTGGGCGGGGCCGAGCCCGCGGTGCGTCTCGACCGCCCCCGCGCCTCCCTGCCACCGGCCGAGCCGGAGGGGTGCTCGGAGGATTGCGACGAGGCGGGGGGTGCTTCGACCGCGGCCGGTGTGCGTGTCAGCCTGCAACCCGGCATGACGTTGTACTCGCTGTCGCGGGCATACGAGGTGCCGCTCCAGACGATTCTGCGCGCCAACGGCATCCGTGACCCGACAACCATCCGCGCCGGCACCGAAATCTACATACCGGCTCCGGCGCGACCGGGCGGGGCGCCGGCCGCTCCCCCCGTGGCGGCCCCCGTCCCGCGGCAGAAGCCGATGTCGGAGGACGCTTCGGCCCCTTCCGAGATGAGCATCGCCTGGCCTCTGGACGGCCTGATCACGGGGGCCTTCGGCCAGCGCGGACGGCACCATCACCACGACGGCATCGACATCGACGGTGTCCGAGGCGAGGACGTCCGCGCCGTCGCCCCGGGGATCGTGGTGCACTCGGGCAGCGAGGGGAAGTACGGCAAGACGGTGGTGATCGATCACGGCAACGGCGTGACCACGCTGTACGCCCACGCCAGCCGGCTCTTGGTGCGCGAAGGGGACGAAGTCGAGCAGGGCCAGACGATCGCAGAGGTCGGCGCCACCGGGAACGCCCGCGGCACGCACCTGCACTTTGAAGTGCGACGCGACGGCCGCCCGGTCGATCCGATCCCCTACCTGAAGCCGGGGATGATGGGGGCCGACCGCTAATCCATCTTCCGCCCGTGCTCGGTCGAGCGCGCCAGGGTCTCGAAATAATCGCACGCCGCCCGCGCGACCTCGCCGATGAACTCCTCGCCCGCCCTATCATCCTGAAGATAGGCGGTCATCACCGAAATGACGAACGGCCGCGCGGCGTCCGCGGAGCGGCCCGCGACGAAGACGATCCCCGAGTCGCAGCGCAGCCCGTCCAGATCCCCGTCCTTGTCGGCCGCCGGGACACCCGGCGGCAGCCCTCTTTTGATCGGAGTCTTTTCGTTCCGCTTCATGATCTCGATCGCCCTGCGGGTGTTCCCGGCGTTCAGGATCTCGCCTCGGTACAGCCGCTCGAGCAGCCCGGCCATCTCGCGCGGTGTCGTGACGTTCTCGCGCCCGGCCCGCGCCGCCTCGAGGTCCATCATCCTGCGTCGCAGGAGCGTCTCCTTCATCCCCCAGGCGTCGAGACGTCTTTGCACAGTGTCCATGCCGACGAGATCGATGAGGACGTTCGTGGCATAGTTGTCGGAGAAGTCCATCATCAGGACGGCGAGATGATCGGCCGACAGGACCGGGTACGGCTCCGACCACTTCTCCAGCACGCCGCCCCCTTCCACGCGCGTCTTCGGGTCGATCGGCACCGGGCGCGCCAGGTCGAGCCTTCCTTCCTCCGATCGCTTGAGAAGATCGAGGAAGATCGGCAGCTTGATGGTCGAGGCGGCGGGGAACACGGCGCCGGCGTCCTTCTCGAACGCTTCACCGCCGGCGAGATCGCGGATGACGTATCCCGAGGCCCCCTGCAGCCCGGAGACGAGGCGGGCGAGCCTCTCTTCGATCCTGCGGCGAAATTCGGCGCGTTTCGGCTCGGGTGTCGAGGGTGCGGGGTGCTGAGGCCGCGCCGTCCCGGCGGCATCGACCAGACCTGGACAGGCGGCCAGGACGAGCAGGGCCCCGGCCAGGGACCGTCTCACGGGCAGGAGCCGGGGAGGAGGCTCACGGGCGGATCACCGCTCTTCGTCTCTTCGCCGGAGGGGCCGACAGCCGTGACGACGTAGCCGAACACATGGCCGACGGCGGGGGACGCCGGGTCCCCTCCCGTCCACTGCGGCGTGGGCGTGGTGAAGACGCAGGCGAACGATCCGCCGGGAACGCCGCGATAGACGCGGTACGAGACCACCGGGGCCATGGTGTCGAACGCAAGGTCCTCCCAGGTCCAGGCCGCGGGCAGGAGCAGGAGCGGCTGCCGGGTGTTGCGGCCCGCGACTTCGAGGTCGGACAACGGCGGCATGATCTTGAGAATCGTGCCCTTGCGGTCGACGAGGTACGGCTCCCCCTGCTGATCGACGCCGAAGCCGGTCAGGCTGTTCGTCAGGGTCGAGCCGGGGTCGATCTGCCCCGTCCAGTCGCGCGGATCGGTCGCGACACCGCCGACGACGCGCAACGAATGGATGAACCCCGAGCAGTAATCACCGTAGAAGTAGGCACCCGCCAGGTTCGGCATCAGGCAGCCGCGGTACACGAAGCCGCCGGTGATCGAGCAGCCGCTGCCGTGCCCGTACTCGGCGATCGGGTCGGTGAAGGAGGGGTCCTTGCAGGCCGGGACGCCGGCGCAGGAGGCGGGCGTCGGGTCGCAGTTGTTCGGCGTGCTGTTGTTGTAGCAGTGGTTCGCCTCCATCATCCGCCAGCCGAAGTTCTCTCCGCCGGCGCCGGGGCCCGGGACGTAGTCGATCTCCTCCCAGCAGTTCTGGCCCACGTCGGCGATGTACAGGTCCCCCGTCGCCTCGTCGAAGGCGGATCGCCAGGGGTTGCGCAGCCCGTACGCCCAGATCTCATCGCAGTCGCCGCCCGGGCCCGCGGCGAACGGATTGTCCGTCGGGATGCCGTAGACCGCGGCGGTCCCGCCGCAGTCGGGCGGCAGGCTGGACGGTGCGACACCGCGGACGTCGAGGCGCAGGAGCTTGCCGAGAAGGCTCGCCCGGTTCTGGCCGTTGCCGCAGGTGCCGTGCTGGTCGCCGGCCCCCCCGCCGTCCCCGGTGGAGATGTAGAGGTATCCGTCGGGACCGAACTGGAGCTGACCGCCGTTGTGATTGTCCTGCGGCTGCGAGAAGCGCAGGAGCCGCTGCTCGCTGTTGGGATCGGCGACATTCGGATCGCCCGACACCTGATAGCGCGCCACCACGCTGAACCACGGTCCGTTCAGCGGCCCCTCGGTGTAGTTCACGTAGAAGGAGCCCGTGGTGCCGTAGTCGGGATCGAACGCCAGACCCAGAAGACCCATCTCGTTGTGAATCGTGGAGGCCTGCACCTTCGCGCTGATGTCCAGGAAGGTCGAGATCGTGCCGGGCGGATCACCGCGCCTCTTGATGCGGATGAATCCGCCCTGCTCCACGATGAACAGCCGCGCAGTATCGCCCGGGGGGGAAGTCACCAGGAGCGGCCGCGCCGTGAGGCCGGTCGCGACCGGCACCGCCACCAGCACGGTGTTGGCGGCCGGTGTCACGCCCGCGCAGTCCAAGGCCGCTTCCGACCGCGGCGCCGCCAGCAGCAGGGAGGCCGCGGCGACGCAGGCGGCGGCCACCCGGATGACCGGAGGCAACGAACGTCCCACTCTCATGGCGTCCCTCCTCCCCGGGGCTCGTCGAAGGTCACGCGAGTCTCCGCGCCGCAGCCGTCCGGATCGCCGGCCGAGACGTCGAACAGGAGCGCAGTGCCGGGGCCCCAGGCGCCCGCCCCGACCAGGCGCCCCGCCTCGAACACATAACGATACCGCACGGGCGGTCCCGGTTCACGCGGCGCTCTTCCCGCCGCCCGGCCGGCGGGCCCGCCCGCGCCGGACAGGACGGACAGCCGCAGATCGCCGTAGGTCGTTTCGTCGAGGGGGGGGAGGTCGACCCCACCCGCCGCGCGGATCATCTCCCATTGCAGCGCCGCCGCGGCGGGATCGGGCCCCGAGACGAGCGCCGTCGCCTCACCGGGCGAGGGACCGATGCGCAGCTCGATGAGCGACGGGCCGGTCGCCGCCCGCACCTCGACCCGGGCCGGGAGCGCGGGCAGGAGGAGGCGCGCGCGCCTCGCGGCCCCGGGCGAGAACAGATCGTCGTCACCGCTCAGCACCAGACGATAGAGCCCGGGGGCTCCGTCCGCCGCACGCCCCGGCGCGTCGTTCGAACCCACGGACACGAGACGCGCGGCGAGATCCAGGTGCCTGCAGACCAGGAATCCGTCCGGGAGGAGAGCGATCGCCCCGTCCGGGCCGGTCACCTGCAAGTCGTACGGGCCGGGTGTGAAGCCGGCCGGCAGCGTGACGGCCAGGCCCGAGTCCGGGTTGGCCTGCGGCCCGGGGATCGCGGGGTTCGGCCTGATGATCCTCAGACCGTGACTCCCGTCGGCCACGAAGATCAGTCCGGACGCGGTCGCCGCGGCGGTCGCTATCCCCGGCGTATCGTAGGCGCCGGCGAGGATCGGCCGATCCGGGTCGCCGACGTCGATCTCCAGAAGACCGCTGAAGCCGTCCGCGACGTAAAGCCGGTCGCCCGCCAGCACGACCCCCTGCGCAGCACCAGGCGTGCTGACGTTCTGGACCAGGACGGGCGCCTCCCTGTCGCGGACGTCCAGGATCTGAAGACCGCGGTTGAGATCGGCGACGTAGGCGCGGCCGCCGCCGATCGCCACCCCGACCGCCCGGCCGGGCGTGTCGTACCGGCCGACGAGGCGCGGCGCCGCGGCGCTCACGTCGAAGATCTCCATCCCCATGAAATCGTCGGCGACGTAGGCATAACCGTCCGCGACGAACACGCCGCGCGCGCTTCCGGGCGTGTCGTACGTTCCGAGGAGCGCCGGGTGCCGGCCGTCGGACACGTCGACGACCTGGAGTCCGCGACTCCCGTCCGCGACGTAGGCCCGCCCGTCGGCGACGGCCACCGCCTGGGCGTCCCCCGGCGTGTCGAAAGTACCGAGAAGCGCCGGCGCCCCGGGGGAGCGCACGTCGACGATCGACAGCCCGGCGCCGCCCGCGGCGATGTATGCCGTGCCGTCCACGAGTGCTATCCCGTTCGCGGGTCCGCCCGTCAAAAGCGAGCCGAGCACCGACGGTGACGCCGCGTTCCGGACGTCGACGAGGACGAGCCCGCCAGCGCCGTCCGCCAGGGCGGCCAGGGACGAGGGGGCGTCGACCGCGACCCCCGTGACACCGCCCGGGACTCCCGCCGCGATCACCGGCGGCCCTTCGAGCGCCCCGGCGGATGCCGGCTGCACCGGATGCCGCAGATCGATTACCTGCACGCCGTTGATGATGTCGGCGACCACGGCACGCGTCCCGTCGACCGCCACCGCGAAGAAGTAGCCGGAATTCCCATACAGCCCCTGGCTCCCGACGACCCTCGGGCGGGCCGGGTCGGACGCGTCCACGATCTGCAGCCCGGACACACCGTCGGCGACGACCACGAGGCGGCCCGCGAGCGCGACCCCCGAGGCGCTGTCCGATGTCCGCGTCGTCCCGAGGAGCGTCGGCCGGCCGTCGTCGGCGATGTCGAAGACGAGCAGACCGGCGAGAGTGTCGGCGGCGTACAGACGCGACCCGTCCAGGGCCACCGAGACGACGGCGCTCGAAGGGGACGCGTACGTCCCGGCGACGGCCGGTGCGGAGGGATCGCCGACGTCCAGGACGAGCAGACCGCCCTCGCCGTCGGCGACGTAGGCGCGCGTGCCGATGACCTTCACGTCGCGCGCCGTGCCGGCGGTGTCGTAGACTCCGAGCAGGTGCGGCGAAGCGGGGTCCGTGACGTCGATGATCTTCAGTCCCTCCGCGCCGTCCGCCACGTAGGCGCGCGTTCCCTGGACGGCCAGGGCCTGCGGATCGACGAGAGAGTAGAACGTCCCCAGACGGCGCGGATCGTCCGGAGCCGCGATGTCGACGATGTGCAGCCCCCCCTCGAAGGTGTACGGGTTGAGGAACGGCACGTAGGCGACCGACCCCGCGACCACCACCCCGACGCCGCTGTCCCCGGTCTCGAACGCGCCGACGCGGGCGGGCGTCGTCAGGTCGGTCAGGTCCAGGATCTCGATGCCGCCGAGCTTCCGGGCGTGGCTGTAGAACGCGACGCAGGCATGGTCGCCGTGCACCTCCACGGCGCGCGCCCCCTCCGGCATGATGTAGGAGCCGAGGAGGAACGGCCCGCCGTCGAGCAGCGAGACACGCGACCCCGGGGCGAGTCCGTCCCCGGAGATCGACAGGAGGGTCGGCGCATCCGGGGCGCCGTGCGTGGGCGTGACCCCGGCGAGGAGGGCCGCATCCAGGCGGATCGAGGAAGCCGACGGGGCGGCCGTTCCGGACGGCCCCGCGAGCCGGACGAGCGCCACGGCCGCAAGGAGCGCGGCCAGGCGCTGTGGCACCGCTCTGCGCATGCTCTCTCTACGCGATCAGGTTCAGCTCGGCGAGACCGAGCGACGAGTATCCCGGGAAGACCGTGTCGGCGGCCGACGCCGACGCCCCCATGTGATCGCGCAGGATCTCCCAGAAGATGGCGCGGTAGTCGGTGCCCACCAGCAGGTACCGCCCCGAGTCCCCGAACATGACCCCCTTCGGCCAGGTCGACTCGTCGCAGTTGTAGACACCTCCTGTTACGTCGCCGCCGGCGACGAACAGGCACGAGGCGGCGGCGTGATCGGTGCCGACGCTGCCGTTCTCCTTGGACGTGCGCCCGAATTCCGACAGCGTCACCACCGCGGTGTCCTGCCAGACCGCCGCGTAGTTGCGCGGATCGACCGCCGCTCCCGACAGGACGACGTGCAGCGACCGCATGCCGTAGGCCAGCCAGGACAGGAGCGTGGCCTGCGTGCCCGCGGTCGAGCCCTGGCTGTTGTGCGTGTCGAAGCTCGACAGCTCGGTGCCGGCGACCCGCGTGCCGTTCTGGTTGGCCGCGTCGCTCTCCAGGAACGCCAGCGCGCAGATCTTGAGCGATTTGAAGAACGGGTAGCTGGTGGCCGCGAACTTCAGGCCGCCCGGTCCCGCGGGATCGGGAGGATTGGTCGCGTCGCTGACCGGGAAGAGAGAGTATCCGGTGTTGGGGTCTTTCGGGTCCCAGTGCAGCTGGTCCCACGAGCGGTACTCGTCCAGGGTGTCGATCAGCTTGACGCTGGTGTCGGTGAGCGCCGGACGGAACGGCTCGAGCCCCGTGAGGCTCGAGTACACGTTGCGCCAGGAGTTCATGAACTTGGAGCGCTTCGGATCCGGGAAGATGTAATCGAACGAGTCGGGGTTCGCCACGTTCACGAACCTTTCGTCCCCCCTCACGATCACCGGCGGCAGCGCCTGCACCGTAATGGCCGGGAGACGCACCCCCTGGTCGATGGCGCTCTGCACGATGTAGCGATACAGCCAGCCTTCGTAGGATTTCGGATCGGCCGGGTCGCCGTTCTCCCAGGTCCGCTGGTCGTCGAAATGCGACCGGCTGTTGTTCGGGAACCCCACGCGGTGCACCACGGCCAGGTTGTTGGCGTTGTAGATCTCCATCAGGTCGGCGAGGGCCGGGTGCAGGTGGGCGAAGCCGTTCAGGTCGAGCGACGCGGTCGGGGGGATGTACAGCGTCGGACGGTTGAGTGTGTTGTAGTCGACATCGCCCGCGGGAATGACCGTGTTCAGTCCGTCGTTGCCGCCGCGCAGGAAGATGAACAGCAGCCGTCTGTTGTTGAACGGCCCGGCCCCCATGGCGAAGCGGATCCACGGTCCCGGGAAGAGCGAGGCGATCGAGAATCCGCTCAGGGTCAGCCCGGCCCCCTTCAGGAACGACCGGCGCGAGCAGTCACAATCTTTCGTCGGGTCCATGCGTTCCTCCTACTGCTCGATGAACTGGGGGTAGCCGAGGAGAAAACCGGCGGTCTCGCGGATGCGCGCGTCGTTGTAGGGACTCACGGCGCCCGTGTCATCGGTGTTCAGGTAGTCGATCGCCGCCTGCCGCTCGGCGCCGGTCAGCGCCGATCCGAACATCGCCTCCGAGAGGAAGTCGACGATGGCCGGGGCGTTGTTGGGCGCCGGGGCGGTCGCGACGCCGTTGGCGTTGAGGAGCCCGATGACATCGTTGCCGAAGGCGGTGCCGGTGCGCGAGCCGAGGTCCAGCCCGAAATTCTGCCTCACCAGGAGGTTGTTGGTGTCGAGCCAGTCCCCGCCCAGCTCGGAGTAGCCGGTCGGGACCGGGTTCACGTGGAACACCTCCTGGAGCGGCGTCAGGTACAGTCTCGTGATGGTCGCTCCGTCGGTCTTGCCGCGCACCGTGCGCAGGGCCGAGGCGACCTGCTCGAACGGCGTCTTGATCTTCCGCCCCACGAAGTCGGGACTCTTGAACTCCTGCAGCGCCAGGACGGCCCGCAGCACCTCGCGCAGGTCGCCGACTCCGCGCGGGTTGGCCGGGCTGTTCCAGGCGGCCACGACGGTGTCGATCATCGACGACGGCGGGTCCTCGTCCACGAACCGCTGCAAGAGCTCCTTGGCGATGAAGCGCGCCGTGGAGGGGTGCGCGACGATGGCGTCGAGCGCCAGGTCGGCGTCGTTGATCCCGTTCGCCGGATTGGCCGACGTGTCCGGGATGACCGCCTGGTACGGCGTGCCGGCGAACAGGATCTTCTGGCCGGTGTCGTGCTGGTTGATGCGGAAATTGCGCACGAACTGTCCCGGCGGCTCGCTCGCGGTGCCGTAAGTGTTGCGCGGGATGCAGGCCGCCAGGGGATCGCCGGCGTCGGCGTCCGCCTTCTTGCAGACGTTCCAGCCGGTGAACACGCGCGCGAGGGCGACCACGTCCTGCTGCGTGTAGCCCCCGTCCACCCCCAGGGTGTGCAGCTCCATCAGCTCGCGGGCGAAGTTCTCGTTCGGGGCGCTCTTGACGTTGCTGTCGGTGTCGAGGAAGACGATCATGGCGGGGCTCATCGAGCTCGCCTCGACGATCTCCCGGAACGTGCCGTTGAACGCCAGGTCCCGGAGCGAGTTCTGGAGATCGAGATGGAATTTCGCCGACTCATAGAGACGCGTGGCCGGAAACAGCGTCTGGTAGAAGGAGAAGAAATCGAAGCTCTCGTGGTAGTCGGTGTTGAAGTGGTTGTCCCAGAACAGGGTGGCCTGCTGCTCGAGCTGGCGCCGGGCGTACACCGCGCGGACGAGGTCGAGCGCCTGCAGCTCCTGGATCGTGTCCGGCGGCACCAGGGTCGAGGAGCGGGTCACGAGATCGGTGTTGGTGGACTCGTCGATCGACGCCGGATTCAGCTGCTCGTCGATGTAGCCCTGCCGGCCCAGCGCCGTGAACCGGTCGCGCGTCCACTCGTCCCACCCGTACCCGAGGCGATCGAGGTAGTGGTGACGCATGATCCGGTCGCAGGAGCCGCGCAGAGGCCTGGGGGTGCCGCTCGTGTCGTTCCCCGGAGTCCCCTCGCCGTTCAGGTTCGACTCGGCGGTGACGAGATAGAAGTATCCGTGGCCGGCGGAGGGTTGCAGGGGGGTCGCGAACGACGTGCCGGCGATCTCGTCGCCGTGGCATTCCGCCCCGGTCCGGGACCGGAGCCAGGCGACCTCCCCCCGGTAGACGTTGTAGTCGTCCGCCCCGGCGACGGCGGTCCAGGTCAACTGGGAGTTCTGGTCGATCCGGTCGCCGGTGACCTCCCCCGGCGGGGCCGCGACCGCCGGACCGACCCCGGAGGCGAGGACGAGAAGCAGTGCGGGGAAAGACGAAACGGAGCGCTTCCGGTTCATGGCGTCCCTCCCTGGACAGGACCCGACGTCTCGGTTATGGGAGCTTCTTACCGCGCAAAAGGTTTATCGTCCACCAGTATTTTCCGGGAGCGCGTCGAAGTCCCCCTCGATCCCCAGTCCCGGTCGGTCGGTCAGGACCAGCCGCCCGGCCTGTACGAGCACCCCCCGGAACGGGTCGTCGGCGAGAAGCAGGTTGCCGTCGAGATCGGCGAAATCGACGAGCGGCGACAGGTGCGCCGCGGCGGTGATGCCGATCGACGTCTCGATCATGCAGCCGAGCATGACCTTCATGCCGAGGGAACGCGCGGCGTCGATCATACGCCGCGCCATGCGCAGACCACCCGACTTCTGCACCTTCACGTTGATCCCGTCGTAGGCCTGCGCCAGCGGCGCGATGTCGTCCACGGTCAGGACGGCCTCATCGGCGAGGATCGGCAGATCGACCCGGTCGCGGACGCGCTTCGCCCCTTCGAGGTCGGACGCCGGCAGCGGCTGCTCCACCAGGACGACACCCATCCCCGCCAGCCAGCGGATCATCTCGACGGCCAGGTCCGGATCGGTCCACGCCTCGTTCGCGTCCACGTACAACGGCCGCCCGGTCACGCGGCGAATCCCCTCGATGATCCGCCGGTCATCAGCCAGGCCGACCTTGATCTTGAAGATCTGGAATCCGGCCGCCTCGCGGACCTTCTCCTGCATGACCTCGACGTCGTCCAGGCCGATCGACATGGACGTGAGCGGCGCCTTGCCCGGGTCGGCCCCGAACCTGCGCCACAGAGGGACCCCCTCGCGCCGGCCGGCCCAGTCGTGCAGCGCGATGTCGATCGAGGCCTTCGCGGAGTTTCCGCCGGGCAGCGCCGCGTCGACCCGATCGAGGACCTCGTCCAGACGCGAGGGGTCTTCTTCGATGAGCGGGGCCAGGGTCTCGAGGGACTTCAGGACCGAGCCGGGGCTCTCGCCGTAGCGCGCATTGGGAGCCGCTTCTCCCAGCCCTTCGATATCGTCGTACCGCAGGCGGGTCAGGACGTTCGTCTTCACAGCGCTCGTCCCGCGCGCGATCGTCCAGGGACGGCGCAGGCCGAGCTCGATCGTCTTCCTCTCGAAGCGGACCGTTCCGCGGGTCGTGCGCACCTCCGTGAGGCCGCGTCAGCCCAGGATCGCCTCGAGCGCCCGCGCGGTGTCGGACAGATCGCCGAGCAGAGCGTCCGGCCGCAGGGATCGCAGGACAGGGGCCGGCGTCCAGCCGGTGCAGACCGCCACCGATCGGGCGCCGATCGATTTGCCGCACAGCACGTCATGCTCGCTGTCGCCCACGACGACGAGCTGGTTTCCCGCCACCTCCGGACCGACGTGCCGGCGCGCCCGCTCGAGCGCCAGGGCCGGCAGCCGGTAGCGGTCGGCGTCGTCGCTTCCGAAGCAGCTCAGCGAGAAATCGAAGTGCCCGGCGATCCCGAAGTGTCCGAGCTTCAGGCGGGCCCCCGGTTCGACGTTGCCGGTCAGAAGGGCCGTGCGCGCGCCGCCGCGCCTGGAGAGCGCATTCAGGAGATCCGTCACACCGGGCAGGAGGCGTGCCTTGTCCAGGCTCGGGGCCCCGGCGAAATACTTCAAATACAGCCGGATCGACTCCGGGATCGCCGTCCCCAGCTCCGCCTCGCCCAGTCCGTGACTCGAAAGGATGTCGCGGGCAATCTGGGGGTCGGTGCGCCCCGAGAACGAATAACCGTCGGGGTTGATCGGCCGGCCGGCGGCCTCGGTGAGGCCGCGGGCGAAGGCCGCGCGCGCCGCGCCCGCCATGGTCAGAAGGGTGCCGTCGATGTCGAACAGGACGATCGTGACGCCCCGGCCGTTGCCGGTCCCGCGACCGCCGACAGGCTCGCTCATGGTGGGTGGAGTCTAGCCTCTGGAAGCGTCCCGATCAATGCGCGTATGATACGGCCCGATCCTGTCCCTCTCGCCCGAGGAGACCCACATGAAGACTCTGTCCCGCTGGATCCCGATCGCCGTTCTCTCCGGAATAGCGCTCCTGCCTCCGCTCCAGGCCCAGGAGCAGGCACCGGCGCGGAGCGAGACGCTGTGCGCGCCCGGCGGCGTGACCCTCCCTTTCGCATCCGCGAGCCCGCGCTCCTGGAACACCTGGGTCTCGAGCACCGACCTCAAGGAGATGTACTGCCACGACGTGGCGGTGATCGAGTTCCGCTCCAGGGCGAAGAAGAACGCCCAGGGGGAGCTCGAGGTCACCTTCAAGGTCACGACCTTCACGAAGCCGGGCCATGACAAGCGGGTCGACGTGACGATCGAGGTCCTCGCCGCGGACCGGGTGGTGAAATCGACGACGATCGAAGGGATCGATGCCGAAGAAAAGAAGGAGGCTCACGGCACCGGCTACCTCGTCGTGCCCGTCGACCTGCTCCCGGCGGAGGGAGACGCCCGGCTGCGCGTGTCGCTCGAGGTGGTGGACCACTAGGAACGACGATCGAGCGGGCCCCGGGCACTCGTTCCGCCGGTCCGTTTGACCAGAGGCTGGACACGGACTGTACGATTTACGGGCACAGACTCGAAGGCCCTTGAGTCCATGGTTTAGCGGCATTCCCCGACGCCACGCCGGGTGGGGCTGTCGTCAGCCGCGACAGCGCGATTTTTGGGGGCCGCGACACGTCTTCCTCGATCGTTCGCTCGAAGTCCTTGCACCGTCGTGAATCCCGGCAAGGTCCCCACCGGACTCCCATCTGGCAGAAGGCTTGCACAGAGGGGACGCATGATGAACCGAAGCCGCGCCCTGACCCGATCGATCACCGCCATCATCCTCGTCCTCTTCACGGTCCTGTTCCCCCTCCCGGCCCAGGCGGGGTTGCTCGGC
>WNGG01004843.1_pt1 | contig 15021 bp, 16 predicted proteins | sample 5400661 | NCBI WGS metagenome assembly WNGG01 (sample SAMN13153372, study PRJNA577476) | soil metagenome | isolation source: 100 cm soil or saprolite under Garry oak tree replicate 1 | place: USA:California | collected 2016-06-15
AACAATGGCGAGGAATTCGGTAACCTCTTCTACGAAAACGGGAAAATCTACCTCGTCGGCATGTACGGCCATATTGGGTTCTACACCTTCGATGGAACCACATGGTCCACACTCCAACTGACGAACATTCCATCGTTAGGGCCCGGTGACCCATCCTTCTCCGTATCCTATGATAGGATACAAAACAAGTTCGTCATCTTCGTGACTAGCACAGACGGCACAAACGGGGGAATAATCTACCAATATTCTGGGGCTGCTGACTCGACCATCTACAACCGCATACCGATCGCAGTGCAAAATAGCATAGAATGGGCGACCACATCTCTTGAGACAATTATCACGCACGGACCAAGCGCGGGCGAGATAGGTTTCGCATGGACATACACAGCCAATCCCTACCAGATTTACACCTACCTGACATCAGATAAGCCGTGAAACGCTGAGCGGAGTCACATGGCGAGTGGGCGGCGGCCGCCTCCAGAGGCATCGGATGGTGCTGAGTTCAAGAACTCTGACATTGGCGTAGCACTCGCGTCGTTCGCGCACAGCGAGGGAAGAGCGCAGGAGACTTCTATTGTCTCTATCGAAGAATAGTGATCATAGGAGACTGTAGACTCATGGCTAGAGCATGCAGCCGTGAAATGGGCGGCCCGAGTCTACGTTCTGAGCGTCCCTACCAACGTTAGCACCAACGTTGGCGAAAATGTTGGTGAAAGTGTTGCCGTTCTCGGCTTTCCGGACGATCAGTTTCCCACCTCCGCAGCGAACTCGCAAAGGCAGCCCCCGTCCACGACTTGGGCCCCTAGAGATTCAATGGTAACGTGGTGGGCCCGCCCGGGTCCGCTACCACATGTGGACACTTTTTTGGGCCCAAGACCAGTAGGAAAGTTCAGGTTTTTGCGACGTGCCGACTCCGGCTTCCTCATGAGAATCTGGTGATCAGTCGTGGTCATGAGAAGGGTATCGCCGTTCTCGATTCCTATTGCCCTGAGGATCCTTTTCGTAATCTTAACCGTAGGTTATGGCCAACTTCCACTACTTTACTTCGAATTCTATTGGCAATTGTTGGCATCGGGTGGTCATGAGCGACACTTAACAGTCATTCTAGTCAAAGGTGCCGGGATGTCCGCAGAAGACATCAACGGGCGGGCTCTTTTCATTTGCCGAGTTTCACGTCCCTATGTCTCGTCTGGTTCAATGAGTGAGTTCTATGATCCTCACTGCTTCCACGCTGTCCTCTACCAGGTCATTAACGGTGACTCCTAAGACACCTTGTGGAGTGGTTGCTTACTCGTGAGACTCGGTGCCGTCCAGTCTCGGCTAACCAATCTCGTTGAACTTCTTAGGACAAATACAAGAGTCAGAGTGTTGAGGATGGCGTAGACGAGACTCGTGATGAAAAAGCCGTAGACGGAACTCATTTCAGGAAACGGATTTCCTGGTATGTTGAATACCCATCCTCCCAGAATGTTGGTGAACTCTAGTATCCCACAGATGATAACCGACTGAAGTAGCCTGCCCCTCATGAGAAGAGGAATCATGGCCCAGATCACATACCAGTCGTACAGTTCTCGCAACGGCAACAACCAGACTAGCAGGCCCAACAGCACAACGTCCACAGACGATAGAACACTGCTCTTAGCCCAGACATATCCCAGGCCAAGTAGGAAAAGCCCCGCAGTGGCTACAATCCAGATCACATTGATTGTTGACGTGGACAAGTCCAGGCTGAAGACCGCCGGCAAGACTCCGTAGAAGAGGTTCATGAGAGAAAAACTGAACGTCCCGCTGCCGAATCCTGTTGAAAGATTGTAGCCCAAGAACGAGGCGGCGTAGCCTGGAATCCAGAAAGGCAAGACCAAACCGATCACAAGTATCATCCCCGAGACGGTCAGGCTCGGTAGCACGCGAGCTAGTCCGTTTCGTCTCACCAACCAGACGAGTAGAAGAAGTAGAGCCAATAGCGGATGAACCTTGAATATTACCGAAACAGTCAACAACACCGTCCCGACAAAGTAACGACCGAGAACCAAGACTAGCAGCGCTGCAGCCATGATCAAACGGCCAAAAATGTCGGCGTGAAAGACCGAGTAAGGTAACAGACCGATCGGGGGAAGAAACAAGTACAGTCCAACAGGACCCAGGAGCCCAAGCCCAGAACATCTCTGGAACCTAAGCACAAGAAAAATCAGAAAGCCAACCAGCAGGTCAGCCACGAGCCCTGCTAGCCTTGTTTCAACGGACAACAACGCAGGGTTGCTCCCCGATTGCAGTCCACCTCCGCCCGCAATCCATAGTATTCCGCCAACCACTACGAAGAGGAAGGGCGGATATGGAGAATGCCACTGAGCCACCAAGTACGGGTCCCTGCCTTGCAAGAGCATGATGGATCTCGGAATATCAGAGTACAACAGGTCATCTCCACCGTTGGTTGCCGCAATGGCCATGTACTTTGCTGCCGCCCCTCCAGCTAGGAGGGCGATAAAGACAACGGAAGGAAAACGATCCAAGATCATGCTAAGCTTCCAGAGTGCCCAGTGAGCGCTCAACATGTCACGCGAGAGCATCCAGACGGTCGAGTTCGTCCAAGAACATTTTTAACAACTACGATCAAGTCCTAATTCTAGGCTGTCGCGTCATCAGAGGATTTGCAGCATGATGGACAAAGAGCGTGTATGTACAAGGAGCAGACAAATTGCAGCATCCAAAGTAATTCATTGACGCGTCAATGCGGTACATAATGGAGACACCTCGTCTTGGGTTTTATTCTGAGGATGTACTCTTCTGCTCAAATCCGCACGAAGAATGAACATCTGAACCCGGTCTGGTTAGAATACTGATGATTGGAATCTTCCTAAAGATGGAAGATGTAGGCGCGACCGGCTACGAGCAGACCGTTCGCGGTCTCGAAAATTGCACCCACAACCACAATGTCGCCTCTTATAGCGACTGACCAGCCAAACTCTCCAAACAGCTGCGGATTCTCGGAATTGGTTTGGCCAAGGAATCGTATGAGTTCAGGGGAGAGTTAGAGGACGATTTCTTCAACCATATCAGAGGAGTGCGATGGCTTGTCGCCTACGATTGGGGTGGTCGGAAACCAGTTAGAATGCCAGGATTCAGGAATACGATTCTGAGGGTGGACGAAGGTTCACCATTTTGGCGCCTAACCAAACTCCAGCTTGGGATCGGTCGTCGTATCCCCAAGAAGCTTCGGAACAAGGGCGTACGAAAGGAATTGGAACTGGGGAGAAAATATGGACCTGGCGGCGAAAGTGAGGAACACAAAAAGTTGAAGCGTTGGGTTCTTGAACACCCTGAGAGTGTCGTTCATAGTACCGTTCTGAGGCGGCATGAAGAGTACCGCTTCGAGTCTGGAGATAGGGCGGACATTGTATTTGACCTTCCGGCAAAGAAATACTGCCTCGTAGAAATCGAAACTGACTACCCAACGCCTGGAGCTCATCAGGCACTCAAGTATAGAACACTGAAATGTGCCGAGCTACGACTGGGCGGCTCGACGGCTTCCAGAAGATAGGGGTTTCTGTAGGAGATATGGAATCAGATTTGTGAGGAAGACGTTTCGCTAGGCACGCTCACTTCTTCTGAACACTGAGCTGACCGACAGCCAATTTTCCGTCCTTCGTTATGGGGTGGTGTGGCGGAGTTGCAACTTCTACAAATTCAAGTTCGCGTCGCCAGCGTCTCTTCTTGGTCCTCCCGCTAAAGCCCAAGTTCCTCTTTAACAAGTCACTGGCAACGGGCCTACTTGAGAGGTTCGATTTCCCCGCTCTAGTTGGAAACAGTCGCCGATTCGTTTCAAACGATACCGGCGAATTCCGGAATCTACCTCGAACGGTCGTACGGATCCAAAGTTGCCTCTGGAAGCTCATCCTCGTCGAGCCCGACCTTCCTTTGAATATCAGACGCCGGAAAAAAAGAAAAAAAGAAAAAAAGAAAGAAAGGGGTTGATTCCGTGTCAGTGTCATTTAGACATGATCAGTTTCCTTTCGAACTGCATGATGCCTCGCATGTAGCTATGGTAATGGAAGGCTCACTACTGTAAACGGAGCTGGTCCCGTAGCTTGTTACGATTGATGGGGAAGATGGGCCGGATGTCGATGCAGCGGGTGCGCCTGAAGATAGGGATACCGGACAGTTCTGATGGCAGACCCAGTAGTAGTCATCTAGAATAGCGCTTGTTGTTGAGGGCCCGTTCGTCCCCTGAATTGTCCAGAAGAAATCCGTGTTGGCCTTGTTCGGAGGCACCGCGCTGAGCGTCACGGTGACGCTTCCCCCTGCTGGCAGCAAAACGCTCGATGGACCAGTCACTGAACTGCCGCCTGAGGGGCTCGGTGGAATGTACGATAGGTTTACAGTTCCAGACCATGAACTCGTCGAGCTGATAGTAAGGCTCGAAGTGAGCTGTTCAGCGTAGGGACAACCATAGGAATTGCAGTATTCGTAAACTCTCGTTGGATTCAATGACATCCTAAAATCAGTGACTCCGACTGCAAAGGTTGTCGAATGCGATAGTGACCCAATGGTCCCTTGGACCGTTACCGTGTATGACCCGTCAGAACCGGAACATGACAGAGATGATGTTGCTGAAGTTCCTAGAGTGACGCTTGCAGGGTTCAGAGAACACGACAACCCAGTCGACGGAGAGACGGCGGAAGCCAGGTTGACTGTCCCGGCCAAGCCGCCAATGCTCGTAACAGTGATCGCTGATGTAGCGGGGTTGCCAGGCCCCACGAGTACTGAAGTAGGGGATGCGGAAATACTGAAGTCGGGTACCTGTACTTGGATCGTGACCGAGTGGGTCAGTTGGAACTGACTGTTGGCTCCTGTAATTGTTACGGAATAGGTTCCTGCCGGAGCGTTGGTCCCGACCGTTATACTGGCGGTCGAGGTGACCGTGCTAGACGATACAGTAGGGTTCGTGTTAGTGAACGAGACCGAGATGAAGGAGGGCGCAGACCAAGTCAGAGGAACGAGCCCATTGAAGCCATTAAAGCCGGTTAGGCTCAAAGTAGACGTTCCTATGTTGCCCTGATTCAAGCTTAGCGATGTGGGACTAGCTGACATGCTGAAGTCAGGCGAAGCACTCATGTCCCAAACGTGTAGCTCAGGACCAAAGCTGCCGTGGCCCGCGCTGCCCCCGCTACCTAGGCCGGGGCAGCTTCCGCTTGCCGGATAAAGCAAGAAGTTCAATTGCTGTGAGTCTGTCGAACTGAATGATACCGACGTGGAAGAGCCAGTAGATGAAGAGGTGGTGTAGCTCCAACTGACTGTGGCGGTCACTCCGCGGAAGCTCGCGTCTGCGGTCATGCCGACGCTGATGGAGCTACTCAGATCGTTTGAGGATGTAATTGATTGTGGCCCAGTGACTGGACATGTCAGAGACGACTGACCACCTGGAGAGTTAGGATTGAGGTACTCGGATGTAGGGATGTAGACGTAGGCGCCGTTTCCGTTTGGCGGAGGTGGGACTGGCCCTGAAAGGCCTACCTTTATGAGCCCCTGACTACAGCTCCAGCCTCCACCAGGACCATTGGCCTCGGATGAGCTACCGGCGCAGTAGTACGGTATCACGTAGTATGGATACGCGACGATCGTCGAGGAGAGTGGTGAGAAAGGCCCGAAGCTTGTCTGGAACGTGTTGGTCCAAGTGTTTTGAAAACCTGCAGTGACTACTGCCCCTCCGCTGAAGCTGAAGCTAGCGCTGGTCGACGTCGTGCTCGAGAACGTCAAGGATGCGAATCCGGTATTGCTGTATAACGCGGCTACTGGAACATTTCTTACGGCTCCCTGGTCCAGTTGAATGGTTATCGACTGGTGGCCGTTGCCGTTGGTTGTAACATCGCCTACCCACTGGCCCCAAGCAGGGTTGTCCGCCGCTTGACCCAGAACATTGCAGTTTGGAACATAACAACCGGTCACCCATGTCATGGGTGTGACACCGTTCACCGAAACAGGATAGGCCTGGTAAGGATTGATGCAATTGGTGTTGATAGGTTGAAAACTGAAGTAGCCGTTGCTATCGGTGGTAGTATCGACAGTGATTTCGAATCCGCCGCACTCGATAACGTAGACATTCAAACCAGAGACAGGATTACCGTTGGCGATGTTGACCACACACCCCTCTATCTCATAGTTGGCATTATTCAGGGGGCAAGAAGATGCATGAGCCGGTCGGGGAAGGATTGGCACCGAAAGGAGAGATACAGCAAGGATCAGAATCATGATAAGCTTCCTAATTTTTTCTTCCTCCAATCTTTTGGGAACTTGTGTCATCGCGCCCCTCCTCGGCGCTGTTGCCAAGCCAACACGCTTTTCACGAGTTTAAACGAGCCAGAAACTTGGTTCTAGAACTCAGTTCTAGAACTCGATTCCTTCTGTGTTAATGTGAATCTTCGAACTGATCTAGAACAATTGACTGATGGACGGCATAGAGGATTTCCTGCGGTTTCTATGCGATGGACGCTGGCATCGGATAAACGATCTCGCCTCACAGATGAGGTGGACCCTGACTAAGACCCGAAGGCTCGCCGAATTTCTATCGGAACATGGCCTCGTTCACTATCTAAGCCGAGATGATTCCGTAAAGATCGATCCCGAACTATTAGATCTGATGCGAGAGACGTAGCGTAAAAGTCCTCCAGCTCCTTCTCCACTTCCCGAAGAAGTCCCAGCAAACGAATTCCTCTGTCTGTCAAAACGTACATGTCCGTTTGGTTATCTGATTCAAGCCTCAGCAAGCCTTTCTTGACCAGAAATATCGAATATCTCTCAACGAGTTTGTGGCTGAGATTGGCCTTGAAGAGGATTCTGGTCTTTGAAGCACCGTCTGTAGCCAGCAAAAGAATCTCGTAGATTACCCGCGTCGCGTCCCTCCTTGAGTGGGAACTCAGCAGAGAAAATCCCTCGCGATACGCACACTCCACGGCTAGCTGTGGATATAACGGGTACGAACACAATTGAACACACACGAACCAATGTCCACATCAAACAAGACCCAAGACGCCTCCAGCGTTACGACCCATGGTACACAGACTTCCGCAAGACATAGCCGAGATCAACATATCAACACTTGTCGTACACGGAGACGCAGACCGCTCCCCTACAAGTGTGGAGCATAGTCGCACCAGACACGCATATTGTCTCTTTCCCCACAATAAGTGAATAGCTAAGGCTGCGCAATGCTTTCAACGAATAGATGTAGTATTCTATTAGCAGTTGACTTCCAATTTTTTGAAGGGAAGTGTTGTTCTAGGATAACCTTAAACAGGTTCCTCTTGCAGCCGTCGTCCGGACTCCGCCGAAAGGCAGAGCGCCTAGGAAAAGAAGATGAAAAAATCTACTATCAAAGATCTTAGAACAACATTAGTGGCAATAGTAATCGCAATACTCGCGTCTGCAACCGGAATATACGGGATTGGACTATCTCCCGTCCACGCCGCTTTCAGCACGCCTTTCAGCATATTTAACGCCCCTCCTACTTTCCATATCACATCGCTCGCTGCTATAGGGTCCGGTATCACCTACATCACGGTCCGACAGTTGGACTCTAATGGCAAGCTGCTTGCTATCAAATCAACCCCCTTCCCTTGCACCAATCCTGTCTGCCCCCCCCGCTCGGGGCAGAAGCCCTGCCCAAACACCTGACATACCCTACGCGCCTGGATTAGCCAAGTTGCACCTTGAGGCCGGCTCTTCCGACCCAAACCATTCCAGCCTAGTGGACGTACAGGATGCAGTATGCAACGCGACCCCCAATTGCACCTTGATCGGCAGTCCCCAGTCGCTGACACTCTCTCCTGGTTCTGGTCAGTTACTGATCCATGAGTATACCAGTGTTGATCTTGAGATGCAGGCGTTCCAGGCTGGAAGTATCGACATGGTTGACTGGCCAGTTCCCCAGTCATACTTGGCCACCTGGAGCAACTGCTCCAGCGCGTTTCCGATAGGGCCTAATTGCAACGAAAATGTGACGACTAACAAGTACGCCGCCCTCGATATGTTCCAGATAGACATGAACCAGAACGGGAGCAGGGTTGCTAGCCAGCTCAGCTTCCGTCAGGCCATGGGCTATCTGGTGGATCGTCAGAACATTTGCTCCCCAAGCCAAGCCGGTGGTTTCTGTTGCCCGATCGTTTCTGGAGCCTCTTGTCACCAGGAGGGATCCGCGTCGCCCCAATCCTTGGGCTATCCTGGTCCTTACGGTGACTACAACCCGACAAAGACGTTGCAGTTGCTCTACGAGGACGGATGGAGGTACAACCCGGCAGACGGCTTCCTCTATGGACCAGCCCTTCCGGGCGCAACAGGCCAACCAGCATGCAGCTCAACCATCACCGGTCAGACAGGCAACTTCTGCGTACGCCCGATCATCTTCATGATACGAAGCGATGACCCGCCCCGTCTAGGAGCAGGTCTGTCTATGGCTAGCATTATGCAGAATCTTCCGAATCAGTTCTGCAGCAAAGCAGGCGGCAACATCAACCCCATCCCACCATGCCCAGCAGGCTCAACCCTCACAACCGTCTGTCCAACAACACCATGCAAGCTCAGCACCAGTCTCAACGTCGCCGCGAAGCCAGCTCTAGCCAAGATATTCCAGCATGCTCCCTGGAACACGTGGGACCTCTACACCGGGGCTTGGAATGTGGACCTTCTCGCGGCTGAAGACCTACCTTTTCTCTATACGAGCGACTTTGCCCCTGCACCCGACTGTGGTCTCTGGCAGGGCGACTTCCCGCTGAACTATGGAGGCTTCTGCAACACAGCCTTCGACAATGCGGCTCACGCTATCTTAACCGCCTCCACCATATCTCAGGCTGACGCTGCCTCGATCAACGCCCAGGTCGTCGCTTGGGGTTACAGCGCCAGTACGGGCAAGATAACAGGGTTTGAACCCACGGTTCCGATGTATACTCACCTTGCCTACAAGGCTGGCTGGCTGCACGACATGGTCGGAGGGCTCTGCGTCTACGGTTCTGCCGTAGGTAGTACTGGCTGTCCAAGTCCAGCATTCGCAGAGAGGGCTTGTCGTCAGGGATTCATCAGCAACGAGGTTGGAACTGGCCTGGACAATTACGAGGCAATGGTCAGTATGTTCGACGACAACTGCTATGATAACACGGCGAAGCACGTTAGCTACCAGGGTAATCCCAATGCGACTCTCGACTGGGGATTCATCAACCCGATCCAGTTTCTGAGCATTATGCAGAGCACCTTCACTTGGGACGTTCAGGCGATGCAGTTCACCTATGACACCATGTTGGGACGCAACCCCGCGAATCCGGCCGAACTCGTACCCTTCCTCTGCACCGACTTTTCGACGGGAACCTACTTCAACACTCACACCGCCGCAAATGCAACCTACTACGCATGCCACGTACGCCCAGACCTCTTCTGGAGCGATGGCGTAACATTGACCGCCCAGGACATCGCATTCAGCACCGACTATATTGCAGAGAACCAGGCTCCAAACATCGCCCCCAACGTAGCCAACCTCTGCGGGCCCAACTTCGTAACTGGGACCCCGTTCTACTCGCCGACCAACTGCGGCAACGGCGTTCAAATAGTCAACAACGCTGACGGGTCTCAGACTATCGTCTTCTACTTCGACTCCATCAGCGCGCTCTTCCCACTAATTGTGGGTCTCGGTAACCCCATCATTCCAGAACACGTCTACTGCAACAGCTGGACACGCCCAGCAGCAGGACAGCTTGGCCCTGGAGTCAAAGCCACAGCCAACTGTCTCTTCCCTGACATGAGCCTGCTACCTGACAAGGCTGGACTCAGCGATGGATCATGCACCGACTGCCAAGCATTCCCAGGCAGCTATCCCAACGGAACAGCAGTACCGATACCCTCCTATCTGACCAGCTTAGGCTACGGTCCAACTGGCGCAACAAACTGCCTTCCAAATGGTTTCTCTCCCTGTATAATCCATAACTGGCAGACAGGCAGCGGACCCTTCATGATATCCAGCTGTGGCGGCGCAGGATGCGCTAGCACCATACTCTTGAAGGCGAACCCCTACTGGCATGACGGCATACGCATGGCAAGCCCAGGCACGGGAGATATTGCTGATCCCTCCGGACTACACGGCGGACTCGAGTTACAGCCGGACCTTAATAGGGATGAAAGTGTCAACGCCACAGACCTCGCAATCGCGCAAACTCAAGCTGCTTTGGCGGCCAACGCTGCTGACTGGCGCTTCAGCGCAGCGCTCAGGCAATCCCCAACGGGCACTGAGACCATTACGGTCTCAACCTCCGTGTGCGGAGTCGGTTGCACCACCCCGACAATAGTCGCCAGCTTTACGGGATGGCCTGGTACCCAGACAGACGTCTACATAATCCAGAAACTCGATCAGGAAGGTACACGCGTCGGATTCTCCAATGGTATCACTTGGCCACCTCCTTCGGGCTCCGTGACCAACAAGTACAGCTACCTACCGCCTAACATCTACCAACCGACTAACTGTAATCCCAACGCCTATGGGGGGACTGACTGCGTGGGCAGTCTGACATGGATCTGGCCTGACTCGTCCGGTAACTCTTCGGGTGTACCTGACGATACTGTCAACGTCAACGATCTCGTCTACGTCTTCCTCCACCAGTTCGTACCAGTCACGGACAGCTCAGGCAACCTGATCACCACATCGCCATACAATGCCGACGTTACGTACGACGGTGTTATTGAGATCCACGACCTAGTCACAACATCTGTAAGACAGTTCAGCGCGCCCTGCGGCGTAGAGCCATAAGAAATGAAGGGCCTTGACCCTTTGCAAGCACTCTCTCCAGAGCGACCTGTCGCCATGATCTCAGTCTAACCAACCCGCGCCTCTCCGAAAACCTCCCTCTTTATTCGAGTCAGCTAGCCCAGAATCCACTTTGGACTCTTAGACGTACATTGACACTTACCGTATGAACCCGGAAGAATCTCAGTAACCGGGGGACGTTGAGGTCAGTGAGATTCACATCGTGGCAGTAGAGAACCACATGGAATGTACAATACATTGTTTTGAGAGTTTTTGCAACCCTTACGACAACACCTACCTGTCAGTCCCTGTAGGCTCGGGTATCGGAGGCCTCTCGTCAGCTACAGTAGACGGCTCGCCCTGCCGCTTATCTTGACTTTCTGCACTATCGGGATCTGGTTCCAGGCGAACCAGCTCTTCAACGGCCGCATGACACTTGAAATGTAACCGCCCGCTTCCCATTCTTCTCCATGTTGCTTACAACGTCAAGCATGAAGTTCGCAGCTTCTTTCGAACTCATCTTTGCCAGGTCCTGCGGAGTCCTCTGAAAGTTCTTGTGGATGAAACCTATGCGCCTCAGCCATACCGCCGGAGTCGCAAGGCTTCCACGAGCCACGTTATCGTACCAGCGCTTGACGTCCGGATCGTCTAGGAGATGGTAGTAGCTCAGTTTCGGCTGAGGGTTCGGCTTGGGCTTCGTCAATGCCGTAACAGTACTATGTCATGTCTAGCCAAAAAGGATTCGCTGAATTTTTTTGGTGGGCCCGCCCGGATTCACCGCCGTACGGTTACCAGAACACGGGCCCGAAGCTATCAGGGAATGCTGCTGAGCCCCTCTTTTTCCAGATGCCGATTGAGGCTACTTCTTCTTGGTAGGCTTTTCGAGCCACTGTTCGACAGCCTCGCTGATCGCCTGGCTGAGCCCGCCCTTTTCGCCGCCGTAGATCTCTACGGCCCTGATCCGTAGCTTCTTGGCCAGATCATCGTCCATGAGGATGTTGAGCCGAGCCATCGTTGCTTTCACACGCTTACACCGTTACACCGGAACACTTTTTAACCTATTCTACACCCGTACACTCGTACACGGGAGTGTCTTAGATGCCCTCGATACTACTGAAGCTTGCTGATCTCGGCTTCACCGCGCACGGCTGCTACCGCGAAGGAAACTGCCAATCCTGCCTTGCGAGGAATCTTCTTACGTGGTATTGGCATGGCAGATGGGTCTGCGACGTCTGCGTTCTCAACCATCTCTTCCCGGAGGCGATGGAAGTGCCACATGGCACGGACCATACTGACCGGTCCATCGAGCTAGCCCGGGTCCTGGCAAGCGTGGAGGCGGCTTGAAGCTGGCTGACCAGCCATTTGCGAAACTATCCTCCGAGCGGATCCTCAATGCTCTCGCCAAGCTGATTGAGAGCCTTGAAGACCCGAGAGTTCAACTCTACCTGTTTTTCCTGGAGCAGCTCCGGCCCTTCAGCCGAACCGAGTTGCTCCGCTCAGTCCGCGCCGACGTCGTAAGATTAAGCGCTGATCAGGTCGACCGCGCACTCGCTTACTTGTTTCAGAAGAATCTGATTGGCAAAGTCGCGTGCGGTAAGGAGACACTATACTATCCAGTCGTCTGACGGATCCGGCAGAACGTTCCGCAATTAGCGCGGACGTCTCGCCGTGACAGTCTCGGATCATGCTGGGCGACCCTATAGGGGCTGACCGGAAAGTGTCCGGTCGAACAAACCATGAAGATACAACGCATCGTAAGAGTCTCCTTCCACGGACTACCACTGATCCCGATCGCAATCATGGCGATCACCATCGCAGGTGCAGTCCTCGCCGCGTCGACCCAGATCCAATCCACAGCCACGATCCAGACGTTCGCAATGGCAGCCACAACAGTACAGGGAACCACATGCACTACCACGCCATTGACGAGCATCAACTATGGAATCATCCCATCAGGCCAGCCGTTGCCGAACACGAACTTCTGTCTCACCAACACTTCACCCTCCCCGGTCTTCGCCGGGGGCGGCACAATAACAGCGCAGACCTTCACCATCAGCGGCAGCCTACCGACCGGAGTAACCGAGGACTGGATTGTAGGCGCATCGAATCTTCCCGCCTGTGTAGGGATGTCGATGTCGAGCATGCTGACGATCACTGCGCCGGCAGGAAGCAACGTCTGGACGGTCAGCGGCAGCAGCGTGAGCAGTAACGGCTCGTGCAGCAACGGGTCGACAATCAGCTACTTTACACTGGCCCACAACGGCAACTCTGGAACCCCAGGCACCTTCAGCTGGACAAGCATCCTCACCGGCTACACTACTGCCACTGGCTAGGCGGAATAGTTGACAGTTTCGAAAACTCCCCCCTTTTTTGGAATCGTGATCGAGTAATCATGACCCTGTCCGGGTTCGAGCAGGCAATGGTCGAGTTCGCGTTAGGCTCCCTGTTCGCCGGCGGAGCAGTATGGTTCTCATGGCTGATCTTCGGACGACGGAAACCGGGTCCAGCCTCGAGAGTGGTGGCCCAGATGGCGCCTCCTACTACGGCTCCTCGTCAGGAGCAGAAGACGAAGCCCCTCGACAAGGCCAAGTCTGGCAGTGGAATATCGATGGCGGAACTGTCAGCGAGGACTTTCACGTCGGTGGAGGATCTCGAAGAGATCGAGTCGATGCTCGTCGACAAGGGCGCCGTTGTCCTGTATGGTCCGCCCGGCACTGGCAAGACCAAGACGGCCACCGAGCTCACCGAACACTTCACAGGACCCCAGGGCGAATACGAGGTCGTAGTCTTCCACGCCAGTTATTCCTATGAGGATTTTGTCGAGGGTCTACGTCCTCGCGCCTCCCTCTCTGGAATCGACTATCCAGTCGTCGACGGGCCATTGAAGAGACTGGCGGCTACTGCCAAGACTCGGCCCAAGAACCGTTTCGTGATACTGATCGATGAGATCAACCGGGGCAACCTGGCAAGGATCTTCGGCGACCTCATCCTCATGCTCGAATACCGGAACTATGACGTCCGGCTGCCCTACAGCGGCGAAAGATTCCAGCTTCCAGACAACATCTACCTCCTCGGCACGATGAACAGCGCAGACCGGAGCATCGCTCTCGTCGACTATGCGCTCCGCAGAAGATTCGCATTCATCGAATTCCCGCCCAGCACCGAGGTCCTGGCCCGGTACTTTGAGAAATGTCCGCCCAGGATCAGTCCGAGTATTGTTCTGAACCTGCTGACAGCATTGAACCGGAAGATACGATCGGAAAAGTCGCTTGGCAAAAGCTTCGAAGTCGGCCACGCCTTCTTCATGGAGCCAGACCTGGACGAGGCGAAGCTTGGCTGGATCTGGCGTTTCAAGATCATGCCCTTGCTGGCAGAGTATTACTTCGACCAGCCGGAGCAGCTGGAACAGTTCAGCCTGGAGGACATGATCACTGCCTAGCATCTATGACCAGATCGAGAAACGGCTTGTCGACCAGGCCAGATCTGTCATCCACCGTGGACTATCGCGGAACTACCAGGAAACAGAAGATTCTCTCCCGTCTCTCCGCGGGAGGCTGCTTGTCTCCAGAGAGATCCGTCGCGTGATTCATGAACGGATCGACTGCCGATTTGCAGACTTGACCTTCGAGACGCCTGAGAACCTCCTTCTCAAATCGTCACTTCACCACCTGCAGAACCGCCAGCCGAGACAGATCCCGGCCCTCCTCGCAAGAATGCGTCAGGTTCCATTGGCAGCAGTGCCCCGCGGACCTTGGCCCCGGATCAGATACACTCAGCTGAACCATCACTACAAGCGATCCATCGATCTTGCACGGCTTGCCATCAAAGGTCCTCCCAGGCATATCCTCGTCGAGAGGAGGCCGCGTTGACCCTCGCCAGTGTGAGAGACGCGAAGGATCCACGGTTCCAGGAGGCGCTGAGACTGCTCGAGAAGCTTCCCATCACCACGGATCCCTCCGCCATTCTCGACTGGCTCGTCGACGTCGGGGTCCTGCGCAAGTGGCTGGACCCGTTGTACGGCGAGATCATCTACATGCGAACTAGGAAGGGACAGCAGGTCCTCGAAGCACTCGAGGCCGATCCCTATCCAGACACGGCGGAGAGTGGTGAAACATACGATGTGGAGCAGGGAGGCCGGCGGTGAAAGGGGGCGGTGGGGACCCGATATTGATAGAAAAGATCTGTTCCCGGTGCCATGTTGTCCAGATTACCTGGGTAAGGAACAAGACGTGCATTCTCTGCGG
>WNGG01005677.1_pt1 | contig 15018 bp, 12 predicted proteins | sample 5400661 | NCBI WGS metagenome assembly WNGG01 (sample SAMN13153372, study PRJNA577476) | soil metagenome | isolation source: 100 cm soil or saprolite under Garry oak tree replicate 1 | place: USA:California | collected 2016-06-15
TCCGCCGCGCCCTCGCGCCACTTCGTCATGCGCGCCGGCACCTCTCCGGCATAGCTCCTGCGCCGCGCCCGCGCTCCCGCGCCGTCGCCGAGCGCCGCGGCGAGATCGGCGAGCGCGAGGCCCGCATCGCCCGCGAGCGCCACGTCGGCGCGGGTGGTGCGGCCGATCTCCTCGGGCAGGACATCGATGTGCACGACCGGCTTGCCGGCCGGGATCAGGGCGAACCGCCGGGTGGCGATCTCGCCGAGCTTGCAGCCGACGACGATCAGCACGTCGGCGGCGGCGATCAGCTCGTTGGCGATGCGCGCGTAGCGGCCGAACAGCCCGGCGGAGAGCGGATGGGTGCAGGCGATGGCGCCCTTGCCCGACATGGTGTGGGCGACCGGAATGGCGAAATTCTCCGCAAACGCGGCGAGCGCCGCGTAGGCCTGCGAGATGTGGATGCCGCCGCCGGCGAGCAGCAGCGGCCGCTCGGCCTTGGCGATCAGGGCCGCCGCGCGCTCGACCTCGGCGGGGTCCGGCCGGGTGCGGCGCGCCGGCGCCTTCAATGTGCCCGGATCGATCCAGAAATCGGCGGCGTCGAACTCGTGCTCGCCGTGGCACACGTCCTCCGGGACATCGAGCACCACCGGTCCGGGCCGGCCGCTCGTTGCCACCGCGAAGGCGCGGCGCAGCAGCTCAGGGACCCGCTTGATCGCCTCGATGCGGATCACCTCCTTGACGGCCGGGCGCAAAATCTCGACCTGCCGCGCCTCCTGCGTCATGTTCTTGCCGGCGTGATCGCGGTTGGCGTCGCCGATCAGCACCACCTGGGGAATGCCGGCGTTGAGCGACTCCAGCAGCCCGGTGACGAGATTTGTCGCGCCCGGCCCGAGCGTGCCGTCGCACACCCCCGGCTTGTTGGTGACGCGCGCATAGGCGTCGGCCGCGAACGCGCCGCAGCGCTCGTCGTTGATGAGCACGTGCTGGAGCTGAAGCGCGCGCACCGCCTCGTAGAACGGCAGCAGCTGGAAGCCGCCCATGCCGAACATCGGCCCGGCCTCGGCGAGGCGGAGCATCTCGGCGAGCGCCTGGCCGCCATTGAGCCGGCGGGCGGAGTTGGAAGGGAGGGCGGTCATCGGTGCAACACTTTCTGAAAATCCGGTTGGATGCCGGGCGGCGGTGAAAAGCCGAAATCGCCGCGCGCTATCACCGCGTTGCGTCCGCCATTGAGCGCGAGCACGTGCGCCTGGCGGCGCCGCGCGCTCGCGTCGACGACCGCCGGCTTGCAGATGGATTCGAGCTCCGCATGGCATTGCTCGATCGCATCCTTGTATTTCGTGTCACGTGCCAGGTCTCTGAGTTCCTCCGGGTCGGTCTCGAGATCGAACAGTTCGGGCGCGAATTTGGTGTAGTGCACGTACTTGAATCGGCCTGTGCGGATCATGAACACGCCGGACGTCGATCCCATGCCGTGATACTCGGAGAAGATGACCCGGTCCGGCTGCGGCGGCTCGGCGGCTATGGCGAACAGCGACCGTCCCGGCAACGCGTCAGGTAAGGCATCGTCCAGCCCGACCTCGGCGAGGGCCGTCGGAAAGAAGTCGACTTGGCTCGTCGGCGTCACGCACACGCTGTTGTCCTGAATATTTCGGCCGGCCATGACCAACGGCACGCGCGTCGCTTCCTCGTACATCGTCGACTTGCCCCACACGCCGCGCGCGCCGAGATTGTCGCCGTGGTCGCTGGTATAGATGATCCGCGTGCTCGCGGTCAGCCCGCAATGCGACACGGTAGCAATGATCTTTCCGATATTCTCGTCGAGAAAGCTGCACAGCCCGAAATAGCCGGCGACCGCGCGCCGCACCTTGTCCGGATCGTCGAAATATTCGTCATAGGCGAAGCTGGCGCCGTATTCCTTCAGGTACGGATGCGACGGCCGCTGGTCCGTCTCATAAAGCTTTGGGAGCGGCAGCGCCGGGTCGTCATAATAGCGGTAGAAGTGCTCCGGCGGGGCGGTGAGCGGAAAGTGCGGCGCGACGAACGAGACGAACAGCGCCCACGGCTTGTCCCGGTGCCTGGGCGCCTCCTCGCGCAGCCAGATTTGCGCGCGTGCGGCGATCTCCCGGTCGTAGAACGTGTACGGCGATTCGCCGGGCCCGGCCATGCGGGCCATCTTCCAGGCCGCGCCCCGTTTCGGCAGGTCGTCGCGGATGAGCCCCAGCAAATCTCCCTGGCCGTCGACCACGTGCATCGGAATGATTTCTTCACTGAAGCCGTTGTCGTCCTCGGTCGAGCGATAATGCAGCTTGCCGATCGAGACGACGTGATGGCCCGCGTCGCGCAGGCGGTGATGCCAGCTCGGCACCGTGCCATCATAGGGGTTGGCGTTGTCCCAGAAGCCGATCTGATGCACATAGCGCCCCGTCGCGAAAACGGCGCGCGCCGGAATGCACACCGGCGAGTTGGTATAGGAGACGTCGAAGCGAACGCCGCGCGCGGCCAGCGCGTCGATATGCGGCGTCTTCACCAGCGGGTGCCCGTAGCATCCGAGGTGCTTCGCCGAGTGCTCGTCGGACATGATGACGAGCAGATTTTGCGGCGCAATCGCGCGGACCGGCATGGCGCGCGACCTCAACTTCCCGGCTGATCGTGAATTTCCGGAAAGAACAGATCCTTCCACCCGGAAAACCGCCCCTTCAAACGCCCGGTCCGCTGCATGAACTCGACGAAGGCGAAGGTGCGCTCCGGCACGATGGTGAAAATATCGTCCGGGTCCGTGATCAATTCCCGCACGAAGGCGGGCTCGAGGTTGGACTTCTCCGTTTCGATATAGATCCGCGCCGCGCGATCCGGATCCTTGCGGATGATGTCGATGGCCTCCTTGAGCGCGGCCAGCAGCGCCGCGTACGCCTTCGGATTCTCCGCGCGGAACTTTCCGGTGGTCCACAACATGGCTCCGGTTGGCGCACCGCCGAGGACGCTGTCGGAAGCGAGCAGCCGGCGCACGCGCGCGTCCCTGAGCTCGATCCGCTTGAACGGCGTCGTGGTCAGGTGCGCCGTGATCTCCGTCCCCGAAGCAAGCAGCGACGCCATCGCTTCCGGGTGGGGCAACGATACGGTCAGGCGGTCGAGCGTCTCGTGCCGGCCGGGCCCAAACTCCTTTTCGGCGGCCATCTGCAGCATGATGGCGTGAATCGACAGCTTCACGGCGCTCACGGCGATGCGGTCGGCATCGGAGAAGTCCCTCAGCGTCTTGATGCGCGGACTATTGGTGTTGAGATAGTGGACGTCGCTGTTGAGCGCGGCGATTCCGCGGACCTCGAGCGTCTGCCGTGCGCGATCCGCCAGAACCGCCATGACGGTGATGGCGCCGGCGACCACATCGGCGGCCCCCGCGAGCAGGACTTCATTGAGCGCCGCGGCGCTGCCGACGCGAACCTGCGCATAGCTCAAGCTCTTCAGGCCTTGCGCGCGCGCATGCTTTTCCAACAGCCCGTCTTTCTCGATGACCATCAGCGGCAGATAGCTCAGCCCCGGCTGGTGCGCGACCCGAACGGCAAACACTTCGGCGCGAGCTGTCCCGAACAGGGTCGCAACCAGGAGAACCGGCAACACGGTTCGCATAAGGCGCGTTTTCATGCGACATCCCCCGACGGCTTGCGGTCCGCAGATTGCGCGCTGCGAAAACAGGGTGCAAGGCCGAACACGATCGCCTCAGCAGCCTTTGCCGCGCGCGGCCACCAGCCGGCGCACCAGCTCGGTTGCCGCGATGCCGATCTCGCCGCCGTGGCGCGCGGCCGTTTCGTTGACGGCGGTGACGAAGCCGTCGCGATAGGTCGACAGCCCGTCGCCGATGCGCGCGCTCCACGCGCTCACCGTGGCGCCGGCGATGCCGCGCTGGTCGAGCGCCGGCAAGCGCGAGACGCCGCAGTCGTCGATGCCGCGGTCGGCGTCGTTGTAGACCGCCGCGAACACCGCGACCTTCATGGCGGTCTCCGGCCGGCCGCCGAGCAGCGCGCCGTGCGAGCCCGTGAGGATGATGGCGCCGGCGTCGTCGGGCGTCACCAGGGACGCGGAGTCGAGCGCCAGCACGGCGACGCCCGGCACCTCGGCCGCGGCGAGGCGATGGCGCGTCTCCTGTCGCGGCGCGGGGGCCGGGGAGGGCGGCCCGTCGCTCGCGGCCAGGAGGTCGAGCGCGACGCTCGCGTGCATGCCGACGCGCAGCCCGGCCGCGGCGGCCGGCGCATTGAGATGGCTGATGATGCCGCGCTTGGCGCAATCGACGCCGTCGCCGATGCGCGCGGTGCGATGGCCAACCGCCGCTGCCGGCACGCCCATCTGTTCGAGGAACCCCAGTCCGCCGATGCCGGCGCGCTCGCGCCCGACGCCCGCGTCGCTCAGGATCGCCGCCTTGACGCCCGCCTTGGCCGCCAGATAGGCCGCGTAGATCCCGCCGTGCGACGCGGCGAGCACCGCGCGCCCGTGCGCGTCGGTGCCCAGCATCGTCACGCTGTCGGTGACGAGCGGCGCACTCAGCGGTGTCGGCGCCGGCGCGATCATGCGCGCTCCATTTCACGCAGTTCGAGTGGGTCAAGAATGTAGCCCGCACGGGGCGTAGCGCAATGCGGGACCCTCCCCGGATTGCGCTTCACTCCATCCGGGCTACCCGGCTGCGCTCTTCATTCGCCCCTCGATCAGCAGCATCCGGCACGGCGGAGGCCGCCGTCGGCCTTCGCCACGCGGTCGTCGTGGCGGTGCTCTGGCCTCGGTTTCCTCGATAAATAGCGGGTTTTTCGCTATTTCGCGGCTCGTGCAACCGGCGCTCCGGCGAAAAACCCCGTAAAACCGGGCTTTTCGACCATCTTGTTGCCTCAATGCGGGGTGCAAAAGGCGCCCGCCGGGACCGCCGTTGTCGACAAGTTTCCTCGATAAATAGCGGTTTTTCGCGTGGCCAGCCGCCACGAATCTAGTATCAATGCGGCCCAGCGTGATTCGGCGTTTCCAACGCGATCTCGACGAAACGGGGAGTCTATCGACGATGGCCAAGGCAGCAACACCTACGACCGTTACCCTCAAACATCTCGCGGCGTCGCTTGCGGAGAGCCACGAGGTGCCGAAAAAACAGTGCGAGACGATTCTCAACGACTTGGTGGGGCTCCTCGTCAAGCACCTCAAGAAGGGCGAGCGCGTCCGCATCGCCGGGCTGGGCATCCTGCAGGTGCGCCGGCGCGCCGCCCGCATGGGGCGCAATCCGGCGACCGGCGAGCCGATCAAGATCAAGGCGAGCAAGAAGGTCGCGTTCCGCGCCGCCAAGGATCTCAAGGAAGCCGTCTGAGATTCACGTCAGGCGGCGCGACCTCCGCGCCGCCGACGTGCGGGGTCGAACCGTGCGCCGTGACGACGCGGCGCGCGGCGTTTTGTTGTGAGTGACGCGATGCCGCCGTTTCCCGATCGAGAAAACCTCACGATCTGCTTTGCCCACGTCGCCTATCGCCTGGGCGACCGTTTTGTCCTGCGCAAGGCCGGCCTGCGCCACGTGGAGGTGCGCACGCGCGACGAGCTCGAGGCGCGCATCGCCGACGCGCACGTTCTCGTCGTCTCCGGCCTGTGGCGCGACGAGCTGATCGAGCGCGCGCCGAAGCTGCGCTTCATCCAATCGATCGGCGCCGGGGTCGATCAGTTCGACCGCGACGCTTTGCGCGCGCGCGGCGTCCGTCTCGCCAGCGCCCAGGGCGTCAATGAGCGTGCGGTCGCCGAGCACGCGATGGCGCTGATCCTCGCGCTGATGCGGCACCTTCCGGCGGCGCGCGACGACCAGCGGCGCCGCCACTGGCGCGGCATGATCTCCGATCCGGCGCGGCGCGAGGACGAGCTTGGCGGCAAGACCTTGCTGATCGTCGGCCTCGGCCGCATCGGCTCGCGGCTTGCCGCTCTGGCGCGCGCCTTCGGCATGCAGGTGATCGGCGCGAAGCGCGATCCGGCGACCGGCGCGGCGGCCGCCGACCAGGTGGTGGCGCAGGATCGCCTCGCCGACGTCCTGCCGCAGGCCGACATCGTCGCGCTCACCTGCCCGCTCACGCCGCAGACCGAGAAGCTGATCGGCGAGAGCGCACTGCGCCTGATGAAACCATCGGCTTATCTGGTCAACGTGGCGCGCGGGCGCGTGGTCGACGAGCCGGCGCTCATCGCCGCCCTCGAAGCCGGACGCATCGCCGGCGCCGCGCTCGATTGCACGGTCGAGGAGCCGCTGCCGCCATCATCGCCGCTGTGGGGGTTGGACAACGTCCTGATCACCCCGCACACCGCCGGCGAGACGCGCCGCTACGAGGACAACGTGATCGATGTGCTCACGGAGAATCTCGAGCGCCTGTGGCGCGGCGAGACGGAGTTGAAGAACCAGGCGGTGTGATCCCTCCCCTTTCAGGGGAGGGATTTGCTCGCGTGATCCTTCACGTGCGCCTTCAGGTGGGCGGCCGCGTCGCGCACGCGCTCCGTGCCGATGCCGCGCGGGACCTTGCCCTTTTCCACCGCCTGCATCATCCGCTTCAACAAATCGTCGTCATGCTCGTCGCGGTAAGGCTTGGTGTCGAGATCGGCCGGCACCCTGGTCAGCCGCTCGTCGCCCATCCGCTTCACGTACTTCTGCATGAAGCGGTCGTAGTCGCGCCAAGTCACGCCGGCGGCGCGCACGGCGGCCTGCTCGGCGCGCGTGGCGATCTGGTGCGCATGCAGATAGTGCAGGTCGAGCCGGTCGATCAGCGTCTTCTCGACCTCCTCGTGCAGGATGAGGAAACGGTCGGTGTCGATCTCGCGTCCCCTGTAGCGGAACGACCTCGGCATGTGCCGGTCGATATAGATGGTCTTGCCGTCCTTGCTGTAGCCGGCGAGGTAGGGAATGTCGTGCGCGCGGTCGAGCTTGCGCGCCCGGCGCACGACGGCGTCGAGCGCGCGGTCCATCATCAGGCTCGACACGTACCATTCCGGCAGCCGCAGTTTTTTGTGCGGGGCGGTGGGATGGCAGTAGTCGAGCGGCATGGCCGTGTCCCCTTGTCGGCAGGATTAGAGTTCCGCGCCAACTATGGGCGATTCGCCGCCCAGGCGGAACCGCATGCGGGCGGCGCTTCGTTGTTTGATCGGCTTTTAAGCCTCAGCTTCCTCGGTACGTCGTATAGCTCCACGGCGTCATGCGTACCGGAACGTGATAGCTGCCCTCGGGCTCGGCGATCGCGAAGCGGATCGGCACGACATCGAGGAATGGCGGCCGCGGAAGGGACGCTCCGCGCGCGGCAAAATAGGCGCCCGCTTCGATATGCAGCTCATAGGTCCCGATGCGCAACGGCGCGTCGGCCATGAGCGGCCGGTCGGTGCCGCCGTTCCGGTTGGTGGCCGTCCGCATGAGAAGGCCGATGCCGCGCGCGCCGATCTCGTAGAGCGTAAGTCCGACGCCGTCGGCCGGGCGCCCGTGGAGCGTGTCGATGAGGTGGGTCGTCAGTTCGCCGCACGTCACCGGCATGCCCGGCCCGTCGACCTTGGCGACGAGCCGCAGGCGCGTGATCAGGGCGATCTCCGCGAGCGCGGCGGCGAGTTCCGCATCCGCATCGTTGCCGAGCCGTTGCTCGAAACGCGCCAGGACCGAGTCGCGCGTATGCCGGCGCACGCAGATGATGAAGGGAAAGCCGAAGCGCGCGCGATAGGCCAGGTTGAGCCGCTCGAACCGCGCGAATTCCTCCTCGCCCAGGCGATCGAGGCCGAGACTGCCCTGCTCGACCTTCGAGGCCTCGGTCACGGCGCCGGTGCGCGCCGCCTTGCCGCCGAGCTCGGGATGGCCGCGCACGAATTTTATCTGCGTCTCGCGCGGCGCGGTGCGCACCGCCAGAATGAGGGCGCCGTGCAGCGCGGCGACGGTCGCGAACGGGCGTTCGTCGGCCACGGCCGCGGCCACCCACGGCGCGTGCTCGAACACGTCGCCGAGCGCGGCGACGAAGTCCGCATGGCTTGCGGCGTTGAGTGCCGCGAGCGAGTGGGTGGCCTTGGTCATCGCGCCTGATGTATATGATCCGCCGGCCGCGCGGTCGACCGGCGCGGGGCTCATACCGGGGATTGCATTCGCATGTTGCCTTCGTCAGTCGATATCGTGGTGGTCGGCGCCGGCAATGCCGCGTTCAGCGCGGCGCTGGCCGCGGCCGAGAGCGGCGTGTCGGTGCTCGTGCTCGAGCGGGCGCCGGAGGAGGAGGCCGGAGGCAACAGCCGGTTCACCGCCGGTGCCATGCGCTGCGTCTACGACGGGGTCGACGACCTCAAGGCGCTGATGCCCGACCTCACCGAGGAGGAGATCCGCAACACCGATTTCGGCACCTACACCGAGGAGAAATTCTTCGACGATTTGGGGCGCGTCACCGAATATCGCGCCGATCCCGATCTCGCCGAGCTGCTGATCAGGAGGAGCCGCGACACCATGCGCTGGATGCGCGGCAAGGGCGTTCGCTTCGCGCCGATCTACGGCCGCCAGGCGTTCAAGGTGGACGGCAAGTTCAAGTTCTGGGGCGGGCTCACCGTGGAGACCTGGGGCGGCGGCCCCGGCCTGATTGCCGCCTGGATCGACATCGCGCGCAAGAACCGCGTCGGGGTCGTCTACGGCGCGCGCGCGATGAGCCTCATCGCCGACGATGACGGCGTCAAGGGCGTGCGCGTGCGCCACGCCGGCAAGACCGGCGACGTGCGCGCGAAGTGCGTCGTGCTCGCGGCCGGCGGCTTTCAGGCCAACGCGGAATGGCGCACGCGCTACCTCGGACCGGGCTGGGAGCTGGCCAAGGTGCGCGGCACGCGCTTCAACACCGGCGACGGGATCAAGATGGCGCTCGACATCGGCGCGCAGCCGACCGGCAACTGGTCGGGCGGCCACGCGGTCGGCTGGGACCGCAACGCGCCGGAATTCGGCGACCTCTCGGTCGGCGACAATTTCCAGAAGCACAGCTACCCCTGGGGCATCATGATCAACGCGCGCGGCGAGCGCTTCGTCGACGAGGGCGCCGATTTCCGCAACTACACCTACGCCAAATACGGCCGCGTGATTCTCGAGCAGCCGGGCCAGTTCGCCTGGCAGATCTTCGACCGCAAGGTGCTGCATCTGCTGCGCGACGAGTACCGCATCAAGCGCGTCACCAAGGCGAGGGCGGACAGGCTCGAGGACCTCGTCGGCAAGCTCGACGACGTGAACGCGGCGCGCGCGCTCGAGCACGTCCGCGCCTACAACGCCGCGGTGATGACCGACGTGCCGTTCAATCCCAACGTCAAGGACGGCCGCGGCACCCGCGGCCTCGCGGTGCCGAAATCGAACTGGGCGAACACCATCGACGAGCCGCCGTTCGAGGCCTATGCGGTGACCTGCGGGCTCACCTTCACGTTCGGCGGCGTCAGGATCGACGTCGATGCGCGGGTGATCGACGGCGACGGCGCGGTGATCCCCGGCCTCTATGCCGCCGGCGAGATGGTCGGCGGGTTGTTCTATTTCAATTATCCGGGCGGCAGCGGCCTGATGGCGGGCTCGGTGTTCGGCCGCATCGCCGGCACGTCGGCCGGCCGCCGCGCCGCGCAGATGCCGTGAGGGAGAGCGAATAGCGAATGGCGAATAGCGAATAGTAAGTAGAACGAAACTTCGAGACAGCTTCTATTCGCTATTTGCTATTCACTCACGACGCGCGCTTGGAGCGGTGCTCGGCGATGGCGATCAGGGCGGCCGTCGCCGGGGGCGGCTGCTGCAGCTTGAGCTTGACGGGATCGAACCGCAGGCTGGCCGGATCGGCAAACGCGCTGAGCGGCTTCGGCTGGCTGAACAGGAAGCCCTGCACCTCGGTGCATCCCTGCTCGCGCAGGAACGCGAACTGCTCCTGCGTCTCCACGCCCTCCACCGTCACGTCGAGCTTGAGCTCGCGCGCGAGCACGAACATCGCGCGCACGATGGCGGCCGCCCGGCGATGATTGGGCAGGTCCATCGTGAAGATGCGGTCGATCTTGATCCGCTCGAAGTTGAGGCGCCGCAGGTTGCCCATCGAGGTGAAGCCGGCGCCGAAGTCGTCCATCGCCACCTGGACGCCGAGCGCGCGCAGCCGCGCGAACATGCTCGCCGTCTGCTCGAAGTCCTTGATCAGCACGTCCTCGGTCACCTCGAGCTCGAGCCGGCGCGGATCGAGCTGCGATGACTTGATGATGTCGCGCACCCGGTCGACCAGCTCGCCGTTGAGCTGGATCGGCGACACGTTGACGGAAACCCGCACGTCGTTCGGCCATTGCCGCGCCGCCTCGACCGCGTACCGCAGCATCAGATCGGTGAGCGGGTCGATCAGGCCGTTTTCCTCGGCGAGCCGCACGAATTCGGGCGGCGGCACGGCGCCGAACTCGGGGTGGAACCAGCGTGCGAGCGTCTCGAAGCCGCACACGTGCAGGTCATGGGTGTGCACCAGCGGCTGAAAGAAGGCCTGGATATCGCCGTTGTCGATCGCGCCGCGCAGCTGCCCGCTCAACGCCATGCGGCGCTGGCGCGCCTGGCCGAGCGCGTCGGTGTACTGCCGGCATTTTCCCCGGCCGCCGGACTTGGCGGAATGCAGCGCCAGGTCGGCGTTCTTGAGGAGGTCGTCGGCGGTCGTCGCATCGTCGGGATAGACGGCCACGCCGACCGAGGCCCCGACCGTCGCTTGCCGCTCGCCGAGATCGAGCGCGCGGTTGAGCAGGCGGCGCAGCTGCTGGCCGATCAGGCGGGCTTCCAGCGCGTCCTGGACGTTCTCGTACAGCACCACGAACTCGTCCCCGCCGAACCGTGCGACCACCGTGCCCGCCGGCAGCTCGAATTTCAGTTTCTCGGCGACCACGCGCAGAATCCGGTCGCCGACGGCATGGCCGTGGATGTCGTTCATTTGCTTGAAGCGATCGAGGTCGATCCACATGATCGCGCACGGCCGCGCTTGCGCGATGCACTGGGCGAGCCGCTCCTGCAGCACGTCGCGGTTCGGCAGGCCGGTGAGCACGTCATGGTGCGCGAGATAGGAGACCCGCTCCGCGCTTTGCTTGCGCTCGCCGATGTCGCGAAGTTCGAGCAGCCGACGCGGCGCGCCGGCGTAGCGGATGGTGCGCGCGCTCACTTCAACCTCGACCGTCCTGCCGTCGCGCGCGTAGATCTGCGTCTCGAGCTGGACGTCGCGGTCCGACAGCAGCCGGTCGATCACGTCGGCGTCGGGAATGAAGCTGCTGATCATCAGGTCGCGAACCTCGTCCGAACCGATGCCGACCTGGCGGCAGATGCTGGTATTGGCGACGAGGACCTGCATGCCGGTGCACACGAGGATGCCTTCGGCGAGGACGTCGAACAGCGAGGTGAGACGCCGGACTTCCTCCACCGCCTTGCCGGCCCGGCGCTGGAGCGCGAATGCGCCGACGCCCGCGCCGGCCACGACGACGGCCGTCACGACGATGGCGAGGACGACAGCCGGCGAGATGGATTGCGCGAGGCCGATGACCTGGCCGGAGGGCGCGGCGGCGCGGCTCGCGGCCTGGACCGGATCGGCGAGCAGGGCGCCGGCGAGCGCCACGGCAAGCGCGCGGCCCCGCGCGAGTTGCACGCCGGTCGGCGCCCGATCACAGGGCGAAGGATCGTGCGCGGGGACGGCGGATGTCACGGCGATCTCGCAGGCCAATCCGGTTTGAGCCGGCCTGATCATTGTTTAAGGGCGGCGACGAAACGGTAACGATCGGCCGGGCGGGCGGCGAAAAGCCGAGTTACGCTTAAGAGGGTCTAAATCGGCAGGCAGCGATTCCCCGCGCGCCCGATCATCGTCGGAGTGCGCAACTGCGCGTGTCCCCGGCCGAAGTCCCGCCCCGCGTGCAGGCGATGCATCGAATGGGGCGAGGAATTCGGGGCGCGGGCGGACCCGATTCACACTTCCGTTACGGCGCGACCCTTAAGATCGCGCCCGCTGCATTCAAAAGCTGAAGGGACGTTGTCATGAGGATAGTCGCATGGCCGGCATTGGCCTTCCTGGCGGTTGCGAGTTCGCAATCGGCCGTCGGCGCAAGCGATCTGCCGGTGGTCGGCACGGGCGATGGAAGCGAGCTCCTGCGCGTGCTCGGCGCGGCCTATACCGCCGACAACCCGGAGACCGTCGTCGTCGTGCCGCCGAGCATTCATTCAAGCGGGGGCATCGCCGCGGTCGGGTCAAACAAGGAGGTATTGGGTCGGATTGCCCGCCCGCTGTCCGAGTCGGAACGAGCGGCCGGATTGATTTCCGTGCCGGTGTTCCGATTGCCGGCAGCCATCTATGTGCACCATTCCGCGGGCGTGACCGATCTTTCGGCAAAGCAGCTCGCCGACATCTATGCCGGAACGGTGAGCAACTGGCGCGATGTCGGAGGCAACGACCTGCGCATCAAGGTCGTTCGGCGTGAAGAGGTCGACAGCACGTTGAATGTGCTTCGCGGGACCATGCCGGGCTGGAAGGACCTCGCCCTCACCGAAAAATCGAAGACGGCGACGACGACGCAGGATGCCGTCGACACGGTGCGCACGGTCGAAGGCGCCATCGGCTTTGGTCCCTACTCGAAGGAGCTTGACAGCAATCTGGTCGTCCTGAAAATCGACGGCAAACATCCGACCGATTCCGCCTATCCCAGCGCTGTCACGCTCCTGCTCATCTACAAGGACGCGACGGTCACGCCCGAAGCTACGCGCTTCATCCGATTCTTCAAGACGACGAAGGCGCGGACGTTGCTCGCGAGCATGGGCGGGGTGCCCATGGAGTGAGATCGGCCATTGTATCGCCTGTCTTCCCTCAGCGCGCGGCTCATCCTCGCGGTCCTTGCCACCGCGACGGTGGCGTTCGCTGCTTTGGTCGGCGTGACCTATATGCAGCTGCGCAAGGGCCTCGAGCGTCAAGCGGTCGAGCTGGGCCGCCTGTCGGAGGAAAAGCTCGGCCAGAAGCTTGACGGCGAAGCGCGCCTGGCGGGCGCACGGGTTGAATTGCTGTTCGCAAATGCCAATCGCCGGCTCGAAGCCATCGCGCAACGCGCGGATATCGTGAAGGCCGTTTCCTCCGGGAACGGCATTACCATGAGCGAGCTGCTCGGCCCGGCGGCGCAATCGGCCGATCTCGACGGGATCGTCGTGGTGGACGCGAAGCTGCGCGTCATCGGCGCCGACATCCAGACGATCGAACTTCTGGCGACAAGCCAGACGCTTGCGGCACATCCGATCGCCCGGGAACTTCAGCCGCTGTTTGCGGAAAACAATCGAAAGCGTCCCCGCTCGTATCGGCAGGCCGCGGAACTCACCGCCGGATTGGCCGCTGCCATCGGCATAAAGACCACGGCGCCCCTTGCCGTCGTCGTGGTCGAGCCGATTTTCGACGATTTCGGCGACGTCTTCGCTGCGCTGATCGCCCATCGCGCGTTGCGCCCGCATGAAGCGGTGCTTGAAGACTTCTCCCGACTGGAAGGTGCGGGTTTGCTGGTGCTGGCTTCGGACCGGGCGATCTCGTCGGCCGGCATTGACAATGCGGCCGCGACCGTGACCGAGGTCGAGGGCTCGACCCTGCTGCGCACGAGCGACGAGGCCTACTGGTCGCGTTGCGCCGGCGTGTTCGACCACTGGCGCATCTGCGCCCTGACTCCGGTCAACGAGCTGCACGTGCTGCGCGACGAATTGGTGCGGGTCGGCGAGATCGAGGGCCGCTCGCTCACCGTCTGGCTGATCGTCGTCGCCGCCGTCTCGCTCGTCTCCTTCGCGGTCATCACCTTGCTGGCCTCGCGGCGGATCAGCCGGCCGCTCGCGCGCATCACCGAGGCGGTGCGCGCGGTCGCGCGCGGCGACTGGAAATCCGAGGTGCCGAGCTCCCATCGGCCGGACGAGGTCGGCGACATCGCGCGCGCCAGAAGCTCGACATGGTGCTGCAGCGCTCGTTGCAGGAGCGCGACCGCCTGCGCTCGGACGTCGCCCAGGCGGAGAGCGTGAAGAAGCGCCGCGAGGCGCTGGAGGACGCGATCCGCCGATTCGACCGCACCATGCGCTCGGTGCTGCTGAGCGTCAGCGACACGGTCGAGACCATGGACGAGACCGCGCGCGATCTCGCGCGGATGTCGGCGGTGGCGGAGGGTGAAGCCGCCGAGACGGCCTTCGTCTCCGAGCACAACGTGTCGAACGTGGCGGCGCTGCGCTCGGCCACCGAGCGGCTGAGCGCCTCGATCACCGAAACGGTCGATCGGATCAGGCAGGCGACCGATGCGATCGGCGTCAGCAGCTCGGTCGCGCAGTCGGCCTCCACCAAGGCCGAGCACCTGACGCGCAGCGCGCGCGACATCGATGCGGTGGTGCGCATGGTCGAGGAGATCGCCGCGCAGACCAACGCGCTCGCCCTCAATGCGACGCTCCAGGCCTCGCGCGGGGGCGGCGGCTTCGGCACGGTGGTTGCCGACATCAAGACGCTGGCCGAGCGCATCGCGCGGGCAAACGAGGAGATCACGGCGCGCATGGCCACCGTCCGCGGCGCCACCGACGAGACTGCGGGCTCGGTGCGCACCGTCGCCCAGAAGCTCGACATGGTGCTGCAGCGCTCGACATGGTGCTGCAGCAGACCCGGACGATCGCGCTCGCGGTGGAGCGTCAGGACGCGGTGACGCGCGAGATCGCCGAGAACATGTCGGCCGCCGCCCACGGCACGGTCGACGTGTCGTCCAGCGTCGAGCGTCTCAAGGCGACGATCGAGGAGGCGCGCGGGACCTCGATGAAGGTCGTCACCAAGGCGACCGACATGGCCGACGAGGCGCATCGGCTCGATTCGACGGTGAAGTCGTTCCTGCGCGAAGTGACGGCCTGACGCGGCAGGGCAGGGGACTTCGCCCCTCGTCGCTTGCGATTTTTGATTCGTGTCTTGATAAGCGTCTGCAGGGACCAATCGCATCGGCAGCAGCCGGCTTGTCCGCATTGCCGAAATCCTCGGCCTCCCGGTGACGGCGCTGTTCGACGGTATTGAGAACGCTGCGCCATCCGGCCGC
>WNGG01006618.1_pt1 | contig 15015 bp, 14 predicted proteins | sample 5400661 | NCBI WGS metagenome assembly WNGG01 (sample SAMN13153372, study PRJNA577476) | soil metagenome | isolation source: 100 cm soil or saprolite under Garry oak tree replicate 1 | place: USA:California | collected 2016-06-15
ATGCGCATCCGCTTGATCAGGGCGATCGTGCACAAACTCGCGCGATGCCCATGTTGCGGAGCCAGGGGCAGAGCGTATAGCCCGCGTAGGCTATGACGCAGTAAGACTAACCCACCCTACAAACAAAACGCCCCTCACGGCCCATATTGCGGCGCCGGCGTCTCGTTGAAATCGGTGCGCTCGTCGGTGACGCAGTTGAAGCTGGTGGCGAGCGTGGGGTCGCCTGAGCCCTTGTAGACCGGGATCTGCGGATAGGCGCACAGCGGACGCTGCAGGGCGATGCCCGCTTGCGCGAGGTCGTTGTTGTACTTGGTGGCGATCACCGAGGCCGGCGCGACGCCGCTCTCGACCCAGCGCGTCAGCGCGCTCAGGAGATCGTGCTGCGGATCGAAGCTCGGCGCCTGCTGCTGGATCATGCCGCCGAACGAATTCGGGCCGGGCCCGTCCTTGCAGTGCCACATGCCCGGCGCCATGAACACGCGGGCGAACTGCTGGGTCTGCTTGATCGTCCCGGGCGACACCGCGCCGAACATGGTTTTGGCCAGCGCGTTGAAATAGTTGATGGTGCTGGGCGAGGGGATGAGCGGGTCGGCCCAGCCGTGATAGAGGATGAGCTTGCCGCCGCGGCCGGCGAACGCGCGGAGATCCGTACTGGTGGCGTTGAGGTCCGCGGCCAGCACCCGGTCGACGGTGGCGACGTCGGCATTGAAGTCGAAGCTCTGCCACTGCCAGGTGAGCCCGAACACCCATTTGAACAGGCTGTCGAACGACGGCTCGTTCAGATTTTCGTTCAGCGCGAAGCCGAGCCCGGCCGGGTTGCTGGTCTCCGAGCCGCGCGCATTGCCGGGATTGATGATGGCGCCGTTGCTCGGATTGACCGGTCCCGCGTAGTACGCCTTCATCGCCGCGACCTGGTCGGCGGTGAGGCAGGTCGGCGCGTCGGTGCCGGCCGGGCACAGGAGCTTGGCCGGGTCGAACGTGCAGTCGCGCGGATCGGTGAGGAAGGCGTCGCTCTTGAGCCCGCCGTCCTGGCCGCGGCACTGGGTGAGCACCGCCTGGTTGACGACGTCGAGCTTGGTCACCGGGATGTAGCCGGTCGGCGGCAGGTGGGTCGCGCGATATTGCGCCACCGTCACCGTGTGCAGGTGCGTGCGGTTGTGCGCCGGCGCGCCCGCCAGGATGCCGTCGTAGTCGTCGGGGAAACGCTGCGCCTCCATCAGCGCCTGCTGGCCGCCGGTCGAGCAGCCGGCGAAGTACGCACGGTTCGCCGGGCCGCCGTAGAACGCCTGGATCAGCGCCTTGGAGAAGGTCGTCATCAGGTGGGTCGCGCGCCAGCCGAAATCCCTCCACTTCTCCGGATGGCCGACCAGCGCGTCCGCGCTCACGCCGTCGGCCGGAGAGGTTCCCATGTCGGTGTTGGCGGTGGCGAAGCCGTTGTTGATGCCGGCGGCGAGCTCGCTTTGGAAGAACCCGCCGGCGTAGCCGCCGTTGCCGGTGCCGAGATAGCGGCCGTTGTAGCGCTGGGTCGGCATCCAGACCTGCACGTTGATGTTTGAATCCGAGGTGGGCCGGATGGTCGCGCTGACCTGGCAATAGGGCGGCAGGTCGGCGAAGGCGAGGTGCCAGGCGTCGGGCGCCACGTAGGGGCCGCCCGGCTGCGACGTTGCCGAGTTGATGGTCGTGTCGGGGAAGCCGAACGCGGCCAGGCTCTCGCAGCTGGTCGGCGTTCCGGCGCCGGCCGGCGGCACCGCGAAGGCGAGCACGCCGAAGAGGGCGACGGAGATGACGCGCGCGCGAACGTTCTGCGGCAAGCTGGTGTGAAGCCTCGCGGTATCCGGCGTCATGCCGCGCCTCCCTATGGCCCGTCACCCCTTCGGCCGCTCGACCTCCGCCAACAGCCGGTCGAGCCGCGCCATCAGTTTCGCCGGCGCGTTCAACCGCGGGGAGCGGCGAGCGGGCCGACGATCCATCGCCATGGCGACTCCGAAGCGATGCGGGTTCGGTTGCGAGAAGGGCGATCCCGTGCCCTTCCGGTACGATGGTGCGGAAACGCCCAAGCCGGCGCGCAGGTTCCATAGAAGGGACCCTGCCCGGGGGGGCGCGGCGCAGCGCCATGAGCGCGCTGACGCGCGGCTTCGATGGGCTCTGCAGTGTGCTGAAGACCCGAGGTCCAAAAAATTTAGCGGCAATCCGGGTCCCGGATCAGCGGCGCACCGTTCCGCTTCGCTTCACGCTGCGCCGCATCCGGGACATCGCATGTCCCGCGTCGAAACAGATCGAAATATCACCAGCGCGGGTCGAACGGCCGGTAGGTCGGCGGCGCCGCCTCGACCACCTCCTCGTCATAGTCGCGCGGATAGGCGGCCCAGGAACGCTGCCACGGCCGCGCGACCGGGGCGGGCGGCCGCGGCTCCACCTCGACGTAGCGGCCGCGATAGGGATCGTACGGATCGGCCCAGCCAGAGGGCGGATAGGCCGGCCGGTAGGGCCGATAGCTGTAGCGCTCGGGCACGTAGCGCGGCGGCGCGTAGGCGGGCGGCGGGGGCGGAGGGCGTTGGTACTCGTAGCTGCGCTCGCTGTAGCGCTCGGTGTAGAGGTCGGCGGCCGATGCCGGCGTTGCGCTGCCGGCCGCGGCTCCCGCGGCAACGGCGATCAATGCGGCATGGCAGACGATGTGCGGCCGGCCGAACCAACTGACGATACGCATTGCGGCCTCCCTGGCTCGACGTAAAACTCCCCGTCGCGCCGCGCGAGGGTCCACCTACATTGAGGCGGGATTCAGACGACAGGGGTCAGATGTCAGATGTCAGATGTCAGATGTCAGATGTCAGATGTCAGAGATCAGATTGCAGGGGAGCTTTCCTGTCACTTTGTTCATCTGACCTCTGACCTCTGATCTCTGTCATCTGACCTCTGTCATCTCCATCCCTTCATCGGCCACTCGAGCTTGCCCAGCGCGGCGTGCTCCGGCCACACCAGCACGTAGTCCTTGCCCTTGAGCTGGATGATGTAGGTGGCGGCGAGGCTGTTCTGGCCGGTCTCGTCGTATTTGACGCCGCGATAGCCCATCATCAGCTGCTCGGGCTTGAGGTCGGTCGCCTTGAGCGCCGCCTGGATTTTTGCCGGATCGGTCGCGCCGGCGCGATTGACCGCCTCGGCCATGGCGAGGAAGCCCTGCATGTTGCGGCCCGAGGTGTCGTCGAGGTCGCGGCCGGTCTTCGCCTTGTACAATTCGTTGATGTGCCAGGTGGTGCTGTTCGGCTTGCCGATGTCCCAGGCGCTGCGGTTGAGCGCGCCCTGGGCGATGTCGCCCACCGCCGGGATGAACGAGGGGTCGGAGAAGCCGGTGTCGTCCCCGATGATCATCGGCGGCAGATAGTCGAGCGCCCGCATGGTCTTGAGATAAAGGATCGAGTCCGACGTATAGCTGATGAAGATGACCACCTCGGGCTGCTTGTCCTTGAGCGTGAGCACTTGCGCCGACACGTCAGCCGCGTTGGCGCTGTAGGGAATGCGCGCCGCCACCGGGATGCTGTTCTTGCCGGCCGCCGCCTCCACGGTGTCGGCGACCGAGGTGCCGTAGTCGGTGTTCTCGTTGACGATGGCGATGCTCTTGATCGGCCGGCCGGCTTTGCGCATGTCGGCGAAGAAGCGCATGTAGGTGTCGGCATAGTCCGAGGCGATCGGCGTCACCCGGAAGGTCCATTTGAAGCCGCGGCCGGTGATGTTGAGCGCGGCCGAATCGCCGACCACGAACGGGATGCCGTAGCGCTCGGCCACCTGCGTTGCCGTGAACGTGCACGAGGACTGATAGGCGCCGTAGAGCACGTGCACCCGGTCCTGGGTGACGAGGCGCAGCGCCTGGCTCTGCGCCACCGACGGGTTGCCCTGGTGGTCGGCGAAGACGAGGTCGAGCTTGGCGCCGCCGAGATCGGGCAGGCCGGCGCTCTCCGCGAGCGGCAGGCCCTTCATCTCCGGATGGGCGTTGTTGACGATGTCGGCCGCGACCTCGGCCGCCGCCTTCGACGCCTGCCCGGCCGCCGCCGCGTTGCCGGTGAGCGGCCAGAGGATGCCGATCTTCACCGTCTCGGCGGCGTGCGCGCGCGGGGCGAACGCCAGCGCGACAAGCATGACGGCAAGCGCGAGAAATTTCCGCATGGGCTTCCTCCCGGGGTTATCTGGTTTTCTTGGCGCGAAATCTTGCACGCCGGCACCGGGCAGGGAAGGCGCCTTCTCATCTGCGCCGTCATCCTGAGGTGCTCGGCGCGAAGCGCCGAGCCTCGAAGGATGGGAACAGACGCCGCGCCTGTGTCCATCCTTCGAGGCTCGCGCGACTTCGTCGCGCTCGCGCCTCAGGATGACGGAGAGTTGGTATGATCAACCCCATGCGCCCGCTCTCCGTCCTCGACCTTTCCTTCGTCACCTCCGGCGGCTCCGGGGCGGCGGCGCTCGCCAACAGCCTCGATCTCGCGAAGCTCGCCGACCGTCTCGGCTACACGCGTTACTGGGTCGCCGAGCATCACAACCTGCCCTCGATCGCCAGCTCGGCGCCCGACATCATGATCGGCCAGATCGCCGCGACGACGACGCATCTGCGGGTCGGCTCGGGCGGGGTGATGCTGCCCAATCACGCGCCGCTCATGGTGGCCGAGCGGTTCAAGGTGCTCGAGGCGCTGTTTCCCGGGCGCATCGATCTCGGCATCGGCCGCGCGCCCGGCACCGATCCGGTCACCTCGCTCGCGCTGCGCGGACGCCAGGACATCCGCGCCGACGACGATTTCCTCGAGCGCTTCCAGGAATTGATGCTGTGGGAGAGCGGCGGCTTTCCGGCCGGCCATCCGTTCCGCAACGTGCGCGCCATGCCGGCGGACGTCCCGCTGCCGCCGATCTGGCTGCTCGGCTCGAGCGACTACAGCGCCGAGCTTGCCGCCATGATCGGCGCCGGCTTCGCCTTCGCCCACCACTTCGCGAGCTACGACGCGGTGGCGGCCCTGCGCAGCTACCGCGAGCGCTTCCGCCCCTCGGACCGGCACCAAAAGCCCTATGCGATTCTCGCCGTTGCGGTGGTGAGCGCGCCGAGCGACGCCGAAGCCGAGCGGCTCGCCTTGACCGTCGACCTCAACTACGTGCGCCGCTCCAAGGGCGAATACCTGCCGCTCGCAAGCCCGGAGGAGGCCGCCGCCTACCCGTTCACCGAGGCCGACCGGCGGCACATCGCGCGCAACCGGGCGCGGGTGTTCGTCGGCAGCTCGGCCACGGTGCGCGCGAAGCTCGGGCCGCTGATCGAGACGGCGCAGGCCGACGAGGTGATGATCACCTCGGCCATCTACGACCACGCCGCACGCAAGCATTCCTACGAGCTGATGGCGCAGGCGTTCGGGCTCGCGGCATCCGACGGCGCACTTAAGGTTAAAGCTGAACCTTAAGCCGGATTTTTTGCGTCGATGATCTAACAACGCGGCCGGCGCGGGCTTATATGGCGGCTACAGCTGTACCGGATGGTTCCCTGTCCCCCCGACCCAACCGTCCGGCGAAACCCCGGCCGCCCCACGAGCCGGGGTCTTTTTTTGCGGCACGCGCCGAGCCGGTCAGACGTAGGTTTGCGGCGGACACGCCTATTCCGATACCGCTTTGGCGACAGCACCGTGAAACGTCAGCAGCGCTGGCCGACAATTGACTCGGCAGCGCGAACATTTCGGCGTAGCGTGTCTATCTGAATCACAGGGGTCATCCGCAAGGGAGGCCGGTGTGGGAGTTCTGAAGTTCTATTGCCCGCGCGACGGTCACGAAATCGACGTCGGCATCGACACCGAGCCGCGCAGCCTGCGGGTGATCCGCGCGTTCCGCGTGCGCGCGTGGTGTGCGGTGTGCAAGCAGACGCACGAATGGCGCGGCGCGGAAGGCTGGATCGACGAGCCGCGCGCGGCCTGAACAGACGCCATTCTTCCTCGCCGCCCGCTGGCCGGGTTTTCCGGCCTTTCCTTTTGAATTTGTGTCGTCATGCCCGGCCCCGGATTAAGTCCGGGGCAGGCTCTTGTGCTGGGCATCCCCGTCTTTGGCCCGACGCTCAAGGCGCGGATGGCAGCGGAAGTCGGGTTTACCCGACTTCCGCCAAACTCTTGACGAGACCGCAAGTCGGATAAATCCGACTTGCGGGCGACAAGTCCGGCCATGACGAACTGGAGGACCCCGGCCTTTTTTGTTTGCGCGGCGGCCGGAACCAAATTCCACCGGCGGTGTTGTAGCGGTGAAGCGACAACAGCCATGCCTCCCACCGACAAGACTGCACAAATATTCGCACTGGCCCTCGGGGTCCTGTTCATCGCCGTGCTGACGCTCAATGCGTTCGCGTTCTAGCGCATGTTCCGGCGAAGTGGGCACCGGTTCGCCGATAAGAACATGCGCCATTCAAGGATTTCCAGAACGTGTCCCGATTCCAAAGGAACGGGACACGGCGAGGGGGAGCATGGGCGGCAAGCGAAAGCCCGGCCGAAAAGCGTCCGATCCCTGGGGCGACCTCCAACCCGATCGCTTGCCCGCGGATGACGACGTCCCGCTGACCGGGTCCGATGGGTTCGCGGGCGAAGATGCGCGCCCGCTCGATACCGACGAGGACCCGCCGAAGCGCATGAGCGAATTCGACGTTCCGGTTTAGGATCGTAGGATGAGTAGACGCCCGCGAAAGCGGGCGGAAACCCATCGATGGGTATCGCCGCGCACGCAGGTCGGCTTGTAGCCGACCTGCGCTTCATAATGCCGATCTCGGGTAAACCCGAGATCGATGCGCGGCTCAACCCATCCTACAAGTCCGGACAAATCCGCACTAAATCGAACGATTGCCTTGGGCCGGCCTTAACGGGCGGGCGGCGAGCATGGCGTGGCAGGCGGAACTTACGTGGCCGCAGCGGCGTTGCGCCTGCGCTCGGAGGCTCGTGTCATGCGCTCACGCGCTTCGCATTCGGACGACGTCGGGCACGACGTGCTGGTCACGGTGCTGCTCGGCCTCGCGGTGGCGGCTTGTCTGGCGTTGGCATTCTGAGGACAGATGTCAGATAACGTCGCCTGACTCCGTCATCTGTCATCTGTCATCCGCCATCTGATCCGCCATATCGTCCCGTTGCCGTCCTCGCTCACCAGGAGCGAGCCGTCGCGCGCCACCGCGACGCCGACCGGCCGGCCCCACACCGAGGAATCGCTCACCACGAAGCCGGTCATGAAGTCCTCGTATTCTCCGGTCGGCACGCCGTCCTTGATGCGCACGCGCACCACCTTGTAGCCGGTGCGCTTGGCGCGGTTCCACGAGCCGTGCTGGGCGACGAACGCATCGCCCCGGTACTCGGCGGGAAATTGCTCCGCGGTGTAGAACGCGAGCTGCATCGAGGCCGAGTGGGATTCGATCAGCACGTCCGGCACCGTGACCTTGTCGCGAAGATCGGGCCGCTCGCCGCGATGGCCCGGGTCCTCGTGCGCGCCGATGTAGTACCAGGGCCAGCCGTAGAAGCCGCCCTCGCGCACGCGCGTGACATAGTCGGGCACCAGGTCGTCGCCGAGGTTGTCGCGCTCGTTGGTCGAACACCACGCGTCGCCGCTCGTCGGGTGCACCGCGAGCCCGACGCAATTGCGGATGCCGGTCGCGAAGGTTTTTTCATTCTTTCCCTCGGAGTCGAACGCCAGCACCAGGGCGCGGTCCGTGTCCGCGCCCCAGCTCGCGCCCATGCCGTGCTCGGCCTCGTAGCGGGCGAGCGCGGCCGCGTCGCGCCGGCCCATCCCCTCGGCGGCGTTGGAGGCGGAGCCGACCGAGACGAACATGCGCGTGCCGTCGTTGGAGAAGGCGATGTCGCGGGTCGAATGCCCGCGCTGCACCCACCGGCCGCGCGCATGCGGAAGCGCGGGCACCACCGCTTCGGCGCGCCCGCGCGCCTTGAGATCGCCGTTGCGGTAGGGGAAGCGGACGATGGAGCCGGTGTTGGCGACGTAGAGCCATTGCGGATCGGGTCCGGCCGGATAGAACGCGAGGCCGAACGGACCGTCGAGTCCCGACGCGAACACCTGATTCTCGCTCGGCTGCGCGGCGCCGTCCGGGACCCGCAGCACCCGGATGCGCCCGGGACCGGATTCGGCGACGAAGACATCGCCGTTCGGCGCCGCCCGCAGCGCGCGCGGGTCGCTCAGCCGCGAGGCGAGGAGGTCGACGCGGAAGCCGGGCGGAACCTTGGGCACCGCCCCGGCCGGATGGGCGACGATGCGCGGACCGTTGCTGACGGACGGCGTCGCCCCGGGCGGCGGCAGGTCGGCCGGCGTGATGTGGCGCCGCACCCCCGGCGCGTCGGCGCGCCAGTCGGCGTACGCCGCCTTGCCGGTGAGCAGGCGACCATATTCTGCAGTACCCTGGGCGCCGGCGCCGCCGAGGTGGACGATCGCGGCGAGGAGGCCCGCGACCAGCAGGGCCCGCATGCGCATGGATGGCTCCTTGTGACCCGGGACGGACGGTAACACGGCCCGGTTGGGGCGGTTCCCGCCCGGTTGAGCCGCCCCGACTGGAGGCAAAAGGACCCCTTCACAACGGCTCGAACGAGCATGATATAAGGGCAGCCCGTGGGTACCTGGGAGGTTTCCATGATTCGCGCCCGCCACATGCGGCCGCTGGTGGCGATTCTTGCCATGCTGACGGCTGTGTTCGTCATCGTCTCCGACGCCGATGCGCGCGCCGGCGGCGGCTCGAGTTCCGGCAGCCGCGGCAGCCGCTCCTTCAGCGCTCCGCCCGCGACCACGACCGCGCCGACCACGGCACGGCCGCTCGAGCGCACCATGGCGCAGCCGGGGCAGGTGGGTCAGCCCGGGCGGGTGTCGTCGCCCGGCCTGTTCGGCGGCTTCTTCAACCGGCCCGGCCTGCTCGGCGGTCTGTTCGCGGGCTTCCTCGGCGCGGGCCTGCTCGGCCTGCTGTTCGGGCACGGCCTGTTCGGCGGCCTCGGCGGCCTTGCTTCGCTCTTCGGCCTCCTCATCCAAGTTGCGCTGGTCGTCCTGGTCGCACGCCTGATCTGGGGCTGGTGGCAGCGGCGCAGTATGCCGGCTTTTGCCGGCGGCCCGGCGTTGCGCGAGGTCGGCCCGAGCGGGCCCGGCCCGTCCTCTCATGGCGGCGGCGCGGCCGGGTTCGGCGGGAGCACGGTCACCATCGCGCAGGGCGACTTCGAGACGTTCGAGCGGTTGCTCGGCGAGGTCCAGGCCGCCTATGGCGGCGAGGACCTCGGCGCGTTGCGCCAGCGCGCGACCCCCGAGATGGTGTCCTATTTCGCCGACGACCTCGCCAAGAACGCGAGCCGCGGCGCCGTCAACCGCGTCTCCGACGTGAAGCTGCTGCAGGGCGACCTGGCGGAAGCTTGGCGCGAGGGCGACGCGGAATATGCGACCGTCGCCATGCGCTATGCGCTCAAGGACTACTACGTCGACCGGGCGAGCGGACGCGTGGTCGAGGGCGATCCGAACCAGCCGACCGAGGCGACCGAGCTGTGGACGTTCCGCCGCGACCGCGGCGGTCAATGGCTGCTTTCGGCGATCCAGCAGACCTGATGCTGGAGCATTTTCCGGAAAAGTGGACACCGGTTTTCCGCAGAAAATGCGACCGGCGCTGGATACGTCAGAGAACATTAAGCACGGGTTTCCGCGCCGGCTTGACCGCGGCGCGGAATCCGTGCGAAGTGGCCGCGCAACCGGTTTTAGGCTCGATCCCTTGTTGACACGCTGCCGTGTTTTGCGCTGCGCCTGTCAGGTTATCCCCCAAAACTCGGCTTGTTGCCGACCGTGCGCCATGCGTGCGGGCGGTTGATCCATGCGTGCAACACAGGAGCCCATGATGGCGACAGGTACCGTGAAGTTCTTCAACATGCAGAAGGGCTACGGCTTCATCCAGCCGAGCGACGGCAGCAAGGACGTGTTCGTCCATATCAGCGCGGTGCAGCGCTCCGGGATGCAATCGCTCGTGGAGGGCCAGCAGGTCAGCTTCGAGGTGGTGACCGAGCGCGGCAAGCCGGCCGCGACGAACCTCCAGGCGCTCTGAACCCGGCTTAGATTCCCGGATGACGAAGCCCGGCGCCGCGCGCCGGGCTTCTTGCGATTTGACACGCGCGCGTGTCCCGGATGCGGTGCAGCGCGCAGCGCAGCGGAGCGGTGCACTGCTGATCCGGGACCCAGGTTGGAAAAAGTCTCTGGACCCCGGGTCTGCAGCGCACCACTTCGCTGCGCTCGTGCTGCGCTGCGCCCGGGGAACGCCCGGGGGGTCTCACCCCACCTGGCGCAGCGGGAAGGCGGTGGTCGCGCGATCGAACACCAGGTGCTCGATCTCGCTGATGGGAACCGGCCGCCCGAAGAAATAGCCCTGCGCTTCCTCGCAGCCTTCCTTGCGCAGGAACGCGAGGTGCTGCTGGCTCTCGACGCCCTCGGCGAGGACCGGAATCGACAGGCTCTTGCCGAGCCCGAGCACGGCGCGCACGATCGCGGCGGCCTGATGCTGCTTCTCGACCTTGTCGACGAACGAGCGGTCGATCTTGATCTTGTCGAACGGAAACGCCTGCAGGGTCGAGAGCGACGAATAGCCGGTGCCGAAATCGTCCATCGCGATGGTGACGCCGAGCAGCTTGAGCCGGCGCAGCACGTGCAGGGTGCGCTCGGGATCGGCGATCAGCATCGATTCGGTGACCTCGAGCTCGAGCCGCGCCGGCGACAGGCCGGTGTCGATGAGCACGCCGTGCACCAGCTCGGACAGGTTGGTCTGGCTGAACTGGACCGGCGACAGGTTGACGGCGATCTTGTACGGCCGGTCCCATGACGCCGCGATGGCGCAGGCGGTGCGCAGCACCCACTCGCCGATCGGGATGATCAGCCCGGTTTCCTCGGCCAGCGGGATGAACTCGGCGGGCGGGATGATGCCGCGGCTCGGATGGCGCCAGCGCAGCAGCGCCTCGAAGCCGCAGATATCGCCCGACTCGACGAGCTTCTGCACCTGATAATGCAGCTCGAATTCGCCGCGCTCGATCGCCAGCTCGAGTTCCTGCGACAGCGCATGGCGGCGGCGCGCGGCCTCGTCCATGTCGCGCTTGAAGAAGCAGAACGCGGCGCGGCTGTCCGTCTTGGCCCGATACATGGCGACGGCCGCGTTGGCGAGAAGCTGCTCGCGATCGACCCCGTCGGCCGGGTAGAGCGCGATCCCCGCGCTGACCGCAAGCTGCAGGGAGTGGCCGCCGACCGACATGCGCCCCTCGAGCGCCTCGCTCAGCCGTCCGGCGAGGTCGGAGGCCTTCTCGGGCCGGCTCGCGAGCTGGACCGCGGCGAATTCGTCGCCGCCGAGCCGCGCCAGGAACTCGTGCTCGCGCAGGCACTCGCGCATGCGCCGCGCCGCCTCGGCCAGCGCCCGGTCGCCGACGCCGTGGCCGAACACGTCGTTGATCTCCTTGAAGCGGTTGAAGTTCATGCACAGCACCGCGAGCCTGCCGCGCGCGCGCGCCGCCGCCATGAGGTCGCGGTCGAGCCGCTCGTTGAAGGCGGCGCGGTTGGCAAGTCCGGTCAGCGCATCGTGCAGGGCGAGGTGCGCCAGGCGCTTCTCGGATTCGCGGCGCTCGCGCAGGTCGCGCACCGAATAGAACCTGCGATATTCGCCCGACGTTTCCGCGCTCGCGGTCACCTCGACCGGCACGAGCTCGCCCGCGGCGGTGCGCATCTCGCACTCGAAGCGCCCGTCGGCGTCGCTGCCCAGGTGGCGCGCCTCGCACACGAGGAGGTCCTCGAACAGTCCCTGGTCGATCAGGTCGTCGCGCGCGTAGCCGGACAGTTTTGCAAAACTCTCGTTGGCGTAACGGATGCGCGCGCCGTCGGTGATGACCAGGCCTTCCGCGCTGGCGTCGGCGACGCGGCGCAGCCGGCCGCGCGACTCTTGGCGCGCGCTGCTGTCGATCAGATAGCTCGACAGGCCGCTGCCCATGACCAGGAGGGCGACGCCGGCCACGCTGAGCGCGAGCGCCTCGCTCGACATGGTGCGCGCCGGGATGACGATCGACGGATCGGGCGCGATGGCGAGCGCGCCCATGGCGGTGAAGTGCAGGCTGCAGATGGCGAGCGTCAGGATGCCGGCGGCGACGTATTGGGAATAGGCCGCGCGCGTGCGCACCATCTGCCGCAGCGCGGCCGCGCCGAGCGCCGCCCCGAGCGCGACCGACACGGCCACGAGCGTGAGGTCCCAGTCGATCGCGCCGGCCACCCGGAAGGCCGCCATGCCGGTATAGTGCATGGCGCCGATGCCGAGCCCGACCAGCGCGCCGCCCAGCTCGCCCGCCGCCCGGATCGGCCGCGCCGCGGCGACGGCGAAGCCGAGCGTGGTCGCCCCGATGGCGATGAACAGCGACAGGATGGTGAGAACGGGCTCGTAGGAGGTCGGCACGCTCGGCTCGAAGGCGAGCATGGCGATGAAGTGCGTGGTCCAGATCGAGGCGCCGGTGGCGACGCCGGTCAGGAACAGCCAGCCCGCCCAGGTCGAGCCGGTGCTCGCCCGCGCGCGCGAGAACAGGCGCATGGCGATCCACGAGCCGGTGATGCACACGACCGCGGCGAGAAGAACAAGCCAGCGGTCATGCTCGTAGCCGACGCATGCGAGTACGCGCAGCATTTAGGGCGCTCCCGTCCTTCTGGGTCATAACGGGCGTTTGTTAAAATCGCGTATTGTTTGGACGGGTTGCTGCAAGGTGAACTCGGCATTAACCAACAAACGGACGATTAACCAAGAATGTCGAGCTGACGAAGGGAGCGAATTACGCGAGAACCTCATCCTGAGGAGGCCGTGCGCAGCACGGCCGTCTCGAAGGATGGGAGCGCGTCCATCCTTCGAGACGCGCGTGGGCGCGCAGCTCCTCGGGCGCGGCCGCGCGGCCGTCCTTGAACACCACGCAGGCGAGCGGGCGTTCGCCCCATTTCTCGTCGGGAATGGCGATCACCGCCGCCTCGAGCACGGCCGGATGCGCCATCAGCAGGCTCTCCATGTCCATGGAGCTGATCCACTCGCCGCCCGACTTGATCAGGTCCTTGGTGCGGTCGGCGATGCGCACGTAGCCGTGCGGGTCGAGCGCGGCGACGTCGCCGGTGCGCAGCCAGCCGTCGGCGGTGAACTTCTCCGCATCGGGCGGCGTGTCATGATAGCTGCCGGTGATGGTGGTGCCGCGCACCTGGATCTCGCCCAGGCTTTCGTTGTCCCACGGCCGTTCGCTGCCGTCGTCGCCGATGATGCGGATGTCCATCAGCGGGATCGGCACGCCGCCGGTGGCGAAGCGCCGGAAGCGCTCGTCCGCCGCCGCGCCGAGCAGCTCGGGCTTGAGATAGGAGATGGTGGCGAGCGGGCTCGTCTCGGTCATGCCCCAGCCCTGCACGACCCGGGCGCCGTGGCGCGCATAGGCGCGGATCAGCGATTCCGGCACCGGCGCGCCGCCCACCAGCATGCGCATGCCGGCCGGCAGCTTGTAGCGCTCGGGCTTCGCGTCGAGCAGCTGCAGCATGGTCAGCCAGATGGTCGGCACGCCGAGCGCATAGGTCGGCTGCTCGGCCATGAACAGGTCGAGCAGGTCCTCGGCGTGCAGATGCGGGCCGGGAAAAATCATCTTCACGCCCATCATCACGCACACGTAGGGCATGCCCCAGCAATTGGCGTGGAACATCGGGGTCGCCGGCAGCACGGAGTCGTTTGCCGCGAGGCCCCAGTGGTCGGGTTGGTTGGCGATGAGCGAGTGGATGACGGTCGAGCGGTGCGAGTAGACGACGCCCTTGGGCCGGCCGGTGGTGCCGGACGTGTAGCACATGGAGATCGGGTCATCCTCCGCGTGCGCCGCGTAGTCGAACTTTTGCGGCGCCGCGGCGAGGAGCTTCTCGTAATCGAGCAACGGCGCGGCCACCGGCTCGCCGGCGAGCGGCACCACGATGATCTTCTCGAACGGCACCTTGTCGCGGAACTGGGCGAGCAGCGGCAGCAGGATGTCGTCGACGATGAGGAACCGGTCCTTGGCGTGGTTGGCGATGAAGGCGATCTCGTCGGGCGCAAGGCGCAGGTTGAGCGTGTGCATGACGCCGCCCGCCGCCGGAATGCCGAAATAGCACTCGAGGTGCGCATAGTGGTTCCACGACAGGGTCGCGACCCGGTCGCCCTTCTCGAGCCCGAGCCTAAGCAGCGCTGCGGCCAGCCGCCGCGCCCGCGCGTAGAAATCGGCAAAGCTGTCGCGCCTGAGCGACTTGTCCGGCAGGCGGCTGACGATCTGCGACTGCGGATAAAGTTTTCCCGCCCGCTCGAGCAGCTGATTGAGCGACAGCGGTACCCGCTGCATGGTCGAGCGGATCATCGGTGCACCTCCCTGAATGGCGAGTAGCAAGCAGTTAACGCTATCTTCATCCTGAGGAGGCCCGCGCAGCGGGCCGTCTCGAAGGATGGAAGCGCATGCGCCCCTGTCCATCCTTCGAGACGCCCGCCTTCGGCGGGCTCCTCAGGATGAGGCTTTTGTTCAATTGTATTCCCTTTCAAACCCGCCCGCGCGGCGCTATGACCGGCGGCGAGGAGACCCCCATGAACGCGCCCGCCGACATCGTGCCGCCCTACCGGCACACGCCGCTGTTTCCGCTCGGCCCCGACAAGACCCAGTACCGCAAGCTCGGCGGCGAGGGGGTGCGCGTCGAGCAGGCGCTCGGGCGCGAGATCGTCGTGGTGGAGGCGGAGGCGCTGCGGCGCCTCGCCGAGGCCGCCTTCATCGACATCAATCATCTGCTGCGGCCGGGGCACCTTGCCCAGCTGCGCGCCATTCTCGACGACCCGCAGTCGACCGACAACGACAAGTTCGTCGCCTACGACCTGCTCAAGAACGCCAACATTGCGGCGGGCGGCGTGCTGCCCATGTGCCAGGACACCGGCACCGCCATCATCATGGGCAAGAAGGGTCGCGCCGTGTGGACCGAGGGCGACGACGAGGCGGCGCTCGCCGAAGGCGCGCGCGACGC
>WNGG01012994.1_pt1 | contig 15013 bp, 12 predicted proteins | sample 5400661 | NCBI WGS metagenome assembly WNGG01 (sample SAMN13153372, study PRJNA577476) | soil metagenome | isolation source: 100 cm soil or saprolite under Garry oak tree replicate 1 | place: USA:California | collected 2016-06-15
CTCCTCGCCGCTGCACTCGGCGGCCGCGCGAACCGGGAGCCCGCGACGACGTACGCGGAAGCGGCGAAGCTCGCGCGACGCCACGCAATCGTGGTGATGGCAGGGACCCGGCCGGGCCACACGACGGACCGCGTGAGCGCGTCCCTCGCCCGGTTCGTCCGAGCGGCGCGGATCGTGAACGCGACCTCGGTGGACGGCGTGTACACGAGCGACCCGAAGGCGGACCCGGGTGCGCGGCTCATCGAGCGGATGCGGTTCGAGGACCTCGTCCGGCTCGCCGGATCGGGGCATGCGGCGGCGGGCCCGAGTATCGTGTTCGACCCCGTGGCGGCCCGGGTCCTGGCACGGGACCGCACGCCCCTCAGCGTCGTGCACGGCCGGGACCTCCGCGCCTTGCGCGCCGCGATCCTCGGAAAGCCGTTCCACGGGACCCTCGTGACGGAGTAGGATGGCGGCCGAGTGAAACTCCGGACGTGGTACCAGGCCGTCTCGGCGGCGACGCTCGCGATCGCGGGCGGATCGGCGATCCTCGCCGTCGCGGGCGCCGCGCTCCAGCAGACGTTGAGCGTGACCGCGGCGTCTTTGTGCGCGGCTGTGTTCTTGATCCCGGGCCTATTCTTCTTCGCGTACCAGCGCCGCTTCCGCGCGAGGGATCTCGCGCTCGACCACGTCGCGGCGTTTGCCCGCGCGCGCGGTACCGTCGACCTCCGAGACCTCGCGGACGAGCTGCACGTATCCAGGGAAGATGCGGAGAAGGTGCTCCGGACGGCGGTCCGCGAAGGTCACCTTCGGGGCACCTTCGACGACCGAGGCCGGTTCGTCGCGGCGACATCGGGTCCGGGAGGCCCGGCACCGTGATATTCCGGGGGTTCATCGCCGCGGACGTCCCGGCAACGCCGGGTCTCGAGAGCTTCGCTTCGGAGCTTCGCAACGCCGGCGGCCCCCTGAAGGTCGTCTCCCCGGACCAGCTCCACCTCACGCTCAAGTTCCTCGGGGACACGGAAGAGGGCCTCGTGCCCGAGATCGTCACGGCGATACGAGAGGCGGCGTCGGGCATCGGCCCGTTCGAGATCCGCGTGCGGGGCACCGGCGCGTTTCCCAGCCTCGGACGGATGAACGTCATCTGGGTAGGCGTCGAGGGCGCGGAGCCGCTCGCGACGATCGCGGCGGCCCTCGAGGCATCGATGGAACCGCTCGGCTTCCGTCGGGAGGACCGGCCGTGGAAGGCCCACGTGACACTCGCCCGCGTAAAGGGCTCGCGCGAACTCGAACCGGCTCGGGCGGTCCTGCGGACGCGGGCGACAGAGGAGTTCGGGACCCATCGCGTGGAGGCGATCCACCTGAAGAAGAGCGTCCTGACGCCGCAAGGCGCCCAGTACTCGGTCGTCGAAACCGTGCGGCTCGAGGGGTGAGGCCGGTCCGAGGTATGGGGAGGCTGGGAGGATATACCTCTAAGTAGAGGTATGCCGCCCGCCAGAGCCTCCCTCCGGATGGACCTACGCTTCCTTCTTGTCGGCGAGGAGCTTGAGCTGGTCCCACGCAATCGTATGCTTGAGCCGGTACTTCTGCAAGACCCGGCTGAGCGACTCCGTCACGTGCGCCACATCGGTCGCCTTGCCGCGGCCGTAGACATAGAACTCGACCTTGCTCGAGATCGGGAAGATCATCCGCATCGCGCCCTCGCGGTTGTACCCCTCGGGCTTGCGGTTGTTGCGGAGGTCGCGCAGATTCTCCTCGATCAGCACGTCGACGTTGTCGACGTCCTCGGGCATCTGCTGCGTCTCCTCGAGGAACTTCAGGAACAACGGCCGGAAGGCGGGGATGAGGTTCTTCCACCGCACCTTCTTGTCGAACTCGATGTGGCCGCTTCGCGCGCGCATGGCTCCGTTCGCATGAGGCACGTGATATTTAACGCTGTCCGGGTCGGCATCCTTCGAGACCGGAGCGACGCGATCCGCGCCGGCCATCGATGTGAATGATCTCCGGGATCGTCCTCCGCGCGCAGACCGCGCGTCAGTCTTAAGCCCGCCGCGCCCATCGCGCGGCCGTGCGGACCGCGCTGACGATCGCGGGCAGCGATTCCGGCGGCGGTGCGGGGATCCAGGCGGACCTCAAGTCGTTCGCCTCGATCGGGGTGCACGGAACGTCCGTGATCACGTGTGTCACGGCGCAGAACACGCGGTCCGTCGATTCGATCTTCCCCCTGCCGGTCGGCGAGATCCGAAAGCAGCTACGCGCGGTCGTGGACGACTTCGAGGTTCGCGCGGCGAAGACGGGCATGCTGTACTCCGCTGCGATCGTCGGGACGGTCGCCCGGGAACTTCAGCGGACTTCGTTCCCGCTCGTCGTCGACCCCGTCATGGTCGCGACGGTCGGTGCACGCTTGGAGCGGGACGACTTCCGGGACGCCCTCGTCGACCGCCTCCTCGGACGAGCCACGCTCGTCACCCCGAACCGGTTCGAGGCGGAACGGTTGTCCGGCCTCCCGGTCACGGACATCGCGTCGATGGAGGACGCCGCGCGGGCGATCCGCCGTCTCGGGCCGAAGGCGGTCCTCGTCAAAGGCGGCCACACGCAAGGTCCCCTCGTCGACGTCCTGTTCGACGGCCGGTCGATGCGACGCCTGCGCGGACGTCGGCTTGACAAAGCCCTGCACGGCGCGGGGTGCACCCTCGCCGCGTCGATCGCCGGGTACCTCGCCCTCGGCAAGCCGCTCCTCGCCGCGGTCGAATCGGCCCGGGCCAAGGTCGCCCTCGGCTTCCGGCGTTCGTATCGAGCGGGCCGCGGCGTGGAGATTATCAATTCGCAAATCACCCCGAAATGAGCCTGCGGCGGGGCGCGAATCCCGGGCGTGCCACCGGCCGGAAGGAGGTCTCCGGGGCGATTATCAACGCGGCGCGGGCCGCCCGCAAAGTTAATGTAGGCCCACCAAAATCCAAGCCGTCTGCGGTCCTCGCATCCCAACGCCGCCGTCGCGGCCGCGAAGTGCGTCCCGCGGTGGGCCGGCGATGGGCGTGTGGACAGGGCACGGAATCGTGGAGGCGGGGACGATACCCGACATCGACGACGGCGTGGGCGAGCCGAAGCCCCAGGGCCGCGGATCCGGACGCTGAGGCCATGCGAATCGCCCTCTTCACGGACACCTACCTGCCGACGGTCGACGGCGTCGTGACGTCCGTCTTGACGACGCGTCGCCAGCTCGAGGCCGACGGACATGAGGTCGTCGTCTTCGCGCCCGAGGACCCGCGGCGGCGGGAGGTGCGGGAGGCGGGCACGATCTACGTGCGGGCGAAGGAGTTCCGGCACTATCCCGGCTACCGGCTCGCGATGTTCCCGGGACGCGAGGTCGACATGATCAAGGACATGGGGATCGACCTCGTCCACATCCACGGGGTCGGGTTCGTCGGGATCAAGGGCCTCTGGGCGTCGTGGCAGGCGAAGATCCCGCGCGTCTCGACGTTCCACACGATGATCCACGACACGCTGGCGTTCTACTCCCCGTTCGGCCTGAACCTCCATCTCCTCGAGCGGGGCCTGCGATTCTACCTGCGCGTGTTCCTGCGGAAGACTCAAGGCGTCGTCGTCCCGAGCCGTGCGATCCTCGAGGAGATCCGGGACCTCTCGCCGACGGCGAGGATCGCGGACGTCATCCCGACCGGTGTCGACCCGGACCGCTTCCGGCCGGACCTCTCCGGACAAGGCGTCCGCGCGAAATGGGGCCTGAACGGCCACGACGTCATCCTGCACGTCGGCCGCGTCGCGCCGGAGAAGAACCTCACGACGCTCATCCACGCGTTCCCGAAGGTCCTCGAGGGGAACCCGGACACGAAGCTCCTGATCGTCGGCACGGGCCCGTACATCGAGAAGTACTACGAGCTCGTGCACCACCTCGGCCTCGAGGGCGACGTCCTCTTCACCGGTTTCGTCCCCGACGCCGACCTGCCGAAGTACTACGCCGCCGCCGACGTCTTCGCGATCGCGTCGCGGTTCGAGACCCAGGGGCTCGTCGTGCTCGAGGCGCTCGCCTCGGGCCGGCCCGTCGCGGGCGCGAACTACCGCGCGATCCCGGAGTTCGTCCAGGACGGCTTGAACGGCGCCCTCTTCGATCCGTCGGACGTCCGCGGGTGCGCCGCCGCCATCCTCCGCTGCCTCCGGGACCGGGACCCGATGCGGGCGGCGGCCCGCGAGAGCGCCCTCCCCTACTCCATCGAGCGGTGCACGCGGAGGCTCGAGCAGGTGTACGAGCGCCTGCTGGCCGCGTGAGGCGGATGGCCGCGCGCACGTCCGTCGTCGTGCCGACCTGGGACGAGGCGAAGTACCTCCCGGCGTTGCTGGCGTCGCTGCGGGTGCAGACCGTGCCGCCGCTCGAGGTGATCGTCGCGGACTCGGGCAGCACCGACGGCACGCCCGACCTCGCCCGGGCCGCGGGGGCTCTCGTCTTGGAAGGCGGGCGCAAGGGACCCGGGGAAGGCCGGAACCGCGGCGCGCGGGCCGCCCGCGGAGACATCCTGTTGTTCCTCGACGCGGACTGCATCGCGCCGCCGGATCTCCTGTCGGCGGTCGAGGCCGCCGTCGCCCGGCCGGACGTCGTCGGAGGCACGACGGCCTTCATGCCCGCCGACGGCCGCCCGATCGAGCGCGCCCTCCTCGCCCTCGCCAACGGCTACCAGAAGGCGATGACGCTCTGGGGGTTCCCCCACAACGCCGGGTACTGCTTCTTCTTCCGCAAAGACGCGTTCGAGCGACTCGGCGGGTTGCGGGAGGACATGCTCCTGAACGAGACGCACGACCTCGCGATGCGCTCCCGTCCCCTCGGCGTCTTCCGCATCCTGCCCGTGACGGTCCGCACCTCGATGCGGCGCTTCCGCGCCCACGGATACGCGCGGACGCTCCTCACGGAGTACGTCGCGTCGACCCTGCTGTACTACGCGACGGGTCGGACGCCAACCAAGTGGTTCCGGCCGGAGCCGGCCCGGTGACGGCCGCGTTCAGGACCGAGGCACCGCCGAGCGCCGTCGGAGTAGGAACGACCCCACGAGGGAGAGGACCACGACGGCGACGATGAGCCCGAGGGTGATCCACCGCGCGGTCCCGATGTCGTAGGCGACGCCGATGGCAAAGACGACGAACAGGAGGACCGCATATTTCGCGAGCCCTCCGACGGCGACGTAGGCGATCGACCGCCGGTAGTCCCAGCGCAGGGTCGCGATGAACGCGCCGACGAACGGCACGACCGGCGCGAGCCGGTTCAACAGGATGACGCGCTCGTCCCGCACGAGGAGGAAGCCGGTCCACCGCTGCATCCCCCGCTCGAGCCAGCGCGGCATCCGCCGGCCCTCGACGAGCACGCGACGCACGATGGCGTACAAGGCGGTCGTCCCGAGGACGTCGCCGGCGACGGCCGTCCCGAGGAGGAGCGCCGTCCAGACGAGCGGGGCCGTGACCTCCGGCCGGTAGGTGTACGTCACGACGATCCACGCTTCCGGCAGGGCGGGGAAGAGCGCCGCATCCGCGGCGAAGATCAGGAGGAGGGCGAGGAGGCTCCCGACGGGCCCGAGGGATCCGAAGAGGGCCGCGAGGAACTCGTCCAGGGAGGCCATCCGCGGCCCTCAGAACGGACGGGTGATGGAGACCATCGTCACCTGGAACACGAGCGTCCGGCCGACGGGCGCGGCCACGTTGTAATTGAGGGTGTACGTGCCGGCGTCGAGGTCCACGGTGCTCACGACGAAGCGCGTCACCATCGTCCCCCCCTGGGAGATCTTCTGGCCCGTCCGGTCGACGTCGGCCGGAGTGAGGAGGTGGTGCACGAGGATCGTGCCTTCGCCGTCGTTCGCCGTGTCGTCGATGCTCACGACCGCCGCGTCCCATCCGTCGTACGGGCGCACGAGCTGCCCCGGGACCGGGCTGTTCGTCACGGTGACGAGGGATCCGGAGACGCCCACGGTCGCGGACCAGCCCCAGAACGGGTCGGTGACGTTCGACCCGGAGTCCGGCGCCACACCGTACCGGGTCTGGAAGTCCGTCGCGTCCATCGTCGTCCGGACCGGGACCGGCTCGAAGAGCGGCTTGACGACGACCGCCAGCGGCACGGCCCCGACCGCGAAGGGGAGGGGCTGCCATGTGTCCCGCCACGTGAACGTGAAGGCCTTGGGGAACGACACGTTGTCCTTCGCGACGGACGCGAAGCTCGTATCGAACACGAGCCCATCGTCCGCGAACGTGCCGATGTAGTCGACCTGGACCGTGTCGCCGTCCTGCGCCCGGATCGGCGGCGTGCCGAGCTTCGGCACGACGTAGCCGAAATACACGCCGAGGATCGCGATTGTCAGGATGAGTACGCCAATGAACGACCAGAGCGTGCTCGCGCCGCGCTCGTCGCGGACCAGGGGTCGGGCCATACATGGATCGGATGCATGCATGTCGCTGATATTCCGACTCCGTCGGGAACACTCTGCGGCGTTCCGAGGGCGACGATCGTAAGGTACGGGTGCATGTGGTATGGAGGATAGTTAGGGACGCTCACCTCGTTGATACATGAATCGGGTCCAAAGTTACGGTATGGGTCGAAGTACGGTGCAATCGCGTAGCCGCCAGCGACCAGCGCGGCGAGACCGACTGCCAACGCGACTTGCCATCTCCGGATGCGGACCGGCGGGCGGGTTTTTTTCGGCGCGGCCTCCCGGCCCTCCTCCCGAAGTCGCTTCTGCAACGCCGGGGTGTCGGGATGGCGGGGATGAGTGTCGTTCACGTGGCGCAGGAGGTTCTCCCGCTTCACGGCGACGTCACAGATGGGACAGTGGTCCGTCCTCACCATCAGGGGCTCCCCGAACCGAACGACGACGCAGGAGAGACGGAGTCCTATTTAGGAATGTGGTGGACGCGGTTCGAACTCACGCGTACATCGCGCCCGAGGCATCCTGGGACCGCATCGGGTTCTCGCCGAACACCTTGTCGACCGCCCGCTCGAAGTCGGACATCGTCACCTGTTCCCGGTCCTCGCGGATCGCGAACATGCCCGCCTCCGTGCACATCGCGTGGATGTCCGCGCCCGTGGCGCCCTCGCAGCGGCCCGCTAGGACGCCAAAGTCGACGTCGGAGGCGACGCTCATCTTGCGCGCGTGGATCCGGAAGATCGTCGTCCGCGCGTCCTGGTTCGGCATGGGGATCTCGATGATCCGATCGAAGCGGCCGGGCCGAAGGAGCGCGTCGTCGAGGATGTCCGGGCGGTTCGTCGCCCCGATGATCTTCACCTCGCCGAGCGGATTGAACCCATCGAGCTCCGCGAGGAGCTGCATGAGCGTGCGCTGGACCTCCCGGTCGCCGGACGTCGCAATCTCGAGCCGCTTCGCCCCGACCGAGTCGAGTTCGTCGATGAACACAATCGACGGCGCCTTCTCCCGGGCGAGCTGGAACAGCTCCCGGACGAGCCGCGCGCCCTCGCCGATGTACTTCTGCACCAGCTCGGAGCCGACGAACCGGATGAACGTCGCCTTGGTGCGGTTCGCGACGGCCTTCGCGAGGAGTGTCTTGCCGGTCCCCGGCGGGCCGACGAGGAGGACGCCTTTCGGCGGCTCGATGCCGACCTTGCGGTAGAGATCCGGCTTGAGCAACGGGTCCTCGACGGCCTCGCGGATCTCCCGCATCTGGTTCTCCAAGCCGCCGATGTCCTGGTACGTCGCTTGCGGCTTCTCGATGATCTCCGCGCCCGTCACGATCGGGTCGAGGGACGGCGGAAGGACGCCCATCACGGCGAGCGTCTGCTTGTTCAACGCCACGCGGGCGCCGACGATCAGGTTCTCCTTCGCGATGTAGTCCGCGGCGTTGACGATGAAGTCCGGGCCCGTCGACGACTTCACGACGACCCGGCCGTCCGCGAGGACGTCCCTGATGTTCCCGATGATGAGGGGCGGGCTCTTCAGGCGGTCGAGCTCCTGCTTGAGCCGCCGGATCTCCTTCTGGAGCCGGACCATCTCCGTCTCGACGTATCGCTTCTCGCCCTCGACCCGCCGAGCCGTCTCGAGGAGCTTGTCGTTCCGATCCTCCAGCGTGGAGATTCGCTCCGACATTTTCTCCGAGAATTCGCGGATTTGTTCCTCGTCCATAGGATCGTCCGGTAGGTCGAGTGGAAGACGAAGGCTATATACCCGGCACTTTTTATTTAGTCTTTGCGGGCTCGATTCGTGATCTGCGAATTGTGTGGCGCGGACGTCCCGCGCCTGAAGAACGTCGCCATCGACGCTACAATCCTCGCCGTCTGCGGGGATTGCGCCCGCTTCGGCGACGAGGTCGCGAGCCCCGTCCTGCGCCGCAGCACGATGCCCCCCATCATCGCGCAGCGGCTCGAGGCCCGCCAACGGCGGATGACGCCGAAGGACGTCTACACGCAGGGGAGCGAACTCGAGCTCGCCGAGGACTTCCCGCAGAAGATCCGGGCGGCGAGGGAGTCCCGGGGTTGGAAACAGGCCGATCTTGGCGCGAAGATCAACGAGAGGGCGAGCGTGATCGCGAAGCTCGAATCCGGCGGGATGACGCCGGGGGACGCCCTCGTCCGGAAGCTCGAGCGGGAGCTGGGGATTGCGCTGAGGGAGCGCGTCCAGCCCGTGGCGGTCAAGAAGCAGGCCGCCGGGGCCGCGCTGACCCTCGGGGATCTCGTCAACCTGAAGGACGACGAGCCGTAGTCAGGCGAGACCGAGCCGCGCCTTCACCGGCCCGACGAACGGGGCCACGTCGACGCCGGCCTGGCGCGCGGCGACGAGGGCCGCCACCTCGACCTCGACGTCGAGACGTTCCTGGACGCCGTTCACGATCGCGATCACGGCCTTCCGGTCCGCGCCGGTCTTCCGGACGATCGCCTCGACGATCCGCAGGAAGACCTCCTCCCCCGCGGGCGTCGGCGTCTCGAGGATCGCCGGAGTCGGGACGTAGTCCCGCGGGACCTCGACCCCTGCGACGTCGAACGCGGGCCGGATCGTGCCCTCGCGGGACTCGAGCAGCTTCGATTCGATCCCGAGCTGCAGGAGCCGCTGCGCGTCGCGGGGCGGGAACCACCGGAGGTCCATCGACGCCGAGAGGACGAACTCCCGCTCGCTCAGCTCGTCGCGTCCCTTGCGCTTGAACAGCAGGGCGATCGCATCGCGAAGCTCGTCCACCGTGCCCGCTCCCACCCGAGGCCGCTCGAACGGACGGGGGCTAGATAAACGTGCGGCCGGGGTGCGAACGTTTATCTCGCCGGGAATCGTTCGTCGGGGTGCTCCCGCGTAAGGTCGCGCGGACCCGTGATGCGCGATGCAAGCCGGGAGAGGACGTCGTATGGGTCCCTCCTCGATAGCCTCGCGTTCGAGGCGTTCCGTGACAGGGGGACAACGCGGCGTCCAACAATCCCTCGGCAAGGGTCAGGGCGTCGAGTGAGCATCGCTTGGCCGTGACACGCGCTGTTACTGCCGGGGGACATCCCCTTCGTCGTGGGCGGACGAGGTTCCATCCACGGAAATCGCGCGTCTCCGCGTCGGGCCCCCTCGCGCCGTGGCATTCCGGCGACGCCGGACGAACCACCCCACGAGGACGGCGGTCGAGGCGATCGGGAGGAGCAAGTCCTGGAATTCGGGAATGTATTGGATCTTGATCTCATACGGAGAGGATGCGCCCTGGTCCCAGAGGAAGCCGGGCGACTCGCCGGAGTAGGAGTACGGGGACGTGAGCGAGGCCTTTGTGATCGTCGACGTCTCGATGGCCGTGATGTCCGTCCACGATCCCGCGAAACGCTTCCCCTTGATCTGGTAGCTGCCCGCAATCCAGAAGGCGTACAGATCGCCGTTTGCCGTGTTCAAGGTGATCGTCGGACTCGTGCTCCCGCTCGTGGAGTCGAGCGTCGTCGGGAAGTTCCAGAAAGAGGTCCGCTTGCGGTAGAGGACCGTTCCCGAGCTGCTGATCTCCACCAGATGGACGTTGCCCGAGCTGTCCGAGACCGCGCTCGGAATCTTCGTCGCGACGCCGGCCGTCGTCGTGTCGATCGTGTCCTGCGTGCCCCACGTTCCGGTGAACTCCTTCCCCTCGATGATGCCGTCGGCATACCATACGGCGTACATGTTGCCGCCCAGGAGCGGCACGATCGTGGGGAAGACGTAGTTGACCGAGATGCTCGTGTCCCGGATGTTCGTCACCGAGCCCCACGAGGTGACGTCGTCCGCGATGGTCGACTTCGTCACGCCGACGTTGTACGTGCTCGACGACGCCGCGCTGTTCGCGGCGACCCAAAGGTAGCCATTCGAGTCCCTCGTGATGAACGCGACCTTGCTGGGGTGGTTGGCGATGCTGACCTGGACCGTCGCCTGAGAGCCCCATGCGATGGTCGTGCCGCTGAGGGTGCCGCGCCGGACGAACACTTGGTTGTCGTTCGCGGTGTCATCGCCAACCGCGTAGACGATTTTCGTGGCGCCCCCGTCGTAGTACCATACCGAGGGGTTGTCGACACCCGCAGTCGTGAACGCCTGGCTCACGGCGTTCTCCCAAGTCGAGGCGTCCGCGCTGGACGTGTAGACGGTGTTCGTCCCATCGAAGTAGAACGCCCAATAGTGGGCCCCGTCGAAGAACAACTTTCTTTGATGGCTGTAGCCCACCGGGGTGCTGTCGGTCGACGTGTCGATCGTGCGACTCGTCAAGCTCGAGCTCAGGACGGAAAACTTGACGTCCCACGGCGAACCCGATCCTTGGGTCCATGCCCATGCCACGTTGGCGGAGGCGCCCGCGTTGTCGATGGAAGTGAGTCGGGACTTGGCATTCGTGTTCGTTTCCAGGGTCATCGGGCTCCAAGAGCCGCTATACTTCTGCGCGTTGATTTGGTTCGTGCTGGAAATCCAGAACGCGTAGAGGTCTCCCGTTCCCGTGTCCCGGCTGATCGTGGCGTACGTGTTCCCGCTCCCCGAATCGAGGGTCGTCGCGGCCTGCCAGGACGAGGTGCGCTGTCGGTACTTCACCGCGCCGCTGCTGTCCACGTAGACGAAGTGGATGTTGAAGGAAGGGTCGACCGTGGCGGACGGTGCCTTCGTGAGGACTCCGGCCGATGTGGTGTCGATGGTATCCGTCGTCCCCCAGCTGCCGCTCGTGTAGACGCGCCCGATGATCGTCCCATCCGCGTACCAGATGGCGTACATATCCGCCGCGTTGAGCGGGAGGATCAGTCCCTGGACGAAGTCGTTGTTCACGCTGTTGCTGATGGACGTGAACCCGGGCCACGTGGACACGTCGTCCGGGTTCGTGGACCGCACCGCGGAGAAGCGGTAGTTCCCGTTCGACTGCTTGTTGTTGGACGCAATCCAGACGTACCCGCCGGAGTCCCGGCTGATGAAGGGCGTCCGGTCGGATGCCTGGCTGGAGATCGTCACCTGGGTCTCCGTACCCCATGTGATCGTCGTCCCGCTGATCGTGCCCCGGCGGACTCGGACCGCGGAGCCCGCTCCCGTATCGCCCACGATGTACACGATCTTCGTGGCCCCGGCATCGTAGAACCAGGTGGAGACCCTCCGCACGCTGGTCGTCGTGAAGGCGAGGTTCTTCGTCCCGACCCAGTCGAGTCCGTTCGTGCTGGGTTCGTACTGGATGTCGCTTCCATCGAAGTAGAACGCCCAGAAGTTCGTCCCGTCGTATAAGACATTTCGCTGGTTCGGCCCGCCCGTCGAAGTGCTTGCGCTGGAAGTGTCCGTGATCCCGGTCGGATCGCCCCCGACACCGACAGGGGTCGAATACATCAACCCGAGGCCGGCCACGAACGCAGGTCGGACCGTCCCGCCCTCGTCCAGCCGCCCGTCCCAACCCCTCATCGCGATGAAGGCTCGTGAGGCGTTCGTTAGGGTGATGCCGACCAGCGCCGCCTCGAGGCGCGCCCGGTCCTTCGCCACCGGCGCCGGCCCGAGCCCCGTCCAAGACCACTCGCCGGGGTTCGATCCGTTGAACCGCATGGCGGCGGATGAAAGGACCCGACCTTCCTTGCCGCCGACCTCGACGAGGTAGTCGGCGCCGATCCCTCCAGCGGCGTAGCCCGTCGCCGCCGAGCCATCCAAGTCGAGATAGAAGCGGGCGAGGTCTTCCCCCCGTTCCACGGGTCGCTGGACGGGGCCGATGAAGACGCTCACGAAACGTCCCGCGTACGGCGCCGGGAACGTGCTCGGGATCGTCGTGTTCAGCCAGAAGTCCGTCCCGCCGACGTATCCGTAGTCCGTCATGCCGTCCGCGTCGTAGTCTCCGATCGCCGCCGCGTCCGACACCCCGTCGTTGTTGAAGTCGTACGGGAGCGGATCGACGGAGTCAGGCACGCCATCGCGATCGGAGTCGGGCGCCGTCCCGCTCCCGGTGTAGGGACGGTTCGCACTCGGCACGAGCGTCCCGTTCAGCGCGGTCCCGGCCGTTTGGACCATGAAGAAGACGTCGCCCGCGGAGGCTTGAAACGCGTATCGGGTGATGTCGAGGTCCGGCGTTTCGATCGGGGTGACGTCGCCCGTCGGATCGGTCGTGAGGTTCGTCCACTCCGCGAATCCTCCATCGACCCGGGAGGCCGAAGGGATCGTCCCGACGTAGGCGAGGGAGGTTGGAGCGTCGACCGGATCGACGAACGAGACGCCCGCGGGGCCCGCGACGACGTCCGCGACACGGGCAAGGAGCGCACCGACCGTGGTGCCGTCGTCCTGCGCAATCGCAGGCCGGACGAACACGGACACGGAGCCGCCCGCAGGGACCGCGAGGGACAGGGCGGAGAATGCCGCGCGGCTCCCGACGACGGGCGACTGCGCGAGCGCGTTCCCCCCGGTATCGGCCAAGGCAATCGAGGAGAAGGTCGAGGCGGCAAAGCTCCCGGAGAGGGTGACGTTGAGCGACGTCACCGTGACGTCGCCGCCGACCGCCTGGAACGTGAACTGGGCGATCGCGGACTGGGTCCCGCTGGCGAGCTGGGGCGCCGCGGTCTGCTGGCTCACGAGCACGTACGGCGTCGCGCTGGTCCCGGTCGTGCCCGCGACGACTTGAACGCCGTCCCAGCTCCGAGCGGCGAACGCCGCTTCGACCGACGCCTTCGGCTGGACGATTCCGACCCAGTCGGCTTCGAACTCGATCTCGTTCCCGGAGGCCGCGGCTGCAACCGACGTGGCCTTGAACCATCCGCCCCAGTCCCCCGCGTCCCGGTTCGCGTCGAATTCCGTCAACGTAGCTCCGACGACCTGGCCCCCCCAGCCGTCGATCTCGATGCGCCGGTCCGCGCCGAGGCCTTGGACGGCGTATCCGGTCGCGGCGGACCGATCCGCGTCGATGAAGACGTAGAACGCGTCCGTGATCCGGGTGGGCGACGGATCGCCTTGCAGGGCGACGCCGCGAACGGCGATGTAGAAGGAGAGGAAGTCGATGTTGTCCACGAGCGCCACCTGGCTGATGTCCACGTTCGGGTTCGCCACCGCGGCCGCCTGCGGGAAGCGCGGGACGCCGCTCCAGTCGGCGAACTGCCCGTCGATTCGAATCGGGTACGCCGGCGCCACGGATTCCGGGAGGAGGAACAGGGGCAAGAGCAGGAGCGCGGCGCCGACGAGGGGAATCAAGTACAACTTCCAGCCGGCGCGATGCGAACCCCCGTAGCGGGGAGACGCCCGGAAGGCGGCGGCCGAAGGCGATCCGGAACCGAGGCCGTTCGTGCGTCCGAGCCCGTTCGTGAGGCCGTTGGTCCGTCCGATGCCCTCCGTCAGACCGTTCGTGCGGCCCAGCCCATTCGTCAGGCCATTCGTCCGTCCGACCCCGCTCGCGAGGCCGTTCGTGCGACCCTTCATGCCGTTCGTCTTGCCGACCCTCGGTCCGCGGCGGGCCTCCAGGACGAGGCCGTTTGTGAGGCCCCTTTCGGCTGCGCGCTTTCTTACGGGTTTCGGCGTGGGCGGCTCCAGAGCCTTCGGCATTGGGGTTGTCTCGACCCCGAGGCGCGCCGGTTCCGGCCTCGCATCGACGCCAAGCTCCTCTTGGACGAGCTCTTGAATCGCGGCATGGCCGAGCGCGTCCAGCTCGTCTTCCAGCTTTTGACCGGGCTCGAATTTCACACCGCAGTTCTCGCAGGTGCGCGCGTCCGCCGCCACAGGTGCTTCGCAGATCGGGCAGGGGAAGGCCGGACGCGCACCCCTCGCGGATTCCGGTTCCGCCTCCAAGGCGCGGAGGCGGCTCTCGCGGGCCTTGTCGGCTTCGCCGAGGATCACGTAGAGCTTCGTCTTCAGCAACCAAAGCCCCGGGTAATTCGGATCGATTTCAGTGAGGCGCTCGAGCGACTGCACCCCGCCTTCGGCGTCGTTGAGCGTCCCTTGAGCCGCGGCCATCGTGAACAACGCGTCCGCGTCGTTCGGATTGAGCTTCAACCGCTCGCGCGCAATCTCGATGATCAACTCGAGGCGCCGCGAACCGTCCTGCTCCTGCGCCAAACGAATCACGTCTCCCGGGCGCGGGTCAGGCTAGACTGAATCGCCGAGAGGCGGCGGTCTCTGAGGTCGAGCCGCAACGCTCGCTCAGGGAATCCCTGGTGCATGGAATCGGCAACCTCGGCGGTCGGCTCGTCGAGACGAACCCGCCATACCGTGGACGGAGGGACTAATAAGTCATCCTTCGGGATTCTCAGAGGCGATTTTGGAACACGAACGCGGCGGCTTGCCCCGTCGCGCCGGTGCCGCGTCGAAAGCGGAATCCTCGTGGACCGGAGGCTTCGATCGGGGCGAAGACGTCGCTGCGGCGGTCGGAACCGGATGGACACGATGACCGCGGACCTCAGGTGTGACGGGCCGCCTGGAAGGACCACGAGAGGTCCGGGAGCGTGCTCGTCACGGTCTCCCGGAACCAGTACACGACCGGCACTCCCTCGGCGGGGACCGTCGCTGTGATCCCGACGTTCGTGAAGGTGCAGGACCCGGAGGCATCGGCACCGGTCAGTGGCCCGTAGCCGCCGTACGTGGCGGACTTTTCGGCCAAGGCGAACCCACGGCTGGACAAGTCGGCGCACGTG
>WNGG01012375.1_pt1 | contig 15011 bp, 9 predicted proteins | sample 5400661 | NCBI WGS metagenome assembly WNGG01 (sample SAMN13153372, study PRJNA577476) | soil metagenome | isolation source: 100 cm soil or saprolite under Garry oak tree replicate 1 | place: USA:California | collected 2016-06-15
GGGTGCTGCGTATTCCGTTCAAGATGGGTCGAGCGTTTAGCGAAGCGGAAATCAACGACGCAAGAAGAGTGGCGGTGGTAAACGAGACGTTCGTGTCCACTTTCCTTCGCGGCGAAGATCCGATGGGGCGTCGAATCAAGCTGGCGGGCCTGGAAACCCTTGCGGATCCGGTGAGAGAGCCGTGGTTTGAAATCGTGGGAGTGGTGGCTGATGTGACCAACCAGGGTCTGCAGGCGCCCGTCGAACCGGAAGTCTGGGTTCCGTACACCGTTACAGGTTCAGGAGCGCAGGTTCTGCTGGTGCGCTCGCAGCAAACACCGACGGCCCTGATGAATGACGTGCGTCAAGCGGTTTGGGCGACCGATACCGGTGTGGCACTGGCCTTCCCGAGCGCACTGCAGGATCGCATCAGCCAACTTTTGTATGCAGGCCCTCGCTTTGCGTTCTTGCTGATGACGATTTTCGGATGCCTAGGGCTGATTCTTGTCACTGTGGGCGTTTATAGCGTGCTGGCGTATGCGACAGCGCGGAAGACACATGAGATCGGAATCCGCATGGCCCTGGGTGCGCAACGTACGGACGTGCTTCGATTAGTGATCAGGACGGGCTTGCGGCTGGTGAGTGCGGGAGCTGCAATTGGATTGATTATGAGCCTGCTGCTCGGGCGAGTAATCGAGGCAGAGTTGTGGCGTGGTCTAAAACCTTACGATCCGGCGACCTTGGCGGGTACAACCCTGTTATTGGTGGGAACCGGTGCATTAGCGTGCTGGATTCCGGCGAGAAGAGCAGCGCGAGTGGACCCGATGGTGGCCCTGCGCTATGAATGAGCCATGGTCCTTTCAGGACCGCAACTGACCATAAAAATGGGAGCGAGCAGCGATATATTGGGGGGACCCGCGAGCGAAGAAGGTCAAACGACTCTGGCGCGGTTGAGCCCGTCTATGAATGCTAGCGAATTCGAGAGAACGAAAACGCGCTGGCGGGAGTTACGTCAACGTCGTTCGACGTTTCTCCGCGCTGACGATATGCCCGGCGCCTGCAGGTATCAAGTCCAGATTGCAATTTCGATTGCAATTTCAAGGCTCGTTAGAAGTGTTCCCTTTTTGGCTCTGCGAACCCTGTGAGATTTTCAAACTGCCCTTGCCTCTTTAACTCCATGGAGCGGTCAGAAGCCCTACAATGTGTCTCAACGACGAAGAATAGCGCACGCACTGACATCAATAGAGCTCGTGAATCCATGGGAGCACTCGTTCTTGCATGCATTTACACGCAAGAAGAGCGAGGAGACGAGAGGCCTTTTAGATCATTCGAAGAAGAAGACCTGGCGCGGACGGGATCCGCTTTGACTCCAACCATTCGGCACGCACCCGAATGTTCATCGACTTAATTTCCTGATTCACAAAAAATTCAACTCATTGAATACGAAGAATTTGGCTCCCCGGGCTAGATTCGAACTAGCAACCCTTCGGTTAACAGCCGAACCACCAACCTCATCAGCACTTGCTGGAGTTGGCCCGAATCGAAGGAAATCAGCAAGTTACGACTAAACCTGACGAATCACTTTCTCCTTCTTTGTTCACCTTTCGTTCGCATTTTGCCGCCGTTCACCACCATTCGTATTACGATTTTATGGCGGCGCGAACATGGAGCGAGCGAGTACTGAGGGTAATAAGTAGATGGAAAGACTATTTCCGCTCTTCCTCAAACTGAAAGGACGAAAATGCCTCGTTGTCGGGGCTGGCGAAATTGCCGAATCGAAAATCGCTAGCCTGCTCGATGCAGAAGCCGGTGTGCAAGTAGTGGCGCCCCGCGCGACCGCCAAGATACAGGGGTGGACGCGCAAAGGACAGATTCGCTGGCGGAAGAGGGAATTTCAAGACGCGGATTTGGCCAACTGCTTCTTGGTTGTAGCTGCCACCTCATCAAGCAAACTGCATAAGAGAATTCTCCGATTGGCAAAGCGGCTAGGAGTGCTCTGCAACGTCGTGGATGTGCCGGAATTGTGCGACTTCTACTATCCAGCAGTGGTGAGGCGCGGGTCTTTGCAAGTCGCTATTTCAACTGGAGGCGAAAGCCCAGCGCTTGCACAACGCCTGAGGAAGGAACTCGAATCACAATTTGGCCCGGAGTATGCAGATTGGGTCGCAGAACTTGGGAAGGTGCGAAAGAGAATTCTCAATGGCTCAACGCAGGCTACGGATCAAAAAAAACAGCTGCACGAATTAGCAAGTAAAGAGTCGTTCCGCAAATTCCAGAAACGCCGCAAGAAATAAACTAGCCAGTGACACTCTGAAACACCCGCGTAATCGCCACAGCGCTAGCTCCGATCCTCATCAAGAGTTTCAATCCAATGCATAACTTCTTTCACGAAGAGACACGCCCTTCCGAGTGCTAGCATTTTGGAGAAGAAGCTACAGGCCCCGGGTGTTTTTCAGAATGGCCGGGACTTCTGTCCGACCAAGCGGTGCGACAGATGAACAAGACTGGCAAAGTGTATCTGGTAGGTGCAGGACCAGGCGATCCGGCCCTGTTGACGATTGAGGCGTTGCGTCTCCTGCAAACGGCAGATGTCGTCTTTCACGATGATCTAGTCTCTCCGGAAGTCCTGGCTCTGATCCCTTCTGAAATACATGTGGAAAGCGTTGGCAAGCGGTGCGGCGACGCGAGCATTTTACAACAGCAAATCCATTCTCTGATGATCAATGCCGCAAAAGAAGGATGGAGCGTGGTGCGGCTGAAATCGGGAGACCCGCTGATTTTTGGGCGCGCCGGGGAAGAACTGGATGCGTTGCGCGAGGCTGGAATCGAGTGCGAAATTGTACCCGGAATTAGCGCGGCATTTGGAGCGGCAGCGCGAGCGGGAATCCCGCTGACCGACCGGCGGCTTGCATCCAAGGTGTTGTTTTTGAGCAACCATCAGTGTGCAGGAAAGCATTTGCTTGACCGGCAAGGCGCAGTTTCCGAAGACACGACAGCGTTGATTTACATGCCTGGAGCCGACTACCAAGAATTGGCAGCAAAACTGTGCGCCGACGGACTTAGGCCCGAGACGCCGTGCCTCATTGTTTCGCACGCGACAACTCGCGAGCAAAGAGTGCATGCAACGACGTTAGCGAACTTGGCTGAGGCACCGCATTACCCAGCACCTGTGTTGCTGATTGTCGGATCAGTAGCGGCAAAATATATTGGACAGGCGAGCAGCGTTGCAGGTTCTAAAGATTCGACCCCTTCACCAGCATTCCCATTTGACTTCGCGCTGGTCGAGAACCGTCTCGAACCGTGGGAAGAGTCGGCAGAGACAATTCAGTCTGCGAAGTAACCAGAAAACTTAAATGATTTGCTCAAGAATTTTGGATTACAACGAAGATTACGCCTGGTGGCGTTTCTGACTACGTTCCAACTCTTCGCTGACAATAATTTCGGCCACTTCCTTCATGGATTTGCGTTGCTGGCGGCTCTGCCTCCGCAAGCTGAGGTAAGCCTCCTCTTCGCTGAGGCCCGCTTGGCGCTGCAGGATTCCTTTGGCACGTTCAACGACTTTGCGGGTTTCGAGTTCTTCGGAAAGTTGTGAGCTTTTCTCTTCAAGACGAGCCATTTCTATTTCTGCTCCAGCAAGCAAACCTATGGTCGAAATCAAACGAATCTCCAATTTGCTATAGGAGTGCGGTCCCCGGTTTTGAAGATTGATGACGCCAACAAGCCTGCCTCGGCAAAGAACGGGCACGGATAAAAAGGATTCGTAGCGGTCTTCGGGTAGCTCGTTAAAGAATTGAAAGCGAGGATCCTGGAACGCATTACGCGCAACTGCGACAGGTTGGCGGTGTTGCGCGACCCAGCCTGTGATGCCCTCCCCTAGTCGCAGAGTCAGGCGATCCACCTCGTCAGGATGAGGGTTTTTTGAAGCGCGCAGAACCAGCTCGTCGTCCTCCAGCACAAAAACGAAACAGGAGTCGCACTTTGCAACGGCAGAAGCGAATTCGATGACACGATCGAGCACTTCGCGCAGCGGACTTGCCGATGCCATCCTGCTGCCCAGTTCATGTAGAAAATTAAGAGTAGGGTCCCTCTGTTTTTGGTGAAGAATTTCCTTTGAACGTTCCGCAGCTTCCTTGACCAGAAAACCCATGCGGGGATGTGACGCTTCGAGATCGGCCTGCAAGCCAAGTGAGCGCAAGCGCTCGGAAGTCGAAGGACCGATGGAGGCAACCACGAGGCGTTCCAGGCTTTTGAGCACAGAGTCTTCGAGTCTCATGTCCGCGGCAATTTGCAAAAGGTGCGTGATCTGTATGGCGGACGTGAGAAGAAGTACGTCCACTTCGCCGCTCTTGATGGACTGCGTAGCTGCCTGCAATGGCGCAATATCTTCCGGCAAAGACCACTGATAAACGGGAACAGTGGTAACGCACGCGCCGCGCTCGCGCAAGCCGGCCAGCAACTCCTTGGAAGGCACGCCATATTCCTGGACGGCGATTTGCAGTCCTTTAACGGGCTGTGATGCACCAGCATCATCGAGCACACGCAAAAGCTCGCGCCAGGTATTCGGTTCGGGTGCTACCAGCGATGGCTTGACACCCAATTCACGCAATGCAGAAACTGGCTTCGGACCCCGCGCGACCACTTGGACCCGCTTCAGCGCAGCTGAGAGTTGTTCGCGGGGATAGGTGTCTTCCACAGCGGCGACCAGGGCACGGGTCCCGGCACCCGTCAGAAAAATGACCATGTCGAATTTTCCGGCGAGCAATCCCGCGGCGAACTCGAGCGCTTCATGAGATTCGAGCGACACTTCCCGCATGGCAGGCGCGACCGTGGGCTGGCCTCCATAGGAGGCGATCAATTTCGATATTTCCTTGGCGTGACGGCTCTCCAGAGCCAGCACTCGCAAGCCATCGAAACCTGCGCCGGTCATGGAATCCTTCCTAAAGGAAACTAAAAATGAAAGTTCGTTTCGACGTATCCAAACTGCGCATTCGTACCTGCCGGATAGATACTCGCCACAACGCTCTTTCCCCAGGCATGCGCATAGTACGTGGTGACGTTAAACCCGTAACGCAATGGCACGTCCACGCTGACGTCCCAAACATTTGCCAGACTGCTGTTGCCGCCACTCGCCCGACCGGTATAGCCGAACGTTCGTGGCTGGAAAGCGCCTCCGCCGCCATACCAGAGGTCTTGCGAACTAGCTAAGCGCAACGCGTGCAGCTCGCTGCGCACCACCAAGGAATGAGGCAGACGGAATATCGAGGTTCCGTAAAAATCCTCGTTGTTCATCATATTGTAGAACGGGAAACGGGCATAGGGACGAGGCGTGGGTAACACCTGAAAGAACGTCGCATGCCGTCCATCGCGGGTATTGGAATCGCCGCTGCCATAGGAATAGCCCGCGCGAAACCAGGGATTTAGAAAGTGCACGACAGGCTGCCAGCCGAATTCTCCGACGAAAGCCCCTGCACGATGGGTCTGTACGCCCCAACTGCCGTTTTGCAGGGCTCCCCACAAGAGGAAGTCGAACTGACCACGATTTTGCGTCTTGAAAACGTGAACGTAGTCGGCGCCGTAAGTTCCGATGCGAATGTGATATTTGTCGGCAGAGCGTGCGGCGAGTGGACGGTTATCTGTCTTGAGGACAGATCCTCGTTCGTCTATATATCCCAAGCTGAAGATGCGGAATTCCCCGGCGGATTTGTTTGTCGAAACCGGCACGGTGAAAGCTCCGTAGGAAAGATCCACATTGAGTTCACCCATGGCATCAATCTGGTAGACGCCGCGAGTGGCGCGTGCACCGAGAAACGTGATGTTATTCTTGCCAGCATTGAAAGAAAGTTGCGCGCCGTCAAAGCTGCGGCCCAGCTAAGACTCTTGTCCGCGCGCGTGAGTTCTGCGCCATCCAGAAACGTGAAACGGCCGAGCCGCAACTTCCCACCCGCGGGAAGTTTGAACCCGACATAAGCTTGTCGCACAAATCCGTTGGCGTTGTTCTGTCCTTTGCCGTTCGCGGCAAAGTAGGTACCACCTAAACCGAGTTGGCCTGGATTTCCAGCGAGAACCGCGCCCGTTGGCAGGTCGAGGATGGCATCTTGCGCTCCCTCTAAAAACCATTCCAGGTTTTCGCTCTTTTGGCCGACACCGATTCGCACGAGCGAGTGTTCGAACGCGTACGCGTTCTGTCCCGTTACGGGTTGAAACCAATCCCATGCTTCCGTTCGAAATCGCCAGTCCACTAAAACCGTGAGTGGTCCAAATTTGTGCGGCTGGGCGGAATGCGGCAGAGGTTGTGCACCTGATGGGGAAGCTGCAGCCTTGTTCGAATCAGTAGAAACCGCTACGCGCACCGCCTCGTCGTTCTCGTTCGGAATCGTCCATTGAAGCCCATCACCGCTCTCCATGCGGACCTGGGTTTCACGCCCCGCGAGCCCATGTTGCTGGGCAAGAGTGGGCATTACGACCACAAGCAATGAAATTCCAAGAATTGATCGATGGGAATAACTCATATTCTTTCCTTTATTCGGCAATTTCTTGAGCAGGAGTTCGAAAAACTTTCCGATAAGAAAAAATGCCGGCGCGATCGACACTGGCTTCGTGCCACTTGGTGTGCCACTGAGTTCCGACGTAGAGGAGCGCACAGGCAGAAACCAGAAACGCCGCCGCGATCAGGTAGACACCCCACGAGTATTGGCCAGTACGATCTTTGATTGCCCCGAGAAGCGACGGGAGAAGGAATCCGCCAAATCCGCCGGCTGCGCCGACCAGACCAGTAAGAATGCCAATACGCTCTGGGAAGCGCTGAGGAACAAGCTGAAATACTGCGCCATTGCCCATGCCGAGCATACCCATTGTGAGGAACAGAAGGGCCACTTCAAGGGTCAAAGGAGGCAGCGTGCCGACGGCAAAGAGGCAGATAGACAAAGCGGTGAGAAGTCCTAAGAGAAGACGATAGCCACCGATTTTATCGGCGAGGAAGCCCCCTACTGGACGCAGGAAACTTCCGGCCAAGACCACGATTGTTGTGAAGTCGCCGGCGCGAACTTTTGCGAGACCGTACTGGTCGTGAAAGAAAACGGTGAGGAAGCTGGCAAGTCCGACGAAACCGCCGAACGTGAAACAATAGAAAAAGCAGAACCAAGCGGTGTCGGTTTCGCGCAAGACAGAAGCGAAATCGCGCCACGCCGGTGACCTTCCCTGTCTGGGGCTGTCTTTTGCAAGCAGTGCGAAGAGGAGAATAATCAGCAACACCGGGAGCATGGCAAGCGCAAAAGTGTTGTGATAACCAAATTTTTGCGCAAGGCGAGGAGCGAAGAGTGTCGCGATCAAAGTGCCGGAATTGCCAGCCCCGGCAATGCCCATGACCAGCCCCTGATATTCAGGAGGATACCAACGGCCCGCGAGAGGGAGGGCAACGGCAAAACTTGCGCCGCCGATCCCAAGCAGAAGACCGAGGAAATAAAACTGACCCGGTGTATGGGCGAAACGCCACCCAAGAAAGAGCGGAACAAGTGTCAACAAAAGACCGAGCAAACCGGTTCGCCGGCCCCCAAGACGATCGCCGAGAACCCCGAGCACAGGACGAAAGAGTGAGCCGCCGAGCAGAGGAATGGCCGTGAGTAATCCCTTTTGCGTAGCCGTGAGATGGAGCTGTTCGCCAAGAAAAGGAGCCAGCGGGCCAAGCAGAACCCAGACCATGAAGCTCACGTCAAAATAGAGGAACGCGGCAATCAAGGTCGGAAAGTGGCCGGATTTCAAGAAATTTTTTGTGTTCATTTCTATGCCTTCCCTAAAACTGAATGATTGATGGATGAATCGTGCGAGATCGAAACAAAACAAGCGGGCTGCGAACTCTGTGTATCGGAATTACCGACACTCAACTCGACGAGAACCACCCCGTCCTGCACGCGGACAGGGAAAGTCTTGACGCATTCCAGATTTTCCGCTTGGTTCGTGACGCTACCCGTGACCAGGTCGATTTTCCAGGCGTGCAAGGGGCAAACTACCGTGCTACCGGAGACGATTCCGTCGGCAAGCGGACCGCCGCGATGTGGGCAGCGATTTTCGACGGCAAGAAAACGGTTACCTAAATTAAAAATCGCAAGCTTACGTCCACCCACTTGGACGGATCGACCTTCACGCACGGGAATGTTTTCGATAGCCGTGAGGCTTACCCAAATTTTTGTTTCGCTCATTGGTACACCTTTTCCAAGGGTTCGATCTGCACGAATTGTGTGGAATGCCTTGGTTCGTCGCCCTCAAGCCACGCGTCGCGTGCCAGGCGTTTCGATTTGCGAAGCCGCTCGCGCAAGCCTTGTTGCACACCCAGCGGTGCGTACACGGTGTCCCGTCGCACTTTTTCGATCGTGACACGCTCCACGAAATCGTAAGTTCGTTCGAGATAGTTGGCGTTTTCGCGGTAGTACTGAAAGAAAAGTGTCGCGGCCTGGAGCGCCTCTTCCATGGATTCAACGGTGATCAGCAGGTCAGCTTTGCGAACTTTCTTCCCGGCCGCGCCTCCGACCACGACCTGCCACGTGCCGTCCTGGCCAACGAGACCGATGTCTTTCACCGTCGCTTCCGCGCAATTTCGCGGACAGCCCACCGCACCCATTTTTACTTTGTGTGGCGTGTAGAGATGCTCGAGGCGCCGCTCGAGTTCAATCCCAGCGCGCGTGGAATCCTGCACTCCGAAGCGGCAGAAGTCCGTACCGACACAGGTCTTCACCATGCGCACACCCTTTGTGTACGCCTGGCCCGACGGCATGCCGAGATCGGCCCAAATTTTTGGCAGGTCAGATTTCTGGACACCGAGGAGATCGATGCGCTGGCTTCCGGTGACCTTCACCATGGGCACGTTGTATTTTTCCGCGACGTCCGCGATGCGCCGAAGCTCTTTCGCCGAGGTCACACCGCCCCGCATGCGCGGTACGACGGAAAACGTTCCGTCTTTCTGAATGTTGGCGTGCACGCGATCGTTGATGAAGCGTGCCGAGCGGTCTTCGTCGTGATCACCGCACCACAACATGTCCATCATATAGCTCAGCGCAGGCTTGCAGACTTCGCAGCCGTGGCTGTTGCCGTAAATATCGAGAACTTCCTGCACGGAACGGAACCGCTGGCTGCGCACGATATCGCGCAACTTATCCTCGGCGAACGGAATGCACTTGCACAGAATTTTCTCCGACGCTTCCCGAAATTCCGGCACCACAGCTTTGAGTAATTGCTGGCAATGTTCTGTACAGCTGCCACAGCCGGTCGAGGCGCGAGTACATTCCTTCAACTGCGCGAGGGTGTTGACCCCTTTTTGGCGGATGGCTTCGATGAGGGTGCCCTTGGTCACGCCCATGCATCCACAGACCACTTTGTTGTCGGGCATTTCGGCAACGTCGAGCCCAGCATCTTCGGTCGGAGTGGGGAAGAGCAACTGACGACGCTGCGCCGTCAAGTCCGTTTGCGTGCGCAACCAGTCCATGTATCTGTGGCTGTCTGACGTGTCGCCCACAAGAATTGCGCCGGCGAGCTTGCCATCACGCAACGTCAGTTTTTTATAAACCCCCAACGCAGCATCTTCGTATCGCACCACATCGGTTCCTGGCGCTTTCTCTGAAAAATCGCCAGCGGAAAAAACATCCACGCCCATGATCTTGAGCTTTGCCGCGCTAACCGAGCCTTCATAACGAGGCCCTTTGTTTCCCGTGATCGTTGCGGCCAGCACCTTGCCCTGTTCGAGAAGCGGCGCCACCAGCCCATAGCAGATGCCTTTGTGCTCGACGCATTCTCCGACTGCGAAGACGTCCGGATGGGAGGTCTCCATGAAGTCGTTGACGACGACGGCGCGATTCACCTGCAGGCCAGCTTTGCGTGCTAGGTCCGCGTTCGGACGAATTCCAGCTGCGATCACAACCATTTCCGCGCCGATGCTGCTGCCGTCCTTGAACGCGACGCCTTCAACTTTTTCGTTTCCTAGGATCGCTGCAGTGTTACGCTCCAAAAGCACCTTGACGCCGAGACATTCCATCTTCGTTTTGAGATAACCACCACCGGCAAAATCGACCTGCCGTTCCATCAACGTGTCCATCAGGTGAACGACTGTCACCTCGCACCCTTGCACCTGCAAACCACGCGCAGCTTCGAGGCCCAGCAAGCCGCCGCCGATGACGACTGCTTTCACTCCCTTTGTTGCCCGATCCAGCAGCGCGCGTGTGTCGTCCAAATTGCGGAAAACGTAAACGCCTTCTTTCTTCACGCCCTCCATCGGCGGAATCAGCGGATTGCTTCCAGTGGCCAACAAAAGCTTGTCGAACGACGTAACCGAGCCGTCATCCCCCGTCACAGTCTTTGCGTTGACATCAATGCCCGAAACCCGAACTCCGAGTCGCAGTTGAATATCGTTTTGCCGATACCACTCAAGCGAATTCAAAACGATATCGTCAGCGGCCTTCTCTCCAGCAAGCACCGATGAGAGAAGGATGCGGTTGTAGTTGACGTGCGTTTCTTCGCCGAAGATGGTGATTTCAAATTTCGCAGCGTGCTTCAGGATCTGCTCCACGCAGCCGACGCCTGCCATGCCGTTTCCAACGACAACCAGCCTTTTCATCGGCATCTCTCCTGAACAGAAACATGTTTGCGCCTTAAGAACTTTCCGCCTGTTGCCGAGCTGACGCTTTGCGGCGTCTTCTCGACACGCACCGCGCACTGTTTGTAGTTGGGCTCGCGCGAAATCGGGTCGAAGGCGCTTTGCGTCACCTCGTTCACGTTGGTTTCCGCGAAGTGAAACGGCATGAACACCTGGCCCGGCGCGATAATTTCTGTTATGCGAAGTTCCACGCCGCTGGTTCTGCCTCGCTTCGAAACAATATCTACACGCATGTGCGGTTGGAGCTTTAGTGTTTCCGCGTCGCGTGGGTTCATCTCCAGCCAGGCATTCGGCGCGAGATGTTCCAGAATCGGAACCTGCGAGGTTTTGGTGCGTGTGTGCCAATGCTCGACTGTGCGGCCGGTGTTAAGAACAAATGGATAGTCTCGCGTTGGCTGCTCTGGAAAAGGTTCCCATTCGACAGGAAGCAATCGGGCTTTGCCGTCTTCCGTCTGAAATTTTCCGTCGGCGTAAAGTCTGCTAGTGGTTACCTCGGTGGTCCCTGTGGGAAATGGCCACTGGACGCCTCCTTCGCGCTCGATGAGCGCGTAGTCCAGGCCCGAGTAATCGCAGAGACGGCCGGCGGAGATTTTCTTCCACTCTTCGAAAGCATCCTTCGGCTCGCGCCAACCGGGAAAAAGTTCTTCGCGGCAGCCCAGCTTTTCCGCGACGGCAAGGAAAATATCGAAGTCCGAGCGCGCTTCTCCCGCCGGGTGCACGGCCGCGTTCACTTTGCTCACCCGCCGCTCAGAATTTGTGTAGGTTCCTTCTTTTTCTCCCCAGATCGCGGCGGGCAAAACAAGATCGGCGAGCTCCGACGTCGGCGTCGGATAAAAACCGTCCTGCACCACAAAAAAGTCGAGCGTCTCCAGACTCTGCTGCAGCACGCCTAGATTCGGAAACGAAACCACGGGATTCGTGGCGATCACCCACAACGCACGAATCTTTTTTGCAAGTGCCGCCTCTACGATGTCCGGATAAGCCAAACCGCGCGAAGCAGGAAGACGATCCGGCGAAATTCCCCAAAGGGTTGCCAATTCTTTGCGATCTGCAGCGCTTTCGAATTTGCGATAGCCCGGCAAACTCGAAGCAAATCCCGCTTCACGCGTTCCCATCGCGTTGCACTGTCCGGTGATCGAAAACGGCGAGGCTCCCGGCCGGCCCACATTGCCGGTCACGAGCGCAAGATTGTTGATCGCGTTGACAGTCTCCGTGCCTTTCGTGCTGTGGTTCACTCCCATCGTCCAGCCGAGGAACGGCGCCTCGGAATACCCGTAGAGCATCGCGGTTTTGATCAACAATTCTTTCGATAGGCCGGTGATTTGCGAGACGTACTCGGGGGTGTACTTGCGAACGGATTCTTGGAGAACTTCGAATCCCGTTGTGTGCCGCGCAATATAGTCATGGTCCACAAGATCGTTCTCGATGAGCAAGTAGATCAGCCCGTTGACAAGCGCGATGTCTGATCTTGGCCTAAGCGGTAGATACACGTCGGCCATCATCGCGGTCTTGGTTACCCGCGGATCGGCCACAATCAGGATTTTGTTTCTGTTGGCTTCCAATCGCTGGCAAAGAATAGGATGATTGTCTGCGACATTCGCGCCCAGTAGAAGAATTACATCCGCAACTTCGAGATCTTCGTACGCTCCCGGTGGCCCATCACTCCCGAAAGATCGCTTGTAACCGGACACCGCGCTTGCCATGCACAGTGTTGTATTACCATCGTAATTTTTTGTTCCGAATCCAAGTTGCACGAGTTTCCCAAGCGCGTAAAATTCTTCCGTAACTAGCTGGCCCGTGCTCAGAACGCCGAGCGATTCCGGACCATACTTCTCCTGCACGCCTCGGAATTTTTCGACCAACGTTTCGAGCGCTTCGTCCCATCCCACGCGAACGTGCTTTCCGTTTTTCTTCAGCAACGGATACTTCGCGCGCGTTTCCGCGTCGATCGTCTGGTGCTCGGAAAGTCCCTTGGGACAAAGCATTCCGTGGTTCACCGGGTGATCGGGATTTCCCCGCACGCTGACTGCCTTGCCTTCCTTCACTCCTACCATAATTCCGCAGCCCACCGAGCAGTACCCACAAGTCGTTGCCACCCACCGCTCCGGAATTTTTTGCGCGGACGTAAATCCCATCACCGGATCGGAAGCGTAAGCATACTTTTCCGCCAGGATGTCCAGGCCGAGCTCTCTTTTGAGCGTCATGCCGCCGACTTTCCGGCGGTCAGATACGACGCGGCCATGTTTTTGGGGACGACGCTCACGAAAAAGAGATAGCGTCCGGTGATTTCGCCGCTGAACGCCAGGCCGAGCGCCGCGACCATCGCCATCGGACTTGCGGAATACAGCGGAAGGACGATGCCGCCCAGGACGAGGAGAGCGCTCCGCACCATCATCAGCGAACGCAACTTCATCGATAGCAGCCGCGCCGTTGCTTTCAACTCAAATGTGTCCGAACTCACCAGCCAGAGAAATTTCAGCGCGAGATTCAGTAACTGCGCTCCGGCTGCCGCGACGATCGTCATGGTCAGCCAGCGGCGCGCTCCGAGTCCCATATTCGCCGCGAGCAAGGGCCCCAGCAGTGCTCCCGTCAGATAAAACTCGCCCAAGGTGTGCTTGCTGTTCCACGCCGGCCGCGGCCGCACTAGGTAGATGCAGGCGCTCGCGGTTACGCCGGCGATTCCCGCAAGGGACGTCAGCAGGCCTACCACTTTGCTTCCGGGATAGTTCAGCCACAGCAGCCCGGCGTAAAGAAATGAGATTTGCGAAAAACATCCGAACAACAATACTTCCCTGCTGAGCCAGGATCGTTTCCACATTTTCAGCGCGCGATAGGCGTGAATCGGCCGTCCCAAATGCATCGTGGACGCACCCAGCGCGAGGCAGCCGACCATCAATGACACAAGAGCCGCGATGTTCAGCCGCGCCTGCTGCCCAATCAATTGCAACAGCCAAATCGTCGCAAACGCGCCGACGGAAAGCTGTGTGAGCACCGTCATCACCACCAATGGCCAGTGCGGATGTTCAGCCTTCACTCTATTTAGATCCACTTTTCTCGTATCGGGAGGCAGATTTTTCGGAAGCGTAAGGCGTGTTGTGGAGAGACTATCGTCCGCGGAAGGGAGACCCGGAGCATTCGCGCTCGCCGCATAGTCGCGTTTCCATTCCGTGATGTTCACGATCTCGATTTGGATTGCACTCTCGGGACATGCGCTCACACACGCAGGCTCGCGGCCCTCCGCCAGCCGGTTGTGGCACATATCGCATTTCCCGACGACGCCGCGTTCCGGATTGTATTGGGGAACTCCGTAGGAACAATTCCATGTGCAGTACTGACATCCGATGCAAGTTTCGGCACTGTGAATTACTACTCCGGTTATCGCGTCCTTCGAATACGCATCCACAGGACAACCAGTCATGCAGGTTGGTTCAAGACAGTGATTGCATCCCATGGATAAATGCAACCGCTGCGTGTTCGGATACCACCCGCCTTCGATCTCACCCACGCGCCGCCAATTAATCTCCGCCGGGTTTCCGTTCTGCTCGTTGCATGCCACCACGCAGCACTTGCAGCCTATGCACTTGGTCATGTCAAAGTGAAATCTGTACTGCTCGCCCGCCTGCAGAGTGCGCTGCGGGATTCGCGGTTCGCCGATGTCTATGGTGGTCGCACAATGAGGCGCTCCGGCAGAATCTTTGGTTCTCTTGGTGGTGAGCAGAAAAGTTGCGCTCTGCTCCTTTGCGCGCTCAAGCAGCGGTAAAGTCATCAATACCTGCCAACTCTGTCTTAGCCATCGATGATTTCAACAAGTTGCTACCTGCCACGAACTTTGCCAGCGTCTTCGAGACGGTCGATGAATCCTCGCGACGTGGCTTGTTCTCTAGCTAGGCGTTCCAAGGCACAAATCATCAAAACATCCAGCTGTCGCCAAACTGATCACAAAGAACGTCAGCGACGGACTAGCTCTCAGCTCTTCGAAGAGCCCTGAGTTTTAACTGGCGGACACTACTTGGTATCCGAGCGGATCAACTAACTGCCTAACAGATGGGGAGGTTCTTTCGACATGGAAAGAACGGAAGGACTGTTGCGTTAAGACCGTTTCTGGGCCTCCCAAAAAGCCTGAGACTCGCCAACGCGCAGTAAAGCTGCTGGGCGCAAGATTCTGCCAAGAACAAGAAGAACGCAAACGCAAAATTCAAATGTGAAGCATCACGTCTAGGGCGGCCACCGCCGCAGTGATAGAGGATGCGACCGACACCAAGCTCCCGAATCCGTGCGGCGCTCGCATAACTTATTTGTCCTGAATTAGTTCACGCGAAACAGTCGGGAGCTACAACGGTCTTGGAATCCGGCATTTCTTAGGCGGTTAACCAAAGCTGAAGCGCGGGCGCCG
>WNGG01004850.1_pt1 | contig 15006 bp, 14 predicted proteins | sample 5400661 | NCBI WGS metagenome assembly WNGG01 (sample SAMN13153372, study PRJNA577476) | soil metagenome | isolation source: 100 cm soil or saprolite under Garry oak tree replicate 1 | place: USA:California | collected 2016-06-15
CGAATAGGCCTGGCGCGCGGCGACGGACAATACCAACGCCATAGACGGAGGCCATCACTCAGCGGAACAGGCGATGCCGGGCGATTTCGAACCAGAACAGAAGCGTTATCTCGAAGGCTTCATGACCGGACTGCAGATCGCGAAGAGTCTGCGTCCGGCAAACGGCAATGGAGTGGCGCCAAATTCACCTGCGGCTACGACGAGCGGCTCCGCCGCTGCCGTGGAGCCGCTCGGGCCAGATGCCGCGGCGCTGCGGGCGCAAGACCGCGTCCTCAAATCCGGCGGCAAGCTCGCCGATCCGGAAAAGTTCAAACGCGAGCTTCATCCGTTCGACGGCTACGAGCGGCTGAAGGAGCAAGCCGCAAAAAACGAACCGCCCAAGCCCGACGACAATTTCCGCTGGCGCTTTTTCGGCCTGTTCTACTGCGCCCCGGCGCAAAAGGCCTATATGTGCCGGCTGCGCATTCCGAACGGCATCCTCAAACATTGGCAATTTGCCGGCGTCGCCGATCTCGCCGAGCGCTATGCCGGCGGCTACGCCCACGTGACGACGCGCGCCAACCTGCAGATGCGCGAAGTCGAGCCGAAAAACGCCGTCGCCATGGTCGAGGCGATCCAGGATCTCGGGCTCTGTTCGCGCGGTTCCGGCGCCGACAATATCCGCAATGTCACCGGCACGCCGACGGCCGGGATCGATCCGCAGGAACTGATCGATACGCGACCCTATGCCCGCGAATGGCACTTCCACATCCTCAATGACCGTTCGCTGTATGGCATCCCGCGCAAATTCAATGTCGGCTTCGACGGCGGCGGCGTGATCCCGGTCCTTGAAGATACCAACGACATTGGCTTCCAGGCCGTCGCGGTGAAGGATGGACATGGTATCGAGCCGGGCGTCTGGTTCCGGCTGATGCTCGGCGGCGTGACCGGTCACAAGACTTTTGCCGTCGATACCGGAGTGATCGTCAAGCCGGCGGAGGCCACGCAGGTCGCCGATGCCGTGGTCCGCATTTTTATCGATCATGGCGACCGCACCAATCGCGCCAAGGCGCGGCTGAAATACATACTCGACGCCTGGGGCTTCGAGAAATTCGTTGCCGCACTCGAAGAAAGGCTTGGCCGCAAACTCGTGCACGCCCCCACAGACGCCATTGCGCCCCGGCGGCCGATCGATCGGCTGGCGCATATCGGCGCCCATCCGCAGAAACAGGAAGGCTATTGCTGGATCGGCATCGTCCTGCCGGTGGGCAAGCTCACGGCCGAGCAGATGCGCGGCATCGCAAGAATCGCGCAGGAGTTTGGCGATGGCGACATCCGCCTCACCGTCTGGCAAAACTTGCTGATCTCCGGCGTGCCGCAGGCGCGCGTCCCCGAAGCCGAAGCGGTGATCGCGGCGCTGTCGTTGTCGACCAAAGCCACATCGATCCGCGCCGGTCTGATCGCCTGTACCGGTAATGTCGGTTGCCGGCTGGCAATGTCGGATACCAAGCGGCATGCCGAGGCGATCGCGCAGTGGTGCGAAAGCCGCGTGCAGCTCGATAGCCCCCTCAACATCCATCTCACCGGCTGCCCGAATTCCTGCGCGCAGCATTACATCGGCGATATCGGGCTTCTCGGCACCAAGATCCAAGCCACCGAGGACGGCGACCAGGCCGAGGCCTATCACATCAATGTCGGCGGCGGCTTCGGGCCGCAGGCGCAATGCGGCCGCGAGATCTATCGCGACATCAAGGCCGAGGATGCGCCGCGGACGATCGAGCGGATGCTCAAAGCCTATCTCGCCAATCGCGCCGGGCCGACGGAGAGTTTCGCCGATTTCACACGGCGCCACGAGGTGGAGGCGCTTAAAACCTTGTTTGAGCGACAGGCGAGCGAATGACCCACACCACGCCACCGCCGATCCCGTCGTTGATCCCGGAAACCGCGCCGTTTTCGCCCGAGCAGCGCACTTGGCTGAACGGTTTCTTTGCCGGCCTGCTTTCGCTCGACGGCGGGGTCAATCCGCTTTCCACCGCCGAAGCGGCAGCATTGTTGCAGAACGGGAGTGCGGCACCGACAGACCGCGGACCGCTGGATGACGCTGATAACGGACAGGCGCCGTGGCACGATCCGGCAATGCCGCTCGGCGAACGCATGCAGCTTTCCGAGAGCCGGCCGTTGCGGCGACGGATGATGGCGGCGATGGGCCAGCAGGACTGCGGCCAATGTGGCTACAATTGCGAGGATTATGCCAATGCCATCTTCCTCAAAAGCGAGGAGCGACTGAATCTTTGCGTCCCCGGCGGCAAGGAAACCGCGCGGATGCTCAAGACGCTCTACGCCGAATTTGGCGCGATCCCCGCGACGAAACCCGCCGCGACCAAGCCGCCGCCGGCAAGCGCTAAGGATCCGGCGCCGCAGCCTGCGCTTGCGGAAATCTCGGCAAAGGCTGCTGCGAGCCCGTCACGCGACCGGCCTGATGAGATCGTGTTGTTGTCACGTACCCGACTGAATAAGCCGGGTTCGGCCAAAGAGACTTGGCACGTCGAACTCGATCTTGGTCATTCTGCAATCGGCTATGCGATTGGCGATTCGCTCGGTGTTTTTCCGCGCAACCATCCGGCGCTGGTCGACGCCGTGATCGCGGCGATCGGTGCGCCGCCCGACTTCCCGATTGCCGGCCGCTCGTTGCGCGATGTCCTGACCGACAGTTCTTCGCTCGGCGTTGCGCCGGACATGCTGTTTGAGCTGATCTCCTATATTACCGGCGGCGAGCGCCGGCAGAAGGCCAAGGATCTCGCGCGCGGGGCCGATCCGGACGGCGACGCGGCGACGCTCGATGTCCTTGCGGCGCTGCAAAAGTTTCCCGGCATCCGGCCCGACCCGGAAGCTTTCGTTGAAGCGCTCGATCCGCTGCAGTCGCGGCTTTATTCGATTGCATGTTCGCCGAAAATCGAACCGCGCCATGTCGCGCTCACCGTCGATGCGGTGCGCTACACGCTCGGCGAGCGCCGCCGCCTCGGCGTGGCATCGACTTTCCTAGCCGAACGCATCGTGCCGGGAACAAAGATCAAGGCCTACGTGCAGAAGGCGCAAGGATTCAGCCTGCCCACTGACCCGTCGGTTCCGATCATCATGATCGGTCCGGGCACCGGTATCGCGCCGTTTCGGGCTTTTCTGCAAGAACGCATGGTAACGAAAGCGCCGGGCCGCAACTGGCTGTTCTTTGGCCACCAGCGCCGCGACTTCGATTTCTTCTACGAGGATGAGCTTGTCGGCATGGAGGCCACCAGTTTCCTCAGCAGGCTTTCGCTGGCGTGGTCGCGCGACGGGATGCGCAAATGCTACGTGCAAGATCGCATGCGCGAGGCCGGCCGCGACCTCTGGGGTTGGCTTGCCGAAGGCGCGCACATCTATATCTGCGGCGCCATCACTATGGGCCGCGATGTCGAGCGTGCCCTGCTCGAGATAATCTCTGAGCACGGCGCACGTCCGGCCGACCAGGCCGCCGTATTCCTTGGCGAGCTTAAGAAATCCGGCCGTTACCAGACCGACGTATACTGAACCCCACTCGCCAACGCGTTTTGCTCTAGCATTCTCCGGTGACACGCTTGCCGCGCTCGGGCTAAATAAATCGAGCCGGGAGAACTGCCGATGCGTACGGGTGCCGAATATCTTCGCTCGCTCAAAGACGGAAGGCGGGTTTTTGTCGACGGCGAACGCGTCAAGGACGTCGCAGCGCATCCGGCATTTCGCGGCGCCGCGCGCTCGATCGCCAACCTCTATGACATTGCCGCGGCGCCGGAACTGCGCGAGCGCATGACCTTCCCCTCGCCGAAGACCGGTCAGCCGGTGCAGCGCGCCTGGCAGATTCCGCGCACGCATGCCGACCTGCGGGCGCGCCGCCTGTTCTCGGAAACTTGGGCGGAGGCGACGTTCGGCTTGATGGGCCGCGCGCCCGATCATGTCGCTGGCTTTTTTTGCGGCTACGCTTCCACTCCGCAATTCTTTGCCGCCGCGGGCCAGCAATTCGCCGACAATCTTGTCGCGTTCTACGAATTCATGCGGGACAACCATATCTATTGCACCTACGCGATCGTGCCGCCACAAATCGACCGCTCAAAACCGGCTCATCAGCAGAGCGATCCGACCCTTTATGCCGGCGTGGTGAAGGAGCGCGACGACGGCATTATCATCAAAGGCGCACAGCAGCTTGCCACCGGCGGAGTGCTGTCGGACTACATTCATCTGAGCTGCATTCAGCCGTTGCAGCCGGGCGACGAGAACTACGCCAATTGCCTCGCCGTTCCGGTCGACAGCGAAGGGCTCAAGCTCTATCCGCGCCGGCCGTTCGCGCGCGCCGGCAGCGTATTCGACTATCCGCTATCGAGCTGGTTCGATGAGTCGGACAGCTATGTCATCTTCGACAACGTGTTTGTGCCGTGGGAGCAGATTTTCATCTACCGCAACGTCGAATTGTCGCGCGATCAGTGGCGCAAAACGCCGTCGCACCTGCTCGGCAATCATCAGGCGCAAACCCGCTACGTGACGAAGCTGCGCTTCATGGCCGGACTGGCGCAGCGCATGAACGAAATGACCGGCAATGCCGCCAATCCAGCGGTGACCATCATGATGGGCGAACTGGTCGCGCTGGTTTCGATCTACGAGTCCATGCTGCTCGCGCACGAGACCATGGGGACGATCAGGGATGGCGTGCTGTGGCCGTCGGCGACGACGTATTATGCCGCAAGCGCCCTGCAGTCCGAATTCAATGGGCGAATGCTGGAAATTGTTCGCGAAATGGCCGGATCGGCCTTCATCACTTTGCCCTCCTCGGAAGCCGATTTTACCAATCCGGAAATCGCCGCCGACCTCGAACGCTACATGCGCTCAGGGACCTCCGACGCGAAGAGCCGGATCAAGCTGATGCGGTTGATTTGGGACTTTCTCGGTTCGGAATTCGGCAGCCGGCACCAGCAATACGAAAAATTCTACGGCGGGCCGTCATTCGCAGCGAAGCAGAACCTTTACCGCAATTTCGACTTCAAGCGTGCGGGGGCGCTGGTCGACCGCGCGCTGAACTTGCCGCCGCTGGAGTGATTCATGGTCCCAATCGGGGGAAAGGATGAATCACGCTTGCGCGCCGGCGAATTGCGGCACTGTGCCGGGTGCTTTGTCGGTCTTGCCTGGCTCCAAAGCCGATGCGACGGCTTCCTCGACGCGCTCGAGCCAGATGAACTCGACCTCTTTGCGCGCCGTCTCGGGAATGTCGTCGTAGTCCTTGCGGTTGCGCGCCGGCAGCATGATGCGCTTGATCCCCGCGCGATGCGCGCCGACGACCTTTTCCTTGATCCCGCCAACCGGCAGAACGAGGCCGCGCAGGCTAATCTCGCAAGACTCGCAGTGTCGACTTTTTATCGCTCGCTCTACGCCTTGACAGTGACACGCGCGCTGCGCACGCCCTCGGCGAGCGCCCGCGCGAGATCGCTAACAGCCCGCACACTTGCCGGGCCAGGCTTGGAGTCGGGACCGAGACTCTGGCGCACAGCGTCGACCAGTGCCGAGCCGACGACCACGCCATCGGCCCCCGCGGCGATCGCACGCGCATGGGCCGCGGTGCGGACGCCGAAGCCGACGCAGACCGGGAGCGTCGTATGGCGTTTGATGCGGGCCACCGCCGCCGTCACTTTCTGGGCGTCCGGCGCCGCAGCGCCGGTGATTCCGGTGATCGAGACGTAATAGACAAAGCCCGATGTATTGGTGAGCACCGTCGGCAAGCGCTTATCGTCAGTCGTCGGCGTCGCGAGGCGGATGAAATTGAGCCCGGCCTTCACGGCCGGCAGGCACAATTCGGAATCCTCCTCGGGCGGCAGGTCCACCACGATGAGGCCGTCGACGCCGGCGGCTTTGGCGTCGCCGAGAAAACGTTCGACGCCGTAGATGTAAATCGGATTGTAATAGCCCATCAGCACCAGCGGCGTGGTGTCGTCGCCATTGCGGAAGTCACGCACGGCGGCGAGCGTTTTCTTCATATTTTGTCCGGCCTTAAGCGCGCGTAATCCGGCGGCCTGGATCGCCGGCCCGTCCGCCATCGGATCGGTGAACGGCATGCCGAGCTCGATGACGTCGGCCCCCGCCTTAGGCAGCGCTTTGAGGATCGCGATCGACGTCGCATGATCCGGATCGCCGGCCATCGTGAAGGTGACCAGCGCGGCGCGGCCTTCCTTCTTCAGCTCGGCAAAGCGCCGGTCGATGCGGCCGGTCATCGCGCTTTGCTTTCAAGATGCCGCGACACGGTGTCGAGGTCCTTGTCGCCGCGGCCGGACAAATTGACCACCATCAAATGGTCCTTGGGCTTGCGCGGCGCGAGCTCCAAGACTTTGGCGATTGCATGCGCCGGTTCGAGCGCCGGAATGATGCCTTCGAGCTTGGACAATAGCGCAAAAGCGTGCAGCGCCTCGTCATCGGTCGCCGATAGGAACGTGACACGGCCGACGTCATGCAGCCACGAATGCTCCGGGCCGATGCCCGGATAATCGAGGCCCGCGGAAATCGAATGCGCCTCGTTGATCTGTCCGTCCTCGTTCATGAGCAGATAAGTGCGGTTGCCGTGCAGCACGCCGGGGCGGCCGCCGGCGATCGAGGCGGCATGCATGCCGGTCTTAAGACCGTGCCCTGCGGCCTCGACGCCGTAAATTTCAATGTCCTTGTCATCAAGGAACGAGTGGAACAGGCCCATCGCGTTCGAGCCGCCGCCGATGCAAGCGATGAGCGAATCCGGCAATCGGCCCTCCGCCGCCTGCATTTGCTCACGCGTCTCGCGGCCGATGATCGACTGAAAATCCCGCACCATCATCGGATAGGGGTGCGGGCCGGCGATGGTGCCGATGCAATAGAATGTCGATTCGACGTTGGTCACCCAATCGCGCAGTGCCTCATTCATCGCGTCCTTCAATGTTTTCGCGCCGGATTCGACCGGTACGACTTTGGCGCCGAGCATGTTCATGCGGAAGACATTCGCTTTTTGCCGCTCGACGTCGACCGCGCCCATATAGACGATGCATTCGAGCCCGAAGCGCGCGCATAGCGTTGCGGTGGCGACGCCGTGCATGCCGGCGCCGGTCTCGGCAATGATGCGGTTCTTGCCCATGCGCCGCGCCAGCAGGATCTGACCGAGCACATTATTTACCTTGTGCGCGCCGGTGTGATTGAGCTCCTCGCGTTTGAGATAGATCTTGGCGCCATTGCAATGGCGCGTCAGGCGCTCGGCAAAGTAAAGCGGCGATGGCCTGCCAACGTAATGGGTCAGGTAGCCGTCCATCTCTTTCTTGAATTCGGGATCGGCCTTCGCCTGCGTGTAGGCTTTTTCCAGTTCGAGCACGAGCGGCATCAGCGTCTCGGCGACAAACCGCCCGCCATAAATGCCGAAATGGCCATACTCGTCCGGACCGGTCCGGAACGAATTGAGTTGCTGCAGGGTCACGGGTTTCTCACTACTTCGTATGGGGGCAGATGTGTGTGCGCCTGACGAGCAGCCCGGATGAACTCGCGAATTTTTTGAATATCCTTCTTTCCGGGAGAACTTTCGACTCCTGAGGAAACATCCACCGCGGGTACCCGTGTTATTTTTAGCGCCTCTTCAATATTCCTGGCGTCAAGGCCACCCGACAGCATGATGGGTTTGTTAGGAACAGCGCCGCCTAGCAGCACCCAGTCAAAAGGCTTGCCGAGCCCACCGGGCCGAGTCGCCTCCGCGGGGGCCTTAGCGTCAAACAGCAGCCAATTAGCGACAGCCGCATATTCTTTTATCTGCTCGAAATCACTTTTTGCCTCGACACCGAGCGCCTTGATTACTGGCAAACCGAAGCGTTCTTTGAGCGTGGCGACGCGTTCCGGCGACTCTTTGCCGTGAAGTTGCAGGAAGTCGGGTGAGAGTGCCCCGACGATCTCTGAAAGCCGATCGTCATCCGCGTCAACGGTCAAAGCAACCTTTTTTCCTTTTTTATCGACACGCGCACCAAGCGCACGCGCTGTAGCAGACGAGATGTTGCGCGGTGACGGCTCAAAGAAAACAAAGCCGACCATATCGGCACCCTCCTCGAGCGCGACGTCAAGCGCCTCAGGAGTCGAGAGGCCGCATATTTTAACAATCAACGACATTGCTGGCGCAAGCTTAAGCTGTTTTAGTGATCTTTCCTTGCCGCCGTTCTACATCGCTATGCCGGCTTTGTCTTGCAAGCCCGGTTGACCGCTCTAGCGGGGTGGCGGCCGCAGTTGCAGCCGCTCCGACCCGGTCGGGCCCGCAGTGCCGCCAGGACCGGGAAAGCCGCTGCCGGTCTGCTTCAGTCCTTCAATCTCAATGTGCAAGTTCGCGATTTCGCGCTCCAGCCGGCGGGCCGTGCGGCGCCACCTTGCCTGCCGCAGCCAGGCGGCTATGCCGCCGATCAGGACGCCGACAACCAGAAGAACAATGACGAGTGCAAACAACGGCAGCGTCAGCGAAGCCGCCGGATGTTCTGAGCTGAACGGGTCGAGAGATACCGTGACGATCTGCCGGTTGGCGACGGCGAAGGCAATGATGACAACGGCGAGTGGCACGAGAATAATTGCCGCGACGACCTTGCGGACTACGTTACCGGCCGATCGGGCAACCTCGGTCAACCTTCGCCCGGCCGATTAAGGCGTTCGCGCATTTCCTTGCCGGTCTTAAAGAACGGCACGCATTTTTTATCGACCGCGACATGGGCGCCAGTCCGGGGATTACGCCCGGTGCGCGCCGGGCGCTGCTTCACGGAAAAGGCGCCGAAGCCACGCAGCTCAACGCGATCGCTGCGCGACATCGCCGCGACAATTTCCCCGAAAATAGCGTTGACGATGTTCTCGACGTCACGCTGGTACAAATGGGGGTTCTGTGCGGAAATACGCTGCACCAGTTCCGATTTGATCATGGCTCGCCCCGCCAACGCTGATTAGAATCCCGAACCAAGACGCTTATGCAAAACGACGCTCAGTTCGCGTCGGCAGGGTGCCAAAGGGCCAGTAGACCGTCAAGGTTGAAACGCTGCACCGCTTCGGCCGTGCTCCACTGTTCGAGATGCCCGGCGAGCGTGTTTAGCCCTGCCGCATCGAGAAGGACGAGCACCGCGGCGTGCAGGAATCTCAGGTCGCTAAGCCGACTGTGCAGATCGTAGTCGCGCACCGGCAGATTCGTATCTATGTTCTTTTCCTTTCCGAGCCATGCCAGCGCCGTCCGCTCGTCGCCGAGCTCGTCGATCAATTTGAGATTGACGGCCTGGTGCCCGGTGAAAACACGCCCGTCGGCGGCAGTCTGCAATTGCGAGTCCGTTAGATGCCGCCGATCTTGCACAATCGCTTTGAACCAGGCGTAGGAATCCTGGATGATCGAATCCAAAGCCGCCCGCGCCTCCGGACTTGTCGGTTCAAAGCCGTCGGGCGCTGCCTTGAGCGGGGTAGATTTCACCGATTCCACTTTCACGCCGATCTTACCGAGGAGATCGGCGAGATTGGGATACTGGAACAGCACGCCGATCGAGCCGAGCAGTGACGTTTGCTGCGCCACGATGTGATCGCCGGCGAGCGCTGCGATATAACCGCCCGAGGCAGCTAAGCTATCGACGACCACCACCAGCGGCTTTTTTTCCCGCAGGCGCGACAGCGCATTGAAGAGCTGCTCCGAACCGGCGGTCGTGCCGCCCGGACTATCGACATGAAGGACAACCGCGCGAGCAAGCGTCGAGCGCGCCAGCCGATCAAGCTGCTCTGCACGATTCTGGTCGCCTCGAATCAAGCCCGAAACAGTCAAACGCGCGATGTAAGGGCGCACGCCGAACGGATAAGTGCGGTTGCCCGCCAGCGCGGCCGCCCCGGCAATGCCGACCACGACCAGCGCAACAGTCGTCACGCGCCAGAAGCTAAGCTTCCGCCGCATGCGGCGGCGGTCGACGATGAGATCGGCATCAAGGGACATGGCTTCCATTCGACATGGCTTCCATTCGACACGGCTTCTATTTCTCGATTTCGCTTTCCGACCGGTCGGACCGCATCGCCATTAAATCCGCCGGCCGTCGCGCCTCGCATCGTTACTGTTGCGCTTCGTCCTTTTGGTCCTTTTCGTCCTTTTCGTCCTTTTCGTCCTTTTCGTCCTTTTCGTCGTCTTCGCCGCCCTCGCCCTTGCGTTTGAGCGCCGTCCCGAGAATGTCGCCCAAGGTGGCGCCGGAATCCGACGAGCCATATTGGGCGATCGCTTCTTTCTCCTCGGCGACTTCCAGCGCTTTGATCGAGACCGACACGCGCCGCGACCGGCGATCAAATTGCGTAACACGCGCGTCTACCTTTTCGCCGACAGCGAAACGGTCGGGCCGCTGTTCAGAACGATCGCGCGCCAGTTCGGAGCGCTTGATGAAGGAGGTGTATTCGGTGCCGACGATGCGGACGTCGATGCCGCCCTCCTTGACTTCGATGACTTCGCAGGTAACCACGGCGCCCTTCTTCAGATCGCCGGCTGCCGGCTCCGCCGCCGCCGCGTCTTCCGAGAGCTGCTTGATGCCGAGCGAGATGCGCTCTTTCTCGACATCGACATCGAGGACCTGCGCTTTGACCTTATCGCCCTTCTTGTACTCCTCGATGACCTGCTCGCCCGGCCGTTTCCAGTCGAGGTCCGACAGGTGCACCATGCCATCGACATCGCCGTCGAGTCCGAGGAACAGGCCGAACTCGGTCTTGTTTTTGACTTCGCCCTCGACCACCGAGCCGGGAGGATATTTCTCCAGAAACAGCTCCCATGGGTTGCGCATGGTCTGCTTCAGCCCGAGCGAAATGCGGCGCTTGACCGGATCGACTTCGAGCACCTGCACTTCGACCTCCTGCGAGGTCGAAACGATCTTGCCGGGATGGACATTCTTCTTGGTCCACGACATTTCCGAGACGTGGATCAGGCCCTCGATGCCCGGTTCGAGTTCGACGAAAGCGCCATAATCGGTGATGTTGGTGACCCGCCCCTTGAACCGGGCGGCGACCGGATATTTGGCCTCGATGCCCTGCCAGGGATCGTCAAGCAGTTGCTTCATGCCGAGCGAGATGCGGTGCGTCTCGTGGTTGATCTTGATGATCTTGACCTTCACCTGCTGGCCGATGTTGAGCACCTCGGAAGGGTGATTGACCCGCCGCCAGGCGATATCGGTGACGTGCAGCAGCCCGTCGATACCGCCGAGATCGACGAACGCACCGTAGTCGGTGATGTTTTTGACGACGCCGTCGATGACCTGGCCTTCTTCGAGATTCTGCACCAGCTCCTGGCGCTGTTCGGCACGGGTCTCTTCCAAGACAGTGCGACGCGATACGACGATATTGCCGCGCCGGCGGTCCATCTTGAGAATCTGAAACGGCTGCGTATTGTTCATCAGCGGCGAGACATCCCGGATCGGGCGGATATCGACCTGCGAGCGTGGCAGGAACGCAACGGCGCCGTCGAGATCGACGGTGAACCCGCCCTTGACCTGATTGAAAATGACGCCCTGGACCTTTTCATTATTCTGGAAGGCTTTCTCAAGCTTGCCCCAGCTTTCCTCGCGCCGCGCTTTGTCGCGTGACAGCACGGCTTCGCCCAGCGCGTTTTCAATCCTTTCGAGATAAACTTCGACAGTATCGCCGACTTTAATGTCCGAACGGCCTGGCCCGGTGAATTCGCGCAAGGCGACGCGGCCTTCGGTCTTCAACCCAACATCGATCACCGCGACATCGCGTTCGATCCCAACGACCGTCCCTTTGACGACCGAGCCTTCCTGCACGTGGCCGTTGCCAAACGATTCATCGATCAGCTTGGCAAAGTCTTCGCGCGTCGGCGCGGCAGCGGCGGGTTGAGCCGAAACTTGAGCCATAAATTACTCCAGACCCCGGAGATTGAGACGAGCCCGAACGTATGATCACCACCGGCGACGCCGATGGTTGGGGTCAATGCCATACGGTCGGACGAGTTGCGTTCCGGACGAAGCTTTCGGCGCCGTCAGCAGATTTGGCAACCAAACGCCTTCAAAGCTGTGAACGGGCTTTACCTCCGATGACGAAAACACCGTTAACGGCGCTTTCGGCCCGCTCGAACAGCCTCGATGATATCGACGGCGGCCCGGAATGCGGCGTCTATACCCAAATGCGTGGTATCGAGCAAGTGCGCGTCCGGAGCGGGTTTAAGCGGGGCGACGCTGCGCCGTGAATCGCGTTCGTCACGGCGCAGCAGGTCGGCCAGCACTTCGTGTTCGTCGGCTGTCTCGCCGCGCGCGCGCAACTCGAGCATGCGGCGTGCGGCGCGCACTTCCGGCGAAGCGATGACGAACAGTTTCACGTCGGCGCCGGGCGCGATGACGGTACCGATGTCGCGACCGTCGAGGACCGCGCCCGGTGGCCGCATCGCGAATTCGCGCTGGTAGTTGATCAAGGCCTGGCGGACCTGCGGGATCGCGGCAACCACTGACGCCGCTTCGGTGATCGGTTGCAATTTCAGCGCATTCTCTTCGAATTTTGTCGGGTCGAGTTTGGTCGCAATCTCGGTCGCGTGCGCGGCGTCGTCCAGCGAATGGCCGGCATCGAGCATGGCCTTGGCCACGGCCCGGTAAAGTAACCCGGTATCGAGATGATGCAGCCCATAGACCGACGCGAGCTGCCTGGCGATCGTGCCTTTGCCCGAGGCGGCTGGACCGTCGATCGCAATGATCATCGGAGGCTACCTTTTGCTGCGGCGCGCAGCGCAAGCAGAAACAGAGAATGACGCTGTGCTGCCTCGCTCACGACAGATCGGCGCCCAGCGATCGCATCAATTCCACGAACCCGGGGAAGCTCGTTCCTATGAAGCTGGCATCGTCGATACGCACCGGATGCTCGCTGGCGAGACCGAGAACGAGCGCGGCCATGGCGATGCGGTGGTCCATGTGCGTCTGGACCAGACCACCGCCGGCAATCCTGCCGCGCCCTTGCACAATCAAGTCATCGCCTTCGATCTCGGCAGTCGCGCCGTTGGCCCGTAACAAAGCCGCGGTCGCCGCCAGACGATCCGATTCCTTGACGCGCAATTCCTTGAGCCCGCGCATAACGGTTACGCCTTCGGCAAACGCAGCCGCCACGGCGAGGATCGGATATTCATCTATCATCGTCGGTGCGCGCGCTGCCGGAACCTCGACCGAATGTAATTGTCCGGCGCGCACGCGCAGATCGGCTACCTCTTCGCCACCCTGTTGGTGCGGCTCGAGCACCTCGATCGAGGCGCCCATCTCGCGCAGCGTGGTGATCAGACCTGTACGCAGGGGATTCATCATGACGCCGTCCAGAACGACGTCCGAATGCGGAAGAAGGAGTGCGGCGACCAATGGAAAGGCGGCCGAAGACGGATCGGCCGGCACCGTGATCGGTTGCGGCGTCAGCTCCGGCTGGCCGGCCAGCCTGATGCAGCGTCCGCTGCCTTCCAAGGTTTCGACCCGCACATCGGCGCCGAAATAAGCGAGCATTTTCTCGGTGTGATCGCGCGTAGCTTCCGCTTCAATAACGATGGTTTCTCCGGGTGCCGAAAGGCCCGCCAGCAGCGTTGCCGACTTCAATTGCGCCGACGGCGCCGGCGGCTTGAACACGATCGGGAGCGGATCGCGCGCCCCGGCAAGGGTCAGCGGCAAGCGTCCATCCGCGGAGGCGAGCGTGCGCGCGCCAATGCGTTCCAAAGGATCAAGCACCCGGCGCATGGGCCGGCTGCGCAATGACGCATCGCCATCGAATGTCGCGGTGATCGGACAGCCGGCGACGGCGCCGAGCGTGAGCCGGCATCCGGTGCCTGAATTGCCGAAATCGAGGGGGTGTTTCGGTTCGGCAAAGCCGCCGACGCCCACACCGTGAACCACCCACTGCCGTTCGCCGGTGCGCACAACTTTGGCGCCAAGGGCTTGCATCGCTTTGGCGGTATTAAGGGCGTCTTCGCCCTCGAGCATTCCGCCGATGCGAGTCTCACCCACTGCGAGCGCGCCCAAAATTAGCGCCCGAATCGAGATGGATTTGTCGCCGGGCACCCGGGCGTGGCCGGTCAATGGGCCGGCGCGGCGGGCAGTGAGCGGAACAGGGTCGGCGTGCATTGCAGTTCGCCCAGGCGGGCCCCCTCGGCGCGCCTCAAGGAGCGCCGTCTATCACGCCGTGCGGCGAGCCGTCATCCGCCTTATTTTCGGGCTAAAGCGCAGCGGATCGACTATTGACAGCCGCGCTGCGACTAGCCAAGTGAAGCACCCGAATTGCTCGAAGGACTAGAAACCGTGGCCAAACCCGAACTGGGTACTAAAAGGCTCTGCGCCGGTTGCGGCGCCAAATTCTACGATCTGAACAAAGATCCGATCCACTGCCCCAAATGCGGCGTCGTTTATGAGGTTGCGGTGGCGGCTCGATCGGCGCGGGCAGAACCGGTGGCGGCGCCCGTAGTCCGCCCGCCGGTTCCCGAGGAAGTTCCTGTGCCCGAGCCGCAGGAGGTCGAGACTGTATCCCTGGAAGAGGCCGACGCCGAGGCAGCGGGCACTGCGAAGAAGCCGGCCCCCGCGGAACCGGGGGCCGAAGAGGAAGAGGTCGAGATTGAGGAGACTCCCGACGACGACACTTTCATCGAGGAACAGGAAGAAGAAGACGCCGATGTCACGGACATCATCGGCGGCGATATCGAAAACGAGGAGGAAGGATAATCAGGAGTCAGTATTCAGTGGTCGGTAATCAGAATTCCGACGCGTTCTGATTACCGATCACTGATACCTGATCTCCTGGAGGGGCCATAGCTCAGTTGGGAGAGCGCTTGAATGGCATTCAAGAGGTCGGCGGTTCGACTCCGCCTGGCTCCACCAGTCTCCCGTTAGCTTCTTCAAAAAATCCAAACTAAATCTTCGGTCAAAGCTGACATCTCGTTGTGAGGCGATGCTCGGCCAAGCCGTCGCAGGCGCAGTGCAGTTGCGCCTCGCTTGCACCGCTTCTCCGCCTTAGCGCTTAAGATGCGCTTTG
>WNGG01010492.1_pt1 | contig 15006 bp, 17 predicted proteins | sample 5400661 | NCBI WGS metagenome assembly WNGG01 (sample SAMN13153372, study PRJNA577476) | soil metagenome | isolation source: 100 cm soil or saprolite under Garry oak tree replicate 1 | place: USA:California | collected 2016-06-15
CGGCAATCGAAACAGCCACAACAGCAAAAGCGACCACAGCCAAAGAAAACGAACGGAGGGGCAAAGGCATGAGTGATACACCATCTACCGCAAAAGGCTATGGGCGCATCTATGTAGATATGCATAATGCGCCGGAGGGCATCAAGATACCCGTCTCAGGGCGGGTTGCCTGGGATATGATAGAAATAAGAGAGCTTGTTGATTTATTCCAGGCACATATAGACCTCCTGCCAGAGTACACCATCACGGGGGTGTACTTCGATGTATCGAGGCGTGCATGGCTCCTGCTCGTCGAGAGTGAGAAGATTCCTATGCCAGAATTTGGTGAGACGATTCCGTTGCTCCTCCCTGTCTGGCAAATGGGGGAAGATAAGCGCATACACATGATTGATGTGAAAGTCATGAGGTGAAACAGTGAAACGCTTTCCTGATATCATCGTGATTTCCTGGCAGTGCGACTGTGACCATTACATGAGCCATAGCATCGACCTGGCAGATATCAATGTGAGCCGAACCTGTGAGAAGTGTAGACGGGTCTACACGATTGCTGTGGGGGATTTGGACGTGCCTATTTCGGTGATGAGGTTACAATCATGTTAAATAATCCACTGACTCCACTGTCAGGGCAGACGCCCCAGGGTGGAGATCCCCAGGGGCAGACGCCCCAAACAACACCAGGGCAGACGCCCACAACGACAACGCCGCCAGGGCAGACGCCAGCAGGCGGGAGAACTTCCCTTAGTGAGTTGCCGCAAGATATCCAGGATTTAGTGCGTGGATCAAGGCAGAGACCAAAGACTGGCCTGCCTCCGTGAAGGCACTTGACCCAGGCAAGGACGCGCCCATTGAGGAACGTCTTGCCTGGAAGAACAGAGCCGCCGCCATCGTCACAGAACTGGCGACCACGGCGCGTGGCACGCTTCCTGGCAATCGCCCGAACCCGACGCCGCAAGGGCAACCCTCAAGAGAAGAGTTAGTCGCGGCCAACCGAAAAGAGTTACAGAAAAGCCGTACCTACGGCATTTAAGATGAAACGCTGAGTAGTTCGTGCTCAGTCAATGGTCACCGGGCGCCGTGTGAGTCAGCAATGACCAGTCGGGAAGGTGCGCGGCGTGGCCCCCACTAAAGCGAACGCAGGGGAGCCTATTACGTTGATCTACCACGTGGTCATGCAGTATGGCTCAGGCCTCACACCAGGGGCGGCCTACTTTTTAAGCGGTACTGTCCTTGGTGGCATTGCTGACGCGGCCTCCACTGGCGGGACTGGGGAAATCGGCTATGCCATCGATGCTACCCGCGTCTACTTTCGTCAAAGTTCGTATTGATGAGCTAGGGAGGGCTTAACGAATGGCTTACGGAACCTTAACTACCCTTGATACCCTAGCGAGCTTGCGTGCCTCGACGGGCCTGGTAGTCGATATCGGGGAAGACGTCGCCTGGGAAAGCATCCAGGCGGCCCTGGATGCTCATAACCAGCTTCTGCAAGAGTCGCTCACCGGCTTTGTCGATATGACGACGGATCAGTTGCGCCGCTATGGCGGGCCGGATAACATGGTCATGGAGGAACTGGACGAGTTCGGCACCCCTGGCGCGCAAAAGATTGCCGCCGGGGCCACACTCGGGTTCCCGCTTAAACTCTTCGGCGGTGGGCTCCAATGGACGCGCACGGCGCTGCAAAACATGCTGGCATCAGAGCTTGCCGCCCAGGCGACCGCAATGCTGGACGCCGACATTAAAAACGTGCATAAGCAACTCAAGCTTGCCTTATTCACCCCTACCAATTACACCTTTGAGGACCGGCGCGTTGCCCATGTGAACTTGCCCATCAAAGCCCTGGTGAATGCCGATTCTGCCCCTATTCCGATTGCGCCGGACGGCACGATCTTCAACGGCGCGACCCACACGCACTACCTGGGTACGGCCTCTTTTGCGGCGGCAGACCTGACATCCCTGGTCAACACCGTAATCGAACACTTCCTGACAGGTGGGATACAGGTACTGGCTAATGCTGCCCAGGAAACGGCCATACGCGGATTTTCCGGTTTCAATCCGTATTATGACCCCCGGCTTATTCCGAGTGTCAACCAGACAAACGCCATGGGCGATCTTGACGTGATGAACATCACGAACCGCGCTATTGGCGTCTTTGGTGCGGCGGAGGTCTGGATAAAACCCTGGATACCGGCCAACTACGTGGTAGCCGTGCTCGTTGGTAGCCCACAGAAGGCGCTGGCAATGAGGACGCGCATGGCAGGTGGCGGTCAGCTCAATCTTGAGTTTGAAAATGAAATCTGGCCCCTGCGCAGTAAAGGCTATAGCCGTGAGTTCGGTTTTGGGGTTTGGAATCGTGTTGCTGCAGCTTGTTTGCTGACCAACAACGCAACCTATTCCGCGCCAGCGTCTAGCCTACTGTAACCGGGTGTAAATTCATTCCCTTGTATCACCTCTCTAGTAAAGTGATACAAGGGAGCTATAAAGGAGGCAGAGTATGCCACAGACCAGGCCCAGGCCACCGGAGGAGGAACCGGCCCCCGCTCCCACGCCACAAGCGCAGGCCCCACAGCCGATGTACCTGGTACCCGCGCCGCCGGCCACAGGCGCGTCCGTCTCGCCTGCAAAGGACTTAGACGAGTTCGAGACGCCTGGCGGGAAATTCATCGTGAATGGCGTGCTCGTCAATCACAATGGCCGACGCATTAATGAGGAAGGTAAGCGCATCCATGAAGATGGGTCGCTGCTCTCCCCTGAAGAACTAGCATGGGAGGCACAGCAACAACTATGAGCGCCAAAGTACAAAAAGCTATCCTGGCCGCACTTTCCGGCCCCCTGCATAAGAGCAGCCCAGCAGCCGTGAAGCACACCCAAAACCCGGCAGCCCTGCCCTTTACGGGCGCGGGCAAGGGCGGTAATTCCATGCCGACGGGCCATGTGACGAATGATGCGGTCTCACCCAAATCGGGCAAAGGTGGCGGCGAGGGCAGCCCGCCGGTATCCGGTGGTGGCACGCCTGGGCTGCCATTCACGAAGTAGGAGAGGTGATACATGGCCGCTGGAGACCTCACGCAAAAACAACGCGATGCACTGCCCGCCTCTGCCTTTTGCGGGCGCGAAGGCCAAGCAGTTCGGCTGGGTCGGCAGCCTGCCGCAAAACTGGCAGGACGAACTGAAGGGCAAGAGCAGTGGATAGAAATACAGCGAGTGCCTACTTGCAAGAGGAATACCAGGACCTGGCAACGGAAACCGCCTGGGCCAGTGGCACCATCACGGCAGCTTACAACGTCGTTCTGGATCAGAGTCTGCGCCAGTTGGGATACCAGGAGACGGATCTACCTACGGCCAATGTCGATCAGACCAACGTCATCGCGTACATGGCGCTGATGGACTACTACGCGCTCGCTCGTTATGCCAAGTTCTTTGCAACCAGGATGGATGTGTCAGTTGCACCGAACATCTCTGCGAAGCATTCACAAGTAGCATCGAACGTGAATACGCTGCTCGCAAAGGCAGAGAAACGCTTGACACAACTTGGCATAGGGCCGGTGCAGCAGATGCAAGCGGGGCGCTACAATCTCGACTTTCTAGAGCCTGGACTGGGGGAGTTCTGATGCCAGCACTCTTTAGCACCTGCTGACTGACACCTGTGCTGTACAGCGGGAAGTCAATTCCGTGTATACAACGGTGAGTGGGATGGGTGCTATACCATGTGCCCTGGTTGATAGCCGACCTCCAACGGAAAAAGACATTAGCGATGAGACAACAGGTGCAGTCATGAAATTCGTGCTCTTCGGGCGCAATACCGATGTGCATACCCCCGACCAACTGGTTATCAATAGCGTCAAATACCGTGTCTTCGATGTAGAGGACCCAGGCACCTTCGAGGTGCTACGCCGCGTACAGGTTGTGCGCTTCCCACAGAGAGGGGCGGTGAGTTGATGCTTTTAGATATTGCCTTCGATCCAGGCTCTATGGCCTCGATTTCACGGCTTCTCTCCTTTGATGTCATGCTTGAGGAAGAAATGGCGCCGGCTAATCAAGAGGCTATCGATATTGTCACGCAAGCCGCACAGGCTAATACTTGGACAGCATTCCAGCACCCGACAGGGGAGACTGCATCATCGCTCGAAGGGGTGCTGATTAGCCCCTGGGAAGCAGCAATGACAGCAGGTGTCCCTTGGGACTGGCGTAGAGAGCGGGGGTACAGCGGAATGACCGATTCGCTTGGCAGGTTTTACCCCTATGACCCTGCTGAACCGTATGCGGCTCCGGCATTAGATCAAAATGCGGATAAGGTGATGCAACTCTATGAGGAAGCCATAGCACGCACATGGGTCAGAATTGGGGGTGCATAGTTGCCAGCACCTACTATACGTTCCACAAAGGCTCTCGGCCAGGCCATTGCTAACTACGGGGCAGCGCTCCTCATACCGAACACATCAACGGCAGTCTATAGGGTCGCTCAGCTTGAACTCATTAATGACGTGCTCGGACAAGTCAGTGACGGCGGGGCCGTGCTGGAGGTCTACGGCAACTTGGATGGTGAGGAACGGCACGGCTTTGGCGGCGCCGGGCGCATGCGCGCTATCCAGACGTGGTATCTGCTGTCTATGTGCTCGCTTGAGACGGCGGCACTCGCTTCCTACATCTATGATGTCTCAGATTATCTGATGGTGCCCTTTGAAACGCATGTTGTTCTTGGCAACCCGACCGTGGGTATCTACCAGGCACAATTGAAACCAGGCTCGGGCCGCTTCTACCGCGTGCAGCGTAACGGCGTCTGGTTGAAGGCGCATCTATGCGAGATTGAAACCAGGCAAGAATGGGCTATTCCAGGAGGTGTTATTTCATGAGAGTCAAGATTACGTTCGATCATGGACTGACCTACATCCGCGACTCGGATACAGGCAAGATACTCTGTTCAATCCTGGCCTTTGAACTTTCCATGGATTCACGCCGTCCCGGTGAAAGTACGGTTAAGGTGATGTGGCACTACACCGATGCACATATTGAACAGATTGCAAAGCGCGTGGCGGACCACTTTACCCATGATATCAAAAAATCGGGGGTGAATCGATGATGGCAGAGCGCGTGTTACCTGATTGGGCCAAAGAGAGTCAGACGATCTGGCTAGATGATGACCATGCAGTGACCTGGACAACGCGATCAGGGGAGAGCAAACCGAGCGGGGGCTTACTCTGGCATCGGGTAGCAGTTCAAGAGAATAGTGCTACTCCTGGCTGGTGTGTAGGGGGTTTCCAATGGAAGGGGGATTCGGGTCCACTCTGGACGCTCGAATCAAGAGAGCCATTGACGCTTTCACCGTCTATCCGCTGTGGCTGTGGTGAACATGGCTATATTCGTCAAGGCAAATGGATAGGAGCGTGACATGAGCCAACACTATCTTTTCCCTGAACCGGGCTCTGTCCCAGGCATACCCGGCCTGTTTGCGGGCGTGCGTGCCGATGTTGCAGACGACGGGACATTCACCGTCTCACCCCTGCCCGTGCATCCTCACTTTGTCCCGGCACCGGTGGAGGAGGAAGCCACGGCCTCAGAAGAGAAGGCAGAACCGACGCCTATTCGTAAGAAACAGGCGAAACCCTCCGAACAGAAAGGCGGTGAATGATGCCACTTACAGGAACGGCTGTACGCGGCCAGACTAATATCGCCATAGAAGCCACGAGTGGCGAACAGCCTGTGCTCGCGGCCACGGCGGTCGCTGCTACCATATCAGCAGGTATTACCCAACCCTCGGGCGGCTCTGTTGGCTCGCGCCTGCGCATTATCCTGTTCGGCTGGACGGCTGGTGGCACCATCACCATCAACGGCACGGGGCTCCCAGCATCAACAGAAGTCGCCACCGTTCCTGCACCGACACCGCAGCAGTTACAGAGCCCACAGCTCGCCACGTTTGAATACGAGAGTGTCAACCTCTACACCGCGATTACCAACTTCCAGTGTTCGGCACCGCTCGTCACCGGCGGCGGCGTGCTCGTGGTGAAGCAATGTCAGGGCGGCAAGTTCAATATCCCTGATACCGCCTTCAAGAGCGGGCGCAAGGTGCCGACCTATAGCCCAAACGAGCACTCGGGACTGATGGCACGCGACAAAAAGATTATCGCAACGGTCAACGAGCCCGATATCGGGACCTGGGATAGTGACTTCTATGGAGACCTGTCACTCTACTGGGTCTATCTGATGGTGGGGAGTCCCACCTGGGTGACGATCCCAGCCGCGCCGCTCTCAGTCGTCGCTTCGGCAACTATCACGGCCTCCATGACCATTGCCAGCCAGCCCACCGCTCCGGGGATGAAGTTGATTATTGTAGCCTCTACCTGGGCCTCGGGTGCCGCCATCACCATCGTTGGCACATCATATGGTTTGCCAGCTACTGAGGTCGTCACCATCGGCGCCAATGGCACGTACTACAGCGCCAACGTCTACAGTGCTATCACCTCGATTGGTGGGACAACCAACGCTACTACCCTGGTCATCACCGGCGTGTTTGGCTGGTGGGGGACCGCCACCTCTGAGAGCACGCGGCAAACGGCAGTCGTCGAGCACTTTGACGGCTCTGCTTCCTGGGTCCATCCCTTTACCTACACGACTGATGGTGAGATGACTATTCCCAACAAAGGTGAAGTCAAGCTCTCGCTGAAAGGCGGGGCGCAGGATAAGATTCCGATTGGGGACCGCACGACCAACCCGCTCAATACCTCGCGTATTGCCTCTATCGGCGCGCCCCTTGCCGATATGCCGGTAGCTGGCTGGCAAACGCAGGTGTGGATTGACTCAATCACGGGTACTGCCGGGGCCACTATCTCGCAAGATGTTGACGAGGAAATTAAGGTTGCGATCAAGGCAGGGGTAGATCCGCACTGGACCTTTGTCAACTCGCAGAACTTGAGCCGGGCGTATCCGATGAAGCCTGATTGCGCGGTCGATGTCACCTACGATATCATCAATCTCTTGCAATTTGAGCAATTCCGGCAAAACCTCAAGCAGTACCTCGTAGCACAGATCATCGGGGAATTCCTGGGCATCAGTGCAGGCACGATTTACTACAAGGGGTGGAAGTGGACCCTGCCGGTACGATACGACGGGGAGTATGGGCAGGAAGGCGACCCGAATAAGGGCAATGTCTTTGCCAAGCCGAAACTCACCACGGAGTACGACGCGGCCATCGGGGGGAGTTTCAAGCTGGAGATCTTCACCCGCCAGCCGCCCACGTATGCACTCTAGTCCCATAGGTAGGCATATCAGATAGAAAGCGAGATTTTCAATGAGGATACATGCACGATTCCGTTTAGATCAGGTCAACCGTGGGCGCGGCTTTTATAAAGCCCCTGGTGAGACTGAGGCAAAGTCGGTTGAAATGGCCTATGTCCAGTTGAACGGGGTACAGGGCGAACCCTTCGGCAGTGCGACGCCCTCCGCACACCTGGATATGGGCATAGTCAACCCGAGTGCAGCCAAAGTATTTTTCGAGGCACGCATCGGGCAAGAGTTCGACATGTTCTTTTCACCTGTCGAAGAAGAGGCACAGTCCTAGAAAGCGAGGCCCACATGGGCGCAGGCGACAAAGTACCAAGTGTTACTATACCAGACGATACGAAGCCGGAGGAAGCGGCCAAGTTCCGCGAGAAGTGGCGCTGGGAAGCGCACGAAACAGTGACCATCAAGGGCACCTATACCGGCATTGAACAGGAGGCAGTCGATAACGCTTCAAGTGGCATTAAAGGCAAAGGCAAATCGCGCCGTGTAGATATGCGCCTGGGCACGGCCCGCAATAAGCTCCTTGAGGAGATGATTCTCAATTGGACGCTGACCCGCGCCGGCCGCAAGATGGAAGTCGTACCAGGCGAAATTATCAGACTGCCGGCCAACTACCGCAAGCCTATCCTGGAAGTGTGCGACCAAATCGCTGAGATCATGGACGAGGAGGAAGAAGAGGATTTTTTGCCCTCCTCGAACGGGCATTCACCGGAAAGCTCCAACGAGGAGAAGACTTCCCTGATGCCATCCTGAGAGCAGAATTGTATCCATTGTTCGGGGGCTACTGGGGCTACCGCGCTGCGCCTATGCAAGAGCGGCAGATACAGACCTTAGTCCTTATCAAGCGCAGGGAGCTAGAGGCACGCAAAAACGCCGAGGTCGAGGCGGAGATAGCAGAAAGCAAGCGAGCAGCAGAAAGGACACGACGCTAGCATGGCAGGGGATAGAGCGCTTTCGATGCTGATCGACATTCGTGCACGGGACAGTGCAAGCTCTATCGTGCGCTCACTTGGTGGCATACTTACCGGGCTTGCCAATCCATTCAAACTGATAGCGCAAGGGGCGAAGACGGCTATCAATTCGATGGATTTCTTCATCCACGGCTTCCCTGCAACCGGCATGCTCAATCTCAAAAAAGGGCTGGCCGACGTTGTAAAGGGCTTCGAGCAACTTGCAGTTGCCGCGCTCAAAGTCATCGCTATTTTTGGCCTGATAGCGGTCGCTGTGGGTATTGCTATCGGCGTGGCTGCGGTCAAGGCTGCCGGTGATTTCCAACAAGGCTTAAACCGGCTCGTCACCGGCGCGGGGGATGTGACCGATAACATGAATCTCATGGGAGAGTCTATCCTGGGGGTATCCACCGCGACCGGGGTGCTGACCGACAAACTGCTGCCTGCGATGTATCAAATTATTTCGGCGGGCCAGCGTGGCGCCGAAGCCGAAAATACGCTAGGCGTGGCTGCTCGCGGCGCGGTGGCAGAGCAAGCGAATGTGGTGGACGTGGCGAAAGCTTTGACGACAGCCATGACCGACTATGGCACGGCGCAATTCAACGCAACGCAGTTCATGAACGGGTACACCCGCGCTGTGCAGTTAGGCAAGATCACCCTGGAGGAATTATCCAACTCAATGGGGCCAATCCTGCCCCTGGCTCGGAACCTTGGTGTCAGTTTTGCCGATGTTGCCGCTGCCATGTCCACCATGACCAATGCTGGTATCCCTGCGCAGCGTGCTGCTACGTCTCTGCGCTTCATGTTCCAAAGCCTGGAAAATCCCACCAAGAAGGCAAGCACGGCCATGACCGAGTTCGGCTTGAATACCGTGGCCGTGGCCAATGAGATGAAGAAGAGTCTGCCAGGTGCCTTGCAGATGATCTATGACGCCGCCAAGCGCGCCGGTCCGGAGGGCAGTGTGCCATTTAATCGTGCCGCGAGTGACATGATTGGTGGGCAGCGCTCACTGCAGGCGTTCCTCTCACTCACCGGCGGGCATTTCAAGACCTATGTGGAGAATACGAAGAAGGTCACGGCGGCGATGGATGCCAGCAAGACGGCGGTGCTTGGGTGGGATACGGCGCAAAAGAACTTTAATGTCAAACTCGATCAGGGCAAGGCAGCCATGCAGGCCGTCTTCATCGCCATTGGCACGCAGTTGGTGCCCGTCCTGGGTCATCTTGCTGATGTCATTACCCCACTTGTGCAGCACTTCGCCGATTGGGTGAACAATGCCAAGCCACTTTCAGGCTTTATCAATAATATCATTGATGCCTTTAACAAGGTTTTTGGCCCAGCCAAAGAGGTCAATAAGGCCCTATCCCCGCTGGCCGATACATTTGATCGCGCAGGAGGCGCACTGCATTTAATCAAGAGCAACGCGCAGCCGGTACTTGATGCCTTCGACCGGGCGAGCGGCGTGTTTCACAAGACGCACGATGCCATTAACCCCCTTGTTGGCGTTCTCCAGTGGCTCAAGGAGGCCTTCAATAAGACGAAGGAAGCAGCCATTTTCCTGTGGAACGGGATGATGGCTATCGCCAAGGTTATTAGCGATTGGCTCTCTCCACTTTTCCAAGCGCTCGTCAAGGTCATTCAAACGGTGGTTATTCCGGCCTGGAATATGTTCGTCGCTGCCATCAAACCCCACTTGCCTGAACTCCTGCTTCTGGCACAGATCATCGGTGTTATCCTGGTAGTTGCCTTTATCATCGTGGCTGGTATCATCCTGGGCGTCATTATCGCCGTCGGGCTAGTTATCGCGGCCTTCCTCTTTCTTGTCGCCATCATTATCTTTGTCGCCACCTGGGTACACGATAGAATTCAGTGGCTCGTGCAGAAGGTCGTCGAGTTCTTCAAATGGCTGTGGCAGCAACTCATTGGCGGGAGTATCATCCCCGATATCGTGAATGGAATCATCAAGTGGTTCACCAAAGCGCGTGATTTCCTGGTGAATCTGTGGAATACGGTCATCAACTGGATTGTGGATCAGTGGACTCGCCTCAAGGTCAAGTCTGCTGCCCTCTGGACGGAAATCGTCCTATTCATTCAGACCAAACTCAACCAACTCAAGCAGGCTGTTCTCAACATCATCGGGCAGGCTGTTGCCTGGGGGCAAAACCTCGTCAACAATATCCTGAAAGGGATACAATCCGCCTGGGCAGGTCTCATAAGTTGGGTACAAGGCGCCCTTGCAAATCTGAAAGGATTGTTTCCAGGCTCACCCGTCGAGCACGGTCCTTTGAAGGGCTATGAGACCTGGGGCTACACCTTCGGCATGGGCATTGCAGACGGTATCAGACGCTCCATTCCTGCCGTGCAATCGGCCTCTCTACTCCTGGCCGCGTCGATGGGTGGGAACTATCAGGGCTCGTACTCCCTTTCAGGCTCCTCTTTTGGCGGCGGACGCTATCCCACCGGTGGCGTGACCGTCGTCCACAACCACATTGTCGTCATGCCGCCTGATGTCAAACTAGACGGCGCGAGTGTGACCGACAGGATCATGCAGCGGGCAGGTACAGACGTGCGCAGGCACGGCGGGCCTATTAAGTGGGGTTGATGCATGCTCACAGTTCAGGTAGCGGGTACGTCCTATGCGATTGATGAGCCTGCCTTTAAGTATTCCCCCAAACTTACAGAGCGCTGGCGCTGCCAGATTTACATTTGGGACTACACCGGCACTGTCTTCTTTCCCTACCTGGCAAAAGTCACCGTCACCGACCCGGTGTTAGGCCGTCTCTTTGTTGGTTTTGTGGCGGCAGATATTCAGGACAAGACCAACACGTATCCCGACCCGACGACACTGCACCAACTGGATTGCTTCGACCCACGCCGCTTAGCCGAGAATCGCACTAGCATGAGGCAGTACACCACACCTACCTATGCGGGCAAGATCGCGGCGGACATGATCGCTGACGTGCTGCAGTACGAGGGCATCATAGCCAACTACGCCACGCAATTTGTGACCACACAAAGCGACTGGCAGACGGGCACGCTTTCAAACGTCGTGGGTACAGGCAACGTGGGGGATGGTGATTTAGAGCTCACCGGCTCCTCCTCAGTCTCTGCCTCGTATATGGCGCAGAACGATTGGAGCGCCGGCGTATTCTCGGGCATGCAAGCCAATGCAGGGGGTGATGTATCCCTGATCGGCAAAACGCGCAACTGGGACGACGGGGTGATGACCGGGCAACCCCTGTTCGGCAATGGCAACCCCACGCAAGACGTGAGTAGCGGCATCTATGAGCTTTCCTGCACCAAGTCCAGTGAAACGCGCTCCCGCCTGGACTTTGCCGGACTGTGGAGTGGGAACTGGACGCTTGAAACCGATATCAACGTACAGGGAGATGTGCCCCGGCGCGGCGTCACCTTCGGCACCACCAACTTCACCAATGGGGATGGTAGTTACGGTTATGCGGTGGAAGTGCTCTCTACCTCGATTGAGATACGCAGTGGCAGCAACGGCGGGGCGAACAGTTCGACACAACTTGCATCCCATACCTTCTCGCCCAAACTGGCCTATGGCTGGTACCGGCTCAAGGTAGTCAAGAGCGGCAGCACCTACACCGTCTCGCTGGGCGGCGTGCAGTACCTCTCAGTCTCAGATAGCACCTACACAGCCGCCGCTTACCTTGCCCTGCGTAACCGCAATGGTGAGACCTCGGTCAGCATCACTGACCAGTTCGACAACTTCGGGGTGATGGCCGCCAAATCGGGCACCTGGATCGGGCCAAGTACCTCCATCGGTGGTATCACCACGATTGCCTCCAGCGTCATCACGTGGGATCCATCGCTTTCACAGGGCGGGACCATCCTAGTCCAGACCTCGACCGATGGTGGGGCGACGTATCAGACAGCCTCGAATGGCGGGCCGATTACAGGACTGACACCAGGGTCTTCGGGATCTGGCAAGAATGTGCGCGTGAAGGTGACACTCTCAACCACGACCACAGCCACCATGCCCAATATCCGCAAGCTCCAATGGGCGGTCCTCGGGGGCTACGTGGCCTCGGGCAAAAGAACCAACCTACCACTGGCCATTGACTACATGGACCGGGCGAACCAATCGCCGGGGCTGGGCACCTCAGACGACGGCCAAACCTACACCAAAGTGGGGACGGGCACCGATGCCATATCCGGGGGCGAGGCGACTATCACCAACACCACAGGCAGCATGTATGAGCGTCTTGGCTCAAAGGTGGCAGGGGATTCCGAGGACAGCACGCGCTTCAGCTTGTCGGCCTCAACCATGACTGCTGGTATCGTATTGCGCTATGTGGATAGCGGGAATTGGTACCTGCTTCAGGCGACGACCACGGCGCTTTCCATCGTCAGAGATTCGAATGGCGTGCAGACCACGCTTGCTACGGCCACCATCTCGCTTGTCGCCGGAACATACTACCGCATGCGGTTCCGTGTCGTAGGCCAACTACCGGCGATCTTGAGTGGCAGAACCTGGCTAGATGGCACAGCGGAGCCGGTAACGTCACCATTCCAGGTGACCGCTAGCGATTATTAGGAGGTATTCACGTGGCCGATTTCACCACGCTCAAATTTCAGGCAAACACAGGGACAAGCGACGCCTCACCAACCTTTACTGATATCCTGCTCTCCACTGCCAACTACGAGCTGCGTATGTGCGCCTCGGGCGCGGGCGCGGGCAACATTGCCTCCGCTGCCTGGCCCATCTATACGCGCCCTGCCTCAACCGGCGTGGTGCCTGAATGTTGGGCCTATCTTGGCTCAGACAATAGCGGTGGACTCAAAGTCACCACCTATGACGGGACGACAGCGCACTATAAGCAGTTTCTGGTGTCCTGGGATGCGCTTGGCACCTTTGCCGGGGCACCCATCATAAGCGCCTGGAAGGATAACACCTACCCGGCAGCCAGCCCCGGTACGCAGCCCACGCCGGGGGATGGCTCGGCCATTGTGAACGGCCAATCATCTGATACCAGTTCTACTTCCTACCTCAAAGCCAACGCCTATGGCTTTGGTGTGGATACGGGCGGTACGCAGCAGACGCCCTCGGCCAATGCAGGGGGCACGCTGGCCGTGACGAGTGGCACCGCCGGGGCGGTTTCCCCTGCCACCGGCGCGTGGCTGGCGACGTGGCAGAGCCTGCAAGCAGCAACAAATTATATTCAGGACGGGGTGACGCCCAAGGCCACGACTGCCGGTTTGTGGTATTTTCTCATTTCTCTTTTTACTGGCCCGAATATGCAGGGGGGAGTACTCTTGCCACAATTGGGATTCCAATACCTGTGGGTGTAACTTAAGCTACACCTCGTCTATCGTGAGGAGTAAGCTCCTCAAGTAGTTTGTTGAACTTGCGACGGTTGCAGAGGTGATGTGTTGGTTTTAGATTGCTTTCGGTATGCATACCACCACGAGAAAGCGGAATAACGTGATCGAAGTCAATAGCTTGATCGGGCAAGATAGGTTGTTCGCAGATATAGCAAAACAGCCCGTCTCGCTCAAGAATGGAAGCAAAGTCTACCTTCTCTATAGTCGAGGCTCGCTTCTTACGTGCATAGCGTTTGAGCACGTAGGCACGAACAGCCAGCGGATTCTTGCTATTCCATGCCCGCTTTCTTTGATTTACTTCCTTGCAATATTCAGGGTCAAGTCTTCTTTTCCTGCTGCGTTCCCGTTCCCAGGCCCTTCCTTTTTCGGTATGGGCATCTTTGCGGTTACATTCTTTACACCAACCCGCATGCCCATCTTTTCGCCTGGGGTCTATGGCAAACTCGCTGAGAAACTTTTCAGTAGGTGGAATGCAGTGAGGACACACCTTAAACAGGCTTATTTGCTCAACTTCATAGGGCCGGGGCAATCTGCTTTGTTTAGCTTGCAATCGGGCTTCCCGCTTCTTAGCTTGGCGTGCTCTGCGTTTTGCGCGTGCCTCATCGGTATCGCGGCGTTTGCGGTCATAAGCGTGGCGATGTTCAGTGTGGTTACGTTTGCGGTCACGGGCGCGTTCTGCTTCCCGCTTCTCTTGGGGAGTGTGATATATTTTACGCATGGTAAGGGTCCTTCCTTATCATCACGCCGGGGGATGTTAGAGCATCGCTCCGGCAACATCATATTACCCCTGCATTATATCACAAACCCGCCCCACAAGCAATATCAGGAGGTGTCCTGATGCTGAACCAACTCAGAAAATTTGCACGTGGCGAATCGTACTGGCGGGTCATCCTCACCAGTGGCCGCGAGATAAGCGAAGTCCAGACGGTGACGTACAATGGCAAGAACAAACGTCCGATATTGTGGCTTGAAGATGTGGTCAGCGCCGGTGATGCTGCCCGCATTGCAGAGCTTTGGATATGCACGCCCCGGGGTGACGCGGCGCTCCGTATCACCGAGCCTTATAGCGCCTACCAGTGCCAACAGGGCGTACTAACCCTGCAAGGGCGGCGGACCACCGCGCAGATCATCGGGCGCGTCGATGACAAAGCTACAGGGCGCGGTGTGGCCTTTATTTGGGATGTCATCACGCAGCAACTCTACCGCGACTCAGACGCGAATGTGACGGCCTTTGCTGCGTGGCGACCGGGCATTGTGCCACCAGGGGCGCTTGCTTTGCCGGTGATAGGAGTCCGTTTATGACCGGGCTTTCCCTCTATGGCTCAAAAGTCGCCGATCCCACCCTCATCTCTGCCGGACAACTGTCAACGACGACGGGCGGCACTGAGGGCAGTACCACCACCAAGATCGGCACCAGCACCGGCTGGGGCAGGAT
>WNGG01008387.1_pt1 | contig 15003 bp, 17 predicted proteins | sample 5400661 | NCBI WGS metagenome assembly WNGG01 (sample SAMN13153372, study PRJNA577476) | soil metagenome | isolation source: 100 cm soil or saprolite under Garry oak tree replicate 1 | place: USA:California | collected 2016-06-15
AACCTTCTACGCATGCATTTTTTGAACCAGGGCCCAATTCTTATTTTTATTCTTTGTGGTACTATAGAACGAGGCTCTTGCGGCTGGACGTATTATTTCCAATAGATCACATTTCTCATGACTGTACCCTTCAATTTGTAAAAACACCTTGCAATAAAAGCCGAGGAGGTTTAACAGCAAAACTTAAAAGGGTATTTGCTCATTCTGTAAGGTAGATGACTTTACCAAAGGGATACGGTAGCGGCGGACGAAAGGAAGGCGGAGGAGGGTCCGATTATGAGAAGATGATAGGGCATAGAGTGGAGTCTGGATACTGGCGCAGAATCTATATTTTTGGCTTTGCATTATGCTGGGCGGCAACTGCTGGTGGAGTTTATGTCGGTGTAACAATATATCCATGGGCATATCCTTTGCCTAGTGGCATTTATGCACTTTCCGTACTGACAGTGATCGAGTCATTAGGATTCTTCTTCATAATGAAGATCACTGGTGAAAAACTAGCTCGTCCGTAAGCTGGTACACAGATCTTTTTTTATTTTTTATTTGTTATTATAAAGTTGGGATTGAAATATTGTCCAACTAGCAGAAGGCCCAGAGTAATAGCACGACTCGACGCGCATGTGCAGAGACATGTTACGTTTGCTAATGTAGGTAGTTTGTAATAGTACTTGTTCTCGCAAATAAAATAAAATTTTATATATTACTCGGCTTTGTAACTAACTAACTATGGTCTGGCTTAGACGTACAACCCACTATCTGTTCATTGTTGTAGTTGCTGTCAATAGCACGCTGCTGACAATTAATGCAGGAGACTACATATTCTACACCGACTGGGCTTGGACATCCTTTGTAATATTTTCGATTTCACAATCGACTATGCTTGCAGTAGGAGCTGTCTATTACTTGCTCTTCACAGGAGTTCCAGGAACAGCCACGTATTACGCAACCATTATGACTATCTATACATGGGTTGCAAAGGGTGCGTGGTTTGCCTTAGGATACCCATATGACTTCGTTGCGGTGCCGGTATGGATACCTTCAGCCATGTTGTTAGACCTCACGTACTGGGCTACGCGGCGGAATAAGCACATGCTAATACTCGTCGGCGGCACATTAGTTGGTCTATCACTTCCGTTATTCAACATGATCAACCTGCTGTTAGTGCGAGATCCATTGGAAGTAGCATTCAAGTACCCTAGACCCACATTGCCACCTTATATGACCCCAATTGAGCCTCAGGTCGGAAAGTTCTATAACAGTCCCGTAGCCTTGGGAGCTGGTGCTTCAGCAGTGTTAACTGTGCCTATAGCAGCATTGGGTGCTAAATTGAATACGTGGACTTACAGGTGGATGGCCGCGTCGAGTAAATGGGATTGACCCGAAAATCCTAACCTTACTTTTCTTTTTCTTATCGAGAACTTAACTTTCAAATACACGAGGATTAAGAGGATATATTCTAGTCAGTAATCGATCACTTTATTAGGATCGCACTAAAATTCGCGATTTCTGTTGGATTTATTAAATTATTAGTTGTGGGAGATATTCAGAATCACACAGGCAAGTGTGTGATCTTGTGTACTTAATTATCAACCCTGAGATTGTCTAAAAGTTTCTGAATAGTAGTTATTGGGCGATGATTTTCGTCTGCAATGCTTTGTTTAGAAGGGGGCAATTCTGCGTAGGCATTTATCTTGGACATGATCCTCTCTTGATAAGTTGGAATATGCTCATTCTTATAAAAAACGCCTAGCGGAATCTTGCTTCCCCACTCATTAGATTTTGCTATCACCTGACCCATTTTACCGTTTAACTCTTCTTCTTCATGCACAACGCCATCATAACCGGTTTCTTCAAGCTTGTACGTTCTAGGCAATTGCTTGCCGGTCTCAGGATTCATGTTATCCGCACCTTGAAACCATTCCTTAGTATTGATATCATTATAAGTAGGACAGTCCTTTAGATGCTTCACATCATAGGAATACCCTCTGCCTATAAACGTAAATCCAGACACTAGTGCCAGCGCTATGGGATTCACTGAATTGTTCACGTTAGGTTGTGGCAATGATTTGGTTTTCATACCTAATTTTAAAGTCGGAGCCGCCTGGCCCTTTGTTAAGCCGTACACCGCATTATTGAACATAATGTAAACCATGTCCACGTTCCTTCGACCGGCACTTACAAAGTGACCTGCACCAATTCCAAGACCCCCGCCGTCACCACCCACAGCCAAGACGTTTAATTCTGGATTGCACAGCTTCGCCCCTTGAGCGAAAGGTAATACCCTACCGTGAAGCGTATGTATACCATAAGTGTGGATAAAGTGCGGTGTCTTGCCGGAACATCCAATGTCTGAGAATATAGTAGCCTTGTGCATAGGGATCTGCAAATCCGCCAAGGACATCTGAATTGCGCTTAATATACCAAAATCTCCACAGCCAGGGCACCAATCATTATGAACATTCGTTTTATAATCCGCAAGCTTAAGTGCCACGATCTAACACAATTCTCCTAGGAGCATTTCCGTTAATAATACGCACTAGCGCGTTATAAATCTCGCTGGTAGACATGGGCCTCCCGTTGTATTTTACTATCTTATAATCGCTGTCACGGTGCAGATATTGCTTGACAAGCGATCCCAATTGCGAGGTGTGGTTCATTTCAATATCCACTAAAATTTTAGTATTGAAAAGCATTCTTCCAAGTAAGGCAGTAGGAAAAGGATTCATTAGACGCACCTGAATAAAATGCACCCTTTTGCCCTCTAGGGCAAGCTCATCCAACGCGTCCAGAATTGCACCTTTAGTAGAACCCCAACCAATCACTGTAAGACCAAGCGACGGGTCTAATTGTCCAAAGGATACAGCCTTATCTTCATCTGATATTTCCTCTAAGGCAAGATCTAGCTTGCTTATTCGCTTGTCCATCATTTTGGTGCGTATAATCGGGTCTTCAGTAATATGTCCCTCTTCTGTATGTTCATCTCCAGTATTCCAGAATATCCCATTTTCAGTTCCCAGAGGAATTCGTGACGATACCGGGCTCTCGCCAAATTTGAACCGAAGATAATGGCCTGCCGCTCCAACCTCTACCGAGGGCGGTAGACTTTGTAAGAGTTTTCCCCTGTCGATGGCCACTCTGGACTGGTCAAAATACTTACATGTCATAACGCTATTCGCGATCGCTTTATCCAACAAATGTATTACCGGCATCTGATATTTTTCTGCAAAATTGAAAACTTTAATGCTATCATAGAAACTCTCCTCAATATCGCCAGATGCAAAAACAATTCTAGGAAACTCACCATGTCCGGCATGAATCGCAAACCTTAGATCGGCTTGTTCTGTCCTGGTAGGTAGTCCCGTAGATGGGCCTGTGCGCTGATAGAGCGATACTACCAACGGGACCTCATTCATTCCAGACCAGCCAAGTGCTTCGGCCATCAAGGAAAATCCCGGTCCTGAGGTGGCCGTCCCCGAACGCACGCCAGTCAATGCCCCGCCAATAGCCATGGCAATTGCGGCTATTTCATCTTCAGTCTGGACGACTATCATGGATCCTTTTTTGCCATCAGTTTGGTCTAATATTTGATTCGATTCGAGAAACTCGCTGTCATCGCTTGCAGGGGTTATAGGATAGTACGTTTGGAATCTGCAACCAGCAACCAATTTCCCCATTGCTGAAGATTGATTACCTTGAACAAGGATGATATCAGCTGACGGTGGCTTGCATGACAACTTTAACTGGGATTGTGATAAATCAAATCGCGATTTAACGTACTGGTATGCGTAATTTGCTGCAAGGACGTTGCTGTCAGCAATCTTCGGTTTTGCCCTAAAAACAACCTTGATTGCTTTGGCTAGTATCTCTTTGTCAAAGTCCAATATGGCCATAGACGCGGAGAGTGCCATCACATTTATCATACGTGTTAGCTTGCTTAGTGCAGGCTCATTAATCCCCGCAGCAAATTGCTTGAGTAACTCAAAATACGGAATGTCGTACAGAAAGGCGCCCTTGTTTTTTGCGAAGTCTAGCATTCCGTTAACGGTAATAGGACTCCCACCCTTTTCTAGCGTATCAGTAATACGTTCGGCAGCAGGTTCATCTATTGTTGGAACTTCCTGAAGCGTAGTGCCGCTCAATTCTGAGTCGTAGATTATGGCACCACCTTTCGTTACATTGTCCGCATGTCTGAAAACTGTTTCAGCATCAAAAGAAACCAGAATGTTGATGTCGTCCACGTGGGAACGAATCGAGTCTTCTGACACCCGGACTGCAAAATAGCTGTGTTCACCTTTAATGTTAGAATAATATTCCCGATTTCCGAAGACATGAAAGCCACCCTGACAACAAGCTCTGGAGAAAATATTTGCTGCAGAATCAACGCCGCTGCCTTGGGCACCACCTATCATCCAAGTTATTGAATTAGCGAAGTTCTTTGCGCCAACTAACATGACGATGTGATTTGCATTTTCCTCCTTTTATTGCTTTATGATCTCAAGAGCCAGAAAAAATAACCACGCTCATCCGCCGGTTGCTGCATCAAACAGACAACACTCACATGCATCAACTTCGCCGCAGTATGGACATTCACACATACACGCATCGATCAGGTTTCCGCAGTATTCGCAGTTAACTCCATCGGCGCTGTTTGTTTTCTTAGCACTTTCGGCCAACATGGGTTTTTCTCTCTCAAACCTATTATACTTTATGAGTTTTCTACGCGTAGTGCGGTTCAACACAAACTATAAAATGTTGATAGCTCGGAAGAACCATAGAACGCAATTTAGGAAAGGTATCTCTACTACGTAAAGACTATTTTGAGACGAGTCCAGTTTCCACCAGAAGAAACACTGCAATCACGATGGTAATAGGGATCATAAACAAAGCTAGTGAAGCGTCAAATCGTTTCATTTTCAAATCTGAAATCGTCATGCGAGAGTTTCATTATTAAAGTAACCTGATTTACAAAGTAATCTATATACCGGCAAACATACCCACGAAGACTGCTAGCCTTCATAGAGGCGCCCTTAACAACGATAAGGCTTGTCGTTGTAGACCTTCAAGTATGAGCACTTCAAGTTATTTTAAAAAAAATAATATCTAAATAAGTGTTAGAAGAAGTTCATTTATGACAATATCTCTTGTAGCAGCTGAATATGAGTCGAAGGGAATACGATCCGCGGCGATTGATAAGACTGCAGTTGTAAGAGGGACTACACTGCTCAAACGAGGTTTTGCTCATATGCAAAAGCACGGCGTTATAATGGACGTCACAAATGTTGAGCAGTCGCAAATTGCTGAAGATTCAGGAGCTGTTGCTGTGATGGTACTAGACAAATTGCCTTTCGACGTTAGAAAGTCTGGCGGCGTAGCTAGAACTGCCAGCGTCAAGATAATCGAAGACATCATGGACGCCGTAACTATTCCAATAATGGCTAAATGCCGAATTGGGCATGTTTCAGAAGCTAATGTCCTAGCAGCTACTGGAGTGGATATGATTGACGAAAGCGAGGTTTTGACTCCTGCAGACGAACTAAGGCACATTTGGAAATGGGGCTATGCGGTCCCCTTTGTCAACGGAGCGAAGAATCTTGGTGAAGCACTAAGGAGAATTGAAGAAGGGTGCTCCATGATTAGAACCAAAGGTGAACCCGGGACAGGAAACGTTGCCGAAGCCGTGTCACATATCAAGCTAGTTAATAACGCAATCCGATGGATTGCTTCGATTTCTAACGACCATCAAGAATTGATAAGAGCGGCAAGAGAATTAAGAGTCTCGCTTCCGATAGTCGAAGAGACTGCGAGGCTCGGTAGACTGCCCGTAGTGAATTTTGCAGCCGGGGGAATCTCCACGCCTGCAGACGCTGCCTTTCTACTGAACCTCGGTTGCGACGGTGTATTTGTGGGTTCAGGTATCTTCAAAGCGGACGATGCAGCTCAGCGAGCAAAAGCTGTTGTTTTGGCTACAGCTTACTATGATAACCCCAAGATTGTTGTCGAAGCTCAGAAAATGGTCGACGAGAAAAAGTCCATGCTTGGTTTGGATACAAAAAACCTGGAGTTAAAAATGCAGGAACGAGGGCCGTCCGTTTGAAGACAAGAATTTCTGTTGGTGTCCTAGGAATTCAAGGTGATATTGAAGAAAATAAAACTGTAGCACAGGAAGCTCTCAACCATTCCAGCGTAAAAGGTAGTGTAAAATTTGTTCGTTATGCCGAAGAGATTGAGAAAATCGATGGCATAATTTTACCGGGTGGTGAAAGTACTGTCATTAGTACTCTTGCTACAATACAGGGTGGAATACTTCACACTATCAGAAGGCGTATAGCTGAGGGTATGCCGGTCCTTGGAACGTGCGCTGGCATGATAATGCTTGCAAAACGTGCATACGATCGAGTCGTAGGAGAAACAAAGCAGCAACTTCTATCAAATTTGGATATTGTCGTGGAACGAAATGCATTTGGAAGGCAAGAGGACTCGTTTGAAGCAGAGCTAAGTATACCGATTCTTGATAAGAATAATAACAGCTTCAGAGGAGTGTTCATTAGGGCTCCCATCGTTACAGAGGTAGGCGTGGCCGTCGATATTATTGCCAAATTTAATAATAGAATTGTTGGGGTAAGGCAAGGCAATGTTATCGGTACGTCTTTTCATCCAGAATTGTCTGGTGATGATAGAATTCATCGACAATTTATCAAGACGGTTTTGGACTATAAGAGGAAAATAGGAGCGCAACAAAATCAAGCAACTTGATGACACGGTCCTTACGTGCGGGGGGTGGGATTCGAACCCACGGACCCCTAAAGGACGGGATCACCCATTTTTGAGATCTTAAGTCCCGCGTCTCCAAATTCAGTTAGCTTATTTGGCCAGGCTCTACAACCCCCGCATTGGTAGCAGTTTGACTTGATTCGGAATATAATAAAAGCGTACGTCTATACATCATATAATATCTCGCAGCTTTCTAACTAGGAAAGTGCCTTCGCTGAGATGCAATTAAAGATGCTCAACTAAGCTGTTCGATTATTTTGGTTGCTTCAAATTCTGATATTTTTAGTAATTCATTAGCAATTTCAGAGGGAAGCGGATGGTCCCGAGATATTCTAGGTAGTTTTTTGGGATCGACGGGTGTTCGAAATGCGCGCGTGACTGTGTGTTCGAATTTTAGAAGGAAAGCCCTGTTGAGACCATGAAGATGAGACTGGATTTCAAGATTTGAGAGCCTCTACTCAAGTTCAAACATAAAGAGCCTTGGGCGGGATTTGGACCCGCGGCCTTTGCCTTACCAAGGCAACGCTCTGCCAGGCTGAGCTACCAAGGCGATACAACTGAAAACAATTGGTTTCATTAATAATATTATCTGAAGGCACAACTGGTTTCATCGGTGCAGTTAATCGGAATAATAGGGATTTTAAGGTTGGTTGGTTATTTTTATTTTGACTCTTGCTCACGATATGATGGTTCGGCCTACCCTGTCGGTCCTCAAACGAATGCCTTTCTCGTAACGTTTTAAAGTGTATGAATTATTCGTAATTTTATGCTACCCTCTCGTCCTGGAATAAACGTTATCTATTCCTCAGGCGGATTACCAGAATTAAATTCTCCCTATCTAATTTGTGGTTTTCCGGGAAGTGGATACGTGGGGAAAATGGCAGTCGATCACCTGATCGAAGAGCTGCATGCTAAGCACTTTGCAGACATTTACTCTACTTCTTTCCCACCCCAAGTTCTTATTCGATCCGACGGAACCGCAGATCTCATGAAAAACACTATTTTCTACTCAAAGAATGGGAGCTCCACCGACATCAGTCTACTGTTACTGACGGGGGACTCGCAACCTGGGAACCCTGACTCTGAATACCTGTTGGCTGAGGAAATATTGGATATTGCTGCGAAATTCAATACGTCGCACGTTTTTACCTTGGCAGCATATATCACCGGAGTATTTGTGGAAAAACCGCGGATTTTTGGCACGGCAACTGATACAGATACTATAAGGTCCTTTAGTGAGCGTAATATCTCGACTATGGATGGCGGCAGCATTACTGGGATGAACGGTCTTCTCATCGGGTGCGCAAAACTCCGGGGGATTAGGGGTACCTGCTTGCTAGGAGAAACCTCCGGATATGTAGTCGATGCAAAAGCATCCAAATCCATCTTAGAAACTTTACTTTCGATCGTAGGTGTTAGCGTAGACATGAAAAATCTCGAAAAGAGAGCCAAAGATACCGAAACGTTAATTCAAACAATAGAACAACAAATGGCTGGAAGAATGGGGCAACAACAAGGTAGCGCAACGAACAGGCCATCTGATATGGGATATATCAGCTAGCGATAGGACATACAGCTTTATGGTGCGTTGCCTTTGCATGTACCACCAAGGTGATGAAGCATGCTTATGCCCATGTGGTTGAAAAATTGACGAGAGTTTCTCATAACCTTTTGATCTTGCCGTATCTTCCTATGTTGAGGCTGTTTTCTCCCCTGAACGCTTGAGTGTAGCCGTTTTCTATTGAAACGTTATCTCCTTGCTTAACAAGATTAATCTGATCATCCCACAGAGAGAGCTTTATTTGACCTGTCTCATCGGAGATTATCGCATCTGCGACTTGAGCAGTTCCACCAGTTCGGAGATTTACCGTTCGCGGTTCTGTAATACTTTCGATCTTTCCCTCCACGCTGACCCCTCGCATTCCCGGTTTTAGCTCAGTGATCTTCATTTCTCACTCCCTTGCTTTATCCGATTGTTATAATAAAGGTTCCGGATTACTTGAATCACATCTTGCTTATCGTCATAGATTGCCCACAATCCGTACATACTAGCCTAATTCCAACAACCGTCTTTTCCCGTACTTCATGAACGGTTTTTGAATGACATTTCGTACAAAGTTTAGAAATAATTTCAGGCTTAGGCACGAAATATCTACCTTTAAGCTGATTAAAGTCGTGACGTTACTTTAACTTTGGGGATTAATAGAAAAATTCCAGATTCTCTCGCCATTCGTGAAAACAAACCAATTAGTATAGTCTAAAGATTGAATTGCGTCGCAGATAGATAGATAGATAGAGAGATAGATAGCGACACGTAACCCTGAAATAAGGATAGGCGCGAGTTTTGTCGAGGAGGGGTAGCGAAGCATGGTCAAACGCGCAGGACTCAAGATCAAATTAGGTGATCCCGTCCCTTAGGGGTTCGTGGGTTCGAATCCCACCCCCTCCATAAAAGAACAGCGAGCAATAAAGATTCTGTAAAATCCCATCGCGGACACTGGTTCATTGCACCTTGCGAGGTACTTTGATTGCTTTGCTACTGATTATAGAATATAATTCAGGCAAAGAATATACGAATCCTACGTGCACGCAGTCCGATTTTTCATCAAGCAGACACTGCAATTCGCGATCCTTCAGAAGGACTTCTACGATTCTGTTACATTTGTTATCCTTTAGAATAACTCGATTTTGATCAATTGCAATCTTTTGAATGAATGGGGCATGCTTGGCAAACGCTTCGTATCTGATCATCATCTCTTCCATCATGCTGGTAAGATAACCTGAGAAACTCGTGATACCCTTTAATTCTAATTCCTTCCTGCTTTTTTCATAAACGTCAAAAAATTTCTTGTAAACATTTTCACTTACAGTTATAGACTTGAAGCCGGCCTTAGGCATATGTAGAGTACGGTAATGAACGGAACAATATAAGATTTGTCCTAACGGTATTGTCCAATAAACGCATGTCCAAGATCAGATGTCCAAGTTGCAGTTTGATTAGTGGCTACATAGAATGTTGAATATGATTGAATTCGAAAAAGGTTGAGATTTAGAACTCACGCTAGAAATTTTGTCCCGTCGTGGGCTGTCCTGTTAACTCTTGTAATTCAGATTTATTTGTAAACACATAGTCGAGGTTTCCTGAACACAACAAAGGTAAATTTCAATCAAATGTTTATTTAATTGCTCCTCGTAGTATTCAGTAATATATTATGAGCAGTAATGCAGATAACACTTCATGGTATAACCCTAATGCAGATAACAGTAATCAAAGTAAAATCTGTCCTAACTGCGGACAAGTAAACGACAGGTATGGCTTGCCGATCTATCCTTTCAACAAATCAACCAAGGTATTGAACTGGTGCACAAAGTGCTTAAGCACGGTAAACGATATCACAACAGCTGATCGAGAACTCCCCCAGGGCGATAAGGCGTAAATTGGGGCGAATGAGTAGGCTACAATGTTTCTAATTATTTATTTATTTACTACGTAAAAATCATAAATGAGGTTTTTGTCGGCTCTTGACGTTCGGCGCTTAGTGTGGTATTCAATTAATGTCCAAAACGCTGGGAAAGTCTCCACCAATCCTAAGATTGGACATAGAATAAGAGTTTGCAAATGCAAGAAGAATCTCTTTGACCATGCTATCTTCGAATATCTGAGGTTTAAAAATAATCCTATTTGATATGAAAGTAGCCATATCATCGAAGAAAACAACAAGATCGCGCCAATGCCAAATTGAAAAGGGCCCATGTTCCCAAAAAAATGTACAGTCAGTTCAGAATAAAGAGTTCTTAGCAAGTTCTCGAATGCAGTTATCCCATCAGCGCCAACTCTAAAATTGATCAAGGTGTTTGATGTGATAAGCACAAGAGGCAAGTTTAGGTGAAATGAAAGTATTGTAGAGATGAAACCAGAAGCGAAGCCCATAAAATACGTTAGCAGCTTATAAGAGAGCTTAAGCCTGTGTATCGGGGGAAACTGGCTTATGTTCTGTAGACTTCCTAGAACCCATCGACGCCTTTGCATGAAGTGGTCCTTAATGTTTAGGGGCGGCTGCTCCAAAAGAATACCTCCGTGCCAACCCATAGATTTTGGACCATATTTATGGTACACTTGATACCCGAACATCTGGTCTTCTGCAAGAGTGGGTCCGAAGTTCCAACCGATCGAATCCTCGACGTCTGATCTTACTAGTAGATTACTTCCGTGCATGTGCAATGGCGAAGTCTTTACATATTGCTCATTTTTCATCTGCGAAACGCAATCGTAACAAGTGAATGGTCTTATGGACTCAGCAAGTGCTGTCAAGATGTTCGCCGATTCAAATTTTAAGGGGTAGAAAATAGGTCCTTCAAAGGCTAGTCCTTGACCTTCTCTAATTGCTTTCAATAGAGAGAGAACAGTTTGATGTGTAACATAACTTTCATCGTCCATATGAAAGATCCAGAATTTCGAACTGTTTCTTCCAGTTTTGCGCCTGGATTCGACTGCATATTGCAACGCTCTTCCTTTCTTTATTGCATTGCTTCTAAATCCCTTATCAACCAGCACGACTTCGCTATTTGAGTTGGACAAGGTATCAATGTCCTGCGGGTCGTCAGTAATAACCGAGATTCGGTAATCGTGGTAGTTTATCTTGTCACAAGATGTGGCTATAGAATCGATACCTCGCAGAACGACGGGTGTCTTTGTTGCAGAACGACTAGTTATTTGGAATATTATCACAGGGTCGTTATGAATTCGTTGAACGTCCTTTCCTATGAAGGCATCTCTATTCTTTAGAAACCTGATTATGGATACAAATGCAATAGGGACGTTAGTAAGCCATACCACCGTTATAATGCCTACTAGGATATCGTCTAGCAATACCTAGTGACAAAATACTTCATAATATATAATAAACGCTTTCTAGAATTCTGTAAATGTTGCCTTGACGAACGCTATAGACAATGAGTAAGGTACTAGAATAATCTTATGAATAGGCATTATTATTTCGATTTTCTAAGTATGATGACACTTTCATTAGAATTATCCAATTTCTAGAAAAACTATGGATAAAAAGAGTTGCCGTCCTTGTTTCGATTGGAGCTCAGACCATAATTGCCTCCGGAGAGCAAGCTAAACGAACGCAATGATGCAACCTATTGTGAGCAATGTAAGGGTTATACTGTTATTTTTGATATGGTTTCAAGTGAATATGTATGCAGCTCCTGCGGTTGTGTTGCAAACGATAAATTTTTTAACAATGAAAACTCGAACGGGTATTCCGGCCAATCTGGTTTCAGCGATAGATCCAGAACTGGCATGCCTGAATCTTTGGCCATACACCATAAGGGATTATCCACTCTAATAGGGATGGGGGACACAGACGCGCGGGGTAAAGCGCTGGAGCCAGCACAGAGAATGAAGATGCAAAGATTGCGCACCTGGAATAACAGATCTCAACTAAATGACTCAATATCGAGAAATTTGGAGAAGGCTTTAAAATTTTTAAACAATTTTGGCGATAAGCTGTACCTTAGCCAAGCTGTGATGGAAAGTGCTGCATATATTTACAGGAAGGCAGCGATAAAAAAGCTCGCAAAGGGCAGATCAACCTTAGGGCTGGTAGGGGCAGCACTTTACGCCGCTTGCAGAGAGACTGCGACTCCGAAAACGATTTCTGATGTAGCCTCTGTCTGTAATCTGTCTAGTAAGGATGTGATGTCGCATTATAAGTTGATATTGAGAGAGCTTTCTCTCCAAATGCCGGTCCTGCATGGGCCAGATTATGTTACTCTCATAGCCAACAGACTTGACCTGAGTGAGAAAACAAAAAGAGAGGCACTTAAAATATTCTCTGAGGTACAACAAAACCGAATTTCGATCGGCAAGAACCCCAGAGCGTTGGCTGGCGCTGTAATATATTTGGCGTCGCAGACCTGCAACGAGTTTCTCCGACAGGTAGAGATCTGCCAAGTAGCGGACATATCCACAGTATCTCTGAGGAAAAGATGTAAGGAGATTAAATCAACTCTGGAAGTTTAGGTTAGGGTCTGTTATCTAGTTACGGTACCTTTTTTATATAAGGCACAAACTCCGGCCCGTCATGAAGATTCTGTAATTGCTCCCTGGTTATCCTTATATATGCCGCCTGGAACCCAGGATAGGCTTCCTTACAAGAGAACAAAGTCAATATCATTCCATGGTGATTGATCTTGAAACCTTGGCAAGGCTCATGTCCTCTGATAACAAGTTTACTAGAGGACGCTTCGAGCCACCTTTCAGATACCGTTATCGCAAAATGTTTACCATAGCCTCGCCGGGAATACTCCCAATCCAGCCCATTGTCAATTTGTTCCATTGGGTCATTCCACAATATTTCCTCCATGTCGGTACTGTCAATAAACGGGTCATGAACAGCAGACCCCAAGGTATTTCGGGAACGTATACTTAGAATCAAATCGTCCCCTGTTGGTAGGCCCCCGTGAACAATTAAAAGCTGTTTCGGTATCCGGACGATTCCAATTGAGTTGCTTCCCCTATCCACGTAATCACCTAGAAATATGAGCTTATTATTGGGATTCGTCAATCTAGTCTCAAAATCAATATCTTTGAGCACCCATAACAACGATTGCAAGTCACCATGGATATCTCCTATTATGACAAGCTCTTCTGGAATACTGTCCATCTCAACTACCTGGCTGTTCACTTTGCCGCCGGTGATATAGCCAATTTGCCTTTCCTTCTCAATAGCTGCGGTAGCATTCTCTAGAACGTTCATAAGAGCTTGCGCCCGTACCTCAACGAACAAATCTTCGAATTCTTCAAGCAAGCTAGATGTTTTGAGTGTGCTTATGAAGAGTTAAATATCTTGCCAGCAAGCATTAAAATGGATTTGGCTGGAGCTGGGTCCTTTTTTTGTAAGGATGTTGTAACTTGTGTACGATGATATTCTCCGCCAACCTAGGACTGCATGAAGGTTGAAGGCAGCTGTTCTCATTTAAAAAGTATATTTATTAAAAGCCACTCGTAGTGATCTAGTTTAGATCATAATTGCCGCTAAACACAACAGGATGGAGCAACAGAGGATGGCTAGAGATCATTGAATTTATACTTTCGATGTGTGATGGAGGAGCAAGAAAGACGCACGTAATGTATCGATGTAATTTGAATTCTAAACAAATTAGTGAATATTTGAATTTTCTTCTAGATTGCGGTATGCTGGAAAGAGTTCAGGAACGGGCTAACTCGAAGCGCTACATTTTCAAGACTAGTGAGTTGGGTAATAAATTCGTAGGCAGATATAAGCAGATGGCAGAGCTATTCAGCAAGCCGCCACCGCCATCCATATTGAATGATTGATACGCTATTCTTGATTCTTCTTATTTCCCCCATTGGCCTAATTCTATCACGAAAGTTATCAATAACATATATAAATTTTATATCTATCTCCTATTCGTTGAATAATATTTCTATCTGATAGTTTCACTCACGTTAAAGGGAATGTAAGTATTACTTTATAGTCGGCAAAATGAAGAATCGTAGTCGTTACGAAGTTATAGCTGCAATTCTAAAATCAGCATACAAAGAAGAAACGCGTACCAAGATAATGTACAAAGCTATGTTAAGTAATGATCAATGCAAAATATATCTTGATTCTCTACTTCAGAGCGAACTAATAGAGGAAGTTGACAACGGTAATAAAATGGTATATAGAATCACGCAGAAGGGGAACAGGTTTCTTTCGTACTACGATCAAATGAAAGAACTACTGCCCGTCGGAATAGAAGAGAATATAGCTGAAGAATACTACCACCTCAGTACTAACCCTATCTAAACTAGAGATTCAAGTCTGATGACTGGATATCCTGAAGATCTATCTGTCACTACTGCGTAAGAATGCGTCTCAGGCATCACAGAATGAAGTACTAAGGTGCCGCTAATAGCTGCGAGGTGGAGTTGGACATCTGCGATTTCTGAGAGGTTGAGCTCTGTGCTATGATGATGCCTCAATGCTATTAGAGTGAGATCTGCGGTAGCGCTGATAGAGCGCATGAGATCGGTTCCGTTCACTTCTTGGTACTGATGTATCCTGCGACACGAAGCCATCCCCATTACAATTACCAAAAGCTTGTTTGGATGGTCTCGCCTTGTTTTAATTATCAAATCGCGGAAGTATTGGATTTGTTTTTCAGAATTACCTATGTTTTGATGCTGGGATATCGCATATTCCGGAGAAAGATTGT
>WNGG01006061.1_pt1 | contig 15001 bp, 7 predicted proteins | sample 5400661 | NCBI WGS metagenome assembly WNGG01 (sample SAMN13153372, study PRJNA577476) | soil metagenome | isolation source: 100 cm soil or saprolite under Garry oak tree replicate 1 | place: USA:California | collected 2016-06-15
AGATCACAGAAGGGACAGTAGCGGCACGTCTTGTTGAGAGAGAGCACCTGCATTGGATCACCAATGGCAGCTTCCGCTGGTGCATCTTGTTGTCGCACTGTGGGCACCTCGTAAACCGCATGTCCTGATAGGGATTGAGAAAGAAACGGTAACGCGGGGGCTGCTTGCCCAGCTGTGTTGTGGTTTTCTTTTTTCGATTGGCCATTGTTACGTTGCTACTCCTTGAGAAAAGTAATAGACTGCTTAAGCTTGCTACTCTTGAATGGATCTCGTATATCAACTATTGGCGGAAGGCCCGTCCGGCGGATTTTAGGAAGCGCTGCCAGATTCTTTTTAGCAAGTGTGTATCCCGGATCCATAACCAGTGCGCGTTTCAATGCCTTCTCTGCCTCGTCGTAGCGCTCCTGCATCATCAAGCATATCCCCAGGTTGCCCCAGGGTTGTGGTAAGCAATCGCCCATTGTAATAGCTGCCTGGAAAGCTTGCTCAGCCTCCTTCCACTCACCAGCCTCCATCAATTGTAAGCCGTTCTGGAAGTGGTCTTCCTGCTCAATCAGCTGGTCCAGGGTGAAGTCTGGACCGCGCAGTTTCAGTGTTTTCTCAGCCAACTCACGGGCGAACTCCAGCTCTTCCTCAAGCTTCTTTGCCAGCTCAGGTCTGGTATTCAGCTCATTCGCACGTTCATAATCACGAAGCGATCTCCCAAAGCGCGAGGTGAATCGACTAGCCATGCCTCGATTGAGCCACAACGGGGCATTGTTAGGATCTAATGAAAGCGCCTCTGTATAAGCCGCGTAGCTTTGCGGAAAGTTCTGGAGCATAGCCTGTGCGGTACCAAGTTGATCCAGCACATCGATGCGCTGCGGAGCATGCCGTGGAAGGTAGTTCAACAGGCGTTCGCAGGTAACAACTGCCTCAGCGTAGTTTCCTTGAAAGATTTGATGCCCAATCAGGTCGAGATATTTGTCCACCGGTGACAAGCTAGCAGTAAACTTTTTCTTGTGTTTGGATTGTTTTGATTTTCTTGACATATTCCCTCACTTTACACTTCTAACGCTGCAACGATCGAGCAACGCTTCAGCACACCGCTACATTGCTCTTCTGTCTAGTTCTTCTTTCAAGGCCCGCAAGCTCTTGTTGCTGTTACGCAGATTGGTAATATACGCTTGCCACTCCGGTTCCTGCTCTTGTTTCTGGTACAGCCGTCTGACCCGGGCCAGGTAACCTGTCGCTTGCTGGTAACTCTCGCGCCCGCGCCCGTCAATGAGTCTTTGTACAACGCTCTTGTACAGCCGAATCGCTTCATCCGGGTAAGACTCCTCTGCGGCTTCTGCCACTCGCGCTTGATAGTGGCTCGGAGCCTCTTCAGCGCGGTATCCATAGAGCGATGTCCTCGGTGCGCGCTCCATCTCTGCCAGGGCAGCTAACGCCTGACCGACTTCCCCCTCATCCAGGTAGATAGTGACGAGTGCTCCCCAACGGCTCTGCTGCTCTAATGTCCGCATCAACTGTGGACGCAGGCCGGGCCACACCTCTTCTGGCTGATCGGCTGCTCGCGCTGCCGATCGCACGGAGCGATAGGTGGCATCATTCGGGCTGGCCTGGAAGCGGGCAACCAGGGCTTGTTTCGTCTTGCCGTACAGGAGGTACTTTTCGCTCAACCAGCGTCGGTAGGTGTCTACGGTGTGTGAGCTTGTGAAGTCCTGCGACTTGCCTTGCAGAGCAGGTTTGACCTCGGTGAGCCTCGTTTCCACAAATGCCAGCGCCTGCTCCCGCCACGCCTCACCCGATTTCAGCAGTTGCTCTGCGAACCAGGTCACATCCATGGGTTCGGTCAGGTTTGCCCGGGCGACGTCCAGCGCTTCGTTTGCACGGTCAAGCTGCAGCAATCGCTCCATCAATTCCTTGTACAGACCGGCATTGCGATACTCTATGAGCACGTCTTCATCGCTAGAGTGTTCTGCTTGTTTAAGCTTCACCACAAAATCGACGACGCTGCGGTTGTGCCACTTGCTTGAAGAATCTTGCCCCGGTCTCATCTCCTCACGCAGCCATGCCTCAACCTTCTTCCGTTCCTGCGCTGTCGCATTCCCCGCAATCGCTCCAGCAACATCCACCCCGACCCCGCCGTAATTGTAGCCAAATTTCCAGAGGTCGAACAATGAGATCAGCAGTGCTTCGCGTGCTTCAGTGTCCAGTTGTTCACCTTGCGGGAGGGCCGATTGCGCTTCCAGGCACTCTACCAGGTCGGCGGCGCATTTTCCCAGAACCCAACTGACCTGACCCTCATCGTGTACCTCTTCGTATTGCATGACAGTTTCCTCAGCAACTGTAGCATATACGACTTGCGCGTTGGCCCATTCGCCTGCCTCGGCAAAGTTCTTGCCTATGTCATATAACTGCTCTAACTCAGCAGCAACACGGCTGGCAGCGCCCCATCCTTCTCCCGCGTTATAGAACGCCGAGGCCACCTGGCTTTGAATAGTGGAGGGATCAAGCGTGCGTTCTTTGCCTCTACCTGGCCTGTTCTTCTCCTGCGCCGGGGTAACCAGGGGAAGTTCTATCAGCAGCTCAACCATGGGTTCTATGTCAGGCTGCCGCTGCACCAGTTGTTCCAGCAAGGCCAGTAACTCCTCGCGACTCTTCTCGTTCAATCGCGCCATGAGCCTCGAACGTACCACAAAGCGTTCTGGCTGATAGATCCAGGTGAGCAGCAAGCCCACCAGGTGCTTGCAAAAGCCTCCCCGTGGGCAACTACAGCCAGCGGAAACCACCTTGTGAGCACTTTTATCACCTGTTGGCAGCAAGGTCGCCTCGACACGGTAGGGACTCCCACTCGAACGGTGATAGAACGCCCTGAGCACCGACTCACTCAAGGTTGGCTCGACAATAGCGTGCTCAAGATAGTAGTCATATCCCTTCCGAAAGCTCACATCATCGCTATAGGTTTGAATATCAGCTTCCGATAGCGGGTTGAACTGCCTTTTCACATCCGCTCCAGTTTGGATCTTTGCCATAGTTGTTTCCTCCGTTCCATCTCTCTGCCACCCTCTAAACGTTGAAATACTTGCACCTGTTGTTTATTGTAGCCGCTCTCTGACAACACTTACTCGGGACTTGTTCTCTCCGCTGTACGAGGGTGTTTATCAAGTTATACATCGTGGCGCAATAATCAGACAACATCGGTACAGGTCTGAGGAGATCGTCGTCAGGTCGCTTTGTAACCGACCACTTTGGGGAGACCGAGTTCCATCTGCACATTATCCCATGGCGTATCTACCAATCCAGGTGGCCGCTCCTACAGATGGCTCTACATACATATGAGAACACTCGGCCTCCAGATATCATTCCATCGCGGATACACTCTTCCTGGGCATTATAGCATGTACCGGGCATGGAGTACGCTAAAGAATACAGTTCGCTCAAAGCCCGGCACCGTCAGAATAAAATCAGAGCGCTAATATGAGGGGCAGTCCTCCTTGAAACGGAAAAGCCTTCTTTCGGAGGTGAGAGAGCAGCCTTTCTACACGGCGGGAGCATCCCCTTGTGTGATGGCCAGATATGTATGACAATCTGAGCCAAATTTTATTGATAATCTGCCAATGTCATTTTCCGCAAATATCTGGCATTAGCTCAAGCATAAACGAGCTTGACACTCATCCTTATTCCTAATATAACTGGCCGTCTATTCCACAAATATTCGGGTTGAGCGTACTTATTACCATAAATATTCGGGTTACCCTTACATCTTCTCTCTATCAAGAGAAGACTTTGCAAACTGTTTCCAGCCTATGTTCAGCCGAAATTGCGAGCGCCGGTCGTAGGACACTACCCTGCAGTTTTCATACTCTAAATGCTTCCAGGTAAAGCAGGCTATCTCCAAAAAGGGGTTGACTCAACTATACAGACGTAACTGTTGTATCAAAAACTGATGGGTCATACCACCAATTTCCGCGAACGATACAAGATCCATTGTCGAACCAATTATTCGCGACAACTTCACCCACCTACTCACGGTTCTGGCCCTTGAGTACGAATGGACGGTGCTTGCCTGTCCGTTGTCATCATGTCCGGTGTGGGAGCAGCGGAGGTACAGTGCATGGCAGACGAGTTTCAACGCGTCTGCACTGTACACGCCGTTCTCGGCTTTCAACGCTCGCGTAGCGCTTGCACAGAACGTGAGAATGCTTGCAGCAATCCTCATTCCGGCACCAACGCATCAAACCGTGGATGGCCCACCTGCTGCAACGCCCAATCTAGCCAGCTATCTTCATGCGCATACCAGTCGGCAAACATCTGAGCATCTCTCCCTGCTTGGGACAATCTTGTTTGTGGCACAATGATCGTTTCTCTTACCCGATTCCCTGGAATCGGACACCGAACAGCTCTGCCGCCATGTAGCTCCATCTGTAATCGTTGCTCTTCCAACGGAACACCGCCATTCCAGAGAACCGCCGGTGCGAGTATGACTCCGGCAAGAGCGGGGTAAGACGCCAACTTCTGCTGAAGAAAGGGCGCGAGAACGGTGAGCAATTCTTCCAGGGTCATGCCCACAAGCCGCGTTGCCTGCCAGAGACCAGCGTACTCATCCAGCCGCACCCACACAGGCGTAGCACTTCCTTTGGCCTGCTTCTGCTTATCTTGGAGGCGTGCCACCAATCGCTCCAGGATTCTGGCTTCCTCTGTCGGGCTCGTGATCTCCCACGGTTCCCCAGCTGTGGCTTCGGTGGGACGAAAGATCGTCAACAGTCCTTCATGTGGCCCTGCTACCTGTCGGGTGGTTCCATCGTGCCCTGTGATTCGTGCTGCTGCTTCGATTTCCCGGAACCACTGCTTCATCTCCTCTTCTGCCCGCGACCAACCGAGGAATCCCGCAATACGCACGCCATCTTGCCATTCCAGGTTCATCAATTGCCAACTGAGACGCTGATAAAACGCCAGGGCCTTCTGTTCCGCATCCGACATCCGCATGGATGTTGTCTCTACCAGGAGCCGGGCAGAGTCACGAGTGAAACACACATCTGCCGAATGGGTGTTTCCGAGAGATGGCTCAAACTCAAGGGTCCATCCTGCTTGCAAACCCAGGCTCGCCACTTCCAGTTGGAGTAGTGCACCTACCCAGGTGATTGGTTGCAAGTTTTCTCGCAAGTCTTTCAGCACAAGCCCAAATCTGTTCGTGGAGATGTTCTGTTGAAAGAAATGAAGCTGAGTCGCCATCTGAATCACATTGGCATACACCCACGGAACATCGTTGGCAGGCCAGAACCCAAGCGAGAAGACGGGGTGCAAGCCCGACCCCAATCCTTCCGGGACATGTTGAGTAGCCATCTTAGCTTTCACTCGTTGGAGAAAATCATTTCCCAGCATGCGTTGAAGCGTCTCCACCGCCCAATGTGCGACTTTCCGACCGTCAGAGGTGAGGCAGGTGGAGTCATCAATGAACAAGTCCCAGATAGACCAATCCATCGGTCGCCTGCCTTCATACGCATCAACCATAGCTCTATGGCGTGTCAACATCTCATCACTAGGAGAAGAAGGATGCTGTTCTTCAGTCATAACTTCGTGCCTCGATATTGCCTCGTTCCTTGTTTGTATTCGTTAGAACATATGATATCGGGCTTGTCAATTGGGCAATCCTAGTGATTACCCACAAACTGAACCAAATATCAATCCAACCGTGGAGGATGGCTACACACTATACCGGGCAAGCAGTGGCGTGGCATACTGCTCGTAGAAATCCGGCAAATCCTTCTCCAGCCAGTGCAGCGGTGTCAGCAACACAGGCGGCAACCCCACTGCCAGGGACTTCTCAATCGACTCTATTGCTGTATGAGGACGACCTCGATAGTAATAAGCGCTGAGCATGCCTTTCCAGAAGTAACAATCAGCTATTTCTGACTCTAACATTAGAGCTCGCTCAAGTTCTGCTAAACCATCTTTTAAATTGTTACGAAGTCCCAATGCCACTCCTCGGCAGACATGCGAGATGTATGTCGTATAACGTTTTCGATCCATTGCTGCGATTGCCTCTAACCGCTCTGCTAACTCTACACTGGGACGATGCACACTCATCCTAGCCCATTCTTCCATCCATGCGGCATCATCTCTTGTTGGATCTAACTCATAACATTGTCTGTAGTCGGCAGTAGCTTTCATTGTGTTCTTCATCCATAGATAAGCGTCACCTCGGAATTTATATATACCAGCAAGACGAGGTTCTAATGTGATTGCATGATCAAAGCCAGCAATAGCCTCCTCGTAATTTCCAAGGTCGGTGTAGACTTGACTTCTACTAGCATAAGCCCAAGCGTGATTCGGATTCAATGCAATAGCGCTATCAAAGTCGGCAATAGCTCGTTGATATTCCTTGCGCCACCTATAAGCCCTACCACGGTGTACGTACGCATGCTCAAGTTTAGGTTCGAGTTCAATTGCACGATCAAAATCGATCATGGCTCGTTGGTGTTCGTCAAGGTGGTTTCCGTAGGTTATGCCGCGCTGAAAATAAGCCCAGGCGGACCTGGGATCAAGTTCGATCGCGCGCTCAAAGTCCATGATAGCTTCCTGATACTTTTTTTGATGACGATAGGTTATTCCCTTTTGAACATAAATCAAAGCGGACCTGGGATCAAGTTCGATAGCATGGTCAAAGTCTGCGATAGCTTCCTGATACTTTTTTTGGTGAGAGTAGACAATACCTCGACTGTAATAAGCAGCAACATAATTAGATTTTAATTCAATAGCCCTGTTGAGGAAGGATAAACGTTCGGCTTGCTTCTTTTTCTCATTATTGTTTGCAACATCCCAATAAGTCCTGGCTGTAATATCTTTAAGTTCCGAGTCATTATGCAATACGGTCAGCGCTTTCTCGTACCATGTTAATGCCTTGTTCTTGTTCTTAACTTTATGAGCATCTCCCAATCGCCACCACAGCAGTGCTTTTATCTCCATCTCAAAGCCTAATAAAGGATGCGAAAGAGGCATGTAGGAATGACTTTCCAATTTCACTAGATTATCCAATCCAGTAGACGTTCCACGCGATAAGTAACGGTTCAGTCCTTGAAAGGCCCATTGCCACCAGTTTCGATAAGGTGATCCCATGCTTTCAATAAAGAATTTTCCTATCTCAATAATATCTCTAATGGCAGAACGAAGGTAGATAGTTGCTACTATCATAAAAAGTAGGGCATAGCGCACACCCTCGGCAGGGTCCAGCCAGAACTGCTGCTCGGCTAGGTCCAGATACACTCCGACCCACTCTTCATCCTCCAAACGTTCTCGCAAAGTGCTGTATTGCCTGTGATCTTCCAACTTCTTCAAGGCAGCCTCGTGAGCCTCCTTCAGTCGCTCATTCACAGCTATGATCGCTGGTTGGTTGCGACGCTCCACTAGCCACAGGCGCAGGAAATGACGCACCTCCTGGTGCAATGATGGTTGCGCCTTTTCAGTAAAAATAAAGCTGTAGCGCCTGTGTAATCGGCTCAATTCGCTTTCGTAGCGTATTCTGGCCTGCTCAGCAGAGAGTCCCAGCGCAGCAGCAACGGCTGCCGGGTAATCGGCCCGTCTCAGCATTGCCAGACCGTAGAGCCGCGCACGTTCGTGCTGGTCATCACGTGTGTGCAGCAGGTAGCGCTGCACCATCTCGTCTACGATTTCCCGTTTGCCATCCGGCTTTTCAGTGATGATCTCTAGGTTGGCATGCTCCAGGTACAGGCCTGCCGCAATCTTGACTGCCAGCGGCACCCCCTGAGTCACTTCCCAGATGCATTCGGCCTCCTCTTCTGTTACTGCTGGCAAGGCAAGCTGGATCGGAACCTTCTTACGTAGTAGAGAAAAGTATTCTACGATGTCACTCGTCGTGAAAGAACCGATGCCACCTGCGTTGAAATCTATCGCCAATCCAAGACCGGGCAGGACGATCTCCTTATACCCATACACTTTAGCAATGCTCCGTTTGCGCTGTTCATACCCTGCCCACAGGTTGTCACGTCCGGCCAGTACCCAACCTACCCGCGTACCTGCCGCCCCCATTACGATCCGGAGCAGGTGGTCTGCTTCGTCTACCTCCTCGTAGGTGTCGAAGCAGATGAGCAGGGGGAAGTTCTTTGCCATGTGGGATAGGTCGCGTCCCAGGGCCAGACCGAGCCGCAGCGCAGGGTCAAGGTAGTCGCCAAGTTTGTGGCCTAGCTTGTCGTGCAGTTTCGAGTATGCATGGACGAGTTGCTCTGCTCCAATCTGTGCGCCTTGTCCGATTACCTCCTCAACTTTCTCAGTTACTTTCGCGCTATCCAAAACCTGACCCACGCGAGGTGCAATCCAGCTGAGCAGTGTTATCGCTCCTGGACCGGCTAGCAGACGTAGAGAGGCAAAACGATCATCTTTCTGTAAACTGTCCAGCACACTCGTGGCCTGTTTCTTCGCCTCTTCTACTGCTTTGACCGCTGCCTGATGCTCTTTGAACTCGTCGTGGCCTTTCTTAAGCGCACCGGCTAGTTGACTGCACAGGAACGTGAAATATTCGGGGGCGTCTACTTCGCGACCGGGAGGAGGGTTGAAGAGACTGCGCTTGCCTTCGATAGCAAACTCCCAATCCACGATCTCACTGACCACAAATCTCTGGTCATCTTCCGCCACTATATCGTGGTAGTGCTTGAGCAGGGTGCTTTTGCCGAAGCCGCCGCGACCGTAGAGCAGGGCAAGCAGGCCCTGGAGTTTGTTGTTGGGTGAAGGGGCCGTGGTCAGCCCACTGTCGGAGGCAGTGATCATGTCGTGTTTCCAACGGTCCAGGTAGATGTGGAAGAGATTGAGCTGTTGCTCGCGGCCAATGAAGATCTGGCCGAGGTCGAAATCAGCTGGGAGGAGGTTGCTGTTTTCAGTTGGTGGGGTCATTGGCTTGGAACCTCACTACGTTGTTGTTTCTGATTATACACCTATGATGGTGGCATACCTGTTCAACCGTTTAGGGATAATAATACACCTTTTTTGTTGTGTTTGGAATGGTTATGAGCTGGTGATTACCCATATCTTTTGGGCATCTTCAATGAAGCAGCAAACAAGGCTCTTCACATCATCTGCTATTTGGAAAGCTGAACTTCATTAAAGCAGTTACAAAGCATCTCGCGAACTTATAGGTAATCACTAGGACAATCGTCGAAAACTCGCTAACTCTCGAACGCATTTTCGAGCCAGGACGCGAATTTGGACAAGGCAAGAGCAGAACCTTTTTCACCAACCTGGCCATACCTTGCCCGTCCGCCGCACTTATCGGCGATGCAACTACGGTCATGCTGGCATGGCACAACGCCGCTAAGAGCTAATGATAATCCTCTATCATAACAACGTCTCGCTCAAGGCAGTTCTCACCAATCAAGCAGGACAGCATCTATGTGCTGGCGAGGCAGGGATTTCAATCGCTTTTCCAGCCGAGCTTGAACACCTGCTACCTATGGCCCACCCGTAGCAAAGTGCTTCGTGTAGCAACCTTTGCCAGTTCGTGCATAATGAAGCTGAAGTGTCATAGTATTGCCTCCTCTCTGCGGCTGTTGTTACACTTTTACTGATGAGTCAACCTCTTTTTGGAGATAGCCGTAAAGCATCCGGAGATGTGATAGAATGAGACGTTGAACGACATAAGAAATGATTAGCAGCACGCATTAAACTTGCCGTTGCTTGTTACTTTTTAGGCTCTTCCGCATTTCCGTACTTAACAAGCCCGATGAATCCTGCTTCAGAGGAGAGGATGCACATCGCATATTTTCAGCAAAGGCGGTAGAAGTAGGCATTGTAGCGAAGGAATGCCCCTCTCACTTGAGGGGTTTTTTCAGTCTGATGCTATCCAACCCTCTCTTGTGACAGCAAGTCCTCAGCTTCTTGTACCATATTATCAGCTATGCTACACTACCCTCGATCTTTTCTTTGGATGAACTAGCTCGTTCCTGCAGGCACCATGTAAGCTCTTTCGTCTAGAGATTAGCCCAGATACATCTGTCGAAGGTAGCTGTCTTCCTGACCACGGATTCTGCACTATCATCGATTGATTATATTTAAGTCTTTACTCTGGTCTTTTAATGCTGGCGGGTGGATGAAAAAGCTGTATGGCGAAAAGAAGAATGACTGACGTAACGCAAACACTTGATAATCTGCTGAGATCGCGCTATCAAGGCGCCAGCAACATCACCGGCATCCGATTCCAACTCCTCTATTCTGTTTTGCGCGCTTTTGATTTATACGCAGATGTTCCAGCAGGTGAGGTGCGGTTCGAGGGGCTTGAGGATGTTGATGTACGAGGCACTCAGGAGAAAGCGCTTCGAGAACTAAGCATAGGAGACACCTACGTGCAGGTGAAGTACACTGGTGCCTCGAAGCCGCTGAGCTGGTTAGACCATGAGAAGGTACTTGATCATTTCATCGAGGTCTATCTCGATCATCCTGATGCGCGTTTCACGGTAGTAACAAGCCTGCCTGTAAAAAGTAATTTGGAAGATCTGGTGCGTTATTGTCATGGTCAACGGGCGAATCTTCCTCCTTATGCTGACCAGGTAATACACGCCATCGCGGCTCGATCAGACCTCGCTGCTGCTGATCTCTCTGCCTTCCTACGGCGCGTTTCTTTTGAACACATGAGTGAAGACGCGCTGCTTGAGCGTCTACGCATCGCAGTTGTACGCTCATTTGATCTGGCCGCGGGCAACGAGTTGCTCTATCTCTCCCATCTCGTGGATTGTGCCACCGGGTGGGCTGCGAACCGGGCCGTTCTGCAAAAGCAGCATCTGGAGGTGGAAAAGATCCGCGTCCAGGAGTGGATCGGCCTGGGGGTCGAAAATCCGGCGATGCGTGACCGGCTCATACAGCCGCTGAGTCTGGTTGCAGAAGAGATGGTAGAGGACTACTACGAGGGGAAACAGACGCGGCCTGGTCATATTCTGGCGGCGCTTGATGCTCCGCGCCCTAGCTGGCAGCGCGCTATTGAGGAAGCGCTCAAGCGAGTACATGTCTGCATTATTCGAGCATCAAGCGGGCAGGGGAAGTCTACCTTGCTCTATCGGTATGCCGCCGATCACTTCGCTCCCGATACGATCTACCGACTGCAGGTCTGCACTCGCGAAGAGCACGTAGGACCCCTGGTCGATTACCTGCAGAACCGGCTGCTCCTGGGACTTCCTTTGCTGGTCCTGGTCGATAACCTGGGTTACCAGACGCGGCTCTGGCACCAGGTTGCAGCGGTGCTGGCGGGGAGGGCCGTACACTTTCTTCTAACCTCACGCGAGGAGGACTGGTATCGCTACGGTCTCGGAGCAAGTAGCTTTGCCAGAGAATTTGTCGAACCGCACTTGAGCCCCCAGGAAGCTAGAGCCATCTTCAACGACTTCTCTCAACGGGGCAAGGTCGCCGCGAACGTTCCCTTGGCTGGCTGGGCGTACGAGCAGGTGGCCGAAAAGCGGTTGCTGATCGAGTTTGTCTACCTCATCACGCACGGGAAGATGCTCGCCGAGCGGATTGAAGAGCAGGTCGCCACCATCGAGGCGCATGGGGAGGACCGGGCCAAACTCGAGGTGTTGCGGCTCGTCGCAACAGCCCAGATGTACGGTGCGCGCGTGAGCATCGCATCGCTCCTTCAGCACGTAGACTTCCAGCAAGATCCAGATCGTACCCTGAAAGCGCTCGAACGCGAGTATCTCATTTGCACGGATGGCGTGTGCGAGGGGCTGCACTTCGTGCGCTCCGAGCACCTTGTCCGGGCTCTCCATACCCTCCTGCCCGTGCAGCACACTGTGCTCCGACTACTCAAGATTCTCGACGCGCAGAACCTCATCGCCCTTGTCGCCAGCGCCTTTGCAGATACAGGGCTGAAGGGAAACGAGCTGCTTCCAGCTCTCGTTGAGCATTGTCGCGTAGCCCCGCTCTCACTCGTGAACGCGATCATCGAGGCGCTCTTCCTCGCCGACGAGACAGCCTACGTACAAGCTCATAAGCAAATCTTCGATGCAGCGGCAGTGCAGCTGGGAACCTGGTCTCTCCCACTGTTGACGGCCCTAACGCTTCCGAGCGGCGGGGTAAAATCGCTCCAATCGCTGGCACAACAGTACTCGGACCGCCCGGCCATGCAGGTGCTGTCCAAGTTGGCTCAGCAGATTCGACCACGAGAAGAGACCGGTCTGCGGCGCATTCCACGCTCTTTCCTCGAAGATCTGCTTAAGTCTTTTCCTCTGAATGAACAGGAGTCCCTGGCAGATATTGGGCAACTATGCACCTGGTGTTCTTTCTTCAACGCCTTGGTGCCTGCCCTCAACCAATTCCTCCTCGACGCTCAATGGGAGACGAGGCTCTTGCAGAGCGATGGCGAGAGCCTCGCACAGTTTCTACAGGCCCTCCATCAACTCCTGCCCGACCGCTACTCCCAGTTCGTCGCTGCTCATCGAAGCACCTTGTTCCAGCGCTTTAAGCTCGAGTCGAGGACGCTTGGGATCGAAGAGCAAGACAATAACATCGAGATCACGTTCATAGTTGATGAGCACGAGGGAGCCGAGACACCGAATGACCAGGCCGTGTGGCTGTTGGAACTGCTCCACCGGTGGTTTCCATTCTATGAGCGCTATCGTTCTCAGGGGCTTTACCCATCAACTGGCGGTCAGAAACCCAAAGTGGATGATTCGTACAAGGATATGACGGGGGAAACACTCGACCTGCTCAGCCTCCATGCCCCAAAAAACAAGCTGTACCACCAGATGGTAGAGGAAAGCTATACCCCACTGCTAGTGTATGATTGGGAAAAACCCTGGGATGCACTGCGCCGAGCGGCGCTCCAGTTCGCGCGCAGCATTATGGTCCAGTATGAAGGTGCCTACCGGGGACGATCGGTCGAAATACGCCATATAGGCGTGCAGGCCCGTGAACTGGAAACGCTCCAAGGGAAGGTTCTCTCTCTCCCCAAGCGGCTCAAAGACGCATTCGCCTCTGAGCAACAGGTCATGGCCGAATGGAGTTCCTTCCTACTAAACTTTGTACGACAGTTTGTTCAGCACGATCCCCGGGATTCACAACAGCAGGATTCACGCTTAATGCGGCGTAATTTGAAAGACGTGATAAAGCGACTGCCTGCTTTCCACCAAGCGTTCGCTGCGCTTTTCAGGATCGAGCCAGACCACTTCGGCATGACCGCGCTCAACAAACAGGAAAGCGAAGTATACATGTACCTGTTTGACCTGCTCGACTACTGGTTCGAGGGACACAGGCCACCTGTACTGCACCTGGAAAGCGCCATCAAGGAGTGGCGAGAGGAGCAACGGCAAGCGTTTGCGAGAAGAGTGCGGGAGGGTCTTGCTTCCCTCGCCGAGCAGGGGATGCAGTTTTTGTACCCGATGGGGTCAGCGTATGACCATCCTCTCACAGGACTCTGCCTCGGATACGAAGTGCTGGACTTCACGCAGCAGATTGGGCAAGTCCTCTTGATCGTAAGTGCTCTCGCCTCTTTAGAGGTGGAGTACCATTTTCTCTATCTCATACCAACAGTCCATAAGCAGCTTGTCGGTGCAAAGGCGACACGCTTTGCCGAGCAAACGGTCAAGCAACTTGCAGCTGGGGAGACGGATGCGGAGGTGTATCCTGTGCCGCTTCCAAAGAACATACACGCTGTTCTTCCCGACCTGAATACCACTCCCTCAGCGGATGTGACGTTGGTACTGGAGCTTGGAGAGCTCCTGGCATCACTCTTGGCGGAGCGGAACAAACGAGATCTCGCCCGCTCGATGCTTGATATGCAAGTAGAGGAGGAGGCACAGCTGTTTCGGCACTACGATGATGAGGTGCGTGTACGGTTCCAGCCATTGCTTGAACTGTGGAACCGGCTGCAGGAAAAGGCGCGCACTGAAGACAACGGGGCTGCGCAGCAGCAGTGGCAACATCTCTGGCGGGAGGCTGCAACAATGGTAGAGCGATTGGCAGAGCCGGACAATGCCAGCGCGAGCGAGCCACAGCACCTAACTGCCGACTTGTCATCACTTAATGTGCTGATCGCAAAGTATATGAATCGTAAATATCTGGGATTAGAAGATTAGCAAAGTGATAATCTAACAGAATGATGAGGCCAAATCCTGCTGAGTCAATGATTGAGGTGGTAATTGTCACTGAGCAGTTTGTATTAATTGCTGACTTTGAAGAGTAACACGGCATCATGCTGCCGAGCGTGTTGCATTGCCTCGATTCGTTATCTACTATAGATTGTTACTTGGGAACTCGTTGTTGCAGAAAGAGGAGTAAAATGGTTGACCGATTAGAGGACGTGTTAGAAGCCGAATTTGTTGATGAGTACAGGCAAGGAATGCAGTTTTTCTACTCTTCCCTAGTTGAGTTGCATACGAACATTTTTATCCTTGAGAAAGTACTCGCCTTTCCTTTTCGGCTATTTGCTGGCCCTGATCAAATCTTTTTCAGGCAAGTCGTAATTAATTTCTATGATATCTCTATTCTGACTATCACACGGGTTGCAGCAGATCAAAATGGAGATCTTTTTACTTTACCGCGCTTTAAGAACGCAGTTGTTCAGCATATCAAAGATGCACATCGGGGACCTTTGCAGGAACGACTGAGAGCGGTTCGCTTTGATGAGGCAACAAGGGAACTACTTGCCAAGGCAAAAGCCATCCGCAACCAGCGAATCGCGCACCTCACGCAACAGTTCGCCGACAATTTTTTTCAACGGCCGCTTGAACAACTCGGATTCAACCTTGGCGAACTCAAAACCGGTGATTGTCACAGATATTTGGCAGAAGCTCAGCAGTGTTGAGCGTGATGCCACTCTTATCGTCACGAATTTCTGGCAGCTTTTTTCACAAATATTTGGCGAAACCCCGCTTATCGTCACAAATATTTGGCGAAACCATACTTTGTTTCGTGAATATGTAAACCCGTGATACCTTCGGCCGCAAAATACTGTCAACCCATCGGCCCCCAGAATCAAGCATTGGAGTAAACGTCGGCGGTGCCCGCATAGGGATAGTAACCC
>WNGG01004855.1_pt1 | contig 15000 bp, 15 predicted proteins | sample 5400661 | NCBI WGS metagenome assembly WNGG01 (sample SAMN13153372, study PRJNA577476) | soil metagenome | isolation source: 100 cm soil or saprolite under Garry oak tree replicate 1 | place: USA:California | collected 2016-06-15
GGGGTGGGACCTGCCCGAAGGATCTTCGCCCGGCGCGGAAGAGCGGGTCACCTACCATCCGGCCGCCTTCACCTTCGCCTACGGCGCGCACGCGGCGGCCGTCGCGGTCGACCCGCAGACCGGAGCGGTGGAGGTCGAGGCCTACTGGCTCGTCAACGACTCCGGCGTGCTGGTCAACCCGACGATCGTGGAAGGCCAGCTTTGGGGCGGGGCCGCGCAGGGCATCGGCATGGCGCTGACCGAAAAGATCAACTACTCCCCGGACGGACAGCCGATGGCCGACTACCTGCTGCCGTCGACACATGAGATCCCCGACATTCATATCGCGCTGCTGCAGACCCCGTCGCCGCACACGCCCGGCGGCATGAAGGGCGCCGGCGAAGCGGGCACGATCGGGCCGCCGGCGGCCATCGGCAACGCGGTCGCCGCCGCCGTGCCGGAGATCGCCGACAGGATCACCGACACGCCCATCGCTGCGGAGACACTGTGGACCTGGCTCAACACCCGAGGTCCTGACTCCCGCGAACCCGGTGCGGCCAACGGGCTCGGCTGAGCCGGGCAGCAGGGGTCCACCGTTCCGGAGGGAGTAACCGCAGCCCTGCCCAGACAACTATGCTGTGGCACACCTCCAGACCTGCCCGTCAGATCCAGAGCTGTCCGGCCGCGAACGAAACCCGCAATCGAAAGGTGTACCCGTGAGCGAGAGTTCGACCGCCACCGGCGGTCAGCAGCAGGCACCTGGCTTCGACACCGGCATTCCCCAGACGGCCCGAATCTGGAACTATTGGCTGGGCGGCAAGGACAACTTCGCCGTCGACCGCCAGGTCGGGGACCAGATTCGTGAGGCCTTCCCGCGGATTGTGGCGAACGCTCGCGCCTCCCGGGCATTCCTCGTCCGTGCCGTGCGGTATCTAGCCGGTGAGGCCGGCATCCGCCAGTTCCTCGACATCGGCACCGGACTGCCGACCGCCGACAACACGCACGAAGTGGCCCAGGCGGTCGCGCCGGAAAGCCGCATCGTCTACGTCGACAACGACCCCCTGGTACTGGTGCACGCTCGAGCCCTGCTGACCAGCAGCCCACAAGGCGTCACCGACTACGTCGACGCTGACCTGCGCGACCCGGACAAGGTCCTGCAAGAAGCATCCCGGACCCTGGACCTCACCCGGCCGGTCGCGCTCATGCTCATGGGCATCCTGGGGCACATCAGCGACGACGACACGGCACGATCGATCGTGCTACGGCTACTCAGCGGCCTGCCCTCCGGTAGCTACCTGGCCTGCTACGACGGCAGCAACACCAGCCCGGAGGTCGTGGAGGCCGCCCGCATCTGGAACCTGTCCGCCAACCCCACCTACCATCTGCGCAGCCCCGAACAGATCGCCGGCCTCTTCGAAGGCCTGGAACTCGTGGAGCCGGGCGTAGTCTCGGTCACCGGATGGCGGCCCGACCCGACCCCATCCGACCTCCCGGCCGAGATTGAACAGTTCTGTGGCGTCGGCCGCAAGCCATAGCCGAGCGGGCACAAGCAGTCGTCCACACCCGCGAGACTGTCGGTCGATACTGGCCGTCGACACGGACGGTCGAATGGGCCGCTCCATCGGATTCCCACCACGATCGCCGCCCTTCCCGTGCACAACTGCGCCCACGGGGTCACGGCCAACCCCCGTGGCCATCATCGCGGTACCTCTCCGCGCCAGTTGGACGGTCTGAAAGGCGAGGAGCCTGCCGATGCCACACCCTTCGAACTCGAAAGGCGGTGCAGATCGGTTCGGTGTCGATGTGCCGGGTTCCCGTTCGTGGTAGTGCCGGTCGGCCCGCCGAGGAAGAGCGGTGGGTGCCGGCATCGGTCGGTACCGCGGTGTCAAGATCAGGTTAGGCGGGATGTGCGACGCGGCGAGGGAGTTCCGCGTGTGGGTCGACCGGCGGGACTGTGCTGCGGGCGCCGGAGACTATCAATGTCGCGCCCAAGCGCGCGACGAAGCCAACAGCTGGACTGCCACCTCCGACACGCACACCGCCGTTCGACACCACCGAGAAGGTACCCCGCATCCACAGCGATCTGAGACCTCACGAACCGGGACTACCCGGCTCAGCGGGGCACGCCTTCACCGGACAACCGCAGCCCGTCAAACCCTCATGAAGGGGCCGAGGCCGACCACCGGCATCGGGCTTGGCTCAGTTGGTGTCGCGGAGGATCTGGTCGAGGATCTCGGCGGTACGGGCAGGCGGGGCGGCCTCGATGAACAGCCGCCCCATGACGCTGGCGTACTGGTCGACGTCCTCGCGCTTGCCCAGGTACAGCGCGCCGGTGAGCTGCTCGAGGTAAACCACATCCGGGATGTCCTCATCGGCGAAACGCAGGATGGTGAACGCGCCACCAGCGGCGGCGTGCCCACCGACGTCGAACGGGATCACCTGGAGCCGGGCCCTGGGCAGCTTCGTGATCTCGATCAGCGCCTCGATCTGGGCCCGCATGACCGCCGTACCCCCGATCGGCCGGCGCAGCGCGGCCTCGTCGACAACCGCCCAGAGCTGAGGAGAGTCGGCGCGGGTCAGGACGCGCCGACGGTCGACCCGCAGCCCGACCCGGCGTCCGATCTCCTCGGGACGCGCATCGGGATAGCCGAGGAGGATGGTGGCGCGGGCGTACGCCTCGGTCTGCAACAGTCCGGGAACAAACTGGACCTCGTACGTCCGGATGAGCGTCGCCGCGGCCTCCAACCCCAGGTACGACTGGAACCAGGTGGGCAACAGGTCGTTGTACCGATACCACCAGCCAGGCGTATTGGCGTTACGGGTCAGCGACAACGCCTCGTCGCGCTCGCGTTCATCGGTCACACCGTAGAGCGTGAGCAGGTCCATGACGTCGCGTTCCTTGAACCCGACCCGGCCGAGCTCCATCCGGCTGATCTTCGACTCGGACCCGCGAATGGCGTACCCGGCAGCCTCCCGGCTGACCTCCTTGGTCTCCCGCAACCGGCGTAGCTGGGCACCCAGAAGCATGCGGGTCACCGTCGGCCCCGCGCCCGGCCCTTCGTCCTGTTGAGCCGTCGTCACCCGCCGCCCCTCCGAATGCTGGCCCCAGCCCCGACAGCGGCCCCGGCGCCACGGCTGCGGGTAATCATGCCACGACCAACCGGCGACCCAGATAGACCGAAGGTCCCCGAACATGTCACCCGGTGAGGTGCCTCCGTGTCTGACAAGCGGGCCGGTTACCGGTGGTCGCAGGCTGATTGTCCGCGGGTCCTAGCGCAGCAGCCCTGGCTGCACGGCGTTGTACAGGGTGCAGAACGCGTCGTCGTCACCGCCGCAGGTGGCACGCACCGCCGGCGACAGGTCGAGCAACCCGTCCGGCTCAGTGTCGTCCGGGCCACCAGCACCCCCACCGTCGACGCCGCCAGCAACCCCGCTCCGAGCGACTTGTCTGGATATGGTCCGTACCCCCATCGGTCGTTGACCGCCTGCTCATCATGAGCGGTTCCCCCGGGACAGTACGAAAAAGGGGCCGGACCCGGGCCTGCTCAGATATGGCGCAGCAAGCCCGGTTTTCGTCACACCGCAGGGGGCGCCCTACCGGGCTGCTGGCGGTCCGGCGCGACCACGCTGCCGATCGCTGACCCGGATAGCCCGACCAACGTCCGCCCGAACCGTCTGCGGCCCAGGCCGTCCGGGACGATCGCCGGAATCGTCGTTGACGGTACCGACGCGTTCGCGCGCCCGGCCGGACAGCCCGTCCACGGCGACCGGCCACACAGCCGAACTGGGCAACGCGACCGCACCGGGCAACCCAACCGCACCGGTCACGGACCCGCGCCGGCAAGCGAATGCCCGTCTCCTGGGAACATCACGACCGCGAAGTCGACACCGGCGACGTCGCAGACCGCGCCGCCCAGTGGCGCAGACCCAGGTGTCGTGGTTTGATCGCAGCCGAGGCCGGCGTCTTCCCCCGTGGACGCCGGCCTCCGGAACGTCCAACCGGATGCGGGTCACCGCTGTGCTTGACCTTCGGCAGCCCAGTGTTTGGGCGCGTCCGCAACGCCACCGACGAGACTCGCGCCACGCCGATGGCGCCCGGTTTCGGGCGTGACCGGTCCGGGTACCGGCGTCGGGTGAGCTGCTGGAGCCCGGCCTCGTCCCGCTGAGGCGACCCGTCCTGGCACGAGGTCTGGCATTGGGGTTAGGAGACCGTGATGCAGCTTCAGATCGTGGGCAAGCGGGCCCGGTTCCCCCGGGCGCAGCTGGTCGACCCGCCGCCACGCGGCTACGTGCATCTGGCCGCGGTCGTCGAGCCGCCCGCCGGGCGTACCCCGTTCGTCCGGGCCGGTGAGCGCAAGACGCGACTGCTGCAGCGGTTGACGTCGGTGGCCAACGAGCTGACCGGCCAGGACAACGTGGAGCGGGTCACCGTGTACAAGGCGGTGGTCATCCCACCGGCCGGCGGCTACGCCAAACGCGAGGGCGTCCACCACGCCCGCTACGACGTGGTCGTCCTGGTCGAGACCAGCTCACCCGAGGCGATCGGGCAGGTCCAGGCCACCGAGCCGTACCGGACGCTACACGACGCGTTGGCCGAGGCTTCCGGTGACCTGCACGTGATGGCGGCGCGCTGCGTCAAGTCCCTCGGCGACGTGGACAAGACCCGCCCGGGTCTGTTCCTGTTCAACTACTTCGTCGCCGACGACGTGGCGGTGGCGCTGGAATTGTGGGAGTGGCTGGCCGGCTGGTACGCCGTGGAAACCGGGCTGGACAACTCCACGGTGCTGGAACCGGTCGACAAAGCCGACTACGCGTTCGTCAACCACGCCCGCTGGGACTACGGCCTGCCCCGGCTCCTGCTGCACCAGATGACCAAACCCAGCTTCCGCGGCTACCTCCTAACCAACCTCCTGATCAACCGTACCGGTGCCATGCCGCTGCTCTACCACCTCGCATGACATCGGCCCGGACGGGGCGCGCCGCCACCCCAGCCTCATCGACGAGCGGACGCCGAGGACAGCTGAGAAGACGCCGTTATCGGGCAGGCCGAGGTGGACTTCACGAGCAGCGGCTCAGTCCCCGGCCAGCGGCGACGACGCAGCGAACCTACTCCTGCCCCAAGCGGTCGCGAAGGTCGACGCGCCGCCATACATAGCTTTCACCTCCACCGCCGGGTACCCCGATTCGGGCTGTGCCAATTGGTCCACGCTGTGCGGACGCACCGTCCCACAGGACGTCGGGTCGATCAGCGGTGCCCGGGGGGTGCAGCCCAACGCAGAGTCGAGGTCCCGGCTCTTGTCGGCGGCGATGGCACCCTCCGGCCGGTACCCGGTGGCTCGGAGGATCATCCGTGCGGTTGGATGCCGGTACCGGGGGCGGCTTCCCATCATCATGAGCGGGCGGCCCTGCCGTCACCGCTGCCAACGACTCAGCCAGGGCAGCCTGGCGGTGAGCCAACCGTGGAGCCGGCTGACCTCGTCGCTGTGACTGCCCAGCCAGGACAAGTGGCCCCCGATCGCCAGCACGCCGATGACCCCCGCGCACAGGCCGCACACGATCCCGAGCAGGGCCAGACCGTGACCGGTCAGACGCCACCGGCGGATACCGATCAGGCCCGCCACTGCGACCACAACAGCCGCCGTCCCCACCGCGACGCCGGCGGCCGCGAGCAGGCCGGTCAGGGTCGCGACCAACCCCGTCACGCCCAGGACGAGGCTGGTCGTGGCCGTGGCGCTGACCCTCGCCCCAGAGGGCACCTCTAACGGTGCCGTCGGCGCCTCAATGCCGAACTCATCGAAGAACCAGCCGTCCACCGCGACCGTGCGCGCGGTCACCGACGTCATCACAGTCAACCCCCTCCCGAGGGCCGCCCGACATCACCGATGCGCGGCGGCCCGGCGGCCTTGCGGCACGTGCATTCGATCTGGGTCCACACGTGTGCTGGACGTACCCCAACGACACCGAACCCAACCTCGGGACCGCGGCGCGGGGGACCCGGACCCGGTCCGTCATCGACGGTCGATCCCACGCCGTCAGCGCCGGCAGATCACGGCGGCGTCGAGGTCAAGGCCTGACAGCAGAGGGCAGGCTGTGCCCGAACCCGCCCGGCGGCGCATTTCTCGCCCTGTCTACCACAGGGAGAAACGGCGGCCGGTAAGCAAGCTCCGGCACGGGTATCCCCGTCGGCACAGCGGTCGCGCCGGCCGTGGAGGATGAGCCCAATACTCAATGACGCCGAGCAGCGCAGACTAGCGGAGATCGAGTCCTGGCTGCGCACCGATGACCCGACGTTCGTCCACCGCTTCGAGGCCAACAGCCGGCATCGGCATCGGCGCCGGGCGCTCATCGCGGTACTTGCCCTCGTCATCGCGATAACCATCACTGTGGTCGCGTTGATACGCGGCAGCGTCCCGGCTGCCGTGGTCGGGCTGACCACCGTCGGCGTCAGCATCGGCCTGTGGGTCTCCCCACGCCGGCACCGCGACCGGGCCCGAGGCAGCAACGCCCGTCGCGGCTCACGCGCGGCGGCCGCGTGCGTGGCGGTCGCTGCAGGCCAGCTCATGGACATGCCCGGCTTGCGCTCGGAAAGATATCCACCGCGGCTCAGCCCCACCCATTGTCGCTGCGCGTTACCACATGCCGCGGGTGGCCATGCTCGAGCCGCACGGACGATCGACGGCCCGCCAGGGCTCGAGACGACACCCGCGAAGTTGTTGGCCGGCCTCGACCGACCACTGGTCGTGGACCTGGCCGCTCTGGACAGGCGACCGCGCCGGCGCGACCTCGACCCGCGCTTTCGTCATCGGGGGCCCGCACCGAGTAGCAACTCGGGCCGCATAGGCCGGGGATGTCGCGGCAGTGCCAGAGGCTATCGGCCCGAGGGCGGGACCGAAGCACACGTCTTTCGCTCCCCCACCCGGGTCGGCATCGCGGCCCGGCCACACGTCGGTGTCGGTGTCCATCCGGTGCCGCCGTCGCTTCCGGGGTTGTCCAGAAGCGAGACGCGACCGGCCGCGCCGATGTCACACCGGCCGGGATCGTCTCGTCTGGACGTCGGCCGGCGGGAGATGCAGGCCCATCCCCGCGGCCGGTTCATCATCGCCGGCGGCAGCAGCCATTTCATCCCCGGCCAGGAGCCCGAGCTGGTCGCGGAGGAAATCCTGCGAGTCGTGCGGACGGTTCGCGGCAACCATGCAGCCACGGAATCGGCAGACCACATCTGAACGAACCAATCCCGGGCATCCACACCGACCTCGCGAGCCGACACGTCGCGTTGTCTGCCCCTGGGCCGAGGACCAGGCTTCAGCGATGCCCCACGAGCTTGCCGGTACCTGGCAACTCGAATCCTGGACCGCCCGCGACCAGCACGGCAATGTCGAGAAACCGTTCGGCGAGCAGCCGACTGGCCTGCTCGTCATCACCACCGACGGTTGGATGAGCGTCCAGCTCGCCGCTTCTGACCGTCCCCACTTCCCCGTCCGGCGATCCGGCACTGCCCCGCGGATGGCTTGGCCGACCACCGTCTTTGCAAGGATCGTGCGCCATGTCGACCGGCGCCGATTACCGCTCACCGGGCTGCGGCTGGTCGGCGAACGTCCAGGCCTTACCGCCGCCCCGGCGCGTCCCGCACCCGGCGGTGCCCTGCCCATGTTAGCCAGCGGCGAGCACGTCCGCCGGGTCCTGGAAGGGCAGGCCGTGCGCCTCGGCCACGGGTCGGGACACCAGGTTGCCGGCGAGCGTGGTCAGCCCCTTTGCGAGGACCGGATCGGTGGCGGCGGCGCCGACCACGCCGTTAGCGGCGACGCGCAGCAGGTAGGCCAGGGTGGCGGAGGTCAGTGCGAGGGTCGAGGTGCGGGCGACCGCGCCGGGGATGTTGGCCACGCAGTAGTGCACCACCCCCTCCTCGACGTAGGTCGGATCTGAGTGCGTGGTCGGACGGCTGGTCTCGAAGCAGCCGCCCTGGTCGATGGCGATGTCGACCACGACGCTGCCTGGCCGCATGCTGGCGATCATCTCGCGGGTCACCAGCTTCGGCGCCTGGGCCCCGGTGACCAGCACCGCACCGACGACGACGTCGGATTCGGCCACGTACGCCGCGGTGCGCGCCCGGTTCGGCACGACCAGGTCAAGCCGGCCGCCGAACACGTCGGACAGGTAAGCCAGGCGCGCGGGATTGGTGTCGAGCACCCGAACGATGGCCCGCATGCCCAGAGCGATCTTGGCAGCCTCGGTTCCCGCGACGCCGCCGCCGATGATGGTGACCTTCGCGGCGGGCGTGCCCGGCACGCCGCCGAGCAGCAGGCCCGCCCCGCCGGCGGCGCTTTCCAGGCAGTGGGCGGCGGCCTGGATGGACATCCGCCCGGCGACCTCACTCATCGGCGTGAGCAGCGGCAGCTTCCCGTCCGGGGTCTGCACCGTCTCGTAGGCGATCGCGTCGATGCGCCGGTCGAGCAGAAACTCGGTCAGCCGGCGGTCGGCGGCCAGGTGCAGGAAGGTGAACAGCTGCTGCCCGGGCCGGAACCGGTGGTACTCCTCCGGAATCGGCTCCTTGACCTTGACGATCAGGTCCGCGGCGGCGAACACCTCGTCCGCGGTGGCGACGACCTTGGCGCCGGCCGCCGCGAACTGTGCGTCGGTAAAACCGCAGCCGGATCCGGCGCCGGCCTGCACCACCACCTGGTGGCCGGAGTAGACGAGTTCGGCGACGCCGTCGGGCTGCACCGATACCCGGCCTTCCTTGTCCTTGATCTCCTTCGGCACACCAACGACCAACGTGGCCATGGCCCGCTCCCATCTGATCCTGCTCATGGAGTTCGGCCCGTGGGTCACCTACCCGTCGGGCGCTGCCCCGCGTCGGCCCCACCGCCGGCGCAACGAGCCCGCGGCAGGCGCCGCAAGGTCGTACCGGCTACCCGCTGAGTCCACCAGCCACTCATACCGTCTAACGGCACCCGCCGAGGCGCAAGAGTTAGTTAGCAAGAGTTAGTTAGGAAGAGGATTCAACCGCCGTGCTGTCAGGCGGCGAGATCAGCGCGAAGGGTGAGCAGGTGACATCCCTGCCGGGGCGCGGTGGCAAACGCGATCACGGGAGGTACCGGGACGGCGCACGGGGAGATGGTGGAACAGTTCGTAGATCTCAGACGCGTGTCTGTTCCTGATCAGCTCGGTCTCCCCGGATGCAGTACCGCGATCTGCCTCGGATGCGGCGAGATGGGGGCGAGATGGTCAAGCAAGCCCGGCACGCCTGGTTCGAGATCGGCAAAAGCCACTCTCGCAGCGGGCCCGTTGAACTCCCAGGTCGACTCGCATGTCCGCCGACGAGCTTCCTCCCCGTGCAGACGAGCCGCCGTTGGTGGGAATTGCCGACCGTAACTGTCCCGACAGGGCACACGTGCGCCTTCGCGGGCGGCGGGTGCCGCTGCCCGCGGATCTTCCGCTCCTTTACCTTGAAGAGCCCGGTCCGCGCCGGCGCGCCCTTCATCTACGGCCAACTCGTCGAATGATCGCGGGACTCACCGGCGCCTAGCAAGCACCCGATCCAAAGGTCATGATATTCCTCCTGCCTGACGCCAACCGCTGTCCATAGTGCTCATTCGGGAGAAGCTGAAGAGACACGGACACGGCGGTTCAGAGTCCGACGGCTGAGGATGCGGTGACGCTCGATGAGCTAGCCACCACAGCACGAGATGCGATCACTACCAGGAGGATCCTCGCTCAGCCATACGAGAGGGATTGGATCATGCCGAAGGGCACGTCCAGCCGGGGGAAGACGTTTCCACCGCCGGTTGTGGCAACCAGCGTGTTCACCAGCGACGCCGGATCGGCGACGAGCGGCGCCGCGGCGGCGTGGGCCGGGGTACCGATCGTCAGGACGGTGGCCGTCACGAGGGCCGCGACGGCCGCGATGACGGACGCCCGCCGCCGGGTGTACGCCCCACCTGTCCGGGACGCTGGCCGCGAATTGGCTGTCACACATTGCCCCTTTCGCCGTGACCGTGACAAACCGGACCCCGACATTTCTGAGGTCGACCGGGTGGTCAGGCATCGCCGTTGACAGACATCTGGAGGGCACCCGCCCCGTGGGTGCGCCGGCCGCCATCGCTTGCGACTGTTCGATGCCGGTGGCCGGCTGTCGTGATGGCGGGTGATCGGCACGCGACCACGACGTGTCACTTTCGGGTCTGCGATCGAAGACAACGTTGTCGACACATCACGGCCAGTTTCGGCTTGTCAACGAACCTCGATCCAGCCGCGACTGCTACATCAGATGGCGTTGCGTCCCCCGCGACCTCGGGCTCGGCCTGGACCGTCCCCGGCCACCCTCTTGTTCGATGGGTGTGGGGGTTTTCGGACGAGGCGATCATCACGACCTGGGGTTGATGCTGGCAGCGACAGTTGTCGTCATCCGTTGGGGGTAGCTCATGCGCAGAGGTGCATTGGTGGCGGTTCTCTCGGCGGGCCTGCTGGTCGTGACCGCCGTGCCGGCGTTTGCCGCGCCCGGCGACGCCCTGGTCACCACCGGCAGCCCGCCGGGCCCGTTCTCCCGCAACAAGCAGAACGAACCGGCCGTCGCGATCGACGCCAGCCACCCGAACGTGGTCGTCGCCGGCGCCAACGAAGAGATCGACATGGAGGCATGCAACGCCGGTACGGACAACACGTGTCCGTTCACCCCGGGCGTCGGGGTCTCCGGCGTGTACTTCTCCTTCAACTCCGGCCACACCTGGACCCAGCCCACCTACACCGGCTTGACCGGCCGCTTCTGCGATGGCGTCATCGGCAACAGCGACCCGCCGTGCACGCCGACGGTCGGCCCGATCGGCACACTGCCCTGGTACTACGAGAACGGGCTGCAGTCCGGTGGCGATCCCGCGGTCGCCTTCGGGCCCCGGCCGGACGTGGCCGGGCACTTCTCCTGGGCCAACGGCTCGCGGCTGTACTACGCCAACCTTGCCGGCCACGTGCCAGGCGCGGTCGGCTTCAAGGGGGTCGAGGCCAACGTGGTCTCCCGCACCGACGACGTGCCGGCGGCGGCCGCCGGCGACAAGAACGCCTGGATGCAGCCGGTGATCGTCTCCCGGCAGTCCAGCACGACGTTCTCCGACAAGGAGCAGATCTGGGCGGACAACTCCTCCAGCAGCCCATTCTTCGGTACCACGTACGTGTGCTGGGCCAGCTTCCGCAGCAACAGCCGCGGAGAGGCCTTCCCGGCGCCGTTGACGGTGGCGGTCTCCCACGACGGCGGCGGCACGTGGGCGCTCAAGCAGGTCACCCCGGCCGGTGTCAACCCCGTCCACGATCAGCCGATGGACGGCTGCACGGTGCGCACCGACAGCCGTGGCCGGGCGTACGTGTTCGGCGTGGGTCCGGTGGCCGCGGGCGGCACCAACTCCTACGAGGTGATGGTCGCCTCCGACAACGGCGGACAGACCTGGTCACCGCCGCGAGCGGTCTCCGGCCCCGTCACCCAGCCCGGCGTCTTCGACCCGGTGCAGGGCCGGCCGGTCATCGACGGCATCGCCGGCGCCCGCAGCGACCTGGCCCCCGCGCCCAGCGTGGACATCGCCAACGGCGCGCCCGACGGTGCTGGCGCCACCGACCGCATCGTCATGACCTATGTCAGCGGCGCCCTGGCGCAGCCGCACGTCTACTTCACGGAATCGACCAATCGAGGCGGCACGTGGTCGGCGCCACGCGCCATCGAGACCACCGGGGACCGCGGCTTCTACGCCGCACCGGCCATCGCCCCCGACGGCTCCGCCGTCTACGTGGTCTACAACGCGTTCACCACACCGTTCCGCACCAACACCACCGATCCCCGCAACCTGGTCGGCGTGCTGCAGCGCGCCGGCGTGTCCGGAGCTTCCACCGGCACGTTCGCCGGGGTGTACCGCAGTCCCGGCGGTGATCCGCGGGGCAGCAGCGCCAACGCGCTGATTGCCGAGTTCCTCGGCGACTACGTGTACGCGGCGGCCACCCGCACGTACGGCGTGGCGGTGTTCAACGACACCCGCAACGCCACCGACTGCCCGGCCGTCGATGCATACCGTGCGGCCCTGCAGAACGGCGCGACCGCCACGGCGCCCGCCGTCCAGCAGCAATGCCCGCTGAACTTCGGTAACTCCGACATCTATTCCTTCACCACCGCAAACTGACGCATAGCCGCCGGTGTTGTGACGCCAACGAGCGCCACGACACCGGCGCGTTGCCCCGGAAACTCCTGCGGCGGCCGGGATCGCGAACCTCCCGACCGGTCAGACCGGCCGTGGAGCGACTCAGGGGATCGGTCTAACCGGCAACTGTCTCGGTGGCGAGGCCGCCAACCGATATCGGATCCATGATCTTCACGTGCCTGGGTGGTGCGCTGGTACCGCTATCCGCCATGCCCCGGGTGGGCGCCGACCATCGCACCGGTCTCGCCGGGATACCTGGGCGATGCGCTGCCCGAGCGCCGCGCTCGACGGGGATGTCCACACCGCGCTCACCTCGGTCGGCGTGCTGTCAGGCGGGGTGGCGTTCGCGGCCACGGTGGCCTGGACGGTGTTGGTACCGGGTGCGAGCGTGACGTTCGGCCAACTGTAGATGTGGTTGGTCGATGTCTTCGCCGGGCCGAGCGCCACGCCGTTGAGGGTGAGCACCACGCTGTCCACGGTGCCGTACACCTTGATGGTGGTGACCGCCGTGGTGCGCGCGGTCCAGCGCCGGCTGGTGACGTACACGAACGGGGTCGTGGTCCAGTTGGCCTTGTACCAGTAGAAGGCGTCCTTGCGGGTGAGCCGGTCGTAGGTCACCAGACCCTTGTCGTTGCGCCCGTAGGTGTCACCCTCGCGGCGCCCGTCCGACGCGAAGTCAAACATCTTCCAGACGAACGTGCCCAACAGGTACGGGCGGGATCCGGCGGGTCGGCCCTGGTTGGCGTCGATGGTCACCGACCGCAACCCGAGTCGCTTGGTGACGGCGTCGATGACCGTACCCGCGACAGTGTCCCGGATCTCGACCTTCGCCTTGTACATGTACGGATACGTACAGCCTTGCCACAGCCGGGGGTGGACGCCGATCCTCAGCCGTTGGCGTAGATCCGCTGCGGCGTGAGCAGGACGGCGGTACGCCGCTCGTCGGCCATCAACCGGTCGTAGGTGTCCCAGTCGTCGTGGCTGCCACCAGCGGCAGTGAAGATCGCGCGGAGCAGGAGCCGAACGCCGTCGCGGTCAACCTCGTCGGCCGAGTCGTCCGGACCGATGAGATCCACCGGACCCTCGGCGGCACACTGCCACCCCACCCGCACCACGACCTCACGCACTGCCTCGAGCCGGCGAACCCTCGCCGCGCAAGCAACGCCAACTCCACCGGACCCGATGGCGACGATGCACGACGGCATGGCCGCGGCCCGATCTCTGTCAACGGCATCCTCGGCCGAGCCTCGCCACCCGTCACGGTCGGCGCGTCCACTGCCCGCCGATCAACCCGCGCGACGGCGCAGGGGCAGTGGGTCGCGGTCGGCTTGCCGGCCGCCCTATTTCGGCGGCAGGGTCGCCACGAACGTCCGGCCCTGCTGGACCCACCGCTGCAGCACATCGTCGTCCAAGACCTCGCCGGCCACGAGAATCCAGCCCCGCATCGGCCGGCCGGTGACGTCGAACGGACGTACACCCGGCTCAGCCAGCGCCGTGTCGGAGTCGGCCGGGTCAATCCGCACGATCAGATCGTCGCCGTGTACCCCGACGGTCATGTTGCCGTGGGTGAGAAACGCCAGCCCGCCGAACATCTTCTTCTCGCTGACCCCGACGGCGTCGCGCAGCCGGTCGCGGACCCGCTCGGCGAGCGCATCATCGAAAGCCATACCGCGGATCCTACGATCCGCAGATCGGGGACAATGCGAATCCCGGCGGTCCGCTCCCCGCGGTGATCCGGCGGGCGGCGCCTCATCCACGCGCGGCGTGAACCGGGCGATCCACCCTTCCTGCGAACACCCGCGTCATCGGGTGCCCAGGCAACGGGACAACAGATTCCGGCTTGGGCCATCGAAGGATCGCCCTGCGGATAGCCAACGGTTTCGCTCGACGCGACACATGCGGATCATGCGGAAACAGGCCGGGAACCGTGCCGGGCTCGGCGTGGACATGGTCATCTGGACGGACGGTCATGACGCACCAGGCGCCGGTTGGCGTCCGGGATTCACCGCTGCGGTTCCGGCCGCGCGAGTACGAGCATGACCTCGGGGTGGCCGAACTCGGCAAGGTCGTGCACTCCGTCGGCGTGAAGCCGGTATCCGCCAGGGATGCCACCAGGGCCCCGTGACCGCCGGCGCCCTGCCCTGCGAACGCGCGTCACCCTGCCGGCGGCGTTGATCGGTGGTGGCTGACACCAGGCGAGGTAGTACGCTGCCGCGGCTCGTGGTGGCGTTGACGGTAGTGCGGCCGGAAGGACCGATCAGCTGGGCCAGTTGTCCGCGACCAGCACGATGCGGAACCCGTCGGGGTCGGTGATCGTGACGCCGACCCGGTCCCAGTACGGGTTGGCGCTGCGGACGGGATTGGCGCCCGATCGGGCGACGAGCCGGTCGACCGTGTGGCGGTCGCCGAGGTAGAGCACGAGGAGATCCTCGATGTGTGGGTGGGGTGGGTCCACGTGTGCGGTCGCGGTGAACTCGAGGTGTGTGGCTGTTCCCGGCAGATCGAGCATCACGCCGTCGTAGCCGTCGTGGTCGGTGAAGCGGGCGATCTCCGGCAAGCCGAGGCCGTCGCGGTAGAACGTCACCACCGTGTCCAGTTGCCCGGTTTGGCGAGCGACGCGTACCTGCATGCGACTCACGTTAACGGCTAGCCATGCTTCACCAATACGGCGCGGGTGTAGAGCAGGTCGAATCCCTGGCGTTGCACGTTCTGACCCGAAAATCTCACGGTGTGTGGGCAGGCGGCAGCGTCGGGGCAGCGCCCCGACGGCGTGCGGTGTGGGTGCTGTGGTTGCCGACGGTGGGTGGGGTCAGGCGGCTTGGGCTTCGATGACGGCCTGGCCGTCACG